>Ga0134126_10006255_pt1 | contig 14906 bp, 9 predicted proteins | sample KB31752_FD_96881 | JGI IMG/M metagenome (GOLD analysis project Ga0134126, IMG submission 96881) | Terrestrial soil microbial communities with excess Nitrogen fertilizer from Kellogg Biological Station, Michigan, USA - KB3-175-2 | ecosystem: Environmental > Terrestrial > Soil > Unclassified ...
TACCAGGGCGGCAACAACGCCGGGCACACCGTGGTCATCGGCGAGGAGAGTTACGCCCTGCACCTGCTGCCGTCGGGGGTGCTGTCGCCGACCGCCATCCCGGTGATCGGCAACGGCGTCGTCATCGACCCGGCCGTGCTGCTGGAGGAGATCGACGGGCTGGCCGAGCGCGGCGTGTCCTGCGAGCGCCTGCTGATCTCGGCCAACGCGCACCTGATCATGCCCCACCACATCGCGCTGGACAAGGTGTCCGAGCGCCACCTGGGCAACGCCCGGATCGGCACCACCGGGCGCGGTATCGGCCCCACCTACGCCGACAAGGCGGCCCGGATGGGCATCCGGGTGCAGGACCTGTTCGACCCCGGCATCCTGCGCCAGAAGCTGGACCTGGCCCTGCGGGAGAAGAACCAGGTCCTGACCAAGGTCTACAACCGGCGCACCATCGACGCGGCCGCGGTGGCCGACCACTACGTCGGCTACGGCGAGCGGCTGGCCGGGTACGTGGCCGACACCGGCCTGATCCTCAACCAGGCCCTGGACGCGGGCAAGTCGGTTCTGCTGGAGGGGGCCCAGGCCACCTTGCTGGACGTGGACCACGGCACCTACCCGTTCGTGACCTCGTCCTCGCCGACCGCGGGCGGCGCCTGCGCCGGCTCCGGCCTGGGCCCGACCCGGATCACCAGGGTCATCGGCATCCTCAAGGCCTATACCACCCGGGTCGGGGCCGGGCCGTTCCCGACCGAGCTGCACGACGCCCAGGGTGAGTGGCTGCGCAAGACGGGCGGCGAGTACGGCGTCACCACCGGCCGGCCGCGCCGGACGGGCTGGTTCGACGCGGTCATCGGCCGGTACGCGACGCGGGTGAACGGCATCACCGACTACTTCGTGACCAAGCTGGACGTGCTGTCGGGGCTGGAGAAGGTGCCCGTCTGCGTGGCCTACGACGTGAACGGCACCCGTCAGGACGAGATGCCGATGACGCAGACCGACTTCCACCACGCCGTGCCGGTCTATGAGTACCTGGACGGCTGGTGGGAGGACATCTCACGGGCCAAGGACCCGGCCGACCTGCCGCGCAACGCCCGGGCCTACCTGAGCGCGCTGGAGGAGATGATCGGCGCGCCCATCAGCGCGGTGGGGGTGGGCCCGCGCCGGGACCAGACCCTGGAGCTCGGCCCCATCGGCTAATCCCAAATGGCGAGCTCGGTGGTGATCCGCTGGGCGTCGAAGGAGAAGTGCACCAGCAGCTCGCTGCCCATGGCAGTGGGCAGGGCTAACGACTAGGTGCGGGCCCGGCGCTCTCCCGGACGATGAGCTCGGGCTGGGGCAGGGGCGCTGGCGGCACCGGTTCCCCACGGGGGTCGAGAAAGGGCCCGACCAGTGCGAAGCAGGCCCGGCCCAGCTGGGTGAAGTCGAGACGCACGGTCGTCAGCGCGGGGGTGAGGAACTCGGATTGCGGCATGTCGTCGAAGCCGACCACGCTGACGCTGGCCGGGATCGGCCGGCCCGCCTCGTGCATGGCCCGGATGACGCCGACCGCGAGGTCGTCGTTGCCGCAGAGCACGGCGGTCACCGAGGGATCCCCGGCGAGAACCCGCCCGGCCTCGTAGCCCGAGCGCGGGTGCCAGCCACCCTGGACCGGCTCGGGCACCGGGCCGCCCGCCTCCTCCAGGGCCATGCGCCACCCCGCAGTTCGCTGGCTGGCCTCGGTCGAGGACGGTATGGCCACGTAGTGGACTGTCGTGTGACCCAGTCCCAGGAGGTAGCGGGTGGCGTCGTAGGCCGCCTTGCGGTCGTCGATCCAGACCCTCGGCGGACCGCCGGCCTCGTCGCCGACGGGGGTCTCCACGTAGGCCGCCAGCGGCACGCCCGGCGGCACGGCCGCGAGCGCCCGCGCGCCGATCCGGTCGTGGGCGATGACGATCAGCGCGGTGCCGGGCTCGATGGCACGCGCCACTGCGTCGGTGATCGCCTCCTCGGCATCGGACTCCAGCACCCTGATGCCCACCGCGAACCCGGCCGCCCTGGCTGCCTCCTCGATCCCGTTCAGGGTGCAGGCGTAGCCGTAGAGCGTGGTGTTGGGGGTCAGCACCGTCACAGAACCGATCGGGCCGCCGGCCAGCGTCCGGGCCGCCCGGTTGGGCCGGAAGCCGAGGTCCTCGATGGCGGCCAGCACCAGCTGCCGGGTCGACTGCTTGACCCGCGGGCTCTGGTTGATCACCCGCGAGACCGTCTGGTAAGACACCCCGGCCGCGGCGGCCACATCGCGGATGCTGACGGAGCGCGACGTCCGAGAAGCCGGCTCGCCAGTTGTGTGACCGGTCACATTCATGCCAGGATTGTGACCGGTCACACAATAGGTGTCAAGATCGGACTTTGCTAGGGAGGGCCCAGGTGGCTGGCGGGATGGAGCAGGGGCAGACGCGGATCAGCTGGACCGACAGCCTGGTCGACCTGGAGATTGAGGTGCTTGAGGACGGAACCGCAAGATTGACCCGACTGTCCGCCCGCGCCCCGGCCGGAGAAAACCATTCTTCTCGAATAAGGTTGCCGGACGAGCCGGATCCCGGCCCGCATCCCGGTCCCGGCCTGCCGCTGGTCGACATCGTGGTCGCGGGGGCCGGGCGGTCCTGGTCCGGCAGTCGCTACGCCGAGTCCGTGGTCGGGCGGCGCCTGCGCTACCGGGGCCATGACGAGTCCGGGGACGGCACCGCGCGGCGGCTGCGGGTCGAGCTCGAAGACCCGGACACCGGACTGCGGGCCGACGTCTGCTACCAGTCAGCCGGGGGGGCACTGCGAAGCTGGGTCCGGCTGAGCAACGCCGGCCAGCGCCAGCTGTCCATACAGTCGGTGACGTCCTCCTTGATCGGCGGCTTGCCGGGACCTGACCACCCCGGCGCGCTGGACGACCTCGACCTGATGTGGGCTCGCAATGACTGGCTGGCCGAGGGGCGGTGGGAGCGCCTGGCGCTGCGTGACGCCCTGCCCGACCTGAACCGGGCCGCACATCCGAACGCCAACCCGCGCGGGCGGGTCGGCCTGAGCAGCCAGGGCACCTGGTCGTCGGGGATGTACCTGCCGACGGGCGCGGTCGTCGACCGGCGCTCCGGCCGGGCGTGCGCGTGGCAGGTCGAGCACAACGGCGGCTGGCACTGGCAGGTGGGCGAGTGGGGCGGCCGCGGCTACCTGGCGCTGCTCGGGCCCACGGACACCGAGCACGACTGGCACCTGGCCCTGGCGCCGGGGTCCAGCTTCACCACGGTGCCGGTCGCGGTGGCCGTCAGCGACGCGGGCTTCGAGGGCGCCGTCGCCGCGCTGACCGGGGCCCGGCGGGCCGGCCGGCGGCCGCACCCGGATCACCGTCAGCTCCCGGTGATCTTCAACGACTACATGAACACCCTGATGGGCGACCCGACCACGGCCGCGCTGCTGCCGCTGATCGAGGCGGCCGCGGAGGTCGGCGCGGAGTACTTCTGCATCGACTCGGGCTGGTACACCGAGATCGGCGAGGGCTGGTGGGACGCGGTCGGCGCGTGGAAGCCGTCGGCGACCCGGTTTCCCGGCGGCCTGGGCGAGGTGCTGGAGGCGATCCGGGCGGCCGGCATGGTGCCGGGGGTGTGGCTGGAGCCGGAGGTGGTCGGGGTGCGCAGCCCGGTCGCCGGCCAGCTCCCGGCCGAGGCGTTTTTCCAGCGCGACGGGGAGCGGGTGGTCGAGCACGGCCGCTACCACCTCGACCTGCGCCACCCGGCCGCGGTCAAGCACCTGGACGACGTGGTGGACTTCCTGGTCAGCGACCTGGGCGTGGGCTATCTCAAGCTGGACTACAACATCAACCCCGGCCCCGGCACCGACACCGGCGGGGGCAGCGCGGGCGCCGGGCTGCTCGAGCACAACCGGGCCCACCTGGCCTGGCTGGACCGGGTGCTGGACCGCCACCCCGGCCTGACCATTGAGAACTGCGCGTCGGGCGGCATGCGGGCGGACTACGCCATGCTGTCCCGGCTCCAGCTCCAGTCGACCAGCGACCAGCAGGACTACCTGCGCTACGCGCCGGTCGCGGCCTCCGCCCCGGCCGCCATCGCGCCCGAGCAGGCCGCGGTCTGGGCCTATCCGCAGCCCGGCTTCACCGACGACGAGATCGGGTTCACGCTGTGCAGCGCGCTGCTCGGGCGGGTCCACCTGTCCGGGCACCTGGACCAGATGAGCCCGGCTCAGCGGTCGCTGGTGGCCCGGGCCGTGGCGGTCTACAAGGACCTGCGCGCCGACCTGGCCCGCGCGGTCCCGTTCTGGCCGCTGGGCCTGCCGGGCTGGGACGATCGGCTGCTGGCCCTGGGGATGCAGGCGCCGGGGGCCAGCTACGTGGTGGTGTGGCGCCGCTGGGGCGGGGCTGACGGCGGCCAGGGTGTCGTTCCGGAGACGGTCGACCTGCCGGTGTCGCGGCTGGCGGGCACGGCGGTCACGCCCGAGGTGCTGTTCCCGTCCGGGGCGGGCGCCGGGGCCGGGTGGGCGCCGGACCAGGCCCGGCTGACGGTCACGCTGCCGCGGGCGCCGTCGGCCTGCCTGATCCGGCTGCGCTGACCATTCGCTCCGCTGGCCATACGCTCGCCTGACCGGCACCGGACGATGATCAGGCCGGTAGGCTCGGCGCCGTGCGAGTTCTCGTTGTCGGCAGCGGCGGCCGTGAGCACGCCCTCGTCCGGGCCCTGGCCGCCGATCCGGAGGTGACCGGGCTGCACGCGGCACCGGGCAATCCCGGCATCGGCGAGCTGGCGGAGCGGCATGACGTGACCGCGACCGACCCGGCCAGCGTGACCGGCGTGGCCCGGCAGACCGGGGCCGACCTGGTGGTGATCGGTCCCGAGGCGCCGCTGGTGGCCGGGGTGGCCGACGCCGTCAGGGCCGCGGGCATCGACTGCTTCGGGCCCGGCCAGGGCGCGGCCATGATCGAGGGCTCCAAGTCGTTCGCCAAGCAGGTCATGGTCGACGCGGGCATCCCCACCGCCGCCGCCAGGACCGCTCACAGCGAGGCCGAGGCGGCGGCGGCGCTGGACGCCTTCGGCCCGCCCTACGTGGTCAAGGCCGACGGCCTGGCCGCGGGCAAGGGCGTGGTCGTCACCTCCGACCGCGCGGCCGCGCTCCGGCATGCCGGGCAGTGCGTCGCCGCTGGTGGAGCTGTGGTCATGGAGGAGTTCCTCGACGGGCCCGAGGTGTCGCTGTTCGCCGTGGCCGACGGCACGGACGCGGTCCCGCTGCTGCCGGCTCAGGACTTCAAGCGCGCCTACGACGGCGACAGCGGGCCGAACACCGGCGGCATGGGCGCCTTCACCCCGCTGTCCTGGGTCCCGCCCGGCCTGACCGAGGAGGTCATGGCCCAGGTCGTGATGCCCGCGCTGGCCGAGCTGCGGCGCCGGGGCACCCCGTACAGCGGCCTGCTCTACACCGGCCTGAGCCTGACCTCGCGCGGCCCGCGGGTGGTCGAGTTCAACGCCCGGTTCGGCGATCCCGAGACCCAGGTCGTGCTGGACCGGCTGGCCACCCCGCTGGGCGGGCTGCTGCGCGCGGCGGCGGCGGGCGGCCTGGCCGGAGCGGGCCCGCTCCGGTGGCGGCCCGGCGCCGCCGTGACGGTGGTGATCGCCGCCGCGGGCTACCCCGGCCGGCCCGACAGCGGCGACGAGATCCACGGCCTGGCCGACGCCGCGGCCCAGCCCGGCGCGTACGTGCTGCAGGCCGGGACGACGGCGCGGGCGGACGGCGCGCTGGTGTCCAGCGGCGGCCGGGTGCTCAACGTGGTGGCCTCCGGCGACGACGTGGCCGGGGCCAGGGGCGCGGCCTACGCCGCGGCCGCCATGATCAAGATGCGCGGTAGCTGGTACCGCACGGACATCGCCGCCGCCGGGTCGTGAGCGCGGCCGAGAGCGAGGAATCCGCCCAGCCGGGGCCGCTGCGGGTCAGCACGCTCGAGCTGTTCTTCGACCTGGTCTTCGCGTTCACGCTGACCCAGCTCACCGCCGTGCTGGCCGACGGGCTGAACGCGGTCGCGGTGGTCCGGGTGCTGCTCATCTTCGGGCTGCTGTGGTGGATGTACGAGGGGTATGCCTGGCTCACCAATGCCCGGCCGCCGGTGCACCCGACCGAGCGCCTCTCGCTGCTGGCCGGCATGGCCGGGTTCCTCGTCGTCGGCCTGGCCATCCCTGGCGGCTTCGATGGCGACGGGGTCACGCTCGGCCTGGGCTACCTGGTGGTCGTCCTGGTCCACGCGTTCCTGTACTACCGGGTCAACGCCAACATCATCCGGGTCGCGCCGTTCAACATCGCCTCGGCCCTGCTGGTCATCGTGGCGGGCCTGGCCGGCCGCCCGGCCCGCTACCCGCTGTGGGTGGCCGCGCTGGTCATCCAGCTCGGCTCGCCGCTGGTCGTGCACCCGCGCAACCTGTTCGACCTGCGGCCCGACCACATGGCCGAACGGCACAGCGCGCTGCTCATCGTGGCCCTGGGCGAGTCGGTGGCGGCCATCGGCATCGGGGCGGCCGCGCTGGGCGGGACCGGGGCCCGGCTGGTGGTGAGCGCGGTGCTCGGCCTGGCCCTGGCCGCCGGGCTGTGGTGGATCATCTTCGGCGACAACGACGAGGAGCGGACCGCGCAGGCGCTCAGCGCGGCCCCCCGCGGCCAGCGCACCGCGCTGGCCCTCAACGCGCTGTTCTACGGCAACGTCCCGGTGCTGCTCGGCCTGGTGGCGATGGCGACGGGCGTGCAGGAGGCAATTGCGGCGTCGGCCCACCCGGTGACCGGCCATCCGCGGGCGGCGGCGGTCCTGGCCGTCGGGGCGGCGCTGTTCCTGGCCGGGGACGCCGCCATCCGGCGCCAGCTGAACATCGGCAGCACCGGGTTCCGGCTGGCCGGGGCGGTCGCCGCGCTGGCCACCACGGCGGTCGGCGCGGTGGCCGGGCTGGACGCTCAGCTAGCGCTGCTGGTCGCGGTGCTGGCCGTCATGCTGCTGGCCGAGCGAAGGGCCGCGGGAGAGATTGAGGGAGGGGTTGAGGGAGGATAGAGGCGTGATCGACAGGTACACGCTGCCCGAGATGGGCCAGGTCTGGAGCGAGGCCCACAAGTACGAGCTGTGGTGCCGGATCGAGGTGCTGGTGCTGGCCGCGCACGCCAGGGCGGGCACCGTGCCGGCCGACGCGGTGGCGCCGGTGCGGGACGCGCCGCCCCCGACGCCGGAGGCGGTGGCCGAGCTGGAGGCGGTGACCGGGCACGACGTCATCGCGTTCCTGTCGGCCTGGGCCGACCAGACCTCGCCCCGCGAGGCGGCCGCCTACGTGCACTTCGGCATGACCTCCTCCGACCTGGTCGACACCGCCCTGGCCCTGCAGCTCACCGAGGCCAGCGACCTGCTGCTGGACAAGTGCGCCGGGCTGCTGGCCGCGGCCAGGGAGCACGCCCTCGAGCACCAGGCCACGCTGCGGGTGGGCCGGACCCACGGCATTCACGCCGAGCCGGACGTCTGGGGCCACCGGATGGCCGACTTCGCGTTCGCCATCGCCCGGTGCCGGGACCGGCTGGCCAGGGCCCGCGAGGCGATCGCGGTGGGCAAGCTGTCGGGCGCGGTGGGCACCTACTCCAACATCGACCCGGCCATCGAGGCCGAGGTGATGGCCGAGCTCGGCCTGCGGCCCGCCGACGTGGCCACCCAGGTCGTGCTCAGGGACGGCATCGCCGAATGGACCGGGGTGCTGGCGCTGATCGCCACGGTCTGCGAGGCCATCGCGCTGGAGGTCCGGCACGGCCAGCGCACCGAGGTGGCCGAGCTGGCCGAGCCGTTCGGGTCGCGCCAGAAGGGCTCGTCGGCCATGCCGCACAAGCGCAACCCGATCCGCTCGGAGCGCATCGCCGGGCTGGCCCGGATCGTCCGGGCCCAGGTGGTGCCGGTGCTCGAGGGCATCCCGCTGTGGCACGAGCGGGATATCTCACATTCCTCGACCGAGCGGGTGGCGCTGCCCGACGCGGCCATTGCCACCGACTTCCTGCTGGCCGAGACGACCTGGCTGGTCAGCGGCCTGCAGGTGGACCCGGCCCGGATGCTGGCCAACCTGGAGTCCAGCCACGGCCTGATCTACACCTCGGCGGTGCTGCTGGACCTGGTGGCGGCCGGGATGTCCCGCGAGGACGCCTACGCGCTGGTCCAGGCGGCCGCGATGCGGACCTGGCGGGACGGGACGCCGTTCCGCCAGACCCTGCGCGAGCAGGCCGCCGAGGCGGGCCGGGACCTGGACGAGGCCCGGCTGGACGAGGTGTGCCAGCCCGAGCGCTACGTGGAGCGGCTGGGCCCGGTGTTCGAGCGGCTGGCCAAGCTCAGCTAGGCCAGGAATCTGCCACAGCCGGAGAAGGAGCGTTTACGTGCAGCTGCTGCACTCGGGCAAGGTCCGCGACCTGTACGCGGACGGCGACGAGCTGATCATGGTGGCCTCGGACCGGATCAGCATCTACGACGCCATGGTGCCGACGCCGATCCCGGACCGCGGGGCCATCCTCACCCAGCTGTCGCTGTGGTGGTTCGAGCGGCTCGCCGACCTGGTGCCCAACCATGTGATCTCGGCCACCCGGGTGCCGGCCGAGTGGGCCGGGCGGGCCATCCGGGTCCGGCGGCTGGACATGATCGGCGTGGAGTGCATCGCCCGCGGCTACCTGGCCGGCCTGGGCCTGGAGTCCTACCGGGCCACCGGCTCCATCTCCGGTGTCGCGCTGCCGTCCGGCCTGGCCGAGGGCGCGGAGCTGCCCGAGCCGGTCTTCACCCCGACCACCAAGGCCGAGCTCGGCCAGCACGACGAGTTCATCGGCTTCGACGAGGTGGTCCGGGAGACCGGGGCGGACACCGCCGGCCAGCTGCGCGACCTCACCCTGGCCGTGTACCGGCGCGGCCAGCAGACGGCGCGCGAGCGCGGCGTGATCATCGCCGACACCAAGCTCGAGTTCGGCCGGGCCCCGGACGGCACGATCACGCTGGCCGACGAGGTGCTGACCCCGGACTCGTCGCGGTTCTGGCCCGCCGCCCAGTGGCAGCCGGGCCGGCCGCAGACCTCCATGGACAAGCAGTTCGTGCGCGACTGGGCCACCTCCACCGGCTGGGACCGCCGCCCGCCCGCGCCGCCCATGCCGCCCGACGTCGTCGAGGCCACCCGGGCCCGGTACATCGAGGCCTACGAGCTGATTACCGGCGAGTCGTGGGGATGATTTCGGCCGGTCGCTGAGTCCGGAGCCGCCGGCCGGGTATGTGACCCAGCGGGCTTGATCTGGGGGGAACCAGCCGGGGACCAGCTGCGTCTCAGCAAGGTGCGGACCGGACCACCGCGAGGTGGACACACGATGACAGTACCCCGGTTATCACTCCTCGGAGTCATTCCGATACGTTACGTAACACCGTGTTCGTGGTCTGGGAGGCGCAGAAGCGGTGGAATACTGGACGACACGTGAGACAGGCGGCCGGGTGCCGGGCGAGCTATCGTCCGGGTGGCCGACAGCCACGGCAGGCGGGTCCGTGCTGACCCGGTCAAGAGATTCTGCGCAACTGAGCGACAGGAGTTCCAGCCAGATGACGAGCGGTCCCGAGACCCGCTATCGCGTCCGCGGCGGTAATCCGCTGCAGGGGACAGTCTTCGTGCAGGGAGCCAAGAACGCCGCCCTCAAGATGATCGCGGCATCCCTGCTGGCCGAGAAGGGCCGTACGGTCCTGAGAAACGTGCCGGTCATCGAGGACGTGCGGCGAGCGGTCGAGCTGGCCCAGTCCGTGGGTGCGGTTTGCAAGTTCCACGAGGCCGAGCGGACGCTCGTGATCGACGCCTCCGACCTGACCAGCTCGGTGCTTCCGGCCGACATCGCGGGCCGGTTCCGCGCCTCGGTGCTATTCGTGCCCGCGCTGCTGCACCGCCTGGGCGAGGCCACTGTCGAGGGCATCGGGGGCTGCAACCTGGGCAGCCGCCTGCTGGACTTCCACTACCGCGGGTTCGCCCGGCTCGGCGCGATCGTGGACGAGCAAGAGACCAAGATCCACATCAAGGCCGGCCGCCTGCGCGGCGCTCATCTGTACCTGGACACGCCCTCCCACACGGGCACCGAGAACCTGATCATGGCCGCCTCGCTGGCCCCCGGCACCACGGTGATCGACAACTGCGCGCTCGAGCCCGAGGTGCTCGACGTCATCGCGTTCCTGACCAAGATGGGTGCGCGGATCAGCGGCGGCGGCACCGGCTTCGTGACCGTCCAGGGCGTCGGCGAGCTCACCGCCGTCGAGCACACCGTCATGCCGGACCGCATCGACGCGGCCGTGTTCGCCATGGCCGCCGCCGTGACCGGCGGCGAGATCACCCTGGTCGGCGCCTCCCTGGAGCATTTCGGCGTGGTCCGCTGGAAGCTCGAGCAGATGGGCGTGGAGTTCGCTACCCACGGCGCCATCCTCCAGGTCCGGCGGGACAAGCAGCTGCGCCCGATCAACGTGATCACGGCCCCGTTCCCCGGGTTCGCCACCGACCTGCAATCGCCGATTATGGCGCTGAGCTGCCTGGCCGATGGCACCAGCTACATCCGCGAGACCATCTTCGACGGGCGCTACATGCTGGTCGGCGAGCTGAACAAGATGGGCGCCAAGGTCGAGGTCGCGGGCAACGCGGTCCTGGTCCACGGGCCGTCGGTGCTGCACGGCACTGAGGTCATCGCGCACGAGCTGCGCACCGGGATCGCACTGGTCCTGGCCGGGCTGGCGGCCGAGGGCGAGACCACCATCTCGCCCGGCTACCTGATCGACCGCGGGCACGCCTCGATCGCCTCGCGCCTGGCCAGCCTGGGCGCCGACATCACCGAGGAAATCGTCGCCTGACCCCGTCCGCACTGCCGGGAACTGCCGTTCGCTGACTGCTGTTGGCGGGCGGCAGTTCCGTGCTGCCCGCGTTCAGCTGGGCTGCCTGCGGAGATTCCGCGCCATTCACATTTTCTGCCCCAAGACATCGAGTTGAGTTTCGCTCAGCCCTTGAATCGCGGATAATTGGCTCTTCCGGATTCAAGTTCTGTGCGCTACGAAATGAAGTAGCGAAACTCAGCGGCTGCGGAGCGGGTGGCCTTGGATGAGGCGGGAAATGGCGCGAATGGCAGGCGGCGCCGAGCCGACGATCGGCATCGTGGGACCCCACGAGCTGGTAGAGCGGATCATGCTCTCGGGGCTGCCACTAACACCAGGGGCGGCGGGCGGAGCGGTCGGCGATCGTGAGACGGCCGCCCGCGAGACCGCGGGCCGGCGGCTGGTGACAGCGGCCTACCGTGACGAGCAGGAGGCACCGGAGAAGGTGGCCCGGCTGGGCAGCACGGTCGATGCCTGCCTGTTCGCCAGCCGGGTGCCCTACGAGCTGTCCCGGCGGGCCGGGGTGCTCTCGGTGCCGGCCACCTACATCCAGCTCAGCGGCAGCGCCCTGTACGCCGGGCTGCTGCGGGCCAGCCGCGAGGGCCACGACATCGGCCGGTCCAGCATCGACGTGCTCAGCCAGGCCGACGCCGATGACGCGTTCGGCGAGCTGGGCATCGACGTCTCCGGCGTGCACGTCCGCGAGGAAGTCTCCGGCGCGGCCACGATCGCCTCGTTCCACGAGCGGCTGTTCCAGCAGGAGCAGACCACCGTGGCCTTCACCTGCCTTCAGTCGGTGGCCCGGCGCCTGGCCGCGGCCCAGATCCCGGCCTACACGCTGCGACCCACGGGCAGCGCCATCCGGTCGGCGCTGCGCACCGCCACCCTGCTGGCCAGCTTCCGGCGGCTGGAGAACGCCCAGCTCGCCGTGGTGATCGTGGAGGTACCCACGCTGCGGGACACGGTGCGGCGCGGGGCGCCACGGCAGGCCCGCGAGGAGCTGCGGCTGACCGTGCACCGGTTCCTGGTCCAGGAGGCCCAGCGGATCCACGCCACCGTCAGCCCGATGAGCGAGCACGGCTTCCTGGTCGTGGCCACCCGCGGCTCGCTGGCCCAGGCCGTGGACGGCGTGGGCGGCCCGCCGTTCGTGGAGCGGGCCCGCAGCGAGCTGGGCATCGGCATCGAGATCGGCGTCGGCGCCGGCCGGACCGAACTGGAGGCCGAAGTGCGAGCCAGGGCCGCGCTCGGCCGCCCGGCCGCCACGGCCCGGCTATCCGGCCAGCCCAGGGAGCGGGCCATCCAGCCGCTGGTGCCCGGCCCGCGCCCGGCCCCCGGCACCACCCGGCCCGGCCGGGGCCTGGACACGCTGGTCCGGCTCTCGGAGAAGCTGTCCGAGGAGGGCACCACCCCGGTGGTGGACGCCGAGACGGCGGGCCGGCTGCTCTCGGTCACCCCGCGCACGGCCCGCCGACTGCTGGCCACCCTGGTCGAGGAGGGCCTGGCCTGGCCGCTGCCGCCCAGCCGCAGCCCCCAGCCAGGCCGCCCCCGCCAGGCCTACCGCCTGGTCATCGAGAAGCTAGGCCCCCGCAACTCCTCCCGCTAGCGGGGGCCGCCCGCCCATGAACCAAGTCCCCGCCACCCCATACGCCCCACCGAGCCCATACGCCCCACCGAGCCCATACGCCCCAGCGAGCCCATACGCCCCAGCGAGCCCATACGCCCCAGCGAGGCGACGCCCCGCCTGGCGGCGAACGACGTGGTTGTTGCTCTCACGTCGTTACAGCGGCGTGGTTGTTACAGCCACGTCGTTGGCGATGCGGTTCAGGGGCCACGCGGGCCAGCCCGCGCCGCCCGTGCAGGCACTCGCGCACCTCAGACCCCAGGCACCGCATGCGACTCCTATATCGGCGACCGGAAACCGCCTTTTGGGCTGACCGTAATCTGGGCTACTGCCAGGCGGCGATGACATCGCGGCCGAAGCGGGCCATCTCCTCGCGCTGGGGGGAGAACTGGAGCAGCATCAGGCCGACGCCCGCCTGCTCGTAGGCCCGGAGCCGCTCCATGATCTGGTCCGGGGTGCCGATCAGGCCGCTGCGCAGGCCGCGGTTGGAGACGCTGTACTCCTCCAGCGAGACCTGCGACTCCAGCTGCGAGCCCTGGACGAAGTCCTGATAGGACGCGTAGGCCTCCGGCGAGGACCGGACGTTGAGTATCCGGTCCAGCTCGGCCTGGGCCTGCGCCTCGGTATCCCGGCAGATCACGAACCCGGACACGCCGAACGTCATCGGCGGCTGCCCGGCCGCGGCCCGGCGCCCGTTGAGGTCGGCCACCTTGGCCGCGATGACCTCGGGGGCGTCCCCGTGCATGACGTAGGCGTCGGCCTGGGCCGCGATCACCTCCTTGGCCCTGGGCGACTCGCCGCCCATGTAGACCGGCGGCAGGCGGCTGGGCTTGGGCTCCAGCACCGCGTTGTCGAGGTGGTACAGCGCCCCGTCGTGGGACACCGTGTCCTCGCGCAGCATCCGGCCCACGACCTCCAGCCACTCCTGCGTCCGGGCGTACCGGGCGTCGTGCACGTCGAACGGCGCGCCGTACTGGGCCGCCTCGTCCTTCCACCACGAGGAGACCACGTTCAGCGAGACCCGGCCGGGCGCGATCACGTCCAGGGTGGACAGCGCCTTGGCCGTCAGCGAGGGCGAGTGATAGTTGGGCCGGACGGCCAGCATCAGCTCCAGCGTGCTGGTCACCGCGGCCACCGCGGGCGCGAGCGTCCAGCAGTCCAGGGACGGCTCGCGGGGACCCTTGATGTCATTGAGGTTGAGCTCGGCGATCAGGCTCAGCCCGAACCCGTGCTGCTCGCTCTCGGCCGCCAGGTCGCGCACGTACGGCCAGGCGACGGGCATGTCCTCGTCCCTGACGTTGCGCAGCCAGCCGCCGAAGATCGGCATCCAGTAACCGAACCGCATGTGATTCCTCCGTTGTCCTCGGCGACCAGGTCAGGCGGCGAGCAGCGAGCTCAGGAAGCGGGCCACGGCCGGCAGGGCGGGCCGTGGGGCGGCCGCCTCGATGGCGGCGTTGTAGTTCGTGGTGGTGTTGATGTCGTAGGTCACCAGCCGCCCGTCGGCGGTCTCGATGAACTCGAAGCCCGCGATCTCTATCCCGTGCCGGACGGCGAACTCGGCGTACCGGGCGGTGATGGGGTGCTCGAAGCCCTCCCGCAGCGCGAACAGGCTCGGCTCCTCCGCCGTGGACTCACCGGGAGCCGGTATCGCGCAGGCGTCGGCCGGGCAGAGCTGGAATCCGCCCCGAGCCGTGTCGGCGGTGATCGCGTAGATGAACTCGCCGCCCACGATCTCGGCCCTGGTGATCCGGGGCTGCGCGGCGACCAGGTACTCCTGGAGCAGGGTGATCCCGTCGACCGGGGCCTCGTACTCCGGCCCGGCCAGGTACTCGTCGAACTCGTCGTGGCTGCGCAGCAGCCGCACGCCCAGGCCCTTGCCGCCCTGGTTGTGCTTGCTCACGAACGGGCTCGGCAGCTTCCTGGCCGCCGCGGGCAGCTCGGTCGTGCCCGCCACCGCGATCGTCCGGGGGACATCGAACCCGGCCGCGCGCAGGGCCACGAGCTGATCGACCTTGCTGACCTCGAGCTCCAGCGCCGCGCGGCCGTTCACCACCCGGCGGCCGTGCGCGGCCAGCCAGGCCAGCACGCCGCGGGTCTGGTCCTTGGCGAACGGGTGCCCCCTGGTGTGCGAGGACGCGCTCATCCGGGACCAGAACACCCCGGCGGGCGGCGGCTCGTCCAGGTCGAGCACGGCCTCGCCAAGCAGCCACTGTTCGTGGGGAACCCCGGCGTCGGCCAGCGCGGCCCCGATGGGCGCGAACCAGTCCGGGTTCTCGTGGATGACATGCACCTTCAACGCTGACCTTGCCTCCTGCTCTGGTAGGCCCCAGCTCAGCGTACGTGGGTCGGCCCGGCGGCCATAGCGGCGGGGTAAACCGTTTGCCCCGCTTTTGGCTA
>Ga0134126_10006256_pt1 | contig 14904 bp, 12 predicted proteins | sample KB31752_FD_96881 | JGI IMG/M metagenome (GOLD analysis project Ga0134126, IMG submission 96881) | Terrestrial soil microbial communities with excess Nitrogen fertilizer from Kellogg Biological Station, Michigan, USA - KB3-175-2 | ecosystem: Environmental > Terrestrial > Soil > Unclassified ...
GCTGGAGACGATGGAAGGTGTCCTGAAAGAAGGCGATATGGTCAAGGTAAAGCTCATCGGGCTGGATCAGAAGACCGGCAAGTTCAAGCTGAGCCGCAAGGTGCTGATGCCGAAACCGGAAGGAAATAATCAGAACATGCCCAAGGCTCCAGCGGGAGGCGGCCGTTCCGAGCAAGAATAATAAAACAACTAAAGACAAGGGTCTGCGGTGCGAGCCGCAGACTTTTTTATTTGTGACCAATGCATATACAAGTAATCATACCGACGAAAGATTTCCAGGAGGTGCTGATCGCGCTGCTGGGAGAGATAGGCTACGAAGGGTTCGAGCAGGAAGAAGAGCTGTTGCACGCGTTCATCCCGGAAACGGCATTCGATGAGGCGGTCTTGCGCGAGCTGCTCGATGCGCATGGATTGCCCTATACCCTGGAGCACATCGCGGAGCGGAACTGGAATGCGGAATGGGAGGCGAACTTCCAGCCGGTGGTGGTGGACGGGTTTTGTGCGATCCGGGCGCATTTCCATCCTCGGATGCCGGAAGTGGAGCACGAGCTTATCATTACGCCGAAAATGAGTTTTGGGACCGGGCATCATGCGACAACTTATATGATGCTGCAGGCGATGCGGGCGCTCGAGCTGCGCGGGAAGCGGGTGCTGGACTTTGGCACGGGGACTGGGGTGCTGGCAATCCTGGCGGAACAGCTGGGCGCTGATCGTGTAGTCGCCATCGACAACGACCCCTGGTCCATCGACAATGCGCTGGAAAATGTCGCCGGGAATAACTGTTCGCGGATCGAAGTGCTCAAAAAGGACAAGGTGGCCGATCTGGAGGGTGTATTTGATGTGATCCTGGCGAATATAAACAAACATGTAATTGTCAGTGAGTTGGAAGCTTTAACGCAACATTTGGCGGAAGACGGCGTTATAGTACTCAGCGGCCTGTTGCAGGATGATACCGAAGAGATTGAAAATGAGGCTGTAAAAAACAGTTTATCCGTATCCGTTAGGATGACGAAAGGCAGCTGGATCTGCCTCAAAACTGGAAAAAACCCCAAATAAGGACCATGGTTCAGGAAATGAGGTGATTTTTCAGTAGATTTGTTATCCAACCAAACGAACCTCTGGGTTCGTTGGCCGAAAGGCCCATCCAATAGCCGGCGCACCGGGGGTGGGCAAATTTGGTAGAAAACCAACCCCGGTGCGTCCAACTCAACCATTGATCGATGATCGAGGTTCTACTAATTCTGGCAGCCTACCTAATAGGCTCCATTCCTACTGCCGTCTGGATCAGCAAGTTCTTCTTCGGAATCGACATCCGGGAATACGGCAGTGGAAATCCCGGAACGACCAATACGTTCAGGGTTCTGGGTTCGAAGTGGGGTACCATCGTTATGGCGGTGGATGTGCTGAAAGGGTTGATTGCGACCAGTCTTTACATTCTAATTCCTTATTATCTTCAAAACGAGGCCGACCGGACCAATTTTATGGTCATTTTGGGGCTGGCTGCCGTTACGGGTCATATCTTCCCTATTTGGGCTGAATTCCGCGGTGGGAAGGGCGTGGCAACCTTATTCGGGATGATCATCGCCATCCAGCCGCTGGCAGCGGGTTGTTGCGTGGCTGTGTTCCTGCTGGTGTTGTATCTGACCCGTTTTGTGTCCCTGAGCTCTATTTTGGCAAGCGTGGCATTTGCCGTCTTCATCTTATACATCTTCGACGCCCACGAAACCCTTTACCGGGGGTTCGCCATTGCCGTTGCCCTACTCGTGGTCCTTACCCATCAGAAGAACATTACTCGATTACTCAGAGGGAATGAGAACAAGGTACCGATCCTGAAATACCGGGACCGGCGCCGGCACCGGCGGCACCATGACCAAATCGGCGGTGAGCTGGACCATGTTGTTGATCACGAGAAGGAATAATTTCGTAATTTTGCATCCCCGCGCGGTGCGCGCGGTAAATTAAATCAGTCCAGAAATGTCTCAAACTTTACTGGAGAAACTACAGTTAGCCGATGAAAGGAACCTGCTCATCCAGGGCCTGCCCTCCTCCATCGAAAAACAATTCGTCAAGCTGGCCTTCGCCAAAAATCTCACCCCCCTTTTAAAGAGCAAAAAGATCGACTTTGCGCTGGTGTTCGCTATCAACGAGCAACAGCTGGGCGCCATCGTCCGTGAGGTCTTGCCTGCCCTTCAGCCGGATGCGAAGTTTTGGGTGGCCTATCCCAAGCCAGGGTCCAAGATCGCGACTACATTGAACCGGGAATGCAGCTGGGTCTGTATCACGGGTTCGGGTTACGAGATGGTCCGGGATGTAGCGCTGGATCATGTATGGACGGCAGTGCGTTTCAAACGCGTCATGCCGCCGGTCGTTTTGCGGACACCAGCCAGAGGCGTCGCGATGGGAGAGCCTGAGTTAGCGGAAGTCGAAGAGGGCGATGTGCCGGTAGCTGTCAAGAAAACGGCTACACGCAGTCGGCGGGTGGCTGCGACGCGGTAGGCGGCCACAATGACGAACAGCGGGGAGGGTTAAACGCCGCCAGCTTGCAGTGCGCTCGGTAAATGGGTATTTTTCTCGCTGAGATACCCTACCAATATGGGTTTCGCGTATCTTTAGTCTAGTTAAACGATATGCTAATACCATTATCCCTTTGTCCCCATGGCGCTCTTTAGCAGGACAGGTCTCATAACAGAGTTATTGGACAGGACCGAGCTGCTGAAGGCCAATACCCAGGTTTTCTTTCGTTTGACGGATGAGCAGCTGCTCCGCCGTCCGGCACCGGGTAAATGGAGCATTGCCGAAGTCTATGGGCATCTGGATCTCTCCATGGATGCCAGTATCCGCGCTATCCTTTCCCGTATCACCAAGGCCCCGGACCGTCCGGGGGATCACTACACCAGCAGCTTGCTGGGCGATTGGGCCTATTCCGTGATCATGCCGCGGTCCGATGGCAGCGTATTCCGGCTAAAGGCGATGAAGACGCAGCGCCCCGATCCGGCGAAACTGGATGGACGGGAAGAGCTCGACGCGTTCCAACGCCATTGTGATGCGCTGGACGATATCCTGCGGCATGTGGCGAGCAAGGACCTCCGGCGGATCAGTATCCCCTTTTTTGTGCCCCGGGTCATCCGGCTGCGACTGGGGGATGTGCTGCGCTTCCTGGTTGCGCATGGCGAGCGGCATTTGCTGCAGGCGCAACGGGTGGCGAATGTGGTGACGGAAATCGGACACGCGGAAGCCGGACGGGCGCCCAAGTCAGAGGGGCGCGGCCGGTCCGATGGGGGCACGGCTGAGGGGCCGGTCACTTAACGATGACGGTGCCCATGTCCTGAAGAATGGATCGTTCTATTTCCTTGAGATGTTTATGGGTTTGCAGAAGGACCATGAGTTCTTCATCGGTATGCGGTTTTCCGAGATCCTGCTGATTCTCTTCCATGAGCCGTTTTATCTTTCGCATTTTGAGATAACGCATGGTGGAAAGCACATCCTCTTTATATACCTCGTCGGGCGTCTGGATCTTACCTTCATAGACCTGGCTCCAGTTAGGACTTAGATCGTAGTGCAGGTCCATGATCGATACGGCCAGGGTGCTTAGCTCCTGGTCTTCATGGTAGAGGAAACTCTTGGCCGTGGGTTCGAGCCCCTGCTCGTACCAGGTCTTGTAGAGGTCGAGGATCTTTAACAGCCGCTTGTTGTCGATGAGATCGATGAGCTCCTTCGTTTCGCCAAGGATATAGTCGGCGACGAGCGTTTGATCATCCCATGGTCGCAGGCCATAGTCGAGGAGATCGCGGATCATGCCGCGTTCGTTTTGCTCATGGCGAAAGAGCAGGCCCACGGATTCATCGTCCGGGGGCGGCGGCATGCCATCGGGGAAATCGCCGGGTTGAGCCGCCTGGTTGGCCTGGGCGGCGGCGCGGTTCTCCAGTTTCTCCTGTCTATCGCGAATGTGTTTATTGACGAGATTGATCAGGCCCTGTTCATCGATGCGCAGGATCTCGGCGGATTGCCGGATATAGTCTTCCTGCCGGGTAAAACCTTCCAGCTTGTTGATACGGGAGATGGTCTCGGCGACCTGGCCCACGACGGCGGCCTTTTTGTTGCTGTCGTCACCGGCGTCCTTGAGGGCTACTTCCAGCTGAAAGAGGATGACATCCTTTTTATTGGCCGCGATGAATTCGCGGAATTTAGCGGCCCCCACGAGCCGGACATAGCTGTCCGGGTCTTCTTTGTCGGGGATCAGCACCAGGCGGACGTCGAGCCCTTCCTCCAGCGCCATATCGAGACCGCGAAGCGCTGCTTTGATCCCCGCGCCGTCGCCATCGTAGATGATGGTGAGGTGTTTGGTATATTTCTTTATCAGCCGGAGCTGGTCCACGGTGAGCGAGGTGCCGCCGCTGGCCACTACGTTCTCGATCCCGGCCTGGTGAAGCGAGATCACGTCGGTGTAGCCTTCAACCAGCAGACATTCATCCTGCCTGTCGATAGCCTGACGCGCCTGGTAGGAACCATAGAGGATCTTGCTTTTGACATAGAGCTCGTTCTCCGGGGTGTTGATGTATTTGGGCGCGCGGTCATTGGTCTTGAGGATACGGGCGCCGAAGCCGATGACCTTGCCGGTGTGGTTATGGACGGGGAAGATCACGCGGCCGCGGTAGTTGTCGACGAGCCTTTCGTCGCGCAGGACCACGAGACCCGTCTTTTGCAGATATTCCGGGTTGTACTGCGCGGCGATTGCGGCGCGGGCGAAGCTGTCGCGGGCTTCGGGGTTGTAACCGAGCTGGAACTTGCGGATGGTATCTTCATTGAAGCCGCGTTCTTTGAAATAGCTCAGCCCGATGTCCTGTCCTTCGTCCGTTTTGAACAGGGTCTCGCTAAAGAATTTCTGTGCAAAGCCATTGATGATAAAAAGGCTATCGGCTACCTGCTGTTGCTGCCGCAATTCGGGGCTCAGCTCTTTTTCTTCTATCTCGACATTGTAGCGCGCGGCAAGCCAGCGAAGCGCTTCTGCATAGGAATACTTCTCGTGTTCCATGAGGAAGCTGATGGTATTGCCACTGCGGCCGCAGCCAAAACATTTGTAGATCTCCTTGGCGGGGGAGACGGTGAACGAAGGCGATTTTTCGTTGTGGAACGGGCAAAGGCCCAGGTAATTGGTGCCCCTTTTTTTGAGCTTTACGAAACCGCCTACGATCTCGATGATATCAATCCTGCTTAAAATCTGCTGTATGGTCTGTTGTGCGATCATTCTGACGTCTAATATCTAACCTTTGTCGAAATCTACCGTAAAATACGTACAAAACTGAGTACTTTTACCTATAATAAATTAGCTTTTTTAGCGATTTATATTTAAACGTTCATCCTTTGAAAACCGGCCTACCATCTGCACTTTCTGCCGTGATCTGCAGCCTTGCGATCGCCCTTTGTTTTGTCCCATTTCTATTCCTGGGTTTCAAGAAAGTGCGACAGGTAAACACCTACAAGATCCTCGGCATTTACTGGTTGCTGAATGGGCTCGTCAACCTCCCGCATATCGCGCCGATCCAACAGGCCGGTGTTCGCAATTTCTTTACACATTTCAGTGACTGGTATGATCTGGCCGATGCGCCGTTGATGTTGCTGGTATTTGCGCTGGCCAGTACGGGCAAATGGCGCAAACAGTTGTTGCTGGTGCTCTCGGGGCTCGTCGCCGGCGAGGCCATCTTTCTGCTGGCGAAAGGCTATAACTATTGCTGGCCGGTGATCATCCTTGCCGGGGTGCTCCTCGTGCTGGTCTACAGCGCGATCGGGCTATGGCAATTCTTCAAGCAAATGGAACATGACCGTTTCGAGAACTCGATGGTCTTTGTGTATGCGGCCCTCATTTTCGCCTATGGCACCTACCTGATCATCTTTTTGCTCTCGTATCTGCCCAAGTCGACAAACGGGTACGATCTGCAGGATAGCTATCTGATGTATTATATCAGCCTTGCACTTGCCGCCGTACTCACCTGCGCGGGGATTTGGAGCTACGGATTGCGGAGCAGGAAGAAAACCAAGGCGAAGGCCGGTGGCACCTTCCGCCCGCGTTATTCTTCATCCTCTTCGTAGTTATAGGTATCGGGGCTATCGTTATAGATAGCCTCCCAGGTCTTCACCTTCTCCTCTTCCAGCAGCTCGAGGATTTCGAAGATGGGATCGGTTTTTTTCTTCCAAACCGTCAATTGGGTATCAGCATATTTGGAGACGTACATACAAAGATCCGTCTCCATGTTCACTTTGATCAGTCCGACAGGTCCTTCCTCTTTTTCCTGAATCAAATAGTAACATCCCTTTTCCAACAACGCGTACGAATACATACATCACCTTTTTTAAAAGATAAAACACAAAGATTTACTGTCGATGGCGAATTTCTGACCTTCGGTCTCGCCGCCTCTGGCGTCGAATGTAATGGGGGTAGTAAGTAAACCCGGCGTAATACCGGAGCTGAGGTTGGATATCAATTCCCGCAGCGATGATACAAAGGTACGAATTTTGGCTTTTCCGGCGGATATCTTTCCGCGGGTGCAGCCGGGTTCACAAAAAAATAATTGATTTATATTGATAATCAATTAGTTACGATTTTAGCCGCCGGACACAAGAAAGCCATCCCGTATGTCGGGATGGCTTTCCGAATTCCGATATGCCGGAATTCTGCATGACCACTTATCCTACAGCCTCTTTGCCACGGTTCGATGAAAACGCCGTAGCGTTCTCGTTCAAGGGACGGATCTTACTCGTTAAGGGAACGGATATTACTTGTCCAGGGAACGGATATTATTTGTCCAGGGTGATCTCACCCGCATCTGTGGCCTGGCCGTCGGTGACCATGAGACCATCTTTCGCGACATTGCGATAAGGAGGTTTAGCTTCGATAACGACTTTATATGCGCCGGGTTTGGCGTCGGTAATTTCGAAGGATCCATTCACGATGGGAGCCTTGAGTGTATCGGTGGCGGACTCGGCCCAGGCGCGGACGCCTGCATCAATAGGGGTGATCGTTCCCCGGATCGAGCCGAATCGTAAATGAGCGAAAGCGAATAAGCCTGCGGCGGCTACGGTGACCGCGCCCAACTTGAAAGATCGGATGTTCATCATAACACAACTTTTTTAATGACCTGATACTACAGTGTGTGCGAGAGAGGGGCGTGATTATCAATTTGCAAGGACTGTGCCACAATGAAATGTTAAACATCCGGCAAGGCCCGCCAGACGGGGATTCCATGTGGAAAATGTTCTACAGCGGCGCTATTTCGGTTGCTGGTTGCCGTTATAAACGGCACGACCTTTCTCCAACCGGAGCCAGTGGTCGATACACGAGGGTAATTCCTGCTGATAATGGCTGACGTAGATCAGGGTCGTACCGAAGGTCTGGCATAGTGTGGTGACGAGCTCGCGGAAGTACGCAGTTTGTTCGTCGTCGAGGCCCTGGCAGGGTTCGTCGAGGATGAGCATCGGCGGGTTCTTGATCAGCGCACGGGCGAGGAGCACCATGCGTTGTCCGCCGGTGGAGAGCTGAACGAGGCGCCGGCTCCGCAGTTCGTGCAGAGAGAGCAATTGCATCCACAATGTGACGATCGCGGTTTGTTCGTCGCTCGGCGTCCGGAATAATCCAATGGTATCGAAGAGCCCCGAGGCGATCACCTCGAATACGGTGGCGCCGGTATCGAAGTAAAGATGCAGCTCGGGCGAGACGAAGCCGATCTTGCGTTTGATGTCCCAAATGGTCTCGCCGGTCCCGCGACGGCGGTCGAAGAGCCAGATCTCGTTGGCGTAGGCCTGCGGATTGTCGGCCGTGATGAGGCTTAGAAGGGTGGATTTGCCGGCGCCATTGGGGCCTGAGACATTCCAGCGTTCCCCCTTGCGGACCTGCCAGTTGATATCGTCGAGGATGGTATTTTCTCCATATTGGACGGTCGTGTGTTCAAGCTTAATGGCGAAGGTGAAGTCTTCGTGGACGGCGGCAATGCGTAGCTTTTCAAGGGCTGCGGCTGCTTCGAGCCTCAGCTTCCCGAGGATGGCGGCGTCAAGCGGTTTTGACGTCTTCGGGGCTCCGGCGGGATGAAAGCCGGCCTTGGGGCCCAGATAGCTCCAATGGCCGTGTTCGAGCTGTGCGACATGGGTGATGGCCTCGGGAAGTTCATGGCCGCTTGTGATCAGGAGCAGCTGGATGCCCTGACCGGCAAGCGTATTGATGATCCGGTGCAGGGTGGCGCGGCCCTCCGCATCGAGTCCCAGAAACGGGTTGTCGAGGATCAGCAGCCCGGGTCTTTCCATTACGGCGAGCGCGAGTTGTACGCGTTTATTCTCGCCGTTCGACAGTTGGATCAATGGTTTTGAAAGCAGCGGTCCGACATGCAGGGCCTCCAGCAAGGCCGGGTCGGGTTGGGGATATCCCGCGTCGGCCAGTTCCTGGGCGACGGTGATGGTCTGGTCCGCATCGGAGGCATTGAATCGCTGCTGGTAATACAATTCTGTGGCGCCGGGGCGATTTTTGAACCGGTGCTGTTGTTCGACCATCTCGATGCGTTGGGGGGCGATTTGCAGGGTGCCGGTATAATAATGACGACCGAGCAGGGTATGTGCCAAAAGGGTCTTTCCGCTGCCCGAGGGGCCGGTGAGCACCCATTGTTCGCCTTTATTGATCGTCCAGTCAAGCCCATCCAGCAGCCGGGCCCCGGCGAGTTGTACGGAAACCCCCTTAAGGGTCAGGAATTCAGCCATGGCGCGAAGATAGTCCAAAATTGGGGCTGGTTCCCGGGATTAGCCGGATCGAGCCAAGGGCTTAGTTTTCAAGGTGCCCCGTAGCCGCGATATACACGCGATATCCACAAGTGTAGAAATTGTAATAAACCCGTAATCGCGTCGTTTGACTATATTGCGTTTTTTATAGTATCACATCGGACCCTTTATGGCAGAAAAATCTAATTTGTTTGAGTATAACGAGGAAAGTGTCAAAACCTTAGACTGGAAAGAGCATATCCGGCTGCGCCCGGGGATGTATATCGGGAAACTGGGAGATGGGAATAGTCCGGACGATGGGATCTACGTGCTGCTCAAGGAGGTGATCGACAACTGTATCGACGAACATACCATGGGGTATGGCAAGCAGGTGGATGTCACCATCGAAAACAAGACCGTCACCATCCGTGACTTTGGCCGCGGCATTCCGCTGGGAAAGGTCGTGGACGTCGTCAGCAAGATCAATACCGGCGCCAAATACGATAGCAAGGCCTTCCAGAAATCTGTAGGCCTCAACGGGGTAGGTACCAAGGCGGTGAATGCCCTCAGCGGCTATTTTAAAGTCACCGCCTTCCGGGACGGCAAAGAAAAAACGGCCGAATTCTCCAAAGGGGTGCTCACCAAGGAACACAAGGAGGCCAAGACGAGTGAACCCAATGGTACCCTGGTAACCTTTATCCCCGATGAGACGGTCTTCAAGAACTTCCATTTCCTGCACGAGTACATGGATAACCAGTTCTGGAACTATTGTTATCTCAATGCCGGATTGATCATCAATTTCAACGGAAAGAAATATGTCTCCAAGAATGGCTTGTTGGACCTGCTGCAGCGTCGCACCAATGAGGATGAGCTGCGTTATCCGATCATCCATTTAAAAGGGAACGATATCGAGGTCGCCATTACGCATAATAATGATTACGGCGAGGAGATCTTCAGTTTTGTAAATGGTCAGTATACCACACAGGGCGGTACCCATCAGCAGGCTTTCCGCGAAGCCTTTGTCAAGGTGATCCGCGATTTCTACAAAAAAGATTATGATGGACCGGATATCCGGCAGAGCATCACAGCGGCCATCAGCGTGCGGGTGGTAGAACCGGTATTCGAATCCCAGACCAAGACCAAACTGGGCAGTCTGAATGTGGAAGAGGGTGGAGCGACCATGAAGAACTTCGTGAATGACTTTCTTGCAAAAGAGCTCGACAATTATCTACACAAGAATCCCACCACCGCGGATCTTTTGAAAAAGCGGATCGAGCAAAGCGAGCGGGAGCGCAAGGAGCTCGCAGGGATCAAGAAATTAGCCAACGAGCGGGCCAAGAAGGCCAATCTGCATAATAAAAAACTTCGGGACTGCCGGTATCATTATAATGATGAGCCCACGGGCAAGGATAAGGAGGCACTCATAGAGAAGAAAGAGGAGAGCACGATCTTTATTACCGAGGGGGATTCGGCGAGCGGCAGCATCACCAAAGCCCGCAATGTCGAGACACAAGCCGTCTTTAGCCTGCGGGGTAAACCGCTGAACTGTTATGGCATGACCAAAAAGGTGGTGTATGAGAATGAAGAGTTCAATCTGCTGCAACATGCGTTGAATGTCGAGGATGGGGTCGAGGGCTTGCGGTATAAGAATATTGTCTTCGCTACCGATGCCGATGTGGACGGGATGCATATCCGGCTGCTCCTGATGACCTTCTTCCTTCAGTTCTTTCCCGACCTGGTAAAAAATGGAAATGTGTTCATTTTGGAGACGCCGTTGTTCCGCGTGCGTGACAAAAAGGAAACGCATTATTGTTATGATGAGGCGGAGAAACAGGCGGCAGTCAAGAAGCTTGGCGGCAAACCGGAGATCACGCGGTTCAAAGGGCTGGGGGAGATCTCACCCGATGAGTTTGCGCGGTTCATCGGTTCGGACATGCGCAAGCAGCCGGTGATGGTGATGCCCGAGACGCATATCCAGCAGATCCTGGAATATTATATGGGTAAGAACACCCAGGAGCGGCAGGAATTCATCATCAACAATCTGCGGGTCGAGCTGGACCTCGCGGAGGAAGGGAAAGAGCAAGGGAAAGCATCATAACCCGATGGTATGGGCATTGTCTGTAAAAATTGTGCGATTCGTTCGATGGCCGTTTTTGTCCCGAGTGCGGGCAAAAGGCTACGACCGGCAGGCTGACCGTCGGGCATGTGCTCGAAGAAGGCTGGCATGGGGTGACGCACACGGACAAGAGCTTTTTGTCGTTGCTGGGGCTTTTGCTTATCCGGCCGAGTGTCGTGATCCGGGACCATATCGAAGACAAACGAAAGCGCTGGTGCTGACGTATGTGCTGATCTCGTTCGTCAGGCCAACCCAGTGGTGGCCGTGGTTGCAGGTGGCGGCCTGTGTTGCGGTCCTCTACGGAGTGATCACCTATCTGGCGGCGCCTGCGATCTTGTTATTGGAGGGGTTGCCCTGGGAAGCGGTGCAATATTCGTTCTAAATTTTTAATTAATTTATGATCCATATAGTATTTCAAGCGGGTGATGTAGAGACGTTGAAGAAGGCCTTCGAGCTGGAACCGGCCCTCACCGGCGACGTGCTCCTGATCGAAGATGAATGGGCAGTGGGGCCGATCGCGGGTATCTATACCCCGGAAGGTATCGAGACGCGGAAACAGTGGTGGCGGGAGGTCCTTTCCGGTGGCGACTATGATGGTCTGGTCGATAAAACGGCAACCGACGACAATACCCGGGTCGCCGGGCTGAAACAGCGGCTTACGGAAGATACGAAGGAGATCGTTTGGATCTGGGCTGCCCAGAACAAACACGACGTGAGCGGGTATTACTGGCTGATGAGCCAGCTCAAGGATTTCCAGGGCCGTATCTTTATCCTGTATCTGAACAACCTGCCTTTTATCAATGAGAAGGGGTTGATCTTTTATCCGGAGAATCTGTTCCAGATCCCGCCTAAGGAGTTCCTGAAGGCGCGGAAGCTGGCGCGGCCCATTACGCTGAGCGAATTCGAGATCGATCCCGATGAGTGGAACCGGCTGTGCCAGGAAGACAAAGGCGTGCGGATACTGGAAGGCGGCAAAAAGCTGAGCCAGCATCCGGTTACGTATTATGATGAGGAACTGCGGAAGTTCATCACCGGCGATTGGATCAAGGCCAGCAAGCTGATCGGTCAGTTTCTGAACAAGGCTAAACAAACCACCGGCGATGCGTATATTCTCTGGCGGATCAAGCAGCTGGTAGCGACCGGTGAGCTGGATGCGCAGGGCGAGCTCAAAGGCATGAAGGAATTCGAGATCAAGAGCAAGACGGCGGCCGCCACGACGATGCCCGAGGAGGCGGTGATCGAAGGGTAGGGCTGTCCCGGTTTCAGGCGAGTTACGAGACATGAAACTACTGAATCGGGGCCATCGGCTACAATCTGGCACATCACAAGGGCCTGGCGATACTGATCTATTTGACCGGTTGGTATCTGCGACAGCCCGCAATGGAATATGCGGGGCTCATCCTGTTTGGGCATTCCTGTATGGACCGGGCCATGGGTTATGGATTGAAGTATTTTAGTGGGTTCCAGGACACCCATTTGGGTAAGATAGGAAATGTGCCGGGAATGCGCGCCAAGAAAAAATAGCGCATTCCGGCAAAAATCTAATATCTGTCCTTCGGACAAAGACGCTATCGCGTCTTTAAAAAGGAAAAAAAAATGAATATCAAGGGGATTCATCATATTGCGATCCTCACGGACGATTATCTCACCAGCAAACGGTTCTATACCGAGGTGCTGGGTTTCGAAGTGCTCGAGGAGACGTATCGCGCGGAGCGGGACTCCTATAAGCTGGACTTGGGCGTCGCGGGACGCTACCAGATCGAGCTGTTCTCGTTTCCCGACTTTAGAGAGCGGGCCAGCTACCCGGAAGCCAAGGGGCTGCGGCATCTCGCCTTTTCGGTACCCGATGTTGCAGCCGCACGTGCCGAGTTGCTTTCGAAAGGAGTAGAGGTGCAGGAGGTGCGGGTCGACGCGTTGACGAATAAAAAATTTGTGTTTTTTACAGATCCCAACGGGCAGCCGCTGGAATTGTATGAAGAATAAATGTGCCAGTAATGCGCAGTAGAAAAAATACCGCATTCCTGGCAAAAAGCTAATGTCTGTAGGCCTTCGGCCCGCACCAGTGGTGCGGGCCTCGGTCGCGGGCTTCACCCGTGGACAAAGACGCTACCGCGTCTTTAAATATAAAACTATGGCGAAAACAAAAATAGCAGATGATTTTCACGAGAACGAGAGTGGGGTCACGGGTCAGTACCGGCATTGGTTCCTGGATTACGCCTCCTATGTGATCCTGGAGCGGGCGGTGCCGGCAGTAGAGGATGGATTGAAACCGGTGCAGCGGCGCATCCTGCATGCGATGAAGGAAATGGATGACGGCCGGTTCAACAAGGTGGCGAATATTATCGGTCAGTCCATGCAATACCATCCCCATGGCGACGCCAGCATCGGCGAGGCCCTGGTGAACATGGGACAAAAAGACCTGCTCATCGAAACCCAGGGTAACTGGGGCGATGTACGCACCGGCGATGACGCTGCCGCCGCGCGATATATCGAGGCGCGCCTGAGCAAATTTGCCCTGGAAGTGGCATTCAATGCCAAGACCACGGAATGGCAGCTGAGCTATGACGGCCGAAAGAACGAACCGGTGACGTTGCCGATGAAATTCCCGTTGTTGCTGGCGCAGGGCGCGGATGGGATCGCCGTTGGTCTGGCGACCAAGATCCTGCCGCACAATTTCTGCGAGCTGTGCGATGCGGCCATGAAATATCTCAAGGGCAAGAAATTCGAGATCGTTCCGGACTTCCTGCAAGCGGGGATGGTCGACGCCAGTAATTATAATGACGGGAGACGGGGCGGGAAGGTCCGGGTCCGTGCGCATATCGAGGAGCTGGATAAGAAGACGCTGCTCATCAAAGACGTCCCCTATGGCGTCACCACCTCGGGGCTCATCGATTCGATCCTCAAGGCCAATGACCAGGGCAAGATCAAGGTGCGGAAGGTCACCGACAACACGGCGGCGAATGTGGAGATACAGGTCGATCTTGCACCGGGTATCTCACCGGATATCACCATCGACGCGCTCTATGCGTTCACGGATTGTGAGGTCAGCATCTCGCCCAATGCCTGCGTGATCGTAGACAAGAAGCCGCAGTTCCTGGGTGTCCGGGAATTGTTGCAGCTTTCGGTGGATCATACCAAGGAGCTGCTGAAATGCGAGCTGGAGATCAAGCTGGCCGAGCTGCAGGAAAAATGGCATTATACCTCGCTGGAAAAGATCTTCTTCGAAGAAAAGATCTATAAGGAGCTGGAGAAGAAACACGAGACCTGGGAGAAGGTGCTCGTGGCGATCGCCAAGGCCTTCGAGCCGTTCAGGAAGCAGCTGAAACGGGATATCATGCGCGAGGATATCGTGAAGCTCACGGAGAAACCGGTGCGTCGCATTTACCGTCTCGACATCGACGAGCTCAATGCCCAGATCAAGGGCCTGGAGGCCGAGATGAAGCAAGTGCGGCATGATCTGAACAACCTCGTCGATTTCACGGTGGCTTACTATGAGAACCTGTTGAAGAAATATGGCAAGGGCAGGGAGCGGAAGACCGAGGTCAAGCTGTTCGAGGCGATCCAGGCGCAACAGGTGGCCATTGCCAACGCGAAGCTCTATGTTAACCGGGCCGAAGGATTTATCGGGACAGGTCTGAAGAAGGACGAATTTGTGACGGACTGTTCCGATCTCGACGATATCATCGCCTTTACGAAAGGGGGGAAGATGAAGGTGGTGAAGGTCGCCGACAAAACCTTCATAGGCAAGGATATTTTACATGTGGCCGTTTTCCGGAAGAACGACGAGCGGACAACCTACAATATGATCTATGTGGATGGCAAGAGCGGTGTCAGCTATGCCAAGCGGTTCAATGTTACCGGTGTCACCCGGGACAAGGAATACGATCTCGCCAAGGACGATCCCAAGAGCAAGGTCCATTACTTCAGCGCCAACCCCAACGGGGAGGCGGAGGTGGTGCGTGTTGTGCTAAGCCCTAGTTCCACGGCCAGGCATAAAGAATTCGACTTTTATTTTGAGGAATTAGAAATCAAAAACAGAAGCTCCCTGGGAA
>Ga0134126_10006259_pt1 | contig 14901 bp, 7 predicted proteins | sample KB31752_FD_96881 | JGI IMG/M metagenome (GOLD analysis project Ga0134126, IMG submission 96881) | Terrestrial soil microbial communities with excess Nitrogen fertilizer from Kellogg Biological Station, Michigan, USA - KB3-175-2 | ecosystem: Environmental > Terrestrial > Soil > Unclassified ...
AAACGAGACGAGCCCAAATAAACCCATACAAGCTATAAAAATGGTTAATAGTGACATATATTGAAATAAAGAGTTTATTTTCTGTTCACTCGCATATAAATTTGATAGATTATCATCTAAAAATTTATAATCAACAGGATGAATTTTGTCGAACCCAGAAAACACATCACACACTTGTTTAAACGTACTTTCTTTATTAACATTATTTATGCGAACTAATAAATACCCGGCAGCATAAACTTTACCTGGGTTTTCGTCACAAATAAACACAATGGGTTCAATAGCATTTTTTAACGAGCCTGTATAAATGTCTTTTGTAACTCCAATTACCTGCCCATCACGCTTTCCCTTAGCTCTGCCCCAAATAATTTTTTTACCTACATTTTTTTGCCAGTTAAATTTTTTTGTTGCAGCTTCATTTACTACAAACGATTCTTTTAAATCTAACCCATGTTTTGTATCAAACCAACGTCCTTCTTTTAAATGTATCTGCATCAAATCGAAATAATCAGGGTCAACCCAAATAGGTTCGACTGGAATTTCATTAATAACTCCCTCCGCATTCGCTTCTATTTGTGTTATTTTTCTATCGGGTGCATCACCCGGAAGTGTTGATGATTGAGAAACTTTAAGTACACCTTGTAGTTGTAGTAAATCATTTTTCATTGCTTTATAACTGCTAACAATTATTGTGTCCTGCATCCTAATAGCCACTACGTTACTTTTATTAAACCCGGGGTCGTGATCTAGCATATAATTTACCTGACTTCTAACAATTAATGTAGAGGTTATTAAAATAATGGAAATACTAAATTGAGTTACTACTAATATTTTACGAAGTGTAATGCCTTTTTCTCCACTTGTAGAGTTACTTTTTATAGCCGCTACCGGACTTATTGCAGTAAGATAAAATGCAGGATAAAGCCCTGAAAGTAAAATAATAATAAAACCAAGTAGTAAAATAACAATGCAGTTTTTAAAACTATAAATTGATTGTATGCTTAGTTGAAGCCCGGCTAAATAATTAAATGCCGGAAGAAAAAGAAGCAAGATGATTTGTGATATTATAATAGAGATAAAAACAATTAAGGCAGATTCAACAACAAGTTGTTCGATTAATTTTTTTCTACCGGCGCCAATTACTTTACGTACACCAATCTCTTTCATTCGCATTTTGCCTTGGGCTGTAGCTAAATTAATATAGTTAATACAAGCAATTAGTAATAGAAATATAGCAACAACTGAAAATATATATACATACGATACATTTCCTTTGATGGCAACATCAAATAATCTATCCGAATGTAAGTGTATATCTGTTAAGGGTTCTAAGTATATGCGTATGCTTGCTTTTATATTTTTGTATTGGTCGGCGTATTTGTCATATAAATGTTCAATCTTTTTTTCAAATGCACTTATATCTGTATTATCTTTTAATTGCACATAAACAAATGAACCTGCGTTATGCCAATTATTTATTCCTTGCCCGAAAAGCACCTCAAGTGTTTTATACGAAACAAGGGCCGTAAAATGGAGATGACTATTCGATGGTGTGTTTTCAAAAACTCCAGTCACCTTATAAGAAGCAAATGTTCCGTCTCCATTATCGTACTGTAACGTTTTACCAATCGGGTTTTCGTTTCCAAAATATTTTTTAGCTGTGTTTTGGTCTATTGCAACCGTATTAGGGTCTTTTAAAACGTTGCTTTTATTGCCTACTATTAATTTATAATCAAATACATTAAAAAAAGTGGAATCTGCTACATAAATATTTTCTTCGTAAAATTTTTTGTCCCCGTTTTTTACCAATAATTTACCTCCGTACTGAGAAACAGATGTTTGATTAATTACTTCGGGGAAATCTTTTTTTATAGTAATTCCTGCAATAGGAGAGGCTACTGCTAAATGATCTAGTTTATCTGGAAATTTATAATCAAAAACAACCCGGTAAATGTTTTTCGAATTTGTATTAAATCTATCGAAAGACGTCTCGTGGCTAACAAACATATATATAAGTATACATGCTGCTATTCCTGAGGCTAAACCAACAATATTAATAGCGGCATATGTTTTATGACGTAAAATATTTCTAAAAGCTATTTTTAAATAATTCTTTAACATGTTATTCGCTTCTTAAACTTTTTACCGGATTGGCAATAGCTGCTTTAATGGCTTTGTAGCTAACGGTTATTATTGCAATTGATATAGCAATTAATGCTGCAAAAATAAATATCCAAATATTTAATTGAATATGATACTCATAATCTTGTAGCCAGTTGTACATAAACCAGCCTGCTAAAGGAAAAGCAATTAAACAAGCGAAAATAACCAGTTTTAAAAAATCTTTAGTCAACAAAAGAGTTAGTAATTGAACCGAGGCTCCAAGCACTTTTCTAATGCTTATTTCTTTTGCACGCCGTTCAGCAATATAAGAAGCTAAACCAAATAAACCCATGCACGAAATAAAGATGGCCAAGGCCGCAAAAACCCCTGCAAGTGTACTAATTAAAGCTTCGGCTTTAAATAGTTTATCAAATTGTTCGTCAATAAAATGATACTCAAACGGGTACTCCGGATTATGAGTTTTTATTACTTTTTCAATTTTTGATAAAGTAGCATTAAGATTATCATTAGCATTAACGCGAATAGTAAGATAGTTTACATTTGAAACATCTGAAAACAACATCATAGGTTGTGCTTTTGAATACATAGAATTGTATAGAAAATCTTTTATAACACCAACTACAGTATATTTAACCCCTCCTTGTCTATATATCTGTGTTCCAACAACATTCTTCTTTCCAATTAAATTAGCCAATGCTTCATTAATAATTATATTAGTGCTATCGGCAATGGCGTTCGGATAAAAATCTCTGCCTTCTTTTAACTTAAAACCAGCCGTACCAATATATTCTGGGCTAACCGATTCCATTGTAATTAAAACTGATTTGGAGGCATCTTTGCCAGGCCACCCAAAATCACCGGAGTTAGAAACTGGTTGTAATAATTGACTTGTGCTTAAGCAAGCATTTTTTACTTCAGTAAGTTTAAGTAAATCGTTCTTTACACTTTCAAATTTATTGCCTAATTTTCCTTTCAAGCTTGTATATAGTAGGCCTTCTTTGTTATATCCTATATCTCTGCTCTTTACATGTTGTATTTGTTTGTAAATAATTATGGTGCAAATAATTAAAATTACCGAAACAGAAAATTGCACAATAACTAAACCTTTCCGTATCAAACCTGCCCCCGAACTTGTATTTGATTTAGAGCCTTTTAGTATAGATACTGGATTAAAAGATGATAGATAAAAAGCAGGATAACTTCCTGAAATAATTCCACATAATAAGGTAATACACAATAAGGCAATTAAATGTATAGGAGAAAGAATAGCTACCGTAAGTTGTTTTTGAATAAGGTTGTTGAAAGGAGTTAAAGCAATATAAATAATTATAACAGCTAATATAGATGCGATAAATGACATAATAAGAGACTCACTTAAAAACTGAGCGATAAGTGTTTTTTTATCTGAACCTAAAGCCTTTTTAACACCAACTTCTTTTGCTCTTTTTTCTGAACTGGCGGTAGCCAAATTCATAAAGTTGATGCAGGCAATAAATAAAATTATCCAAGCTATAATACTGAATAAGCGAACGTACTTAATAGAACCATCTATTTCTTTCCCATTTTCGTTAAAGTTATCGTAAAGCCTCCATCTAGTCATTGGATAAATTGAGAGCGACTCAGTTGATCCTTCGGTTTTAGTGGTAATATATTTTTCTATTTTTTTGTTGAGGGCTTTAATATCTGTATTTGGTTCTATTTCAACATAGGTAATAATGCCGTTATTTCCCCATTGTTTAAGCCAATCGTTGGTGTTTTCAAAAATTTTAAAAGGAGCCAACCACTCAAAATTGAAGGAAGTGTTTTTGGGCAAATCTTTTATAACTCCTGAAATAATGTAGCTTTCGCCATTATTTATTTTTAATGACTTACCTATAACATCAATATTCCCAAAGAATTTATTGGCAGTTTTTTCTGTCAGTATAATAGCATTTAATTGATTAAATGCGGTACCCATATTTCCTTTTAAAAAATCAAGATGCATCATTTTCAAAAAGTCAGAGTCAACATAATTTCCAAGCGAATAAATGTTTTTGTCGTTTATAGAAATTAGTAATTGATTGCCCCAAGTGCAACGTGCAGCGTTTTTTATTTCAGGTACATCTGTCTTTATGCTCTGTGCCAAGGGCCCAGGTGTAGCGTCAAACACGTACGTTTTCCCACCATAAGTTTGGATGTTTTTTATTTTAAATAACTCATTTTTATTTGGAAAATAATTATTAAAAGTTAATTCGTCTTCAACCCATAAAAAAATAAGTGCGGTACTTGCAATACCAATAGCCAAACCTATTATATTAATAATAGAATAACCTTTGTTACGAAACAGGTTACGAAAAGCTATTTTGAAATAATTCTTAAACATGTTACTCTGTTCTTAAATTTTTTACTGGGTTTATTATAGCTGCTTTAAATGTTTGAGAGCTTATGGCAATAATGGCTATAAGTAAAGAGGTAAGGCCTGCCAAAACAAAAACCCAACCACTCATATCAATTCGATAGGCATAGTTTTGAAGCCATGCATTTAAAACGTACCAAGCAATTGGCCAAGAAATAATATTAGCTAATAGAACAAGCTTTAAAAAATCTTTTGACAAAAGAGATACAATGTTTGAAACAGATGCGCCTAAAACTTTTCTTATTCCTATTTCTTTCACTCTGTTCTCGGCAGAATATGAGGCAAGTCCTAATAACCCCAAGCAAGCAATAATAATTGCAATCATAGCCAAAGTTGTTACAACCTTACTTACTTTTTTATCTGCTTCATATAATTGCTCAAAATGCTCGTCTAAAAACTGGTATTCAAATGGAAAATTAGGTATAATGGTTTTATAGGTAGTACCTATAAATTCAATAGCTTCCTTTGTTTTAGTGCCATCTATTTTAACCGAAACATCATGAAAACCATTTTTTTTATTATTTACTAAGCATAGGGTTTCAATTTTATTATGTAACGAATTAAAATTAAAATCTTTAACAACACCTACTAAAGTGCTTAAAGTGTCTTCTTCGTTCTCCCAAAACCTTTTCCCAATTAAAGATTCATACGATTTTTTTGGCTCATCTTTTAAAAGTTCTTTCGCTAACGATTCGTTAACCATGTATTCTTTTCCATTACCCTGCTCGGTAAAATCTTTACCCGCAACAATTTTCATTTGATATAAGGATATAAAATCGTTATCTATAAAAACGAATGATGAGGCGCAATTTTTGACCGAACCCGAACCCTTAAAATTAACCCCCCCCTGATGAAAATTATTCCCTAATCGTTGTGAGGAACCTGTTACACCTTTTATTAGTGGACTTTCTTCGAGTGCATTTTTTAGTTTTTGATAATTTTTATAGGCACCTGATATAATTAAAACATGGTCTTTATTAAAGCCAGTATCTTTTTTTCGTATAAAGCTAAGTTGTTGAACAACGAAAATAGTTGCTATGATAAGGAAGGTTGCACTGGCAAACTGTCCTATAATTAAAGCATTTCTGCCAAAGCTTTTATTTTTTCCTTTAGATGTAATGCCTTTTAAAACCTTTACCGATTTAAAGGAGGACAAGTAAAAGGCGGGATATAAACCAGAAATGACTCCAACCAGTATCGTTCCTGAAACAAGTAATAATAATAAAATAGGGTTACCAAAAAAGAAAAAAGTAAGATGATAGCTGCTTAAATTATTTGCAAAAGGTAAAAATACATTTACAAGTATAATGGCTAATGCCATAGCTATAAAGGATAAAAAAACAGATTCTCCTAAAAATTGAAAAACAAGTTGATGCCTGCTTACACCAATGGCTTTTTTTATACCTACTTCTTTAGAACGACGTGCAGCACGAGCAGTGGAAAGGTTAATGAAATTAACGCAAGCAATTACTAAAACAATAAGGGCAATAACAAAAAATATATTTGTATAAGTTTCATCAAACTTTTTGTAATTGTAATAGTCATGTGTAATATTTGCTGAAGTACTATGTATTTTATTTAAGGGTTGAAGGAATAATTTATATCCTTTTGTTATGTCTTTTCCCATATATTTTTGTAGAAATGCAGGAAACCTACTTTCCAATAACTTAGCATTCGCATCTTTAGATAACTCAAGGTAAGTCACCATATAATTTGACCCCCACTCTTTATCTTGTCCATGCTTAAATATTGAATTCAAATTGTATAATCCATTAAACTGAAGATGTGAGTTTTCAGGAACATTCTCCATAATACCGGTTACCGTAAAATGTAGTGTATCCATCCTATTATGCGATGATAAAGATTTCCCCATAGGGTCTTCTGTACCAAAAAGTTTAATGGCACTTTCTTCGGTTAGCACAACGCTATTTGGTTGGGTTAAAACAGTTTTCTTATCACCTTTTAGCAATTTAAAATCGAATAGTTCAAAAAAAGTAGGGTCAGTACACAAAACAGTTTTCAAAAAAACTTTTTTGTCATTATAGGCAAGTCCAGTCATTTCCAAAGGAAAAAATCGGGTATAATTTTTTACCTGCGGAAAATCATTTTTTAAACTCGGCCCCATAGGTGGCATAGAAAGTGCAACGTCTTGTGGCTCAACCATCCCTTCCCAACTTTGCACTTCATCTAAACGATAAATGTTTTTTGTATGTATGCTATCAAAATTCTTTTCGTATTGCACAAAAAGGATAATAATAATACATACTGCCTTACCAAGCGACAGACCAATAATGTTGATGGCGGAAAATATTTTATTTTTCCACAAATTGCGAAGAGCTATTTTTAAATAGTTCTTAAACATTATACTTTAATATTCTGTGTTACAATCTGTCCGTCTAACATATTAATTACACGGTGTGTGTAACGTGAATCATGTTCGGAGTGAGTAACCATAATAATAGTAGTTCCTTGCTCATTTAGGTCGGTAAGTAATTGCATAACATCGTTACCGTTTCTTGAATCAAGATTACCTGTTGGCTCATCGGCCAAAATCAGTTTGGGCTTATTTACAACGGCACGTGCTACTGCTACACGTTGTTGTTGTCCACCTGAAAGTTGCTGTGGATAGTGATTTCTTCTATGAGCAATTTGAATTTTATCTAATACTTCATCTACCATTTTTTTTCTCTCGGCGGTAGCAATGCCAGTATATATAAGTGGTAACTCAACGTTTTCAAAAACGGTAAGTTCATCAATTAAATTAAAACTCTGAAAAACAAAACCAATATTATGTTTACGCATATCGGCACGTTTACGTTCATTAAAGCCCGATACTTCTACATCGTTAAATTTAAAACTGCCGCCATCTAAATCATCCAGTAAGCCTAAAATATTTAGCAGGGTTGATTTACCACAACCCGATGGGCCCATAATGGCAACAAATTCGCCTTCTTTTATTTCGAAAGAAATTTTATTTAAAGCTACCGTTTCCACTTCTTCAGTACGATAAATTTTTTCTAAATCAGTTATGTTTATTACGCTCATAAGTGTATGGTTTTATATTATTTATTCTTTTTTAATACTAATTCTTGTGAGTTTTCATAGTTTTCGTAACCCGACGTAATTACTTTATCCCCCGCTTTTAATCCTTGAAGTACCTCGTAATATTCGGGATTTTGACGACCTAACTGAATGTCTATTTTATAAGCTACCGATCCGTCCTCATTCACTTTAAAAATCCAATTACCACCGGTTTGCTGATAAAATCCTCCTTTAGGAACTAGTAATGCTTGTGTTTCATCGCTTAATGCAAGGCGTATTTGTAAGGTTTGTCCTCTTCGAATGCCTTTAGGAATTTCACCTTCAAATTTCATATCTACTTGAAATTTACCGTTTGAAACCTGTGTATAAACTTTATGTATAATAAGCTTATAATCTTTACCTGCAAAAGTAAACTCACCAATTAACCCATTATAAATGCGTGATATATAATGCTCGTCTATATCTACGCGTACTTTAAAACCACTAAGTACATCTATTTGTCCAAGGCGCTCGCCTTTATTTTTATTTTGCCCAATTTCAATATCCATAGAGGTTAGCTGACCATCAATAGGGGCTCGTACAATTAAATCTTCTACTTTTTTGCGCATAATTTTTAAAGCTTCTTCGGTACGCTTATAAGACTCTTTAGATTGATTGCCTTCTTCAACTATTGATGTAGAATCTTGCTTTAAAATTTCTTCGGTAAGTTTCTTTTTTTGTACTGCGTAGTTATAGGTGTTTTCTGATTGTTTAAACTCTTGTGCTGCTATAACACCTTGCTCGTATAATTTTTTATCTAATAAATAGACGCGCTCTGCTTCTTTCAATACATTATCTACATCTGTTCGTTGGTTTAATTTCATAATTGTGTTTTGTCTTGCTGCGTTACGCGATATTTGCATTTGCGTTAAAAGATTAAATACAGAAGTTTCCTGATTTGCAAGACTTAACTCTAAATCTGTATTTACAAGTTTTAAAATAGGGTCACCTTTTTTCATCATGGTCCCATCTTCAACATATTTTTCTTCTACCCGCCCACCTTCAATTGCATCTAAATAAATTGTAGTAACCGGCAGCACAATCCCATTTACGGGTATAAACTCCCTAAATGAACCTTTAGTTACCTCACTTATTGTAATTCGCTCTGTATTTACATTAAGTTTTGATTTGCCTGATGTAAAATAAAAACTACAAGCAATTAATAAAATGATACCCGTTATAGCAGCAATTGTAAGAACCTTTTTAGTTGTCCATTTTTTTTTGGGAATAATTCTGTCCATAATTACTTGCCGGTTAATTAAAAATGTATAGTGGCTTTAAATTTATGAAACACTCCTCATACCACTTGCATAAAATTAATGCACACTATACACTCTTTTTATAGTTAATCTAACCACCTTTATAGCAGGGAATTTTGTGCCACAACCATTATTCATTGATAAATAGCTAGTTACGGGCTTTAGTAAAAAAATAGTGTCCGTTTTCGAACACTATGTGTTCGGTTTTAGTATAGGTGTATTTTGTAAAATGATTTGTTGCCAATTCTTTTCATTAAAATATCTTTACAGTAATTATTTACCCTTTAGTGGAATTAAAAAAGGCAAACATATTAATTGTTGATGATGATAAGGATGTACTTATTGCAATTAGCCTTTTATTAAAAAATGAAACCCAAGAAGTAGTAGCAGAAAAAAATCCTGAAAATATTTTGTCACTCGTTTCGAAAAAAGCATTTGACCTTGTGTTACTTGATATGAATTTTAGCGCATCTGTAAACACCGGAAATGAAGGTATTTATTGGCTTAAACGTATAAAGGAAATAAAGCCTGCACTTAGTGTTATTATGATAACAGCTTATGCGGATATAGAATTAGCTATTCGTTCATTAAAGGAAGGTGCAGCCGATTTTATTGTTAAACCATGGAACAATCAAAAACTAACCGAAACAATTACTGATATTTTAGAAAAAAAGGAGGGGTTATCTAAGCAAAAAAATAGTGATGCCGCTTTAATTGGCGAAAGTGAAGGACTGCTTAGTATTTTTCATAAAATAAATAAGGTTGGACCAACAGATGCTAATATTCTTATTTTAGGTGAGAACGGAACAGGTAAAGATCTTATAGCAAAGGAAATCCACCAAAAGTCTTTACGTGCTAAATATCCTTTTGTAAAAGTAGATGTGGGCGCTTTAACCGAGAGTTTATTTGAAAGTGAATTATTTGGGCACAAAAAAGGTGCATTTACAGATGCTCGTGAAGATCGACTCGGACGTTTTGAGTCGGCAAATGGAGGGACGCTTTTTTTAGATGAAATTGGCAATATTTCTTTACACCAGCAAGCAAAGTTACTTAGTGTTTTACAAAACAGACAAGTTACAAGGTTGGGTACAAACACGTCTATGCCAATTGATATTAGACTTATTTGTGCCACTAATCTTCCATTACGTGAATTGGCTAATGAACAAAATTTTCGTAAAGACCTTATTTACCGTATCAATACAGTGGAAATTGTTGTTCCACCATTAAGAGAAAGAAAAGAGGATGTTATTTTATTAGCAAAACATTTTGCGAAGTTTTATGGCGATAAATATTTTAAACACAATATTCAATTTGACAGTAAAGCTTTAGATAAATTAAAGCAATATAGCTATCCAGGTAACGTGCGCGAATTGCAATACATTATTGAGCGAGCGGTTATAATGGCAGAAAATAATATACTACTAGCTTCCGATCTTTTGTTTTCACCAATAGAATCGGGCGGGTTTGACCTTGCGAAAAATCACGAAACAAAATTAAGTTCTATTGAAAAACAAACAATTTTAAGAGTAATAGAAAAAAATAATGGCAATATAAGTAAGGCAGCTAAAGAATTGGGTATAACGCGTACAGCACTTTATCGTAGAATAAGCAAGTATGACATCTAATTATTTTAGCCGAAGTATTTTTTTGCGAGCATTAATTATGTTTATCACTCTCTTTTTTGCTTCCTATTCATTAGTAAGAGAATGGTATGTGGTAGAAATTATAATCGTTCCTTTAATTATCTATCAATTTTTCGAATATTATCGATTTCATAAAAAAGCACAAGTAGAGATAGAGCAATTTGTAGAGTCAGTTCATTATCGTGATTTTTCAAGACATTTTGATGTAAAGCAAGCCCCTTCCGAATTGCAGCCTTTTCGCTCCGGGTTTAATCAAATCAACTCTACCTTTAAAGTAATAAGTAAAGAAAAGGAAACGCAGTATCTCCACTTAAAAACAATATTAGAGATAGTTGATACAGGTATTTTATCGTACGAAACGGAAAGTGGAGAAATATTATGGATGAACGAATCATTTAAGAATCTTTTACAAATACCATATCTTAAAACAGTGCACTCACTTATAAGGCGAAATGAAGTTTTACATAAAGAGGTTGTACAACTATTGCCTGGAAGTAACATAGTTGTTTCTATTCCGAGAGAAAAGGAAATTATTAAAATACAATTATCGGCTACGGCGTTCGAAAATGATAACAAAAAATATAAATTAATCGCGTTTCAAAATATAAATGAAGCGTTAGACGAAAATGAAACTAATGCGTGGCAAAAATTATTACGTGTAATGACTCATGAACTTATGAATTCTGTTGCGCCTATATCTTCCTTAGCCGATACATTAAAAAATCGTGTAGCAGAAGCATCTCAACAGAAAAATTTTAATGTAGATTACTATCAGGATATTGAAACAGGGATTTCGACCATTAAAAAACGTACTGAAGGTTTGTTAAAATTTACAGAAACCTATCGTAGCTTAAGTAAAATTACCTCTGCTAATATTAACGAAGTGTTAGTTATAGAATTGTTTGAGCACGTTAGCCAATTGATGCAGCCAACTGTAGAGAAGAATAAAATAGAATTAGAAATAATCTTAAAAGAACCTTTACTTAGTTTAAAAGCTGATGCTAACCTTATTGAACAAGTACTCATTAATCTTTTATTAAATGCCATTGATGCCGTAAAAGAAAAAATACAACCAAAAATAGTTTTATCAGCACATAGAACTAACCTTGATAAAATCATTATAAAGCTTGTAGATAATGGTGGTGGCATTCCGGCAGAGCTTATAGATAAAATATTTATTCCTTTTTTTAGTACAAAAAAAACTGGAAGTGGTATAGGATTAAGCCTTAGCAAACAAATAATGATATTGCATAAGGGCTCTATTCATGTGCAGTCAAATGTAAATGAAGGAACAGCCGTTAATCTGCTATTTTAGGATTTTGAAATAAGAATTAAACTAAAAAATTAACCCTCGAGATATTATTACTTGTTTACAGATTTTTCCTTATCAACTATTTCAAAAGCGCAAGTCACGCTTTCGCCTTGCTCATCAATTACTTCTAAAATGTGTTTGCCTTTAGCCGGCAAAACTTCCATTTGATGAAATTTTTGAGTTGAGCCAATATACTTACCATCTAAATGCCAAAAAATGGTAGCGGCGTTATTTTTATGCGTGGCTTTTAAAATCAGTCGCCCTTTTTCTTCGCTTTGCTCGTACGGAATATAAATTTTAAATCCTGGTCGCGGATAAACAATGTCTATTTGATGTGTACTAATTTCTGTTTGACATTGCGGTAAATAGGGAGGAAGAGGTTGATAGAAAGAACTGTGTTGCTTAAAATAATATTCTTGTACAGGCGATGTAATAAACCAGGACTTATGTTGCATTTGCGCTACAGGGTAACAATTACTGTTTACCCGATACATGCCGGTTGCATCTAAATGAATCATTTTATGATAAGGGCATAAATTTGTTTTAGTTGCGTTTTTAGGAACACTCTCTACAATTTTATCGGGGCAAACATCGGATGCTTTATAACCACTTTGTTTACAGACAACTATTTTTGTCATATACTGATACGGCACTTTAAACCAGGCATGTGATGGCAATAAATTAAAAATAGCGAACATTAACGGTGCGGCTGCACTAATGCCTGTTAACCCCGGACGACCTTCTCCATCGGCATTTCCAACCCAAACGGCTACGGTATATTTTGTATTTACACCAACAGCCCAGGCATCTCTAAAACCAAAACTGGTGCCTGTTTTCCAGGCAATTCGGTTTGATGAAAGAAAGCGCGACCAACTTGCATAATCTTCCGGTCGTGCTAATTCGGTCATGGCATTAAACGTGCACCAAATACTTCCGGCACTTAACAAACTTGTTTTTTGAATTGATTTTTTTGTTTCTATTTCCGACTGAAGATAAATAGCGTCATGATAATCATTGGCATCGTACTTGCCCATGTAGTTTGAGTAGTGCGATAAAGTTCTTCCCATAGATGCGTAAGCCGAGGCTACATCCCATAAAGTAGCTTCGCCTCCTCCTAATATTAATGATAAACCATAATGCGATGCAGGTTTTGTAAAATTTTTAAAACCTAATTTTTGTAATTGATATTGAAAACGAGATACTCCAAACTCCTGCAACATTTTTACTGCAGGCACATTAAGCGAACGAGCCAAAGCCATACTGGCAGGTACTAAACCATCATAGGTAAGGTTAAAGTTTTTAGGTGCGTAAGAACCCATTTGCATGGGGATATCCTCCAGTAACATATTGGGCAAAATTTTAGAATCGTTAAGCATACTGGCGTATAAAAAAGGTTTAAGTATACTGCCTGTGCTGCGAGGTGCTTCAACAACATCTACATAATTATCGTGCTCATTAGTGGCCGAAAAACTATTACCTACATAAGCAATTACTTTACCTGTTTCGGTTTCTATAACAAGTGCACCTGCATTATAAATGCCGTTAGATGATAGTGTTTGTATATGATTATTTAAAGCTGTATTAATTTGTTGCTGTAAGTTTTTGTTGAGGGTAGAAAAATAAATTTTCCCCGCGCCGTTTTCACTTGCAGCTCTTGCTAATAAGTGCGGACTATATTGTGGAATAGCAAATGCTTTTTCAGGAATGCCTTCTTCTACTGATAAATGATAGGTTGACTCATCAATTACTTTATTATCATATAATTTTTTCAGTAACTTGTTTCGTTTATTTAATAGTGCCTTGTGGTTTTTACCCGGATAAACTAGCGAAGGTGCATTAGGTAACACAGCCAACAAAGCGCATTCTGCCCATGATAGTTTATTCGGGCTGCGCCCAAAATAATGCCATGATGCGGCATGCAAGCCCACTACATTACTACCAAATGGCGCATGACAAGCATATGTATTTAGGATAGAATTTTTTTTATGCGATAATTCTATACGAAAAGCCAAAAGAATTTCTACGAACTTTTCCCAATAAGTACGACTTCTGTTTTTTCGCATTAAGCGGGCAACCTGCATAGTTATGGTGCTGCCTCCACTTTTTATTTTACCCGATTTACTGTTTTTTACAAATGCCTTTGAAAGTGAAATAGGGTTTACTCCCAGGTGACGATAAAAATATTCGTCTTCAAAAAAAGTAATGCAGGTTTTAAATTTATCGGGTACGCTATCGCTATACGGAAACCGCCATTGCCCGTCTTTCGCAATATGCGCGCCTAACAATTCGTTATGCTCATCATATATAACGGTGCTATATGGGTCGGCAAATAAATTTTTTGGTAACCAGCTTATATATAAAGCCAGCAGGCCAAAAAAAATCAACAAAAAATATTTTCTTCGCGTTATAAAAGCGATAAATTTATTTTGCTGCAACACCTTGTTGTGTTTGTTTTACCACTTTTATCCATTGCCCTTTTTTGCGCGAGTAAATGCTGTTATCATACATAGCCTCAATGTTTACGCCCGGTAAATAATATTTACCCGCGTAACTTGAGTTAAGCAAAATGGTAAACTTTTTACTTTCGTTAGCATTCAAATCAAAATATGTAAACACTCTGTCGTCTCTGATGTCCTGATATGTATAGGCAGAGTTTTTTAACGTAGCCTCGTTATCATCTAAACGCGTGTTATGAATTTCCCAACCCGATGGAATGTAACTTATTAAAGCCATGTTTTTATAATTGCCTTGCATGCCCGGGTTTTTCACCACAACCTCCATCATAAAATCGGTGCCTTGTTGCAATTCGCTTGGGTCAATTTCTTGCCCTGCCATATCTCTATAAGTAACGTTAGAAACTAAATTTTGCGAAGCCTCGGTTTCAGTTCCTACAGTAGGTTTTCCTCTATTGGTAACTCTAACATATAAAACACCTTTACCATTATTTTTGATAGAATAGTTTCCGGAAGAAGATTTATAGTCTAACGGAATTTGCGTAAGTGCAGAGTTGCCTTTCATGTCAACTTTTTTTCCGTTAACAAAACATTCTGCCTGCATAGCCGATGAGCTTCCGTATTTTTTTATGAA
>Ga0134126_10006260_pt1 | contig 14900 bp, 16 predicted proteins | sample KB31752_FD_96881 | JGI IMG/M metagenome (GOLD analysis project Ga0134126, IMG submission 96881) | Terrestrial soil microbial communities with excess Nitrogen fertilizer from Kellogg Biological Station, Michigan, USA - KB3-175-2 | ecosystem: Environmental > Terrestrial > Soil > Unclassified ...
CTCGATCCGAAGGTGCTGCATGAGCGGCTGCCGGGGATCACGGAGAGCGCGCGGATTTTCGCTGGCGTCGACCTGACGCGGGAGCCCATCCCCGTGCTGCCGACGGTCCACTACAATATGGGCGGCATCCCGACGAATTATCACGGCGAGGCGCTGAACCCGACGGCCGAGAACCCGGATGCGATCGTGCCGGGACTGATGGCGGTGGGCGAAGCGGCCTGCGCCTCCGTGCATGGCGCCAACCGGCTCGGCTCCAACTCGCTGACCGATCTGGTGGTCTTCGGCCGCGCGGCCGCGCTGCGGGCCGGCAAGACGCTCGACCGCAAGGCGCCGCTGCGCGCGATCAACCAGGCCGCCGACGAGAAAATCCTCGCTCGCTTCGATGCGCTGCGCAACGCCAATGGCAAGTCGCCGACCGCCGAGGTGCGCGAGAGGATGCAGCGGATCATGCAGGAGGATGCGGCGGTGTTCCGCACTTCGGAATCGCTCAGGAGCGGCGTCGGCCGGATGCGCGAGCTTTGGGGGGCGCTTTCCGACCTGCGCGTTTCCGACCGGTCGATGATCTGGAATTCCGATCTCGTCGAGACGCTGGAGCTCGAAAACCTCATGGCCAACGCGATGTGCACGGTGGTCGGGGCCGAGGCGCGGCATGAGAGCCGCGGCGCCCATGCGCACGAGGATTTTCCGAACCGCGACGACGCAAACTGGCGCAAGCACACGATCGCCCGGATCGACGACGGCGGCAATGTGAGCCTCTCCTACCGGCCGGTGCATGTCGAACCGCTGACGCCGGAATCGGAAGGCGGCATTTCGCTGAAGCGGATCGCGCCCAAGGCGCGCGTTTATTGATCTGAGGCACCCAGAGGGGGAAGAGATGCGGGTGATGTTCGCTCTGGCCGCCGCGGCGGCGATGCTGACGGGCCTGCCGGCGATGGCGGCTTCCGACCCGATGACCGCCTTCGCCAAATCCTGTCAGACGCAGATGTACATGTCGGCCCCGGCGTGCGCCTGCATGGTCGGCAAGGCCAAGGCCGAGCTCGATGCCAAGGAGATTGCCTATCTCAGCATTCCCGGCTCTGACGGCCCGGCTGCCGCCAAGGCTGCCGAAGGCATGAGCGGCAAGGAGATTTCGCGGGTCGACAGCTTCATGCGCTCAGCAACCGACCAGTGCCAGAAGGCGCAGTAGGCGGCCGATGAGCAAGGCGCCCGACAGTTCGACGGATGCGACGGCCTCGCTCTGGGACTGGCGGCGGCGGGTGGCCGATCTCTGGCACGATATCCGCGCGGCGACGCCCGAGGCCGGCTGGCAGCTTTGGAAAAATACCCGGGCCGACCTCTTTGCGCATCATCCACAGACGCCGCTCGATGCCGGCGGCGAGATGCCGGACTATTTCGACTATGATCCCGCTCTGCGCTTTGCGGTGCGGCTGGCGCCGGCCCGGACGGACGAGCCGGTCTATATGCCGGCGGGCTGCGATGGCGAGGTGAAGCTCGATCCTTTCGCCGAGACGGCGGGCCTCGGGTCGGCGCTCGGCGGCGAGCTGACGCTCTATTGGGTCACCGGCTATGGCGGCGGCGTGTTCCTGCCGTTCCTCGATGCGACGTCCGGCAAGGAGAGCTATGGCGGCGGGCGCTACCTGCTCGATACGATCAAGAGCGCCGACCATGGCGCGCTGCCGGACGGTCGCGTGATCCTCGACTTCAATTTCGCTTATAACCCGTCCTGCTATTACTCACCGCGCTGGGTGTGTCCGCTGGCGCCGCGCGGCAACCGATTGCCGGCGGCCGTGCGCGGCGGCGAGAAGGGGCATCTGCCGTGAGTCCCGCCCCGGCCGAAGCCGGCTATTCCGGCACGCCTCTGGCCGGGAAGCTAGGGCTTGCCGACGGGCAGCATGTGCTGTTTCTCGACTTGCCGGACGCGCTCGGCGATCTTGCGGGGGCGCGGAGCTTTGCGCATGTCGAACGCGCCGGCTGGGCGGCGCTGCGCGGGGCGGCCGATTTCGATTTCGTCCACGGCTTTACGGCCTCACGGGCGACGCTCGACGATGGCGCGCCGCGCCTGCGGGGTGCGATCGTGCCGGACGGGATGATCTGGATTTCCTGGCCGAAGAAGGCGAGCAAGGTTGCAACCGATCTCGACGAGAACGTCCTGCGGGAGGTGCTCTTGCCGATGGGCCTGGTCGATGTGAAAGTGGCGGCGATCGACGCTACATGGTCGGGACTTAAATTCGTCGTGCGCAAGCAATTGCGGCAATGAGGGCAGGGGAATGCTGAGTTCGAAGATGGGGCCTGGGTTGGCGATGCTCGCGGCGAGTTCGCTTCTGGTCGGCTGGGGCGCGGCGGCGCCGGCGCGGGCCGACGATCATACGGCCTATTACAATGCCTGCGTAAAGCAGTCGTCGAACAAGGTGCTTTGCGGGTGCCTTGCGAACCTCGCCATGCAGGCCGATCCGCAGCTTCGGTCGGACATGATCATGTCGATGGCCTCGCCCGGCCGTTATCGGACGACTCGCGCGCCGCATGTCCCGAACAACGGGCCGGAAATGCAGGCGTGGGAAAAGTTCGACGTCGCCGGCCACGAGAAATGCGGCATGGACATCTGAGCCAACACGGAATGCGGTATGAAGAAGATCACCTTCTCCAAGGAAGTGCGGGCGGAGATCGTCGGCCGCATCCAGCGCTATTTCAACCAGGAACTGGATCAGGAGATCGGTGCGCTGCCGGCCGAAATGCTGCTCGGCTTCTTTGCCGAGACGATCGGCGGCTACTACTATAATCAGGGGCTGGCCGATGCGCAGGGGGTGTTCGCCCACGCGCTCGACGAGGTCAACGATTCGATCTATGGCCTTGAGCAGAGGGAAGCGCGGCTGCGCTAGAGCATTCACGTGCAGATAGATTCGGACGTGACCTCTGGGTTTTTGAGTTTCGCGTTTCCAGCAAGGTGGTGTCCACTTTTGCTGGAAGCGCTCTAATTCGGGTAGAAGCGGAAGACGAAATGGCTGAGTTCAGACTGCCGAAGAATTCGCGGATGCAGGAGGGCAAGACCTGGCCCCGGCCCGACAGCGCCAATGTGCGCGAATTCCGCATCTACCGCTACGATCCCGACAGCGGTGAGAATCCGCGCATCGACACCTATTTCGTCGATACCGCCGATTGCGGTCCGATGATCCTGGATGCGCTGCTCTGGATCAAGAACAAGGTCGACCCGACACTGACGCTGCGGCGCTCCTGCCGCGAGGGCATCTGCGGTTCCTGCGCGATGAATATCGGGGGGGCGAATACGCTTGCCTGCACCAAGGGCATGGACGAGTTCAAGGGCACGATCTCGATCTATCCGCTCCCCCACATGCCGGTGGTCAAGGATCTGGTGCCAGACCTCACGACCTTCTATGCCCAGCACCGCTCGATCGAGCCGTGGCTGAAGACCACCACCCCGACGCCCTCGACGGAATGGCTGCAGAGCAAGCCCGAGCGCGAAAAGCTGGACGGGCTCTACGAGTGCATCCTGTGCGCGTGCTGCTCGACTGCCTGCCCCTCTTATTGGTGGAACGGGGAGAAATATCTCGGGCCGGCGGCGCTGCTGCAGGCCTATCGCTGGCTGATCGACAGCCGCGACCAGGCGCGGGACGAGCGGCTCGACAATCTCGAGGATCCGTTCAAGCTCTATCGCTGCCATACCATCATGAACTGCACCAATGTCTGCCCGAAGGGCCTCAATCCGGCCAAAGCGATCGCCGCGATAAAGAAGCTGATGGCCGAGCGGCGGGTGGCCTGAGCCGCAGGGGGAGCTGTGCGTTGCGCGTATTTGCCGGTGCCGTCGGACTGCTGCTGCTTTCTGGGCTTCCGGCTTTCGCGCAGTATGCCGATTCGAGCCAGCAACTGACGCTGGCCCGGCAGGTGGTCTCCGAACTGATCACCGACGATCGGATCGCGCAGATCGCCGACTCTTTCCTGCCGGTGATCATCGGCGGACTCCGGGCGCATGGCATCAAGGTCACGCCGGCGGCGGAAGTCGGCATCCGGCAGGTGGTCCATGACGAGATGCACAACGTCATCGACGAATCCCTCGGCGATCTCGCCAGCGCCTACGCGGCGACATTCACTGCCGACGAACTGAGCGAGCTCGACAAGTTTTATGGCTCCGATGTCGGCAAGAAACTGCTGGTCGAGGAACCGAAGCTGATGGGCGGCTTCATGCCCAGGATCGCGACCAAGGTGCAGGCGGACATGCCGGCGCTGCAAAGCAAGATTAGGACAGTCTTCGCCTCGCTGCCGCAGGGCGGGCAATGATAACGGCAGGCAGAACATAATGGCCGGGGTCGCTTACGAGACGATTGCCGAGGTGGATGACGCCGGCGTCCTGCGCGTGCTGGTCGCGGCGCTGCGGGGCTACGGTTTCCATCCTCTGCAGCGGGACGATTCCGGACCCTTCGCTCTCGACGCCTCGATCGGCAGGGGATTTCCCGTCGAGGTGCCGGAGCCTGAAGCGAAGGATGCCCGCGTTCTAGCCGCATCGCTGCTGGCCGACATGGCGGGCCGCAAATCGGCCATATAGGGCGGCGACGTAGGCGCGGAACGCCGAGGACGGCTCGCGGGTTGAAAGCCGTGCCGGATTGAGGATAGATGACCGTGCCGCGCATCTTCGGCCCGTTTTCAAGGGACTGGCGCGCCGGCATGATGCGGAGCAGGCAATGTCAGGATTGAAAAGCGTTGGCGCCGGACTGACGGCGCTGCTCCTGACGGCGGTCATGCTGGCGGGATGCAGCACGTTCGGCGACGGTGGCGACATTGCCGCCAACGCCCAGCCCCAGGCCGCGCCGATCACCGACTCGTCCGTTTCCAGTTCGTCCCTGCCGCCCATTGGCGGTACGGACGGCAATGTGCAGCAGGCAAACACCGACCCGAACGCCACGGGCGCGCTGCCGCCGCCGGGTGGCCCCGGACCGACGGCCGGCGCCGGGCAGCCGGCGAACATGCCGCCGCCCGCCGGACAGAATGGTTCGGGCAGCACCTTCGTGTCGCTCAATGATGTCGGGCAGGTCTCAGGCACGCCGGGGCGCAATCTTTCCGGTGCGCTTTCGGTCGACAAGCTGCTCGGGGGCTGGACGGTCAGCTCGGGTAATATGCAGTGTCGGCTGAACCTCACCTATACCTCGACCGGCGACGGGCATTACCGCGCCTCGACGCCGGCCTGCCAGATTCCAGTCCTGGGCAGTGTCGCGGCCTGGCAGCTCACCGGCACGCAGGTGCAGCTCTTTGACGGATCGAGCCGCATGATCGGCACGCTCCTGCTCTCGGGCAACACGTTCATCGGTACGCTCAGCGGCGGCCGCGCGATCTCGATGGCCGGCTGATCAATTGGACGAAAGAGCGTCGCAGAGCGCGGCCGCGCCGGTCAGCGGCCGGCTCACCGGGTTGGTTGCGGCCGGGACGCTCGGCGCCGATCCCTATCAGGCGGCGGCGGCGCGGCTTCTGGATGGCATCGCCGCGGGCGCCGCGGAAATTTCCGGCGGCCGGCGTCTTTCCAAACTCTTCAACCGCGAGGCAACCGGGCCGAAGGGCGCCTATCTCCATGGCCGGGTCGGCCGCGGCAAGACGCTGCTTATGGACCTGTTCTTCGAGGCCGTACCGATTCCGGCCAAAAGGCGCGTACATTTCCACGAGTTCATGGACGAGGTGCATGGGGCGATCGCGGCTTTCCGCGCCAGTCCGCGCGGCAAGAGCGAGAATGCCGATCCGATCGCTGCCGTGGTAAAGCCGCTGCTCGCGGAAACACGGCTGCTCTGCCTCGATGAGTTCCGGGTCGATGACATCACCAACGCCATGCTGCTCGGGCGGCTGTTCGAGAAATTGTTCGCCGGTGGGCTGGTGCTCGTCGCGACCTCCAATGTCGCGCCGGACGACCTTTATGAGAACGGCCTCAACCGCCAGCTCTTCTTGCCGTTCATCGCCCTGCTGGAGCGCCATGTAACTGTGTTTTCGCTCGATGGGCCAACCGATTACCGGCGGCTGAAGTTCGAAGGACAACATGTTTTCTTCACCGGTACGGGCGCGGCAGCCACGGCCGCCATGGACGCGCTCTGGGACCGGCTGACGGGCCACGCCATCGGTGCGCCGGCCGAGCTGGGCGTGCTCGGGCGCAAGATCACGATTCCGCGAGCCGCAATGGGCGTGGCGCGGTTCCCGGCCGCCGATCTCATCGAAAGGCCGTTGGGCGCGCGCGACTATCTGCGGCTCGCCCACGCCTATGACACGATTATCCTCGACGGCGTGCCGCAGTTCGACCGCACCATGCCAAGCGCCGCCAAGCGGTTCATCCTGCTGATCGATACGCTCTACGATTCCGGGGTGAAGCTGGGGGCGAGCTTTGCTGTGCCGATCGACCAGCTCGGTCACAACGCCGCGACGGCCAAGGAATTCCAGCGCGCCGCCTCGCGCCTCGCCGAAATGCAGTCGGCCGACTACCTCGCCGCGCCGCGCAAGCGTGAGGTGGAACGGGCAGCCAGCTGAGCCATTCGACGGCCGCAGGCCAGCCCTGCCGCAGGCGCCCGTTTGCGACCAAGGGTTCACTTGCACCCCTTACCCGACAGGGTTAATAGCAGGGCCAAATCAACGACAGACGGGACTGGAAGGCATGGCGCGCAAGAAGATCGCCCTCATCGGGGCGGGGCAGATCGGGGGCACTCTCGCACATCTGGTTGCGATGAAGGATCTGGGCGACGTCGTGCTGTTCGACATCGTCGACGGGGTGCCGCAGGGCAAGTCGCTGGACCTCAGCCAGTCGGGCGCCGTGGAAGGCTTTTCGTCGACGCTCAAGGGCACGTCCGAATACAAGGACCTGGCTGGCGCCGATGTGGTGATCGTCACTGCCGGCGTGCCGCGCAAGCCTGGCATGAGCCGCGACGACCTGCTCGAGATCAACCTCAAGGTGATGGAGCAGGTGGGCGCCGGACTCGCCAAATATTGCGCCGACGCCTTTGTCATCTGCATCACCAACCCGCTGGACGCGATGGTCTGGGCGCTGCAGAAATTCTCCGGCCTGCCGGCCAACAAGGTGGTCGGCATGGCGGGCGTGCTGGACTCCTCGCGCTTCGAGTATTTCATCGCCGACGAACTCAAGGTTTCGATCGAGGACGTCAATTGCTTCGTGCTCGGCGGCCACGGCGACTCGATGGTGCCGCTGGCGCGCTATTCGACCGTCGCCGGCATTCCGCTGCCCGACCTCGTCAAGATGGGCTGGCTCACCAAGGAAAAGCTCGACCAGATCATCCAGCGCACCCGTGACGGTGGTGCCGAGATCGTCGGCCTGCTGAAGACCGGCTCGGCCTTCTATGCGCCGGCTGCGTCGGCGATCGCGATGGCAGAGAGCTATCTCAAGGACAAGAAGCGCGTGATGCCGGCAGCCGCGTTCCTCAAGGGCGAATATGGCGTCAAGGGCACCTATGTCGGCGTGCCGATCGTGATCGGGGCGGGTGGCGCGGAGCGCGTCGTCGAAATTTCGCTCAATTCGGCGGAGCAGAAAGCATTCGACAAGTCGGTCGAGGCCGTCGAGGGTCTGATTGCCGCCTGCAAGAAGATCGCGCCGAAGCTGGCGTGACGTCGTGAACCCGGACCTCGTCCTTCGACAAGCTCGGGATGAGGTCCTCTGGTCCGCCGGGAGTGTCCCAGCAGACCTTATGGCGAGCCTGTCGAACCACGAGGGCGTGGCACAATGAACATCCACGAACACCAGGCCAAGGCACTGCTCGCCACTTATGGCGTGCCGGTTGCCAGGGGCGTCGCGATCTTTTCGCCCGACGAAGCGGCGGCTGCGGCGCGGTCGCTGCCGGGGCCGCTTTATGTGGTCAAGTCGCAGATCCACGCCGGCGGCCGCGGCAAGGGCAAGTTCAAGGAACTTTCTCCCGATGCCAAGGGCGGTGTGCGGCTGGCCAAGTCGGTCGACGAGGTCGTCGCCAACGCCAGGGAAATGCTCGGCCATACGCTGGTCACCAAGCAGACCGGACCGGCCGGCAAGCAGGTCAACCGGCTCTATATCGAGGACGGCGCCGATATCGCGCGGGAGCTTTATCTCTCGCTGCTGGTCGACCGCGAGGTGGGGCAGGTGGCCTTCGTCGTCTCGACCGAAGGCGGCATGGATATCGAGACGGTGGCGCACGACACGCCCGAGAAGATCAGAAGCGTCGCGATCGATCCTGACAAGGGTGTGACCGACGCCGACGTCGGAACCCTGGCCACGGCGTTGGCCCTCGAAGGGCCGGCGCGCGAGGATGCGAAATCGCTCTTCCCGGCGCTCTACAAGGCGTTCTGGGAAAAGGACATGAGTCTGCTCGAGGTCAATCCGCTGATCGTCATGGCGGACGGGCACCTGCGGGTGCTCGACGCCAAGGTGTCGTTCGACAACAACGCGCTGTTCCGGCATCCGGACGTCGTCGCGCTGCAGGACGAGAGCGAGGAAGACCCCAAGGAAATCGAGGCGCACAAATACGACCTCGCCTATGTGGCGCTCGACGGCAATATCGGCTGCATGGTCAACGGCGCCGGCCTTGCGATGGCGACCATGGACATCATCAAGCTCTACGGCGAACAGCCGGCGAATTTCCTCGATGTCGGCGGCGGCGCCAGCAAGGAGAAGGTCACGGCAGCCTTCAAGATCATCACTGCCGACCCCAACGTCAAAGGCATCCTGGTCAATATCTTCGGCGGCATCATGCGCTGCGACATCATTGCCGAAGGCGTGATCGCCGCGGTTAAGGAGGTCGGGCTGGAAGTGCCGCTGGTGGTCCGCCTCGAGGGCACGCGGGTCAAGGAGGGCAAGGAGATCCTCGCAGCCTCCGGACTCGACGTCATCCCGGCCGACGACCTCGACGATGCGGCGCAAAAGATCGTCGGCGCGATCCGGAGGGCAAATTGAAGGCGGCCCGCGCCGCCCGGCTCTCTTGCCCGCCAATGCTGGCGGTGTTTTTTCTCGTTGCCGCACCGGCCCTTGCGTCGTCCGGCGGCGGGGCAGCGATCGCCACCGGGCCGGCACCAAAGCAGGTGCTGCTGGCCGCAGGCGACAATGCCGACAACTCCAGTAGCGGTAGCGCGGGCGCCGACAACGGCTCCGCCGTGCCGGCGCCGGTGCCTGATCCGTTTCTCGCCGATGCGCTGAAGGCCTGCCGCGATGGTGCGTCGGGCGATTCCGGCACCGTGGCGCGGCTCGCCGCCGATGGCTGGGGGCCGAGCGTCAACGGCGACACGCAGACGCCCTTCTACCAGGCGTTCAGCGGCGAGAAGGACTTCGACGGAGTCGGCAGCGCCGACATCACCTTCTCGCAGGAAGTCTATCCGACGATGACCGAGGGCTATTGCTCGGTTTCGATCGATACGGCGCTGAGGCGCGTCGGCATCGCCGATCTTTCGAAGATGGCGGACCTTACCGGCCAGATCGTCCAGGGCGACGATGGCGTTGCGAGCACCTGGGAGGTCAAGGGTACGCCGGTCACGACCTATATCCAGGTCGACCAGCACAATCAGGACCTCTACTTCATCCTCGACGTAACGACGCTGATCCAGAAGCCGGCTGCCAAGCTTCCCTTTGTCCAGCCGGATACCACTGATGGTCCGGACCAGGAGCCGGGGCCGCAGCCCGGCGCCGACGGGCCGGGAGCCACCAATGCCAACGACTGACCGGTAGAGCAGAGCAAGGACAAGTCCGTGGCGCCGCGAAAGATCAAGCTGCTCGAAGCAGCCGATGCCCGCATCCATGAAGTCTTCCACCCCTACGTGGTTGCGGACGTCAACGAGTCTCAGGTCAAGATCGCCAAGTTCGGCCCGGAGTTCGACTGGCATAGCCATCCTGCCGAGGATGAGGCTTTCCTCGTGCTGCGCGGTCGCATTGCGATCGATTTCCGCGACGGACCGGTTGAGCTCGGCGAGGGCGAATTCCTGCTGGTGCCCAAGGGAATCGAGCATCGGCCGCGCGCCCTGACCCGCGAACCGGTGGCGCTGATGTTTGAGCCGGCAACGACGCTCAATACCGGCGATGCCGCCAGCAATTTCACCATAAGCGAACTCGAACGACTTTAGGGGCGCCATGTCCATTCTCGTCAACAAAGATACGCGCGTCCTGGTGCAGGGGCTGACTGGCAAGACCGGCAGCTTCCATACCGAGCAGGCGCTGGCCTATTTCGGCACCAAGATGGTCGGCGGCACGCATCCCAAGAAGGGCGGCGAGTTCTGGACGGCGGGGGTTGAAGGCGCGGCGCGACTGCCGATCTTTACGACCGTGGCCGAGGGCAAGGAAAAGACCGGGGCCAACGCTTCGGTGATCTATGTGCCACCGGCTGGCGCGGCCGACGCCATCCTCGAGGCGATCGAGGCTGAAATACCGCTGATTGTTGCGATCACCGAGGGCGTGCCGGTGCTGGACATGGTTCGCGTCAAGGCCCGGCTGGCGCGGTCGAAGTCGCGCCTGATCGGGCCGAACTGCCCGGGCGTGCTGACGCCGGAGGAATGCAAGATCGGCATCATGCCGGGCTCGATCTTCAAGAAGGGCTCGGTCGGCATCGTCTCCCGCTCGGGCACGCTGACCTATGAGGCGGTGTTCCAGACGACCAATGCCGGCCTCGGACAGACCACGGCCGTCGGCATCGGCGGTGATCCGGTCAAGGGCACCGAATTCATCGACGTGCTGGAGATGTTCCTGGCCGACGAGGCGACGAAATCGATCATCATGATCGGTGAGATCGGCGGCTCGGCCGAGGAAGATGCCGCGCAATTCCTGATCGACGAGGCCAAGCGCGGCCGCAAGAAGCCGATGGCCGGCTTCATCGCGGGGCTCACGGCGCCCAAGGGGCGCACCATGGGTCATGCCGGCGCGGTGATTTCGGGCGGCAAGGGCGGGGCAGATTCGAAAATCGCGGCGATGGAAGCCGCCGGAATCAGGGTATCGAAATCGCCGGCCAGGATCGGCGTGACACTGAAAGAGGTGCTGCAGGGTTAGGCGAGGCTCTTCTTTTCTCGGGCCTGCTTCAACCACAGGGTTCACGGCTGGCCTTACCCGATCACTTGCGGGGCACCCTCCGCACAGGCGGGAGAGAGAAGATAGGGCAATTCGCAACAACCTAAGTTGAATGGCTTGGAAACGGTGCCTTTGTTAACAACATACTAAGTCGAGACGGGGATACTCCGCCGCATCCGCCCGGGCCCGTTCCGCCCCGGGGTCTTTGAAGGGAAGCCGGGGCGCCAAAAGCTCCGCAAAGCATCATCATGACACGACAGGATAAGAACGAAGAGTTCTTGCTCACCTCCTTCCTCTACGGGGGGAATGCCGCCTATATCGACGACCTCTACGCGCAGTTCAAAGCCGATCCCAACAGCGTCGATCCCACCTGGGCCAGCTATTTCGGCAAGCTCGGGGATTCAGGGGCGGAGGCGAACGCCAATGCCGAGGGGCCGAGCTGGCAGCGCAAGGACTGGCCGCAGACGGCCAATGGCGAGCTGGTCTCGGCGCTGGACGGCAATTGGGGCCTCGCGCAGGGCATAGCCGTCCGCGCGGAAAAGGCGCTCAACAAGCAGGCAGCGGCAGCGGGTGCGGCGCCGGCGACCGCCGAAGACGTGCACCGGGCTACGCGCGACTCGATCCGGGCGATCATGATGATCCGCGCCTATCGGGCGCGCGGGCATCTACACGCCGATCTCGATCCGCTGAAGCTCCGAGCCGAGGAGCCGGCCCCCGAACTCGATCCGAGGACCTACGGCTTCACCGAGGCCGATCTCGACCGACGAATCTTCATCGACAACTATCTCGGGCTCGAATTCGCCAGCGTCCGCGAGATGCTGGCGATCCTGCAGCGGACCTACTGCTCGACGATCGGCGTCGAGTTCATGCATATCTCCAATCCCGAAGCGAAGGCCTGGATCCAGGAGCGCATCGAGGGGCCCGACAAGCACATCGCCTTCACGGCGGAAGGCAAGCGGGCGATCCTCAACAAGCTGATCGAGGCGGAAGGCTTCGAGAAGTTCCTCGACGTCAAATATACCGGCACCAAGCGGTTCGGGCTCGATGGCGGCGAAGCACTGATCCCGGCACTCGAGCAGATCATCAAGCGCGGCGGCGCACTGGGCGTGAAGGAAGTCGTGGTCGGCATGGCCCATCGCGGCCGGCTGAACGTCCTCACCCAGGTGATGCACAAGCCGCACCGGGCACTGTTCCACGAGTTCAAGGGCGGCGCCTTCTATCCCGACGACGTCGAAGGTTCGGGCGACGTCAAATACCACCTCGGCGCTTCGTCGGACCGCGAGTTCGACGGCAATTCCGTGCATCTGTCGCTGACGGCCAATCCCTCCCACCTCGAGATCGTCGATCCTGTGGTGCTGGGCAAGGCCCGCGCCAAGCAGGACCAGCAAAGCGCGGTCGACGGCCATTTCGTCCCGCCGCGGCAGGTCGACCGGTCCAAGGTGCTGCCGCTGCTGCTGCATGGCGACGCGGCTTTTGCGGGCCAGGGCGTCGTGGCGGAAATCTTCGGGCTTTCGGGCCTCAAGGGCACGCGAGTGGGCGGCTCGATCCACTTCGTGATCAACAACCAGATCGGGTTCACGACGAACCCCGCAGCGTCGCGGTCCTCGCCTTATCCGACCGACGTCGCCAAGATGATCGAAGCGCCGGTCTTCCACGTCAACGGCGACGATCCGGAAGCGGTCGTGCATGTGTGCAAAATCGCGACCGAGTATCGGCAGCGCTTCGGCCACCCCGTCGTCATCGACATGATCTGCTATCGCCGCTTTGGCCACAATGAAGGCGACGAGCCGAGCTTCACCCAGCCGCTGATGTATCGGGCGATCCATGGCCACAAGACGACGCTCGAGCTCTATTCGGAAAAGCTCGTCGGCGAGGGCCTGCTTTCGGGCGACGAGATCGGCAAGCTCAAGGCCGACTGGCGCGCCTACCTCGAGAAGGAGTTCGAGGCGGGGCAGGATTTCCGGCCGAACAAGGCGGACTGGCTCGACGGGTACTGGAAAGACCTCAAGCGAGCCGAGACCGACGGGCCGCGGCGCGGCGAGACGGGCGTGCCGATCGACAAGCTGGTCGAGGTCGGAACGCAGCTCAGCAAGGTTCCGGAGGGCTTCAACGTCCACAAGACGGTGAAGCGCTTCCTCGACCATCGTCTGGCGGCAATTGAATCCGGGGAAGGCATCGACTGGGCGACGGCCGAGGCTCTCGCCTTCGGCACGCTGCTCGACGAGGGCAACCCCGTCCGCCTTTCCGGCCAGGATGTCGAGCGCGGCACCTTCAGCCAGCGGCATTCGGTGCTCTACGACCAGGTGAGCGAAGACACCTATACGCCGCTCAACAACCTGTCGCCGGGCCAGGAGCGCTTCGAGGTCGTGAACTCCATGCTGTCGGAGGAGGCGGTGCTCGGTTTCGAGTACGGCTATTCCCTGGCGGAGCCCAAGGCGCTGACCCTCTGGGAAGGTCAGTTCGGCGACTTCGCCAATGGCGCGCAGGTGGTCGTCGACCAGTTCATCTCCTCGGGCGAGCGCAAGTGGTTCCGCATGTCGGGCCTCGTGATGCTGTTGCCGCATGGCTATGAAGGGCAGGGCCCGGATCATTCCTCGGCACGGCTGGAGCGCTATCTGCAGCTCTGCGCCGAAGACAATATGCAGGTCGCCAACTGCACGACGCCCGCCAATTATTTCCACATCCTCAGGCGGCAGGTGATGCGGGACTTCCGCAAGCCGCTGATCCTGATGACGCCGAAATCGCTGCTCCGGTACAAGAAGGCGGTTTCATCGCTGGTCGAGTTCGGACCGGAGGCGACGTTCCATCGGCTGCTCTGGGACGATGCGGAGACGCCGGGCGTGCCGAAGACGACGATCAAGCTCGCGCCCGACGCGGACATCCGCAAGGTCATCCTCTGCTCGGGCAAGGTCTATTACGACCTGCTCGAGGAGCGGGAGAAGCGCGGCATCAACGATGTCTATCTGCTCCGGCTGGAGCAGCTCTACCCGTTCCCGGCCAAGGCGCTGCTCGACGAACTCAACCGCTTCAAGGGCGCCGAGATCGTCTGGTGTCAGGAAGAGCCCAAGAACATGGGTGCCTGGGCGTTCGTCCAGCCTTATGTCGATTGGGTGATGGAGCAGATGGGGCGCGCCGGCGGGCGCCCCCGCTATGCCGGCCGGCCGGCCGCGGCATCCACGGCCGCGGGCCGGATGAGCAAGCATCTGGAGGAAATCAGAACTTTCCTCGAAGACGCCTTTGCAGGCTGAGATCAACCCGGGGCCGGCGAAAGCCGGCCTCACTGTTCCCGCGCTCACAAAGGGCGTCCCAGTTAAAGCCGCGGTCGCCTCTCCGGCTGGCCGCATGACAGAAGAAGACAGGAAAAGGCCATGTCGGTAGAGATCAAGGTGCCAACCCTCGGCGAAAGCGTCACCGAGGCAACGGTGGGCCAATGGTTCAAGAAGGTCGGCGACAGCGTCGCGGCTGACGAGCCGGTCGTCGAGCTCGAAACCGACAAGGTGACAATCGAAGTGCCCGCGCCGGCTTCCGGCACGCTCGAGGCGATTTCGGCCAAGGAAGGCGAGACGGTCAATGTCGGCGCGCTGATCGGCGCGATCGCCAACGGAGCCGCTGCTGCCGCGGCAAAGCCCGCCGCTGCCGCGCCGGCCCAGGCTTCGCCGGCGGCACTTGCCGGCGAGGAGACGCCCTCGCTCAAGCTCAACGGCGAACCGGGCGGCGTGCCTGCACCCGCCGGCAATGGCGTGCCGCCGTCGCCTTCGGCGCAGAAGCTGATGGCCGAGAACGGCCTTGCCAATGGCGTCATCGAGGGCTCGGGCAAGCACGGCCAGGTGCTGAAGGAAGATGTGCTGGCGAGCCTTGCCTCGGCCAGCGAAGGGCCGCTGGTGACGCCGGCGATCGC
>Ga0134126_10006261_pt1 | contig 14899 bp, 11 predicted proteins | sample KB31752_FD_96881 | JGI IMG/M metagenome (GOLD analysis project Ga0134126, IMG submission 96881) | Terrestrial soil microbial communities with excess Nitrogen fertilizer from Kellogg Biological Station, Michigan, USA - KB3-175-2 | ecosystem: Environmental > Terrestrial > Soil > Unclassified ...
AACCTCAATGGCTTGCAACTCAGCAGCCTCCAGGCGAGCCACGCGATTGCCGGCCAGCCGGTGGAACTGACCTTGCGCTTTGCTTCGGCGCCTGCGCGTGACGCGCTGCGCCTCGATGCCGGCGACGCCTGGCAGGTCTTCGCCGTGCCCGCCCAGGGCAGCGTCGCCGTCACCATCAACATGGCCACCACCCGGCGTGGCTGGCAACCGGTGCCGCGGCTGAAGATCTGGACCACCTGGCCACTCGGCATGTTTCGCGCGTGGAGCTGGGTGCACCCGGACCAGCGCATGCTGATCTGGCCGCGGGCCGAACACTCCGGTCCGCCGCCTAAAGCGTCGGCGCTCGTTGCGCAGCGGACCCGTCCGGGTCTCGGCGACGAATGGGCGTCCCTGCGTGATTACCGCATCGGCGATCCCCAGCGCCACATCGCCTGGAAGGCCAGTGCGCATCATGAAAGCCTGCTGGTCAAGGATTTCGCGCAACCCCGGGGGCAAATCGAATGGCGCCTGGACTGGCGCCAGCTGCAGGGCCTGGACCATGAAGCGCGCATCGCCCGGCTGGCCCGCTGGCTGGGCGAAGCCCAGGCGCGGCGGCAGCCCTACAGCCTCTGGCTGCCGGGCAACGAACTGCCATTGGACAACGGTCCGCTGCATTACGCACGCTGCATGAACGCGCTGGCCGAACTGCCATGAGCCGCGCTGGCGCCGGCAGCCGGCTGGAAATCGCCGTCGACAACCGCGTGTTCGGCCTGCTCAGCATCAGCATTGCACTGGTGCTCGCGGTCCACACCGGTCATCTGCCGTGGTGGCTCACCGGCAGCTCAGCGGCATTGCTGGCGTGGCGCTGGTGGCGGCGGCGACGGCGGCCCGGACGGGTGCCGCGCTGGATCAAGCTGCCCTTGCTCGGGCTGCTGACCCTTGCCGTCATCGGCAGCTACGGCAGTATCTTCGGACGCGAACCAGGCGCAGCCCTGGCCATTGGCCTGCTGGTGTTGAAGGCGATGGAGTGCGAAAGCACGCGGGACGTCCGCGTGGCCGTCAGCTTCGCCTGCTTCGCCCTGGTATCGGCCCTGCTGTTTCGACAGGACCTCGTGAACACCATGGTGGTCGCGCTGGCCGTGCTCCCGGCATTGGCCACCATGCGCGCCATGGAACCAGCCCAGCGGCTGGCGAGCCTGTCGCGTACGTTGTTGCCGGGCCTGGCCTTGCTTGGCGCCACCTTGCCGTTGGCGTTGCTGGCGTTCGCCCTGGTGCCGCGCCTGAGCTCGCCGCTGTGGGGCGCGCCCACGCCGGACGAGGCGCGCACCGGCCTGAGCGACACCATGTCGCCGGGCAACCTCACCTCGCTGCTCATCGACGACAGTCCAGCGCTGCGGGTGAGCTTCGATGGCACGGTGCCAACGCGTGACCTGCGCTACTTCCGCGCCTACGTCATGTGGGACTTCGACGGCCGGTCATGGAGCCGCGGCCGCGGTTCGCCCGAGCCAGCCGCGCCGCTCGAGGCGACGCAAACCATCGCCTACCAGGTGACCATGGTGGCCCCCAGCCGGCGGCGCATCCTGCCCGCGTTGGACGTTGCCGTGGAGGCTCCCGCCAATGCCCGCCTGCTGGCCGACCACGAGGTGCTGGCCAACGAGCCGGTGACACACAGCTTCAGCTACGAGCTGCGCTCGGCGCTGCATTACAAGTTGCAGCCCGCGCTCGACGCGCAGCGGCGGCGCCGCGGCCTGGAGCTGCCGGGCGGATTCAACCCACGCACGCACGCCCTGGCCGAGAGCTGGCGAACGCGTTACGGCAACGACGACGCAGCCATCGTCACCGCCGGGTTGGCCCTGCTGCGCACGGGCCACTTCCGCTATTCGCTGACGCCACCACCACTCGGCCGCGACAGCGTGGACGATTTCCTCTTCAACACGCGGGAAGGCTTTTGCGAGCACTATGCCTCGGCCTTCACCGTGCTGATGCGCAGCGCCGGCATCCCGGCCCGCGTGGTCACTGGTTACCAGGGCGGCTACTGGAGCGAACTGGGGAATTATCTCTTGTTGCGCTACTCGGACGCCCACGCCTGGAGCGAAGTATGGCTGCGCGGGCGCGGCTGGGTCCGCGTCGACCCGACTGCTGCGGCACGGCCCGAGCGGGTGACCCAGGGCGCGACCGCAGCACTCGGCGCCGGACGCGACTGGTACGACAGCCCCTGGCTGGAGGGCCTGCGCAACCGCTGGGATATCGTCCACCGCTGGTGGGACCAGGGCGTGGTCGGCTTCGACGCGTTGCGCCAACGCGGCATGCTCACGCAATTCGGCATACGCGACACCAGTACGCGCACCATGGCATTGTTGATCGCGCTGACTTGCGTGCTGTTCATGGCCTTGGGCCTCACCTGGTCGCTGTGGCAAGGGCGGCGGCGGGATTCCCTGCGCGAGGCCTTTGGCGTGCTGGAACGCAAACTGGCGCAGCGCGGCGTGGTACGCAGGCGTGGCGAGGGCCCGCGCGATTACCTGGCCCGCGCCGCGCGCGCGCTGCCTGCCCAGCGTGGGGCGCTGGCGCAATTGTCAACGGACTATCTGCAACTGCGTTATGGTGCCAACGAGGCGTCGCCTGAACCGTTGCGCGCTTTTCGCCGCGCGGTACGTGAATTTCACGCGGCGCGCGTGGTCCAATGAAGTATCCCGCGGCCCGGCCGCACCTGCGTTGGAGAATCACCGTGTCCATGTACCGTCCACTCGCACTGGTTGCCGCGCTGGGTCTGCTGGGCGGTTGCGCCACCATTCCGCAGCCGTTGCAGGGCACCTACGCAAGCGTGCCGCTGGCCAGCGCGCAACAAGGTGGCCAGGGTGGGCAACAGGTACGTTGGGGCGGTGAAATCATCCAGACCGAGCCTGGTCCCGACCAGACCTGCTTCTACCTCTTGTCCAAGCCATTGGATGCGCAGGCGCGACCGCGCGCCGGCGAGGCGGGTGAAAGCCAGGGCCGCTTCGTCGCCTGCCATGCGGGCTTCTACGACCCCGAAGTGTTCGTCCGTGGCCGCGAGATGACCGTCACCGGCACGCTGCACGGCATCGTGACGAAGAAGGTGGGCGATTTCGACTACGCCTACCCGCGGGTGGAAGCCAACGTGATCTACCTGTGGCCGAAGCGCGTGCCGATGGCGAACTATTACCCGTCGGCGTTCTATGACCCGTTCTGGGGTCCGGGCTTCGGCCCGTATTACGGCGGCTATGGTCCCTGGGGCAACCCGTACTGGGGCCGCCCGCCGGTGATCATCGTGCGACCCGCGCCGCGTCCGCGTCCACGCGGCTGACCCCTGCCCTCTGGATTCGTCGGGAGAGGAGGTACGTGGCGCCGCTCAGCCGGGAGGCCAATGCATGCGGCGCCCGGCGAGCAGGTGCAGGTGGAGGTGGAACACCGTCTGCCCCGCTTCCTCGTTGCAATTGACCACCACGCGATAACCACGCTCGGCGAGGCCAAGCTGCTTCGCGTACGCCGCCGCCGCCAGCAGCAGCTTGCCGAGCAATTCCGCGTCGGCCGGCGTCGCCTCGTTCAAGGTCGATATCGCCTGCTTGGGAATGAACAGCACGTGCACCGGCGCCTGCGGATTGACGTCGCTGAAGCCCAGCACGGCATCGTCTTCATAGACGATGTCGGCGGGTATCTCGCGGCGGATGATCTTGCTGAAAATCGTCTCGCTCATGTCTCACTCCAGCAGTTGCCGGCCACCAAAAGCGTGGGCCAACGTTCCACGATCGACGTATTCAAGCTCGCCGCCCAGCGGCACGCCATGCGCCAGCCGCGTCGGGCGGATGCCGCCGGCGCGCGCCAGGTGGGCCAGGTAATGCGCTGTCGCTTCGCCTTCGACCGTGGGATTGGTGGCCACGATCATCTCCTCGATCTCGCCCTCCGCCAGGCGCGCGGTCAACTGCGGCAAGCCAAGCTCCTCGGGACCCAGCCCATCGAGCGGCGACAAATGCCCCATGAGGACGAAATACTGCCCGCGATACCCGGTTGCCTGCTCGATCGTCGCCAGGTCGGCGGGTGACTCGACCACGCACAGGGTGCGCCGGTCGCGTCCGTTGCTTGCGCACAGGCTGCACAGCGGCGTCTCGCTGAAATTGCGGCAGCGCTCGCAGCTGCCGATGCGCTGCATTGCCTGCTGCAGGGCGTTGGCCAGCTTCAAGCCACCATCGCGGTTGCGCTCGAGCAGGGCAAATGCCATGCGCTGCGCGCTCTTGGCGCCCACGCCGGGCAGGCAACGCAGCGCTTCGATCAGCTCGTCGAGCAGGCGCGAAGCGCTCATCGACGACCCGCCCGTCGCGTACCAGCCAACCGCAGCCCAGTCGTGGAGGAAACCCGCACCGGGGAAATGACCAGGCCCACCGTCAAAACGGCATCTTGAAACCGGGCGGCAGGGACATGCCGGCGGTGACGCCGCCGAGGCGTTCCTTGCTTGCCGCGGCAACCTTGTTCACCGCATCGTTCACCGCCGCCGCCACCAGGTCCTCGGCCATTTCCGGATCGTCGGCGAAGGTCTGCCGGTCGATCTGCACGCGGCGCACGGCATGCTCGCCGGTCATCACCACGCTGACCAGGCCGCCGCCGGCGCTGCCGATGACCTCGAGCTTGGCGATTTCCTCCTGCGCCCGCTTCATGTCTTCCTGCATGCGCTGGGCCTGTTGCATCAATTGGCCAATCTGCCCTTTCATCATGCGCTTTCCGCTCCGTTCGCAAGGGGTTGTATGGACTGCGGCACCACGCGGGCGCCGAATTCACGCTGCAGTGTCTGCACCACCGGGTCCGCCGCGATAGCCCGCTCCGCTGCCGCCTGGGCGGCGTCGTGTGCCTGCGCGGCCCGCGCCGCCGGCGTCTGCGCAGCCGTCGCCGCATTCGCCAGGGGCACAAAATGCAGGTGGATCGCTTCCCCCAGTGCCTGGCTGAGGCGTTCCTCCATCTGGCTCACCATGGGTTCCACCGCCATGTGCAGATGCAGCGGCTGCAGGGCCAGCACCAGGGTCTGGCCCTCGCGTGCGCGCAGCACCGCGTTTTGCGCCAGCATGCCCAGGGGTCCGCGCAATGCGGCGCGCTCGATCAGGCGCTCCCAATCAGGCAGGCCGTCGGCACCGGCCGCCACCGGTGCTGATGACGCCGACACCGGTGGAACACTGGCGGGAGGCGATGCCACCCGGACCGCTACCGGGGCCGTTGCCGCCGGGGCCGCGCTGCGCGCGCCGCGGGTGGGCGCCGGGGCCGCCGCCGCTGTCTGCGGACGCACGGTTCGCGTCGCGACGGGCGCGTCCGCCGACTGGGGGCGATCGGCCGGCGGCGGGGCCGGGCGGAACGCCAGCATGCGCAACACGGTCATCTCGAAGCCCGTGCGCGCGTCCGGGGCCAGCACAAGGTCGCGCCGCCCGGCCGTGGCCATCTGGTAATACAGCTGCACGTCTTCGGCTGCCAGACCCGGCGCGAGGCCTGCCAGCGCATGATCGTCGTCGACGCCGTCGGCCGGCTGGTAGCCGGGCACCAGTTGCAGCAGCTGCAGCTGGTGCAGCATGCCGGCGAGGTCATCCAGCACCCCGGCATAATCCGGCGCATACGCGGCAACCCGGGCACATGCCGCCATGAGCGCGGATCCATCCCCGGCCGCCACGGCTTCGAGCAAAGCCAGCACTTGGGCGCGCGCGACGCCGCCCAGCATGGCCCGCACATCGTCACCGCGCACCGCACCGGCGCCGTAGGCGATGGCCTGGTCCAGCAGGGACAAGCCGTCACGCAGCGAACCGTCGGCCGCCTTGGCCAGCTCGGCAATGGCGTCGGCCTCGCAGGCCACCTGTTCGGCGTCCAGGATGTGGCGCAATTGGCCGGCAATCTGCGCCGGCAGCAGGCGCTTCAAATTGAACTTGAGGCAGCGCGACAGCACGGTGACCGGCAGTTTCTGCGGGTCGGTGGTGGCGAGCAGGAACTTCACGTGCGCCGGCGGCTCTTCCAGCGTCTTGAGCAGCGCGTTGAACGCATTCTTCGAGAGCATGTGCACCTCATCGATCAGGTACACCTTGAAGCGCCCCCGCGCCGGCGCATATTGCGCGTTCTCGATGAGTTCGCGCACGTCGTCCACGCCGGTATTGCTCGCCGCGTCGATCTCGAGCAGGTCGACGAAGCGGCCCTCGTCGACAGCCTGGCAGATCGCGCACTCGCCGCAGGGTTCGGCCGACTGGCCGCGCTCGCAATTCAGCGACTTGGCGAAGATGCGCGCAATCGTGGTCTTGCCCACGCCGCGGGTGCCGGTGAACAGGTAGGCATGATGCATGCGGCCGGTGTCCAGCGCATTGCTGAGCGCCTGCACCACATGTTCCTGGCCCACCAGTTCGGCGAATTTTCGCGGCCGCCACTTGCGCGCGAGTACTTGATATGACATGCCATACACCTTGGGGCGAATGTCGATTGTGCCAAGTCGCCGCCGGCAAGTCAGCAATCAGTATCAACCACGGCAAGAACATCGCCCGCCAGCGGGCCTGTATAACCTTGGCCCCGTCTCCCTTGGCTCCGCCGGGGAGGAGGGCCGGGGGTGAGGGGACGCCCTGGCTTTGGCCGTTGCCCCGGCACGTCAAGAGCCCCCCTCACCCCCACCCTCTCCCCCGACAAGTCAGGGGAGAGGGAGTAGGCAGCGCGACCACCCGCTGGTGCACGCCGCTACTGGGTGATGGTCACCGGCTCGTCGGTCAACTCGGCCTGGATCAACGCGACCGGGATGACGCCGGCATTCCAGACGCGCTTCATCAGGTCGCCCATCACGAAGGGGCGTCCAGCCTGGTCGTCGTCGAACTGCACGCGGGCAATCAGGTGGTCCAGTTGCATCTTGCCGACGATGTAGCTCGGACCGTAGCCCGGCTGGCGTGCGTACAGGAGCTGCTCGAAGCCGACCAGCTGGCTCTTGGCGTCCGACCAGTGCCGCGGCGTCCACTCGCCCTGGAACTTGCCGGCACGATCGAGATCCCATTCGTTGGATTGCACGTACAACGAGGCGAGCCCGCGCGCGGCGCGGTTGGCCGCCGCGATCCACACCAGCTCCCGGCCATGCGGGACATTGTCATACAGGCCGGCCTGCATCAGCACCTCTTCCATCGCCGTGGCGAAGCCCTCGGAACGTGTGTCGTGGATGTTGAACAAGGCTGGCACGCGGCGGATCGGGCTCGCGTTCGGCTCGTATTTCATGCGCGCCAGGTCGATCCAATGGGTCGAGTGCGACTGCAGCGGCAGCGGGTCGAGCGCGGTCATGAAGGTGAAGAAGTTGCGCTGCTCCGGCGGCGTGAAGACACCGGCCTGGGCCATGAGCGCGGCGCGCAACTTGGGCTTGTCGTCCACGAAGCCGGTCTTGACCATGAAGTCGAACAAGTAGGCTGCCTTCTCCCGCGCCATCTTGTCATAGGCCGCCGGATCGGTGATCTCGCGGATCGGCGGCAGGTCGCGGTTGCGCAACTCCTCCAGGCGCAGGGAGGCCAGGTTGCGGTCCAGCTCGCGCTGCATCAGCAGCACCTGGGCATCCCAGTCGTAGGGAATGAGCTGCACGTTCTTCGCAAACCAGTTGTAGTTCTCCTTGCCGACGCCGGTCGGACCATTCTTCTTCGGCGCCTCGGCCGCGACCCAGGCGGCGAATTCATCGGTGGCGGCCTTGGCCTTGCGGATGGCTGCCAGGAGGCGCGGGCTGGCGCCCTTCATGTTCGCCGGCACCTCGCCGTCCAGGGTGCGCATCACCAACTTCCCGGCCGCAAGTGACTCCAGGGTCGCGCTCTGCTCCTTGAACGCGCGGTCGCCGAATTCCCACAGGCCCTTGGCGTTGCCGTCCTTCAGGTTGACCTTGGCCGCCTGGAGGTTGGCCGGCACGGCCGCCAGCATGGCGGTGAGCCTCTTGTCATCGGCCGCGCCCAGCGGATATTTGAAATCGTAGAGGTTGATCACGGGTTGGGCATTCGGGCCCTCGCGCGCCGGCACGTCGCTCCAATCGCTGAAGACTGCCTGGTAGAAGCTTGGGTCGCGCGCCCACGGCTTCAGCACCCGGAAATCGAAGTCGAGGCCATTCATCTCGGCCTGGACCAGCTTGTAGTCGATCAGGGCGCCCTTGGGCCAGCCCGTGGTGTCGATTGCATGCAGGCGGGCCATATATTTCGGCAATTCGGCCTGCTTGGCAGCCATGGCCGCAGGCGAATAGTCCGGCTTGAAGTCGCGGGTGACCGGTTCGAGGAACTGGCGCCAGTCGGCGAACAGGCCCGTGAGCTGGGCGTAGTTTGCCGGGTAGGTCGCCGGGTCCGAAGCGCCTGCCGCCATGGCACCGCCAGGGGCCGCAGCCGGGGTCTGCATGGCGGCCGCAGGAGCAACGCACGCGGCAAAGGCCAGGGCAACGCTGCAAGCAAAGGTTTTCATGGGTCTCTCCTGTGGAAACGTGAGCGGCCGCAGCCAGGATGCAATCGTGGAAGGAAGGGCCGCCCCACGGGGCCGATCCCCGAAAAATTTCCCAAACGCCGCGGCAAGGCATGCCGCGGCCTGGCTGCGAAACTTAGCATGCCCAGGCAGCAAATGATGCAGGTTGCAGGGACGATGATCCGGTGTCGTGCGCGCCCCCTTTCGTTTCCCCGCAAAGCCATTAGACTCCAGAACACGGGCACGCGCCGGCAGACCGCCGGCGCCCCCATGGTTCGCTGGAGGGGCTTGCATGCAACCCACCGATATCAGCAACCCGCAGTACTTCCACAAGGTCGTCGATTGCCAGTGGGCATGCCCCGCGCATACCCAGGTCCCGCGTTACATCCGCATGATCGCCGCCGGCCGGTTTGACGACGCCTACCTGCTCAACTGGGACTCCAACGTCTTTCCCGGCATTCTCGGCCGCACCTGCGACCGTCCCTGCGAACCAGCCTGCCGGCGCGGACGCGTGGAGGAGAACAACGGCGAGAAGGCCGAGCCGGTGGCCATCTGCCGGTTGAAGCGCGTGGCCGCCGACCACCGCAGCGCCGACATCGAGCGGCGCATGCGCGAACGCCTGCCCGACCGGATACCTGGCGCCGAACGGTTCCGCGTGGCCTGCGTGGGTGCCGGGCCATCCGCGCTTACCGTCGCCCGCGACCTGGCGCCGTTGGGCTACCGCGTCACCCTGTTCGAGGCCGACGCCAAGGGCGGTGGCTTCATGCGCACCCAGGTGCCGCGCTTCCGCCTGCCCGAGGTGGTGATCGACGAGGAAGTCGGCTACATCCTCAAGCTGGGCGTGGAGTTGGTGGGCCAGCGCCGGATCGACTCGCTGAAGTCCTTGTTGGCCGAAGGTTTTGATGCCGTTTTCATCGGCTGTGGCGCGCCACGCGGACGCGACTTGCACATCACCGGCCGGGACGAAGCTGCACGCCACATCCACGTCGGCATCGAGTGGCTGGCCTCGGTGTATTTCGGCCACATCAAACGCGTAGGCAAGCGCGTGCTGGTGCTGGGCGGCGGCAACACCGCCATGGACTGTTGCCGCAGCGCCCGCCGCCTGGGTGGCGACGAAGTCAGCGTGGTCGTGCGCTCGGGCTACGAGGAGATGAAGGCCAGCCCGTGGGAGAAGGAAGACGCCGAGCACGAAGGTGTGAAGATCCTCAACTGGCTGAACCCCAAGGCCTTCGCGCACGAGAACGGCAAGCTGACCGGCATGTGGTTCACGCCGATGCGCGCCGAGATCGACGCCAAGGGCAAGCGCAAGCTGCTGCCGACCGGCGAGCCTGATCGGCTGATCGAGTGCGACGAGGTGCTGATCGCGGTGGGCCAGGAAAACGCCTTCCCTTGGATCGAGCGCGACCTCGGCATGGCCTTCGACGAATGGGGCATGCCGGTGCTCGACCAGTTGACCATGCAATCCTCCCTGCCCGGGGTGTTCTTTGGCGGCGATGCGGCGTTCGGGCCCAAGAACATCATCTGGGCGGTCGAGCATGGCCACCAGGCCGCGGTGTCGATCCACAACCTGCTCCAGCGCCAGGACGTGCGCAAGCGGCCGCCGCCGCTGACCAACCTGGTGTCGCAGAAGATGGGCATCCACGAGTGGAGCTACGACAACGACATCTCCCCCGACGGGCGCTACGTCGTGCCGTGGGCGCCCAAGGAATTGACGCTCAGCAACATCCACCAGGAGGTCGAGCTCGGTTTCGACCTGCAGGCGGCGTGGAAGGAAGCGCAACGCTGCCTCAACTGCGACGTGCAGACCGTGTTCACCAAGGATATCTGCATCGAGTGCGATGCCTGCGTGGATGCCTGTCCGATGGATTGCATCACCTTCACCGCCGACGGCCCGGAGCTCGAGCTGCGCGAACGACTGACCGCGCCGGCCCAAAACCCTGACCAGGACTTGTACGTGTCCGGCCCGGTCAAGACCGGCCGGATCATGGTCAAGGACGAGGACGTCTGCCTGCATTGCGGCATCTGCGCAGAGCGCTGCCCGACCGGTGCCTGGGACATGCACCGCTACCTGTTTGCCGAGTCACACGCCGGGGAAGATCCGGTCCCCGCCATGTCCCCAACGAAGCAGAAGGTGACGATTTGACCATGCAAAACGAGTCCCTCTCCCTCCGGCGACCGTCAGGGGGAGTGGGCAATCACGGAGTGGCCGCATGAACCCGCTCCAGGCCACGAACGACTTCGTCGTCAAGTTTGCCAACGTCAATGGTTCGGGCTCCGCCTCGGCCAACGAATTGTTCGCCAAATCCATCCTGCGCATGGGCGTGCCGGTCAGCCCGCGCAACATCTTCCCGTCCAACATCCAGGGCCTCCCAACCTGGTACGAGGTGCGGGTCAGCGAGGCCGGCTGGCTCGGCCGGCGCGGCGGCTACGACCTCATGGTGGCGATGAACCCGCAAACCTGGGACGCCGACGTCGCCGGCATCGCCCCCGGCGGTTACCTGTTCTACGACAGCAGCAAGCCGCTGCCAAAGGCCAAGTTCCGCGACGACGTCAACACGCTCGGGGTGCCACTGACCGCCATGGCCAACCGGCACTGGGATGATCCGCGGCAGCGCCAGCTGTTCAAGAACATCATGTACCTCGGTGCGCTGTCGGCCCTGCTCGGCATCGAGCGCGACATGGTCGTCGAGCTGATCGGCGAGCAGTATCGGCGCAAGCCGGCGCTGCAGGAGCCCAACGTGCACGCCCTCGACCTCGGCCGCCAATACGCCACGGACAACTTCACCCCGCTTGGCCTGCGCGTGGAACGACGCGACGCCGTGGGCGACCGCATCTTCGTCGACGGCAACCACGCCGCCGCGCTGGGCATGGTGTATGGCGGCGCCACCGTGTGCGCCTGGTACCCGATCACCCCCTCCTCGTCGCTGGCCGAATCGTTCCAGGCCTACTGCGCCAAGCTGCGCGTGGACAAGGAAACCGGCAAGCACAACTACGCGATCGTGCAGGCCGAGGACGAGATTGCCTCGATCGGCATCGTCACCGGCGCGGGCTGGAATGGTGCGCGCGCATTCACCGCCACCTCCGGTCCCGGCATCTCGCTGATGAACGAATTCATCGGCCTGGCCTATTTCGCCGAGATCCCGGTGACCCTGGTCGACGTGCAGCGCGGCGGCCCCTCCACCGGCATGCCAACCCGCACCCAGCAATCGGACGTGCTGTTTTGCGCGCACGCCTCGCATGGCGACACCAACCACGTGTTGCTGTTCCCGCAGGATCCGCACGAATGCTTCGAGTTTGCCGCCACGGCGCTGGATCTGGCCGACCGGCTGCAGACGCCGGTCTTCCTGCTGAGCGACCTCGACATCGGCATGAACAGCCGCCTGTGCGAGCCGTTTGCCTGGGACGAGAACCGCCGCTACGACCGCGGCAAGGTGCTCAGTACCGAGCAGCTCGAAGCCGGAGTGCCGTTTGGCCGCTACCGCGACGTGGACGGCGACGGCATCGCCTACCGCACCTACCCCGGCACGCATCCCACCCGCGGCAGCTTCTTCACCCGCGGCACCAGCAAGAATGCCGACGCGAAATATTCGGAAAAAGGCGAGGATTACATCGAGAACATGCAGCGCCTGCAGCGCAAGCTCGCCACAGCCAGGACACTCGTACCGCAGCCCATCATGCACCGCGCAAGGCAGTCCACGGCCCGCGGCGTGATCTACTACGGCTCCACCGCGCCGGCCATGGACGAGGCCATTGCCCGGCTCGACGCCGACGGCACGCATGTCGACGCACTCCGCGTGCGTGGCTATCCGTTTGCCGACGCCGTGCTGGATTTCATTGACCAGCACGACCAGGTCATGGTCGTCGAGCAAAACCGCGACGCGCAGTTGCGCGCGCTGCTGATCGAGCAATTCGAGGTCGACCCCGCGCGGCTCGTCCCCATCCTGCACTACGACGGCACGCCAATCACCGCGCGCTTCATTGTCCGCACCATCGGCGAGCGCGTGCACGGCCTCGAAGTGGCCCCGTTGCGCGACGACAAGGTGGCATGAGATGACCTACCTGCCCAAGCCCAAGCTCCACCATCCCTCGCTGCAGCGCAACCGGGTTGGCTTCACCCGCCGCGACTACGAAGGGGCGATCTCGACCTTGTGTGCCGGCTGCGGGCACGACTCGATTTCCGCGGCCATCATCCAGGCCTGCTGGGAGCTGGACATCAAGCCGCACCGCGTGGCGAAGATTTCCGGCATCGGCTGCAGTTCCAAGACCCCGACGTATTTCCTTTCCGCTTCGCACGGCTTCAACGCCGTGCACGGGCGCATGCCCTCGGTGCTCACCGGCGCGAACCTCGCCAATCGCGAGCTGCTCTATCTCGGCGTCTCCGGCGATGGCGACTCTGCATCGATCGGCATCGGCCAGTTCGTCCACGCCCTGCGGCGCGGCGTGGACATGGTCTACATCGTCGAGAACAACGGCGTGTACGGCCTGACCAAGGGCCAGTTCTCGGCCACCGCCGACCAGGGCAGCAAGTCCAAGAAGGGGGCGATCAACACCGATTCACCAGTGGACATGGTCGGCATGGCGCTGCAGCTCGGCGCGAGCTTCGTGGCCCGCAGCTTCTCCGGCGACAAGGCGCAGTTGGTGCCACTGCTGAAGGCGGCCATGAGCCACAAGGGAGCCGCGTTCCTGGACGTGCTCAGCCCCTGCGTCACGTTCAACAACCATGAAGGCAGCACCAAGAGCTACGACTACGTGCGCGAGCACAACCACGCCCTGTGCCGGATGGATTTCATCCCCCACCATGCCGAGATCACCGCCGACTATGCGCCGGGCACGGTGCACGAGGTGGCCCAGCACGATGGCAGCGTCCTGCGCCTGCACAAGCTGCCGGAAAGCCATGACAGCAGCGATCGCGTTGGCGCCATGAACTACCTGCACGCGTGCCAGGCGCGCGGCGAGATCGTCACCGGCCTGCTTTACCTCGATCCCGACGCGGGCGACCTGCATGCGCACCTGGACACCACGCCGGTCGCGTTCAACACGCTGGCCGAAGCCGAGCTGTGCCCCGGAACGGTGGCACTGGAGGCGATCAACGCCGGCTTGCGTTGATCGCGACCCTCGCGCGCATTGAACGGTGCGTCATGTGGACGCATATGAGGCCGTGAGGCCTGGCCACGTGCACCAGGTCGAGCAAGGAAGGTCGCACGCCAAGACGGCGCCTCCAGCCCTTGCAGACAATTCCAGGGAGTAACGCATGAACAGTCTCGAAGGCAAGGTCGCGATCATCACCGGCGCGGCCAGCGGCATCGGCAAGGCAATTGCCGGGTTGTATGCCAAACAAGGTGCACGGGTCGCGATTGCCGACATCAACCAGCAAGCCGCCGACCAGGCCGCGGCGGAAATCAATGCCGCCGGCGGCAAGGCCATCGGCATTGCGATGGACGTCACCAACGAAGACGCGGTCAACACCGGCACCGACAAGGTGGTCGCGCAGTTTGGCGCGCTGGACATCCTGGTCTCCAACGCCGGCGTGCAGATCGTGCACCCGATCGACCAGTTCCCGTTTGCCGAATGGAAGAGGATGTTGGCCATCCATCTCGATGGCGGCTTCCTCACCACCAAGGCCGCGCTCAAGCACATGTACCGGGACAATCGCGGTGGCACCGTGATCTACATGGGCTCGGTGCACTCGCACGAGGCCTCGAAGCTCAAGGCCCCCTACGTCGCTGCGAAGCATGGCCTGCTTGGCCTGGCCCGGACCCTGGCCAAGGAAGGCGCCGCGCACAACGTGCGCTCGCACGTGATCTGCCCGGGCTTCGTGCGCACGCCGCTGGTGGAAAGGCAGATACCCGAGCAGGCCAAGGAACTCGGCATCAGCGAGGAGGACGTGATCAAGAACGTGATGCTCAAGGACACGGTCGACGGCACCTTCACCACGCTCGCGGACATCGCGCAGACGGCGCTGTTCCTGGCCGCCTTCCCGTCCGCGGCACTGACCGGACAATCGATCGTGGTCAGCCACGGTTGGTTCATGCAATAACCATGGCCGCGAACGCTTCCGGCCCGGCGCTCGCCGACCGCGTCACCGGCTACGACACCATCGCCCTGGCCCTGCAGGGCGGTGGTGCGCTCGGGGCGTACCAGGCCGGCGTGTACGAGGCGCTCGACGAGGCGGGCATCGTGCCCAACCGACTGTCCGGCATTTCAATTGGTGCCTTCAACGCCGCCATCATCGCCGGCAATCCACCAGAGCGCCGCGTGGCGCGCCTGCATGAGTTCTGGGACACGATCTGCAGCGGCTTGCCTGGCGCACCATGGTTCGACACCACGACGTGGCCGAAGGCCGTGAACGAGCGGCTCGGCGAGTTGTCGGCCTGGCGTACCGTGCTGGCCGGGCAACCCGGTTTTTTTCACCCGCGCGTGTTGCCGCCACTGGGTTTCGGGCTGCGCACCACGCCGGACCAGGTGAGCTGGTACGACACGGCACCGCTGCGTG
>Ga0134126_10006262_pt1 | contig 14898 bp, 14 predicted proteins | sample KB31752_FD_96881 | JGI IMG/M metagenome (GOLD analysis project Ga0134126, IMG submission 96881) | Terrestrial soil microbial communities with excess Nitrogen fertilizer from Kellogg Biological Station, Michigan, USA - KB3-175-2 | ecosystem: Environmental > Terrestrial > Soil > Unclassified ...
CGGAGCGTGGGGAACTGAAGACGGGGGCGCTGGTGGCGTATGCGGCGGTGCATCCGGTGTATTGGGGTTCGTTGTGGCGGATGGGTAAGAACAGTGGTGTGGCGGCGGACGGGTTGGTTGGTCTCGTGAAGGAGAGTTTGAAGTAGGCGTTGCCCAAACCCACATCTCGCGCGATAAAACTGCGCGAGATATGGGGCACCCGCACGGCTCCGGCATTGGTGATCCATGGACAAAAGTGCAGGTCCCTCCGCTACGCTCCCTTCGGTCGCTTCGGTCGGGATGACAACAAGTTGAGTCAGGGTACAGGTAAGTTGTATTTGCTCTAACGCCGGCCTGACGCCTGTAAACTGTAGCCAACGCAAATGCCCCGCATCCATTTCCATCAGCAGCTTGCTCACCTCAAGGAGCAAATCCTCGCCATGGCCGCGCTTGCGCAGCAGGCGGTCGAGTCCTCCGTGGAAGCCTATCTCCAGCGCGACGCCGCGCTCTGCGAATATGTCCGCCAGACGGAAGACGCCATCAACGCCGCGCAGCGCCAGGTGGACGAAATGGCCTACGACCTGCTCGCCAAAGAGCAGCCCATGGCCGTCGACCTGCGCTTTATCCTCGCTGTCATCCGCATCAACGGAGACCTTGAGCGGATCGGCGACCAGGCCATGAGCATCGCCCTTCGCACCCTCACGCTGCTCCAGGACGCGCCCACCGATCTGCCCGTCGACATTCTCAAAATGGGCAACCACGCTTCGCGCATGATCCGCACCTCCATCCGCTCGCTGCTTGAGGGAGACGTGGCCCTGGCCGATTCCGTCCGCAATATGGACGATGAAATCGACCACATGAACCGCCTTGCGCACGCTGACCTGATCCGGGTGATTCAGCAGCGAACCGAGTGCGCGGCCCAGGCGCTTCAGGCCATCATCATCTCCCGTAATTTAGAGCGGATCGCCGACCACGCCACCAACATTGCCAGCGATGTCATTTTCTGGATTCGCGGCGCCGACGTCCGTCACCAACTCGACGCCGCTGAATAGCTTGAAGGTTCCTCTCCGCGGGGTGGCCGCAAACTGATCTCACGATCCTCTTACACCCATAGTCAAGATCCCTAACTTCTGCCGCAAAGAGGCATAGCTTAGCGGCAGAACCTTCTTGGCGCCTCCGCAGACCCATTCGTTCAGCGCATTTCCGCCTTGCGGCATCATTGCTATCGCGTAGAAATCTCCGCCCGTCGTAACCAACGCGCAGAACTGCATCGCCTTGCCATGCCTTTGCGACATAGCAGTCATATCTGTTTGCCACGCATGGAACGGATTGAATCCGGTCGCGGTCTGCGGCATCGCCTCGGCAAATTTCCGCTTGACCTGCGCGTCTACACTGGGAACTCCGACTGTACCCACGTGCCCAACATAATTCGCGCCGCCGCTGGTATAGCGGGTGATGTAGCACCCACTCATAGGTCCGGTTAGAATGTCATTTCCGCCAATCACTTTGCGTGCAGTCCGCCCGGTCGCAAAGTCGCACCAGTCATAGTTGATCGCCATGCGCATCTGCAATCCAAATGAACTAATCGGTATGGTCATGAGCTGAGGTGCGACTTTGTCGCTTAGCCCAATGTAAGTCATTGGACTTGCCGCCCGGATACTATCCACAATCGCTCCGTCTCGGTTGACCCCCGACTCCACCGCCTGGGGCATGGTCCAGGCAAAACGCACGCCTTCCATAAAATATCGTTCGATCACAGAACACGGTTCCTTTCAGGACTGATAATTTGGCACAAGTTTACTAGCCGGTAACCGCCTGAGCAATGCGGCTGTTCTGTTGAACTGGAATGTGATGCAGTGAGTTGAGACGAGTGCTTATCTCACCCTTCAAAGCCCCGCCCGCTCATCCGATACTTAGCAGAAAATACGTTAAAAAAGCGGAAGTTGATCCTGAAAATAAAGGAGTTATGAAATTTGATCGTGAAAACAAAGGGGTTACAGCTTTAATCCTGAAAATAAAGGGTTTAGTGCCTATTTGGGCGATTGACGGTTTTGCACAAGGGCGCGGGGGCCGAGAGAACCAAAATCGTGCTGTTTTTCTTCAAAAAGCCAAGGGTGATCCTGAAAACAAAGGACTTATAAAATTTGATCCTGAAAACAAAGGAGTTACGTGTTTGATCCTGAAAATAAAGGGTTTAGGGAAATAGAACAGTGCTGGTGGTTCCCTCCGAGAGAAATGCAGGTCCCTCCGCTACGCTCCCTTCGGTCGCTCCGGTCGGGATGACAAGGTGTGGTTTTGCAGGGTTACCCGCCCGATTGAAATCAGCGAAATTCTGCCCTTAAGTCCAGTATAAATTTTCCGGCATAAGTCAAATGCATCCATTGCGGCGAAGTTTTGGTTGTGAAATCAAGCACTTGAACCATTCGGGACTTGACAAAAGTGTGAGGGACGGGCGTTCTCGTTGAAAAGTTGAGCCTGACCCCGCGACCGTGGGCTATTTCTTCGACTGAATCAGCCTGATCCGCGCGGTGAACGCCCGGCCCTGACGCTCGGTGAACTGGAGGTAGTTGGGGGAGTCAACGTTGCTGTTGACCACCGCCGGGTTCAGGCTGCCGGTTGCGTTTTCCAGCACGCCGCGCAGTCCGAAGTAGTAGCCGCGCAGGTGGAAGCGCCATTCGAGTCCGGGGCTGAAGGACAGGGAGTTGGGGAAGCGATGGGAGCCGACCGCTCCCGCCACCTGATCGTTGTCGTCAATGGAGGTAATGGGGAATCCGTTTCGCCAGTCGAAGGTGTAAACGAAGTCCCAGCTTCGCCGGATATTGTCGCTGAGCAGCGGCAGATTGAGCGGCAGCCATCCCCAGGAGAGCACGCGGTTGGGCGTGTCCCATGGCAGCGGGCCGCTTTGCTGCGGACCCAGCGCGGACACGGTGGGCAGGTATTGGATCGCGGCGTTGGTATGCGCCGAGGAGCGGGTATAGGCGGCGAACAGCGCGTATCCGTTGCCGAAGGTGCGGCGGGCTTCGATTTCGGCCACATGGTCGTGGTCGCGGCGGTTGTTAGTGAGTGCGAAGTTGCCGGAGAGCGCGCCGGGGCCGCTCTGGTTCATGTAGGTGAAGAGGTTGGAGACGCGCTTGTCGAGAAAGCTGGCCGTCGCATAGATATGGCCGGGAAGCTTTTGTTCGAGTGCAATGCTCCAGTTGACGGCGCGCGCCTCGCGGAGCGCACTTTGGTTATAGGTGAAGTTGGTTGGTTGCGGCGGGCCTACAGGCGTTGCGCCATCGGGCTGGTAGTAGGTGTCGAGACGAAGCCCGGCGAGCGCGTCTTCGAGGTAATCAAGCTGGGTGTGTTCGTAGTAGACGCCGATGCCGGCGGAGAGTTTGGTGCGGGGCTCGGCTCCCGGCGCGTAGACCACGGCGACGCGCGGCGAGAACAGCGGGCGGCGGATGATCTCGTCCCAGTCGAAGCGCAGGCCGGGCTGAATCAGCAGACGTTGGGCGAAGCTGGTGTTCCAGTTGTCCTCGAGATATGCGCCCAACTCAGCGTTGTGGCGCGCGAAGCTTGGTATTGCGGGGAAGGTGCTGCGGCGCAGCAGAGTCCCGTCTTCGCGGAGGTAGTTGACGGGCGCGCGCGAAACCGCTTCGCCGAACTGGATGTGGTCGAGGTCCAGTCCGGCGTGCAAGTCGTGGCTACCGGCCCACTGGCTTTGCGGGAAGTAGAGATCGGCGTTGCCCTCCTCGCGCTGCGAGCTTCCGGTGAGGGTTTCAAAGTAGCTGCCGTGGGAGCTTTCAGGAGTGAGCTGGTAGGGCGCGTCGCCGTGCGGCTCGTAGCCGTCGCGGATGTGAAGCACGCCAAAGCCCGCGTCCAGCATGGCTCCGTTGGCGAAGCGCTGCTGGTCGCGCACGTATGGTAGCCAGCCGGTGGTGTTGCGTTTCGTCGTGCTCTCTTGTGGCGTCAGCGGCGAGATTCCGTCGTAGGGCGAGTGGTAGCCGTTGTAGAGCAGTCCGGCGTCGATGCTGTTGGACGGCGTGGCATTGGCCTGTAGCTTGAGCAGGTTGCTGCCGCGCAGCAGGTGGTTGGAGTCGGCTCCGGAGGGCAGCTCGGGGATGAAGATGTTGTCGTATTCGACTTCGAGCCCGTCGAAGAACCAGGCGCGGTTGCGCGCGAGCGGGCCGGAGAAGGTGAAGCGGGGAACGACTTTGTCGAAGCGGATGCCGTGCTGACTTTTGAACGACGGCAGAAAGTTGGTGGCGTTGAAGCGGAATTTGTTGTCTCCGTTGCCGGTGGCGAAGGCGAGGACGCCGCCGGTGGCACGTCCATACTGCACGGGGTAGCGCGTGGTTTCGGCGTCGATGGAGCGCACAGCATCTGCGCTGAAGCGCATGGCGAGCAGACCGCCGGCGGGCGAGCGGATGTCGAAGCCGTCGAGGGTGTCGAGGGTTTGCCAGGTTTCTGATCCGGCGACGTGGATCTGGCCGCTGGAGTCGGCGACGATGCCGGGAATGAAGGGCAGCAGGTTGCGAATGTCGCGGCTGGTGGGGTAGGGCACGTTGGTGATCTCCGGCGTGTTCATGGAAAACTGGTCGGAGGGTTGCTGCGTGTCGATGGCTGGCGATGAGGCCGTGACCTCCACCTGCTGCTGGAGAAGATGCTCGCGGGTGAGCGTGACTTGAATGGCCGGCTGGCGCGGGTCGGAGACGTCTTGATGCGCCGGGTAGTAGCCGGTTTTGACGATGCTTAGCTGGTAGGGAATCGATTGAGGGAGCGTGTAGCGGCAACGTCCGGCGTCGTCGGTGGAGAGTTGGATCGGCTTGCTGACGGACTGGAGGACCGTGACTTGGGCGCCGGAGACTGGTTGGCCGCCATCATCGAGAACGGTAAGGACTTTGCGCGCCGCGGTGGGCATCGTTTGCGCCGATGCCATGGCGGCGCAGAGCAGGGTAGCCAGGATGGGGAGCCGTCGCGTCATTCGCCTCCATTGTCACTCTTTGCGCATGGATGTTCCTGGAGCTCGAACCGTTGGCGGCGTTCACGGAGACGCGATCGCTACACGGGCGGCATTCCGCTCACTACCCGCACTCCGGCGGGTGGCGTGAAGACGAAGGCGGAGTCCGGCGCAGGCGTATTTGGTTCTTCGTTCGAGAACATGAAGGTGTTGCGGACGCCGTCGGTCTCGTCGATCTGCATGGAGCGAATGAGGCCGTCTGCCGTGACCGTAATGTTGAAGGACGAGACGCGCTTTTCCAGTCCCTTGGGAACGCCGGTGAGCGTGTACAGGCCATTGCCGGCGGGAGCCATGGTAAGCCCGTCCAGTTCCTTCTCAAGCTTGGTATGACCCAGCAGCAGCCGCAGCGGCGAGCGCAGGTCGTCCAGTTCCTTCACCGGGACGCGCTGCGCCGTGGTGTCTCCGGGGGAGTAGAAGTATCCGTTGTGGCCATCGAGGACGAAGAGCTTTCCGGCGGGCTGGGAGTAGGTCCAGCGCATGCGGCCGGGCTTTTTCAGCAGCAGGACTCCAGCCTCGCGCCGGTTCATGCCCATGCCTTCGTATTGCTGCGTGAAGTGGACCTGCAGCGAGTGCAGCGCGTTGTAGTGATGGTCCACGCGCGCGGCCAGGGTTTTAGTGGTCAGGGTCTGCGCCGTTGCTCTGCTCGGCAGGAGAGAGGTGATGAGGCACGCGCACGCCAAGGCCAGGGCGAGCCGAAGCGCACGCCGTTTTGTTTTGGGTTCGAGACTCACTGCAGGCGGGTGGTGCAGTTGGTTCCGCCGGAGGGGTCGGCTTTGATCTCGCCGGTCATGTCAATGCAGAAGCCGCGATGGCCGGTTTTGCCGACGGCCTGGGGCACGGCGACGGCTTCGTAGCTGGTGTACATATCCTGATTGTTGACCGTGGCCTTGGTGCAGTTGACGATGTTGAAGGTGTATCCGGACTTGTAGCCCGAAGCGAGATCGGCTTGAAGCAGTTGCGCCTTCTGCGGCGTTGGCGCTCCGGCGGAACCGTCGCCGCCCAGGGCCGCCAGCGAGCAGGCATAGCCGTTCGCCGGATAGTTCGTGTTGAATTGGAGCTGCGCCTCGTAGATCGCATGGAGCGACTGAATAGCCGAGGTTTCGTTGGCCTGACTCTTCAAGTTCAGCATGTTGGGAATCGCGATCAGCATCAGGATGAGCATGATGGAGATGACGATGAGCAACTCCATCAGGGTGAATCCGTCTTCCTTGCGGGAGCGGTTCCGTTTGCGAACGAGAGAGGCGATGAGTGTTTTCATGAGTTCAGGTTCCAGTTTCGCGCCGAGGGGCCGTCCAGCGCAACCCTAATGGTAGAAGACGCGGGAGACCGGCTGTGCGCTCAAATTTGGTTTTAATACCGGCGTAACATTCCGAGCACCCGGCCCTGAATGGCGACCTGCGCTGCGGGAACATAGATGGGGTCCATTTCTGCATTGGAAGGCTGCAGCCGGACGGTTGCGCCTTCGAGGTAATAGCGCTTGAGCGTGGTTTCGGCGCCGCGCACCAGGGCGACGATGATGTCCCCCTCGCGGGCGGTGGAGGTGCGCTCAACCAAAACATAGTCGCCGTCGAGGATGTGCTCGTCGCGCATGGACTCGCCGCGCACCTGGAGCGCGAAGGCGTCGCGCGCGCCGATGATGTCGCCAAGCGAGATGCTCTCGTCGGTCTGAGCCGCTTCGACCGGAAGCCCGGCGGCGATGCGCCCGGCCAGCGGCAGCCGCTCGCCGGGTTTGGCTTTGGCGCGGGGAGGCAGCACGTCGATGGAGCGGCTGCGGTTGTGGGTCCGCTGCAGCAGCCCCTTATTGTGGAGATTGGTGATGTGCTTGTGAACGGTGGCCAGCGAGCGAAGTTCGAGGCCATGCGCGATCTCCTCATAGGAGGGCGAGTAGCCGTTGCGCTGGGTGAAGCCGGAGATGAAGTCGAGCACTTCTTTTTGCCGGCGGGTAATAGCCATGCGCCGATTATAGCGAATAAAAAGCGAACCGGGTGCAAGTTTATTTTTCGGGGTGGCGGGAGTGGGATTCCCGTTTCAGAACTTCACCTCTTGCTCATCCCGCTTCCGAACCGTCTTGGATTTTCCTCACATTCCTTTCTTGTGTCCGGTTCCGCGACAGGAGATGGTTGCTTCAGCAGCAAGGTGGAGAGGCGATGCGGTTTCTGGTAGCGGAAGATGATGCGGCTCTGAGGACGTTCCTGGGGCGCGGGCTGGAGGCGGACGGGCACGAAGTTCGTCTGGCGGAGGATGGCCAGGCGGCGGTGGACCGCTTTCTCGAAGAGACGCCCGATCTGGCCATTCTCGATCTGAATATGCCGCGTCTGGACGGGACTGAAGTGCTGCGCATGATTCGCTCGGTGAGCGAGGATGTGCCGGTCCTGATTCTGAGCGCGCGCAATGCAATGACGACGCGGCTGGAATGCCTGGACCTGGGAGCCGACGACTGCATGCAAAAGCCGTTCGCGCTGGCTGAATTGAGGGCGCGGGCGCGGGCGCTGGCTCGGCGGCGGCGCGACGGCAGCCTGGTGCTGCGGCACGGGGGACTTGAGGTGAATCGGGTGGAGCACACGGTGAGCTGCGAAGGCGAGCCAGTATCGCTCACCGGCAAGGAATTTGCGCTGCTCGAATGCCTGCTGCTCCATTGCGGACGGGCGGTTTCGCGGGCCACGTTACTGGAGCAGGTCTGGAAGTCGCAGCCGGAGGCCAGCACCAACGTTGTAGATGTTTACGTGAATTATCTGCGCCGCAAACTGGGCGGTGCGTCGGGCGCGTCGCTGATTCAGACGGTGCGCGGGCAGGGATATGGAATTGGGCTGCGCGCATGAGATTGCACGCGGTGCAAGAGGCACAGGCAACGAATTCATTGAAGGAGAACACCATGGCAACCGCAGCTCTTCGACCTATGCAACCGGCGCCGCGCACGGCGGTCATCGCCAGCGCCGATCTTTCCTTTCGCCAGCGCGTCCGCGACACTCTGGCCGGCTTGCGCTGGCAGGTGAGGGAAGCCGCAGGCGGCGCCGAGGCTCTGGCGCAACTGGATTCCTCGCCAGCCGAGACGCTGATTTTGGACTCCTGGCTGCCAGACCTCGAAATTCAGGAATTCATCGCAGAGTTTGAGAAGCTGCACCCGGTGATTGATCTTGTGACCGTCGATGACATGCCCGCGCGCCGCAATGCCGTGCGCAGCCCGCGCCGGAATGAAGTGCTGTTCGCGCTGCGCCGCGGGCAGGACGCCGATGGCGCCGTATGGAACGGGGCTCCGGAGATTGGACGCCGTGAGCCACTGGTTGAGCCTGCCAGCCTGGCCTTAACGGCGAGGGAGGCGGCGCTGAGCGAGGCGAATGGGGAACGATCCCTGGTGGCCCGCAGGTCGCCGGAAGCTTCCTATGTAATGAGCGCCGCGTGCCGGCTGCCGGAGTTTATTGGAGAGCATCCCGCCATGCTGAAGGTGAGCCGCCGTGTCCGGCTAGTCGCGCCGCACCGCACTCCGGTGCTGGTGGAAGGTCCGACGGGCACGGGCAAGGAACTGGTGGCGCGCGCCATCCACCGGCTCAGTCCACGCTCTTCGCGGCCCTTCGTTGCGCTGAACTGCGCGGCGATTCCCGAGACGCTGCTGGAAGCCGAGCTATTCGGCCACACCCGCGGAGCGTTTACCGGAGCGGTGCAAGGAAGGGTGGGAAGAATCGAAGCCGCGCAGGGCGGAACGCTCTTTCTTGACGAAATAGGAGAAATGCCGCTGGCCCTGCAATCCAAGCTGCTGCGCTTTGTTGAAAGCGGCGAGTTGCAGCGGGTGGGTGAAAATGATCCGGTCAAGGTGGATGTGCGCATCCTCGCGGCCACGCACCGGCCTCTGGCGCAGCTTGCCTCGCAGGGAAACTTCCGCGCCGACCTTTACTACCGGCTGGCGGTTTTTCTGATTCGCACGCCATCTCTTGCGTCGCATCAGGAGGACCTGCCCTGCCTGATTGGCCATTTTATGGCGCGGCAGGCCGAGCGCGGGCCGTCGAAGAGCCTGAATGTCGAAGCCATGGAGATGCTGCGGGCGCACAAATGGCCGGGCAATATTCGCGAACTGGAACACGTGCTGGAGCGCGCGGCGATTCTGGCCGAGGACCGTCCGGAGATTGGCGCCGAAGAGATTGAATTCGGCGACACGGTGCAGCCTTTCTGAGAACCTTCCAATCTGTCCGCCGGTTCAACGGCTTAGTTCCTGCAAAGAATCGGGAGAGGGCCCGCGCCTCCGGCGGCGCGATGAGACAAGCGATGAGATGAGCCGGAGAAGGGAAGCCGACACGATGCACATTACCACGCCATTGAGCGATGAGTTGAATCGATATCTGGATCTTTCAGGGCTGGAGTTGAAGCTGACGGCGCAGAACATGGCCAACGTGGATGTTCCAGGCTACCGCACCATGGGCTTCAATTTCGCCGATGCGATGCAGGAGTCGATTTCCGATTCGCTGGCCTCGCGCGCCGAAGGATCAGACCCGGACCGGGAAGAGCCGCGCGTGGATATCACGAAGGTGGACGGGCTGATTGAAAGGCCGGACGGCAACAACGTTTCGATGGACCGCGAAGGCATGAAAATGGCCGAGGCGCAGTTGCAGTTCCGGGTGGGCGAGGAATTGTTGAAGCACGAATTTTCGCGCGTGATGGACGCCATCCACGCTGACTCGAAGTAAGGCGCGAGGCATAGGCCGGAGCGGAAAGGAAGAGCGATGAATTTGTTTGGAGTGCTGAATGTGAGCGGATCGGCCCTGCAGGCCGAGCGGCTGCGGGCCGAGGTGGTGGCCTCGAACATGGCCAATGCCAATACGACGCGCACGCCCACGGGTGGACCTTACCAGCGGCAGGAAGTGGTGTTTGAGTCCGCCGCGCCCGACCAGGGAGCCTTTGCCGGCCATCTGCTCTCGCAGGGCGGCGGCATTTCCGGCGGCGACGGCGACATTGGAGGAGTGAAGATCGACGCCGTGGTTTCGGATAAAAGTCCCGGATTGCGGCGCTACGATCCTGGCCATCCCGATGCGGACAAGAACGGATACGTGACCTATCCAGACATCAATCCGCTGACCGAGATGGTGGACCTGATGAGCGCCTCGCGCGCCTACGACATGAACAGTTCAGCGGTCCAGGCCACGAAAAACATGATCGACTCGTCGATCGACATCCTGAAATAGACGGCGAGACGAACGAAAGAAAACAACAGGAAAGAACGAGAGGAACGACCCATGCAGACTGCTTCCATCGCAAACATCTTCGCGAACATGACAGACGGCGCGCTTTCCCAATCCGGAGCCTCAACCGCCGGGCGGGCGCCGTTTTCCGGGATGCTCAAGAACGCCATCGGCGGCGTGCAAAGCCTGGAGAACCAGGCGGCGGGCGCGGTGCAGGGTTTGATGACCGGCCAGGGCGTGGACGTGCATCAGGCCATGATCGCGACGGAGAAGGCCGACTTGTCCTTTGAGATGGCGCTGGCGGTGCGCGGCAAGGCGGTGGCCGCCTACCAGCAGGTCATGCAGATGCAGTTCTAGGCAAAAGCCAAATTTTTAAGGGAAGCGCATACGGCGGGAAAACGGTCGAATGGACGGAAATCAAATGACAACCGAGGCGGGCGGCAACGGTCTGGAGGCGCGGGCCTCGGCGTTTGCGGGACAGATCGCCGGGCGCTTTCGCCAGCTTGACCCGGCACAGCGAAAGCGGCTGGGCGCGGCGGCGGCATTCCTCGTGGCCTGCGTGATCGGCCTTGCCTGGTATGCCGCGCGTCCCGACTGGCGCACGCTGTACGCGGGACTGGCTCCTGAGGACGCGCGGGAGATGGCGACGGAGTTGACGGCGGCCAACATTCCCTTTGATGTTTCGCCCGATGGGACCGCTTTGCGCGTCTCCTCCGAGAACCTGGACAAGGCGCGGCTGGCGGTGACGGCCAAGGGAGGGCCACGCAGCGGACGCATGGGCTTTGAGCTGTTCGACAAGCCGAACTGGATTGGCTCGGAGTTTGACGAGAAGGTGAATTACCAGCGCGCGCTCGAGGGGGAACTGGAGCAGACCATTGACACGCTGTCGGATGTCCAAAGCGCGCGGGTGAATCTGGTGATGCCTCACGATTCGCTGTTCACCGACAACCAGCGCGCCGCCAAGGCCTCGGTGGTGCTCAAGCTGCGGCGGCGGAGTCTTTCTGACGACGAGGCGGCGTCGATTCGCAACCTGGTGGCCAGCGCCGTGGATGACCTGCATCCGCAGGATGTGACGCTGGTGGACGCGGCGGGCGAGCAGTTGGGCCGCAAGAGCGGCAGCGCACAGAATGACGCGCACGAGCAGGAACTGGCTTCGCGGCTGATTGAGACGCTGCAGCCGGTGGCCGGAACAGGCAATGTCCGGGCATCGGTCAACGTGGAGTACGACACCTCGACATCCGATGAAGTCGATGAGACCTACGACCCGAACGACGTGGTCACGCTTACCATGCAGCGCACCGAGCAGACGGCAGGCGGCGCGCCCCAGGTTGCCGGGGTTCCCGGCACGTCCAGCAACGCACCGAACACCAAGCCGCCGGTCTATCCCACGTCCACTCCCCAGACGCAGAGCGAGAAGCAGGAGAGCGGAACCTATGGAGCGGGGAAGAAGGTGCGGCACACCACGCAGGGCGCGGACAAGGTTCACCGCATCACCGCCGCCGTGCTCATCAACCAGCGCATGGTGAAGAATGGCAAAACCGTAACCTGGCAGCCGCGCACCCCTGAAGAGATGAAGCAGTTAACCCTGTTGGCCGAATCCGCGATTGGTTATGACGCGACGCGGGGAGACACAGTCAGCGTCGTTGAGCTTCCCTTTGAAGCGCAGGGCCCCGCACAGGCACCCTTGAGTCAGAGGCTGCTTGAGGCGGCCAATTCCGGACCGCTGCTGAAATATGCGGCGATTCTGCTGGCCCTGCTGGGGCTGCTTATCTTTGTGGCGAGGCCGCTGATGGCTGCCGTCAAGCCGGCACAGGCCGCGCTGAAGGCGCCACCCGCCGAAGCCGGCGCACTCGCCGCCGCGATTGAGGAGGCGCAGCCGCCGAGCCCGGACCAGATTGCCGCCGAGAAGCAGAAGCAGCACGCGCAATTGGTATTTGACCAGGTATCGGACCACCTGCGCCGCGAGCCGGCCCAGAGCACCCGCCTGCTGCAAAGCTGGATTCACACCGAATGACAGAAGCCATGAGCACACAGCCCAATTCGCCGCCCTCGAATCCGATGCCTCCGGGCTCCACCAGCCTGACGGCTCCTGCAGGGCATTCCGCCGCTCCGGGCCGGCGCCCCTTGAGCGCCAACATTCCCGGAGCGCGCAAGGCCGCGATCCTGATGGTGGCGGTCGGCGATGAGCTGGGCAAAAAGATCATTCAGAACCTGCCGGAAGCCGATGTGCAGCGCGTGACGGCGGAGCTGGCGAACCTGAAAAACATTTCGCCCCACCTGTCGTTTGAGGTGGTCGAAGAGTTTTACGAGATGCTGGAGACCCAGCAGTTCATGATGCACGGGGGCCTGGATTACGCGACCCGGCTGCTGGTCGATTCCTTCGGCAAGCAGCGGGCCGAGGACCTGCTGGCGCTGGTGAAGCGCGCGGAGGAGGCCAACCAGGGAAACCTGGCCATGCTGGAGCGTGTGGATCCGGCGCAGTTGGGCAAGTTTCTGGATGGCGAGCATGCGCAGACGGTGGCGCTGGTGCTGGCGCATCTGGACCCGCGGCGGGCCTCGCAGGTGTTGAACAGCCTGGGCGTAGAGCGTCGCGTGGAAGCGGTGCGGCGGCTTGCCGCCATGCGGCAGTTCTCGCCGGAGATGGCGCAGAAAGTGGCCTTGATTCTGCATCGCCGTCTGGAGAACGTGGGAGAAAGCAGCCGCAAGGCGTATTCGGGCTTCAAGGCGGTCGCCGACCTGCTGAACCGCCAGGACGCGGAGCAGGCGAAAAAGATTCTGGAGCAGATTGAGGACACCGATCCGGAGATGGCGCTGAGCATTCGCAACCTGATGTTCACGTTTGAGGACCTGGTGACGATTCCGGCGGCGAGCATGAGGGAAATTGTGGGGCTGGCCGACAAGCGCCAGCTTGCGCTGGCCATGCGCAACGCGCAGGACGACCTGAAGGCGCATATCTTCCGCGCCATGAGCTCGCGCGCCGCCGACATGCTGAAGGAAGACATGGAAGTGCTGGGTCCGGTGCGCACGCGGGAGGTGGCCGGAGCGCAGCAGGAGATTCTGAACCTGGCCCGGCGTCTGGAGTCGGAGGGCAAGGTGATTCTCAAGCTCGAGCAGGGCGACGACCTGATCATGTAGCCATCCGCGGGGGAGACAATGCTGGAACCAGTCCGGACCGGGAGTGCGCCGGTCACGATTCATCCAATGGAGTATCGCGCCATGCTGGAGGCGGGCCTCGCGCCTGCCGGGCTCGAAGCCGGCGACTCGCGGACCACGCGCGAGCAGGAGTTGCTGGCGCGCATTGCCGAGCTGGAGCGCGAGGCCGAGCAGCGCGCGCGCGACTATGAGGCCGGTATCCGGAGCGTGCGCGAGCAGGCGCTGGAGGAAGGGAAGGCGCTCGCGGGCGGGGAACAGGCCGCGCGCGACGAGGCCGCCGCTGAGAGCCTGGCTGCCGCTCTTGCCGAGTTTGCCGCCGCGCGTGACCGATATCTGGCGCAGGTGGAGCGTGAAGTGGTGCGGCTGGCACTGGCCATTGCCGCCCGCGTGCTGCATCGCGAGGCGCTGATGGATCCTCTGCTGCTGGCTGGAGCCGTGCGCGTTGCGCTTGGCCAGCTTGCCGAGACGACTGAGGTGCGGCTGAAGGTGCCCGCAACCGAGCAGAAGATGTGGGAGGAAACGCTGCGGCTGATGCCGAATCTTCCTCTGCGTCCGGAACTGATCGCCGACTCCAGGCTGAAGACGGGCGAATGTCAGCTCGAAACCGAGTTGGGCAGCGTCGATCTGGGCGTGAAGAGCCAGTTGGCGGAGATTGAGCGCGGATTTTTTGATCTGCTGGAACAGCGGGAAATGCAGGGCTCAGAAAGGCAGGGCTCAGGGCTCAGGGCTCAGGGCTCAGAGGAACGTGGGGATTCGGTGCCTTCAGCAACGGGGCCTTGTGGCGGCCCGGAGGCTCGGTAGTTCCGCGATGGAGTTGCTCAGCACTTATTTCTCGCGGCTCAGGCAGCGTCCCGCGTGGCGCTGGCGCGGGCGTGTGGTTGAGGCGCTGGGGCAGACGATTGAATCGGCGGGCCCTTTGTGCTCGGTGGGCGAGTGCTGTGAAATTGTGGATGGCGGGGGCGAGCGTCATCTGGTCGAAGTGATCGGATTTCGCGGGACCAATGTGCTGTCCATGCCGGTCGAGACCTCCGACGGGGTTCGCTACGGCGACGCGGTGGAAGGCATGGGAGTCACGCCGCATCTTGAGGTTGGCGACGCTCTGATCGGGCGGGTCCTGAATGCTCTGGGTGAGCCGATGGATGGGCTCCGTCCGCCTGCCGTGCGCACGACCGTTCCGCTCGACGGCGCGGCCCCGCGTCCGCTCGACCGCGCGCCCATTCGCGTTCCGCTGGGCACGGGCATTCGCGCCATTGACGGCATGCTGACGGTGGGACGCGGACAGAGGGTGGGCATCTTCGGCGGATCGGGAGTGGGCAAGAGCACGCTGATCGGCATGATGACGCGCAACAGCGAAGCCGAGGTCATTGTGGTGGGGCTGGTGGGCGAGCGTGGGCGCGAGGTGGGGGAGTTTCTGGAAGACAGTCTGGGCGAAGAAGGCCGGCGCCGTTCGGTGGTGCTGGTCTCGACTTCAGACCAGTCGCCGCTGCTGCGCATGAGGGCGGCTCTGGCCGCCACCAGCGTGGCCGAATATTTTGCCGCGCAGGGCAAGCACGTGCTGCTGGTGCTCGATTCGCTGACGCGCTTCGCCATGGCCGC
>Ga0134126_10006263_pt1 | contig 14896 bp, 11 predicted proteins | sample KB31752_FD_96881 | JGI IMG/M metagenome (GOLD analysis project Ga0134126, IMG submission 96881) | Terrestrial soil microbial communities with excess Nitrogen fertilizer from Kellogg Biological Station, Michigan, USA - KB3-175-2 | ecosystem: Environmental > Terrestrial > Soil > Unclassified ...
ATAGATCAACCCCGTGGTGGGTATGGGCGGCAAGGATCATCGTGGGACTGCTTTTTATTTTTTCTGGCCTTATCAAGGCGAATGACCCTTTAGGCTTTTCGTATAAACTGGAAGAATATTTCGATGTTTTCCATATCACTTTTTTAAGCCAGTTCGCCCTGGTTATCGCTATCCTGTTGTGCGCGCTCGAAATGATTTTGGGTTTTGCCTTGCTTATCGGTGTACGCGCCATATCGGTGGCGTGGGGATTGCTGCTCCTTATTATATTCTTTGGCTTTCTTACGTTTTATTCGGCTTACTTCAAGGTGGTGCAAACCTGCGGCTGTTTTGGCGATGCCATTCCGCTAACGCCCTGGCAATCGTTTAGCAAGGACATGGTTTTGCTGCTCTTCGTGCTGATCCTTTTCGTTAACCGGAAAAATATAAAGCCGGCGTATTCAGCTAAAACCGGCGACAGGCTGCTGTTGGCTGCCGTTATCGTATCCATCGGTTTTGGATTATATACCTATAATTTTTTGCCGGTCATTGATTTTTTGCCGTATAAGGTTGGCGCCAATATCCCAGACGAGATGAAAACGCCGTCCGGCGCACAGCCGGATGAATTTGAGCTGACCTATCATCTCAAAAACAAAAAAACCGGCGCGGCTAAAGTGATGACCAACACGGAATACCTTAAAAGTAACATCTGGAAAGATAATAATTGGGAAGTTTCGGGCAATCCCGAAAGCCGGCTGGTTAAGGCCGGTTTTACGCCAAAAATACGCGACCTGAACATACAGGATGCGCAGAAAAATGACTACACAAAGGAACTGCTGTCGAACCCTTATTATACGCTGTTTATTGTAGCTTATGATTTGAGCAAGACGGATGAAGAGGCGATAGCCCGGCTGAATGCGCTGGCGATAAACCTGGTTCAAAACTATAATATCCGCACCGTTTTGCTTACATCAACCTCGGCGCAAAGCGCGCAGGCTTTCAGCAAACAGCATCATTTGATTAGCGACCTATTTTACGCCGACGAAGTGCCGTTAAAAACGATGGTACGGTCCAACCCGGGCATATTGCTGGTAAAAAATGGAACTGTGATCAATAAATGGCATTATCACAGCATCCCGAAATATGATGAACTGGTAAAAAAATATTTCAGGCAGTAAATAATGGGCAAATACCTTATTCGCAAATTGTTTTACGGAGTGGCCGTGATGTTAGGCATCGTGGTGGTGGTTTTCTTCCTGTTTAACATATTGCCTGTGGATCCCGCAAGGATGACACAGGGACAGCGTGCTGATGTGCAATCGCTGCAGGCCATACGCAAAGAGTTTGGCCTGGATAAACCCGTTTATGTGCAGTTTGCTTATTACCTGAACGACCTTTCGCCCGTAGGTATCCATGCCAATACGCCCGAAAGGCAGCAATTTTATCATTATGTGAAATTGATACCGCTTCCAAATGGCGAAGTTATCGCGCTAAAATGGCCTTACCTGCGGCGATCATATCAAACCCATAAGGAAGTAGCTTCCCTGTTGCTCGAAGTGATCCCGAATACGCTGGTGCTTGCCACAACCGCCATGATCTTTGCTATATTGATCGGTGTTTTTTTGGGTGTGCAATGCGCCATCCATCAAAATACCTGGATCGATAAGCTGGCCATCGGGCTTTCAACCCTCGGGGTCTCGGCGCCTTCTTTTTTTGCGGGCATCATCATTGCCTGGATCTTCGGTTTTGAGTTGAGCAAGTATACAGGTTTAAATATGTCGGGCAGTTTGTATAGCTACGATCCGTTTAAAGGGGAAGTAATTACGTGGCGAAACCTGGTACTGCCGATGGTTACGCTGGCTATCCGCCCGCTGGCCATCATCGTGCAGCTTACGCGAAATGCCATGCTCGATGTGCTGGGCCAGGATTATATTCGCACCGCGAAAGCCAAGGGGCTAAGCAGCCGTACCATCGTTTACCGCCATGCGTTAAAAAATGCACTGAACCCGGTTATAACCGCCATTGCCAACTGGTTTGCATCGCTGCTTGCCGGGTCGTTTTTTGTAGAGTATGTATTTGGTTATAACGGTTTGGGAAAAACCACGGTCGACGCACTGGAAATGTCCGATTTCCCCGTGGTAATGGGGTCAATTCTTTTCATCGCGTTTATTTTCGTCGTGATCAATATGCTGGTGGATATTATTTATGTTTGGATCGATCCGAGGGTGAAGTTGTACTAGTCCATAGTCAATAGTCGATAGTTATGGGTTTAATATTTTTAATAGGTTTTATGGGAAGCGGGAAAACCACTTTAGGGCGCAAGCTGGCCTCGCGCCTGGGTTATGCGTTTATGGACCTCGACGATATCCTGGAGGCCCGCGAAGGAATGACCATCGCCCAATATTTTTCCAGGTTTGGCGAGGACGCTTTCCGCAAATCGGAATCGGACGTTTTAAAGCACACCCAATACCCCGAAAATGCGGTGGTTTCCACAGGCGGTGGCTTACCCTGCTTTTTCGATAACCTCCAGTGGATGAATGCGCATGGTAAAACGATCTACATTAAGCTGGCGCCGAAAATCCTGGCCGACCGGCTAAAAAATGAAAGAGTTGAACGGCCGGTACTTATTGGAAAGCAGGGGGGCGAACTCGTAGCATTTATTGAGCAAAAATTGGCGGAACGTGAAAAATTCTATAACCAGGCCGCGATCATTACCGATGGGCTAAGCCTTACTGCTGATAAGGTTGTACAAATACTGAATGCTGCCACGTGAACACAAGCGCAAATAAAAAAGCCATTTGACGTAATCAAATGGCTTTTTTATTTTTATCAGCTAACTGATCAACCGCCGCCTCTAAGATCGGCTAACGACGAAACTTTCTCAAAGTCTTTGCCGATTGCAAATGTGCCAGCGGGAGCTTTTGCATCGGATATGCCGGAGATCGTAATGCTTTGTTCCTGCCCTTGCTGGAATGCAGTGTACTGCACAGGGAAACCTCCTGCGTTTGCATAGTAAAAGGGATACGCAGTGGTTGGTACACTCACGTCGTCGGTTACCCAAACATCGTAGGTCTTGCCGGATTTACTGTCTTTTGCAACTACTTTTTTGCAATTAAAGTCGCCGATCTTTTTTGTTTCCGTTGTTGGGGTAAAGGAGAATGACGGAACCATCGCCATTGCTTGTTCGAGTTCGGCGGGAGTGGCGGTAGCCGCTTTTTTTAACGAAGCAACCGGAATATCCAAAATCACTGCTAAATAATCGTGTTTAACGGTACTCAGCACTTTTACAATGCCTGGTCCGAAAGTTATAACGGCAGCGGACGAATCGGGCGTAAAATATTGTTTTACATCACCTGCCTGACCCTGCATATCCATAGTATAAGCGACCATGCCGTGTGTGTAGGTTTTTTGTGCGCTGGCGCCAAGGGTTGTTCCTGTAAGCACTATGCCCAGGGCAACGTTCAAAAGTTTATTGTTCATAAATTAAGTTTTGTTGATACAAAGTAGGATTTTAAACGATATACTCCAAATATAATTTTATTTACCACGTTTTTGCGCTAATTAGATACGGTGATGAATGAATTGTTACGTTTTAATATTTTAAAATTATTGATTTTAATATTTGCATCGTTTTGAGCCTGTCTTACCAGGTTATCGGAATTGCTCCCGTCAATGATCAGCATCGAATAGTTGATAACGCCGATTTGACTTAAACCGGCGCCGGGATTGCCTGTGATATAAAGATAATCGGTTTTGAACATCTGCGGAAACTTATTATAATTTTCGCCATTAAACACTATTATTTTTTTATCTATGAACTGGATAAAGTTGTTTTTTTTAATAAGCCATGCGGTGCTGACGTCTTGATTTATATCGATAAGCCTGACATTCTTCACCTGGCAGCTGTCGAGGTATGGCTGAACGGAGTACCGGAACGTTTTATCATTTGCTTTAAGGTCTGAAAGCACGACCGCCTTATCCCCATTTTTAAAGATGATACCTCTATGTTTTTTAAGATTTAACCATGCGATCTGATTGGCCTGGGCCAAACGGATCTTTTTGACGCCGAAGCTTATACACACCAGGAGCATGCAGATTAAACTTAGCCTCATCAACCAAACCTTTTTATAATAGAGGAAATAAAACAGGGAGATGATAATGGCGTATAAGAGCAAGTATTCCGACGTAGTGAGCCATATTTTTCCGACACTCGCAACGGGTGCATGCTCTATAAGGGACAATGCCTTGTTCATAACGATAATTGATCTTTCCAATACAAACGCGATGGATTTCGAAATAACCGGTATCTGCGGAAGCAACAAAAACAGCAAGCCCGAATACATGATAACCGCCGACGGAATGATGATGAACAGATTGCTGAATAAAAAATAAACGGGAAACTGGTGAAAATAGAACGCGCTTAACGGGAAAGTGATGACCTGGGCTGCTATGGAAACAGAGCATAAAGCCCATAATTTATCGGCCCATTTGTTTTTAAATTGAAACCATTTATATACCACCGGCTGAAATACGATAAGGCCGAAAACCGCCAGGTACGACAATTGAAAGCCGACATCGGTGATGAAAAACGGATCATAAACCAGCAGCAGGAAGGCCGACATAGCAAGTATATTTAACGTATTGATATACCGGCTGAATGTTTTACCGATAATAACCATGCTGATCATGACAGCGGCGCGGCACACCGCCGGCGAAAAGCCCGAAAGCAATGAGTAATACCAGATAAGTGTGATGATGATAACGGCTTTAACCGGTTTGCCATATTTAAAGCGATCTAAAAAGCCAAGGGCAAGGGCAAGCAGAATATAAATGATGGCTACATGCGCGCCCGAAACCGAAAGCACGTGAACGGTGCCGGTTTTTGAATAGGCTTGCAGCACATCGTTACTCAGGTCGGCTTTATAACCGAGTATTAAAGTAGAAGCCACTGCAATCGCATCGGTATCGCGCATGCTGCGTTTCAATTTTTCAACAAGCCGTTGCCGCAGGCGCAACGAGTACGCGACTACCGGGTTGCCCCGGTTGGTGGCCAGCACCACGAATTGTTTTGGGAAGAGGAAAGCCTGGTAAAAGATGTTTTGGTTGGCCAGGTATCTTTTGTAGTTGAATTCGGCAGGGTTGAATGGCGGGTCGACGGGGTTATATTTCGCGGGGATCAGCAGCTGGTCGCCGTAGTATATATTTTTAGCGGCACTGTCTTTTATCGCAACAAGGAGCGTTCCGCAGGTCGCGGATGCTTTGCCGTTATTAACGCCTTGTTTTACATCGGCGGTAAAGCGCAGGATGCCGTTTTTGGAATAGGGTTCGCTATTGACCTGTATGACGAGGTACCGGCCGGGGGCTTTGGAAAAATGATCTTTGCTGTTCAACTCGTTATACCCGATGACCATGACCCAGCCGAAGAAAAACAGGACGAAGCACATAAGGCTGCCGCCCAGCCAGCGGTATTTGTACAGGCTTATCCGGTTATAATAAACATTAAACAGGATAAAAATGCAGCACAGGCTAAGAAGTATTGTGAGCAACCATGTTAAATGCGCGGCTGATAAAACATGAATGCCCAGCCCGATGCCCAGCAGGAATGGCAGTAAATGGATAAAGAAGGGAATCTCGCCTTTATGATTTGCGATCATATAAGGCTAAGATAATTATCATTATTGAAATCTTTTTATGTCATGTTGAACGCAGTGAAACATCTTCGTCGCCATATCGATTACCGAATTGCAGATCGAAGAAGATTCTTCTCCGCCAGCCGGCGGATCAGAATGACAAAAAATTTCTTACAATTGGTCCCTTACTTCCAACAGGAATGTTTTAAGATTTTCGAGTGAGTTGATTACGCGCTGACTGTCCCTACTCACGGCCATATTATTTTTCAGGTGCTCTTTGGCGCCGTTTAGCGTATAACCCTTATCCCGTATCAGGTTCAGGATGATCTTCAGGTTTTCGACGTCTTCAGGGGTAAAATAACGGTTGCCCTTTTTATTCTTTTTTGGCTGCAGGATATCAAACTCTTTTTCGTAAAACCGGATCAGCGACTGGTTAACGTCGAAGAGTTTTGAAACCTCTCCCATGGAATAATACATTTTACTGATGTCGCGTTCCTTGTAGGGCATATGCAAATGTAGTTAATTTCGGAATTCGTCCGCCAGCTGGCGGATCGATTTTGGATTTTTTGGTTTATGGGTTAAAAAACTCCAAAACTTCCTGGTTAAATTCGAATGCATTGTAAACCGGCGCGAAATGGCCGGCATTGCTGAAAACGGTTAACCGGGCATTTGGGATATTTTCGGCTATCTGCGCCGTATGGGCTTCCCAAACGATATCATTTTGCCCGGCCATTACCAGTACAGGCGCTTCAATTCGCCGCAAATCCTTGCTGGTTAGGTGCGGTTCGTTCAGGATAAGCTCGTAAATTCTTTTCCTGGCAGGCGCCCCGGGATCGGAACTGGCCTCAAGATCGCCGATCAATTCGCGTACATCCCTAAAAACAATATCCTTTAAACCGTCAGGCGATAAATTCGCCCCCATAATCGCAAGTTTATTCACATATCCGGGATATCTCATGGCCATGATCAACCCCGTGATACCGCCGTCGCTCCAGCCTAAAATATCAACGTTTTCCAGGTTTAAATGACCGAGCAGCTTTATCATATCGGCGGCAAATAGCTCATAAGTGAGCGGGCCGGTGCTTTCATCGGTGCTGTTCCCATGGCCCCGGGTATCTGCCGCGATCACCATAAAATGTTCAGAAAGCTCATCGAATTGCTTTTCAAATACCCTGCCGGATTGATTATTGCCATGAAGCAGCAGCAAGGGCCGGCCGGTGCCGTATAACTCGTAGTAAATGGTTGCGTCGTCAAGATCGGCTGTGTTCCCGGTGATAAAGTTACTTCCGCGAGAATGGGTTGAATTGTCCATAGCAGTTAACTGCGTTATTAAATTGTTGTTTTAACAGGCAGTTTTGTAAAAAGTTCGGGTTGGTTTTTGTAAATATCGCCGTTTTTATTCGACAAATTCTATAATTCCCAAAATTCCGGTTCAGACAATAATTCTATCTTTGCACTTATGACCGCTTCCGAAATTCGCCAGAAGTTTCTCGACTTTTTTGTATCCAAAGGGCATGTAATTGTGCCGTCGGCGCCCATTGTTATAAAAAACGATCCCACACTGATGTTCACTAACGCGGGGATGAACCAGTTTAAGCCGATATTTTTGGGCGAAGAAACGCCAAAATACCCACGCGTGGCCGACACGCAACGCTGTTTGCGCGTATCGGGGAAGCATAACGACCTGGAAGAAGTGGGGATCGATACTTATCATCATACCATGTTCGAGATGCTGGGCAACTGGAGCTTCGGCGATCCTGCCCGTCCCGCAGGCGGGTACTTTAAGAAAGAGGCCATTGCCTGGAGCTGGGAGTTGCTGACCGAAGTTTTTAAACTTGATAAGGACAGGCTTTATGTCACCTATTTTGAAGGCGACGAAAAGGAGGGGCTGGAGAAGGACCAGGAAAGCTATGACCTTTGGAAGCAATACGTTGCAGAGGATCATATTTTGCCGGGCAACAAAAAAGATAATTTCTGGGAAATGGGCGAGACGGGCCCTTGCGGGCCATGTTCGGAGATCCATTATGACAGCCGGGCGGAAGGTGAAAGGTTAAAGGTTAAAGGTGAAGGGCTGGTGAACGCGGACGATCCGAATGTTATCGAAATATGGAACAATGTGTTCATCCAATTTAACCGGCTGAAAGATGGCTCGCTGCAACCACTGCCGGCCAAGCACGTAGATACGGGCATGGGTTTTGAGCGCCTGGTAAGGGTACTGCAAGGAAAAACATCGAATTACGATACCGATGTTTTTCAGCCGCTGATTGGGTTTATTGCGGAAAAAAGCGGCAAATTATATAAGGGAGAAGCAAAACCCGGTGAAGAAGGGTGGAATGACGCCGTGGCCATGCGCGTGCTGGCTGATCATATCCGCGCCATCAGCTTCGCCATTGCCGACGGGCAGCTGCCGTCGAACAATAAGGCCGGTTATGTGATCAGGCGGATACTGCGCAGGGCTGTGAGATATCAATATCAATATTTAGGTTTTAAAGAGCCGTTTTTAAACCAACTGGTACCGCTGTTAGCGGAACAGTTTAAAGGCGTTTTCGATGAACTGTATACGCAAAAAGACTTTGTGCAGAAGGTGGTACTTGAAGAAGAGGTGTCTTTCTTAAGAACATTAGGGAATGGAATTAAAAGGATCAATCAGCTTATTTCATTGGCAAAAGTCATTGCCGATCCCAACCGCGTTGAATTTGTACTTATTGATCCCTCTATGTCGATTGTATCAGGGGCACTCGCGTTTGAATTGCAAGACACATATGGATTTCCTATTGATTTGACCGAATTAATAGCTCGGGAAAATGGACTAACTGTTGATGTCGCAGGCTACGAAAAAGCCCTTCAAGCCCAAAAATCCCGTTCCCGCGCGGCAACGGCTGTTGATACCGGCGACTGGACGGTTTTAAAGGACGACGACAGCGTGGAGTTTACCGGTTATGATGAAACCGAAACCATCGCGCACATTGTAAAATACCGCAAGGTCGCTGCAAAGGGCAAAGAGCAATACCAGATCGTATTGGATAAAACGCCGTTTTATGCAGAGAGCGGCGGACAGGTGGGGGATACCGGCGACCTGGTGTTCCCCGACGGGGAGGTGATCCCGGTAACGGATACCAAAAAAGAAAACGGACTTATCGTGCATTATGTGGATAAGCTGCCTACTAATGAAGCCATTTCGGATGCGCTGACCGCGATCGTGGATCAGAACCGGCGCGCCAGCATCATGAACAACCACAGCGCCACGCACTTGTTGCACGCCGCTATGAAACAGGTGCTGGGAAGCCATGTGAACCAAAAAGGATCATTGGTAAACGCGGAATACCTGCGGTTTGACTTTTCGCACTTCGCGAAGGTAACCGACGAGGAGCTGGCCGAGATCGAAGCGATCGTAAACGAAAAAGTGCGCGAGAACATCGCTTTAAAGGAAGAACGAAACGTGCCATACCAGCAGGCCATCAGCAGCGGCGTGACCGCGCTGTTTGGCGAAAAGTACGGCGACTTTGTTCGGGTGATCACCTTCGACGAGAAGTTTTCGAAGGAACTCTGCGGCGGTACACATATCAAGGCCACCGGGCACATCGGTTACTTTAAGATCATTTCAGAAAGCGCAGTTGCGGCCGGCGTGCGTCGTATCGAGGCGATCACCGGTATTGCGGCTGAAAACTATATCAACGAGCAAACCAAACTGGTGAGCCAGTTAAAGGAAATACTGAAAAACCCGAAAGATATCACCAAAAGTGTAGAGAACCTGGTAGATGAAAATAACCGGCTTAAAAAAGAAGTGGAAAAGGCGGTTATGGAGCGGTCGTCCGGATTAAAGAACGAGCTGGCTAAAAAGGCTGAACTGATAAACGGCATAAATTTTATCGCGCAAAAGGTAGACCTGCCCAATGCCGACGCGGTGAAAAACCTGGCCTATAACCTGAAGGATATTGTGCCCAACCTGTTCCTGGTGCTGGGCGTCGAGATCGACGGCAAACCCGGCATTACCGTGATGATCGCTGAAAACCTGGTAAAAGAAAAAAACCTAAACGCAGGCGCCATCGTGCGCGAGCTGGCGAAGGAGATCAAAGGCGGTGGCGGTGGTCAGCCGTTTTTTGCCACAGCTGGCGGCAGCGACGGAAGTGGGTTAAGCCGGGCGCTGGAAAAAGCAAAGGGATTTGTGACGGTGTGAGAAAAGGAAACATAGGTTTTCAATCTCCTGTTGACAATTTAAATTGAAAAACATTTATTTTCTGATAATGTTATTTGTTATCAGAGAAACAGTGGCAATTTATTGACAGGTTATGTATAAGTATCTATATCTAATTACAGTATTGTTGGCATTAAGCGCCTGTAAAAAGGATAATAAGCCGACAGCTCCCGCGTCGGTGGACGCCACGATTGTTGGAACATGGAAGTTAAACGCATTCAGCACGAATTATGGTTCTCCGGTAAATGTCACCGCTGCGCAATACCCCTGTTTGGTAAATAACGTTGCAACATATAATGAAGATCATACTGAAACAGTGCGCTATACTGGACTGGATATCTGTTTTGTCACGCCAACTCATAACAGCGGTCTAGGCACGTCTGTAGGTGCTCCTAACCAGCCGGTCACCAATGAAACCTGGAGCAGCAAAGGGAACAACGTTTATGAATATTATGCCGGTAAAACTCATTATGGAATATTAAGCAATCAGAATGGACAGCTCCATTTAATTTCCAGAGACACTTTAATATCGGGAAAGGACACCTCAACTTTCATGTTTGATTACGTTAAGCAGTGAATAACTGTTTGACGGATCTTGAATTATGCAAGCGGGCTAGCCAAGCGCTGAAAAGACGAGGAATTTTGTGAGGTATTAACACAGGTCTACTGCGCGAGACTCTGCCCGGACGAAAGGAGGAGTTGATGTTTCATAAATAACATCGTTATTCCTGCAGGACATAAACAAATTCGCCCGGCGAATCAGCATTCTCAACTATATGGTACCCATCGCTAAATGATCCAATTAAACTATCCCATCTCACCGGATGACTGTTTAAGGTAACCTTTTCAGAAGATGTTGGAGGTGGGGAGCCCAGCGATAAATACCCCCAATAATCCCAGTAAAGCGTACCGATGCTTACACCGTTTAAGAACACATTAAAGTTACGGACGCCGCCGCCGCTGGGGCTTGAAATATAGCCCTGGTTAGTTGCAGGATCCCAATCTGAAATAACGAAGCCATTGTACTTCGAAACCAGTGTGGTATCATTTGCAGATACCTGAACTTTGTACGTGTGAAGTTGATGGGTATAAGTGGTGCCATTCATAATGTAGGTTACAACGACACTATCTTTAAACGAATGTATTAAACTTATACCATCTTTGCCGATGATCTCAAATTGAATTTTAGCCGGAACGGTGTATTCACGTGCGCCTGGCTTTTTGCAAGCCGTCAGCATAAAAAACAAAGCTATTGCTGAACAATATAAGACTTTCATAATCCATTATTTAAGGTTGAGTATTATAGCTCATAATCTGTTGTAAAGGCATTGGGTCCCGGCCAGCGCCCCGTTCGCCCTGTTTGTCCTGTTCGGCGCGAACACCCATCAATCTCCGTCCTGCGTATTAAACAAGTACGTTTCTACGTTACCCGTTGGGGGGTTGCTCATTGCGCCGTGGCTTTGTTGCCACCAGAAGAGCAGGCGGGGTTTTTCGCGGTTGCCGATCTCGTTCATGGATTCAGAGTCGTACAAGCGGCCGTTAACCATCACATATTTTATGTTATCGCTGTTATGGATATCGGTCAGCGGGTTTGCGTTTAAAACAATCAGGTCTGCCAGTTTGCCGGTTTCCAGTGAGCCGATCTCTTTATCCATGCCCAAATAGGACGCCCCGTTGATGGTGGCGCAGCGCAGTGCCTGCATCGGCGTCATGCCGCCCTGGGTCAGCATCCACAGCTCCCAGTGCGCGCCCAACCCCTGCAGCTGTCCGTGCGAGCCGAGGTTGACTTTTGTGCCGCCATCGGCTATTTGTTTAACATATTTCGATACTTCGATGTGGCCATAATCGCCATATTGCGAAGTGGTGCGGCGCAGGGAGCGGGCATCCACAATATCCTGCGGCGTAAAATTCAGCAAGTGCTCGTTTTTCCAAACCTCGGTGCGGTCGTACCAAAAATTCTCGCCAAACTGCGTGCCATAGGCTACAATGAGGGTAGGGGTATAGCCGCTGCGGCTGTCGTTCCACAAGGTTTTCACATCCTTATAAACCGGCCAAACCGGAATATTATGCTCGATGCCGGTATGGCCGTCGAGAATCATTGTCATGTTGGTGAAAAACGTTGAGCCTCCTTCGGGCACAACTTCCATCTGCAGCTCGCGGGCAGCCTCGATAATTTGCTGGCGCTGCTCGCGGCGGGGCTGGTTATAGCTTTTAACCGAGAAGGCGCCTACGTCCTTTAACCTTCTTAAATTGGACCGGGCATCGTCCAGGCTGTTGATCACCGTTTTAAAATCGCCGTCGGCGCCGTAAAGAATGGTGCCTGTGGAGTACACCCTCGGCCCGACGATCCGTCCGGCCTTTAACATTTCCGACTGGCTGAAAACCATCTCCGTATTGCTCGACGGATCGTGCGCGGTAGTCACGCCATACGAGAGGTTGGCATAATAATTCCAGTCCTGCTGAGGTGTTATGCCATCAGGACTGGTATGCAAATGCGCGTGTACGTCTACAATGCCCGGCATAATGGTTTTCCCGGCAAGGTCATAGACTTTGGCATCGGCGGGTATAGCGATGTCTTTGCCGATCGCCGCTATCTTATTTTGGTCGATAACGATGGTGCCGTTCTCGATCACCTCATCGCCCTTCATAGTGATAATGCGCACGTTTTTAAAAGCTATTTTACCATCCGGAACATCGGTTTTTAACCGGAGGCCTATATCGATCCCTGCCGTGTCGATTGGTGGCGTTTTATCCGGGCCACCCTCTATAAACGGGAAAGCGTGACGTATATCGCGCTCATAATATTTCGGCCCGAGTGTCCACATCAGCTTCTGGCTGTCCTTGCCCCAGTGCAGGTAGGTGCCTGCGTCGCGGGTAAGCTTGCTCAGCGGAATGGCTTTATTTGCCGCCGACAGATCCTGCGCGCTGCCGGTGTACACCATCGGTGTTATATAACAGTTATACAGTTCGGTAAAGGCCATCCACTTGCCGTCGGGGCTTGGGTTAAATTGGGTGGTATATTTCGAGGTGTACAAGGTTTGTTGGTTGGCCCCGGTTGTATCCATCATTTTAAACGCTTTTAAATCGCCCCCGGAACTTTGATAGTATATTTTTGAATCATTGGCCGAGTACTGCGGATAGATGCCATGATTAATGATCATTTTAGGCGTTCCGCCGTTTGCCGGGATGGTATAGATGCCCGGGTCGGTGCCAAATGCAAAGCCCGAAGTTTCATTGCCCACACCTTTTACGAATATGATCTTATCGCCCTTATTCGAAAACTTTGGCGAATAATAAAAGCCCTTTTCGGAAGTAAGTCTTGTTACCTGGCAGGTGGTCAGGTCGATTTTATTTACCGATGCCTTCAGTTCGTCCGTCCAGTCGATATAAACCAGCGACTTGCCATCGGGACTGAACGCGGGTTCATATTCAAAGTCATTTGTCGTGGTAATGCGGGTCGGTACGCCATCGGGGATAACCTTGGTATAAATATAACCCGCTGCATTAAATGCAACCATCTTGCCATCGGGCGAGGTAGTGAGCTGGCGGATCATCCTAACCGGAAAATCTTCCTGGAAAACTTTTTGGGGAAAATGAAGCGCATCGGTGATGGTTTGCTGCGAGGTAACTTCGAAAGGTATCTGCACCGCGTTCAGGGTATTGATATCCAGGTTCCAGATCTTTCCTTTCGCATAAAAAATAAGGTTATTACTATCGGGCGTCCAGCCAAAATTTGGATATAACCCAAAAATGGCCCAGGTTTCCTGCTGGTCGTGCGACAGGTCGTCATATACCGGCCATTCCTCGCCGGTGGCTAAGTTGTGGATGTACAGTACAGATTTAAGCCTTACCCGTTTTACAAAGGCCATCAATTTGCCGTTCGGCGATATTTGCGGGCGGCAGGCGCCGCCTGCGCCACCGGCCACCGTTTCTATCTCGCCGGTTTGGCGGTTTAAGCGTTTTATAGCGTAAATACCTTTATAGGGATCCTTGTTATACTGGAAATTCGGACCCGGCGTAACATCCTCGCTCCAGTACACATAGTTCCCATCCGGCGAAACTACGGGTTCGCCGGCATCCTGCTGATCGTTTTTGCGTTTGGTAAGCTGTATGCCTTCGCCGCCGCTTTTGTGGTAAAGCCACATCTCGCCCGCACCCAGGGAGCGCGTGCCGGTAAAATGTTTACGCGCCACTAAAAATTGGCCGTCGGGTGTCCATGACGCATTATTCAGCAGCCGGAAAGTTTCTTTGGTAACGGGGTGCTTATTGCCACCGTCGCTGTTCATGATCCAGATATTATCGCCGCCGTCGCGGTCGCTGGTATAAGATACCTGTTTGCCATCGGGGCTAAAGCGCGGCTGCACCTCCCAGGCTTTGCCGCCCGAAAGCAATGTGGCTTTGCCGCCGGTAACCGGTATGCTGTAAATATCGCCCAGCAGGTCAAAAACAATCGTTTTGCCATCGGGGCTCACATCCAGGTTCATCCAGGTGCCTTCGTTTGTATTAAAGCTTATTTTTTTAGCCGGCGAGGGTGGATTCTCGACGTTCCATTTCTGGGCTTGCAATTGTGTTGCGAGGAAAAGGAGAAGGGTAGCGGTGAAGAACGATCTCATAGTTGATGTTTACGCTGCGAATTTAGAAATATTATATCATTTCGAATTTCGGATGTTCAATTTCGGATTTATCTTTACCCAAAAGCACATTCAATTGAAATCAATATCATTTACTAAACCTTATGAAATTCACATTTATTCTCCTGCTAACTATTTTAATAAGCGGCGCCGCTTATTCTCAATCTAAAAACAGTCTATCCCTTGTCTACGGAACAGCGGGGAATAATGTAGACATACATGGAGCTATCGGCGATTTTGGTTACAACGCCGGAAGTACTATCCTATTTGGGATGAGTTACTTAAGGAGCTTAAGCCACGGGCTTTCCGTTGAGACCGGAATTATGTATTCTGATAACAAAACGCAGCTGTCCTACATAAGGCCAGGCGGGGAATTTTTTTATAACGAGCATATTAAAATGCTTTCAATTCCGTTGCTGCTGCGTCGCGATTTTTTAAAGTATTTTTATTTTAATTTTGGCGTA
>Ga0134126_10006264_pt1 | contig 14894 bp, 10 predicted proteins | sample KB31752_FD_96881 | JGI IMG/M metagenome (GOLD analysis project Ga0134126, IMG submission 96881) | Terrestrial soil microbial communities with excess Nitrogen fertilizer from Kellogg Biological Station, Michigan, USA - KB3-175-2 | ecosystem: Environmental > Terrestrial > Soil > Unclassified ...
CGGGACGATCCGGCATGCGCCCCGTCCATTCCGACGCCCGCCGCAGCGCGTCGGCAAAGCGATCTCGGGTCCTGTCGTCGAGGACTCCCGTCGGCGCGACGCGGCGATATCGAACCTGGGGCGCAGGCGCGGCGACAGAGGCGCCGAGGCGCGCGAACTGCAAGAGGCCGATCGCGGCGACGTCGGCCGTTTCCGCGACCAGGACCTCGCTCCCGATGGCCTCGGCGAGAAAGTTGCAGAAATAGCGGCTGCGGGTCAGGCCGCCGTCGATCGCGATCTTCGCGCAAGGCGCGACCGAGTTGAACGCATCGATCAGTTCGGCGGCCCGAAAGGCGATCCCTTCGACCACCGCGCGGCAGAGATCGGCGCGCGAAGCCGCAAGGTCCATCCCGATCCAGAGCGCGCGCGCCGAGCGATCCCAGTGGGGGCAGCCAAGCCCGGATTGCGCCGGCACGAACATGACGCCCCGGCTCGCCGCGGAGGGACCCTCGAACGCGTCGAGCTCCTCGAACGTATCGAGCAGGCCGACGCTGCTCAGCCACTCCACCGCCGCTCCCGCCGTCAGAATCCCCCCATCAAGCGCGTAGACGGGCGACGCCTTCCCAATCCGCCATGCGCAGGTCGGCAGGAGCCCGGGGGCGGCGGCGAGCGTGGGCGCTTCGCCGGTGAGCCCCAGGGCGAACGCACCGGTGCCGAAGGTGATCTTCACCTCCCCTGGCCTCCGGCAGTCGTGCCCGAAAAGGGCGGCCTGCTGATCGACGGCGCTCGCCGAGACCACGCCGGCGCCGGGGATTTCGCCGAACACGCCCGCAGTCGGCAGGATGGCCGGAAGCAGCTCGACACGCACGCCGAACGCCCGGCAAAGGTCTTCGTCCCATTGCAGGGTGGAGAGATTGAGAAGGCTCGTGCGCGAGGCCGTCGAGACGTCGGTGCAGAATGCGCCGCAGAGCCGATCGAGCAGGAAAGCGTCGCTCGTGCCGAGCCGGAGCCGCCCTGTTCTTGCCAGGCGCGGTGCCTCTTCCACGTTCTCGATGAGCCAGCGCAGCTTGCTCGCCGAGAAATAGGGATCGAGCGGCAGCCCGGCGCGTTCGAGCGTGAGCGCCTCGAGCCCGGCGCTGCGAAGCCGCTCCACATCCTCCCGCGTCCGCTCGTCCTGCCATACGATGGCGTTGTAGAGGGGACGCTTGGTCTCGGCGTCCCATGCGACAACGGTTTCGCCCTGGTTGGCGAGACCGATCGCATCCGAGCTCCCGGCGAGCGTCGCCAGTTCGAGCACATGGGTGCTGATCTCGATGGGGTCGTGCTCGACCCATCCGGGGTTGGGGCGAATCTGCCGATGCCTGCGAGTCCCGACCAATGTCGCGGCGCCTCCGTCGACACTGGCGTAAGCCTTCGTCGAGGTGGTCCCCTGGTCGATAGCGAGAATCGAGGGCACGTCGCTGAGAATCCTTCAATCGAGCCGGATGACCGCGTCACGCTTCCCGCGCAGGCGTTCGCCCGGAACCGTGAGGCTGAGCCGCCGCTCGGGAAGCGCGCTGACACGTCGCATCGCCAGCGTCTCGCCGGCGGCGGTCAGCCGGAGAACGCCCCTGTGCGCTCGCGCCGCGCGGGAAAAAATCGTAATCCCGCCGCGGTCCCACAGGAGGCGTTGAGGATAGGCGTAGCGGAGGGCACCTTCCACGCTGAGCGTGGTTGCGGAGTCGATGTCCTCGAGCCCGCCGTCCAGGGCCTTGAGAATCGCGTGCGCCGCGGACTTGCCTTCTCTCGCGACCCAGCCGGAATGTTCGACCGGGCGGAGCACGTTCCCTGCCGCGAAATAATGCGGATCGGAGCACCTCCAGGCCGAATCGATCGCAGGCCCCCCGGTGCGCTCGTCGACCGTGAGGGGGCTTGCTTCGACGAGCGCGGCTTCGGGCCTGAATTGCCCAGTGAAGATCACACCGTCACAGGCGAGCATCGAGCGCGCTCCGTCCCGCTCGATCTCCACGCTCTCCACACGGTCCAAGCCGTTGATACGCAGGAGCCGCGTCCGGGTCAGGATGGGGACGCCGAGCAGCGCTCGCGAGGCGAGGTCCAATGGACGCCGCGCGACGATCCGATCCCCTTCCTCGATCATGGCGAGGACATGAATTCCCGCATGGCGCGCCGTGAGGATGGCGGAGAAGGAAACGAGCTCCGTTCCGACGATGATCGGGCGGCTGAACGGCCGCATTGCGCCGACGTAGACCATGTCCTGAAACGCGCCGGTCGTCGTTACCCCCCAAGGCCTGGCGCCGGAGACGAGGCGCGCCGACCGGGGAGCCTCGCGTATCCCCGTTGCGATGAGGATCGCGCGCGCCTCGATCGTCCCGAGCCCGGCCTGCGCCGCGATTTCGATCCGTCCCTTCGGCTTGATGCGGGTGACGGTCGCGTTGGCCATGATCTCGACGCCGCGAGCCGCCTCGATCAGGCGTTGGGCGTAAGCCGGCCCGGTCCAGACGCGCCTGAAGTCGAAAAGCCCAAATCCCGGATGGCCACAATGGCGCGGGAGGCCACCCCCTGCGGCGGCTCTCTCCAAAACGAGAACATCCCGGATTCCGTTGTCGCGCAGAACGCGCGCCGCGGTCAGCCCCGCCGGCCCCGCGCCAATAATGACCACCGGCCGCATCAGGCATCTTTCCGCGAAACCGCGGCGGCCTGCGGCAGTTCACGGATGCGGCCCGCCGCGATTTCCGCGATCCGCCGGGTGCAATAGAAACCCTGGCAGCGGCCCATCATGCAGCGCGTGCGCCGGCGCAAGCCCCCGAGCGTGGCGACGGGGAGCGGGTCCTCAAACGCGGCTTCGATCTCCGCCGCGGTCACGAGTTCGCAGTGACAGACGATCTCCGAGCGGTTGTTCTGTTGGTAGGCGCGCGGGCGATCCTCGGCGAGATTGGGAACTGGCGTCCACTTGACCGAGCGGGGGCGCGGCAGTTCGCCGAAGCGCTCCTCGTACAATTCGCGGACGTGGCGGGCGATGCCGAGACAACCCGTGAGGCCGGTCGAACGAATGCCGCCGACGCTTATCCATCGTTCCTTCTGCAACGCCTCGATCTGGTAGTCCTTGAACTGCGTGGCCGGACGGAGCCCGGCGTAGACGGCTGTGACGCCGTGCCTCGCAAGTGCGGGGAGAATGCGCCGGCCCTCGGCGACGAGCGCCGCAAGCGCGCTGTCTTCGACCGTCGCAAGCCGGCGTTCGTCCTGATCTTCAGCGGTCGGGCCTACGATCAGATTTCCGAACGCAGTCTGGCTAACGACGACGCCCTTCGTGCGCTCGTTCGGAACCGGCAACAGGATCGGTCCGGCGAGCGCGGCGGCCGACTTGTCGAACACGACGAACTGCCCCTTCCGCGGGCGGATCCGAAACGGGCTCGGCCTTGCAATGGCTTCGACCAGATCGCCATAGTTTCCCGCGCAATTAATCACCACCGACGCCTTGACAGTGCGCCCGGCGCCCGTCTTTAGCGACCATATTGCCTCGCAAAGCCGGCCCTCGGCGACCTCCGCCTCACGCCACGCCGCGCCGCCATTCGCGATCCCCTGCAGAAGGTAGGCGAGCGGCGCCGACCAAGGATCGATGACCGACTCGCCAGGAACCCGTACGCCCGCTTTGGCGGAATCGTTGAGCGCAGGGACCTCGCTGCGAATCTCGGCGGCGCTGACCGGGCGCGCCTCTGCGCCATTGGCGCGCGCCCTTTCGACGATCGCCAGCAGATTACCGGCCTCGTCGTCGGTCCACGCGATGACGATTGCCCCGGTTTTGCGGAGCGGGAGATTGAGCCGCTCGTGAATCTCGCAATAGGCGCGATAGCCGTCGCTTACGCATTTCGCCTCGAGGGTCCCCGGCTGCGCGTCGAATCCGGTATGAAGCAGGCCGCTGTTGCCCTTGCTCGCCCCGTTGAGAAAGTCTGCATCGCGCTCGAGAATGATCGTTCGCGCCCCCGCCAGCACGAACTCCCGGAAGACCGCGCAACCGACCACGCCCGCGCCGATCACCGCAACATCGAAAATCTGAGAATGTGATGACCGTTCGGTCATAGCTGACCGCTCATTGATAGGCATGACTATTCAGTCATGATAGGATGGCGCCTCGAATCCTGGCAAGGCGATTTTGCAAATGGCTCGAGACGGTACATTCATCGGTAGGAATGCGGACATGACCTGGGGAATTCCATGATTCCGGAGCAGCGGCGGGAGGCGATTCTGGAAATGGCCCGCCAGAACAGCGAGCTGAAAGTGGAGGGCATAGCGTCACGATTCGGCGTCTCCCGGGAGACCGTGCGTCGCGACCTGGCGCAGCTTGACGCGCGGGGCCTGCTTAGGCGCGTGCATGGGGGCGCGCAGCCGCCCCAGACCGGCTCCGAAGCCCCCTTCCACAAGAGACTGATTGAAAACGCAGACGCCAAGGAGCGCATCGGCCAGGCCGCGGCGCGGCTGTTTCAGGATGGCGACACCTTGATGATCGATACAGGTTCGACCACCCAAGCGCTGGCGGCAGAGTTGGCCGACAGGCGGCTCATGATCATAACAAATTCAGTCGAAGTCGCGCGCGCCGCGCACCGGCCCGGTTCGCTGGCCCGGATTCACCTGGTCGGCGGCGAATATCGCGGCGAAACCGGCGAAATGCTGGGATCCGTGGCGCTCGACCAGATCGGCCGATACCGGGCCGACCACGCGGTTCTGACTGTCGGCGCGATCGATGTTCAGGGCGGGTTCATGGATTTCGACGTGGAAGAGGCGATGGTCGCGAGGGCCATGATCCGGCAGTCGGAACAGGTTACCGTCATTGCTGATCACAGCAAGTTCGGGCGCGTGGCGATGGCCCAGGTCTGCCCCCTGGACGGCGTCTTCCGGCTGGTGACGGATCGCCTGCCCGATCCGATCACGGCCGAGGCGCTTCGCGCTGCGGGGGTCGAAATTCAAGTCGTGAAATAGACGTCGTCTCTTGACTGAACAGTCGCTTTGGAACTACCGTTCGCACAACCGGGCGATCGCCGGCTCTGGCAACCGGCCTAAATCAGATCTGGGTCGCCGCCCGATGCGACCTCGAAGCAGGGAAGGAGTACGCAAACGATGGACCAGACACGTCGGCAATTCCTAAATAGCGCATCGGCCGTCACCGCCGCCGCTGGTCTCAGCGTTTCGAGCCCGTTCATCGGTCGCTCCTACGCGCAGGACAAAAAGACTGTCGTGCTCGCCTCGATGGGGCCGGTCACCGGCAACTGGGATCCGACCTCGCACACGACGCTTGGCCAGCTCAGCTTCGAATCCTTCATCTTCAGCCATCTGACCCGCTCCCCGATGCAGGAGGGTAAGGCGGACGAGATTCTGCCCGACCTCGCCACGAGCTGGAAGCTGATCGATCCGAACACGCTCGAATTCGTTCTGCGGAAAGGCGTGAAGTTCCACGACGGCAAGGAGTTCGACGCCGAGGACGTGAAAGCGACGATGCAATACGCCTCGCAGCCCTCGCGCCCCGCCGCGGCGTGGTATCCCGGGCCGGTCGACGTCGAGATCGTCGATCCTCATACCGTCCGCCTCCATACGGAGAAATACGGCTATCCCGCATCGGCCTACTGGTTTGTCGCCAGCTTTCTGCCGATGATGTCGGCGAAGGACGTGGCGGACCCGAAGACCCTCGAAAAGCGGCCGAACGGAACCGGGCCCTTCAAGTATATCGAGACCAACGGCGACAAGAACATCATACGCGCCAACGACGACTACTACGGCGGCCGTCCGAAGATCGACGAGGTCGTCTACGCCTACGTCCCGGATTCGAACACGCGCGTTCTCGGCCTCCTGAACGGCCAGTACCAGATTATCGAGCGGCTAGAGCCGGAGCAGTATCAGTCCCTCGCCAAGAATCAGAACGTCGTCGTCCATCGCGGCCTGTCGACGGAGAACAAATACCTCCATTTCCGCTGCAACAAGAAGCCGTTCGACGATGTCAGGATCCGCCAGGCGGCCTGTCACGCGATCGACCGCCAGCAGATTCTGGCGCTGATTGGCGACGCAGCTCAAGCGTCGAACTGCTACGTTTCGCCGATGAAATGGGGGTTCATAGACATTCCCGGCTATCCGGATTTCAACCCCGAGCTCAGCCAGAAGCTCCTTGCCGACGCCGGGTTCCCGGGAGGGAAAGGCCTGCCCCAGCTCGAATACATCACCTCGATCGGCTTCTATGCGAAGACCAAGGAATATGGCGAGCTCATCACCGCGATGCTGGGCGAGCAGGGCTTCGACGTGAAGCTTTCCGTCCTCGAGCCGGCGGCGTGGGAGCAGGCGATCTACCGGCGCGCCGACGGGCAGGGACCGGGCCACATGTGCGACGTGGGATGGATCACTGGATCGCCCGAGCCCGATCTGGTGCTTCGCCCGAACTGGTACTCCAAGGCTGCGCTGATCTGCGGCGTGAACGACCCCGAGATCGACGCCGTGCTCGACAAGGAGCGCAACGCGTCTACGCCGGAGGAGCGGCTCAAGATCCTTCAGACGGAGACGTTCCCGACGATCGCGAAGAAGGTCCCGAGCTTCTCGCTGTTTTCCGCCGTGAACTTCCACGGAATGGCGAAGAACCTGAAGGGCGTCTACTTCTTCCCGAACGGCCCCATCGACCTCGCCAAGGCCGAGTTGACCTGAAGAAGGGGAGCCGGCTCGCCAGCAGCCGGCTCTGCCCCCGGGACCCATATAATGATCTTCGCACTCGATTTCTTCCTGCGGCGCCTGTCGCAGGGAATTGTGATCGTTGTCCTCGTCGCGCTTCTGATCTTCACCCTCCTGCGCGTCGTGCCGGGAGATCCGGTGCGCATCATGCTAGGACCGATGACCGCGCCGTCGGTCATGGAGGCGACCGCGAAGAAGCTCGGGCTCCGCGATCCGATTCCGGTGCAGTTCGGCCGCTATCTGCTTCAAGTCGCGCACGGCGACCTGGGTCATTCTTTCATCCGCAGCGCGCAGGGAGGCAGCACCGGCGGGTCGCGAGGCGGGAACACGTTCGACACCGAAAACCGCGCGCCGGTCGTCGAACTCATTCGCAGCACCGTCCCCTACAGCCTTCTGCTTGCGGGGCTTGGTGTCCTTTTCTCGCTGATCATCGCCGTGCCGATCGGACTCGCCGCCGGGCTCAATTCCAGCCGCTGGCCCTATCGCGTCGCTCTCTACCTGAGCGCCGTGCTGGTGTCCCTCCCCAATGTGTGGCTCGGAGTCGTCTTCATCCTCATCTTCTCGGCAAGGACCGGCTGGTTGCCGGCGATCGGCTACCAGGGACCGAGCTACGCGATCTTGCCGGCGCTCGTGCTGGCCGTGGAGCTTGCGCCCGTCATGATCCGCGCGATTTCCGTGTCCGTCGCCGCGAACCTCCTCGAGAACTACGTCGCGGTCGGACAGGTCCGCGGCCTGTCGCGTTACCGGATGATCACGTGGCACGTTCTGAGGAACGCCTCCATCCCGCTTCTCAACTTGCTGGGCGTCCAGATCGTCGGCATCCTGCTCGGCAGCCTCTTCGTGGTCGAGTACATCTTTAACTACCCCGGCATCGGCCTCCTGATGATCAACGCCGTCTTCCAGCGGGACTTTCCGATTATCCAGGCGGTCGCGATCCTCGCCTGCACGGTGCTGGTGTGCATCAACATCCTGGTCGATTTCGCAGCAACGAACATCGACAGAAGGCTTCAGTACTGATGGCCAGCGATCTGACGATCGGCGCGGCCAGACCCGCTCGCAAGCGTTCGATGGGCCTCGGTGCCGGCATGCTCGTGCAGGCGTGGCGCACGGCGGAGTTCAAGGTCGGCCTCGTCGTCTTCATCGGCCTCATGCTCATTTCGATATTCGGCCCCGATCTTCTTGGCCTGTCGGCGACGCGATTTGACGTCGCGGCCCGCTTTTTGCCTCCAATGCCGCTCGACGGCTCCCGTTGGCCGCATCTGCTCGGAACCGACCAGTTGGGGCGAGACCTGTTCGTCCGGTCGTTCATCGGGTTGCGCAACGCCTTGGTGATCGGCGTCACGAGCGTCATCGGGATGTTCCTCGTAGGCTCGCTCGTCGGAATGGTCGCCGGATATTGGAGCGGTTGGGTGAGCCTAGTTCTAATGCGGCTGACCGACGCTCAGATGTCGATCCCCGTCATCATTCTCGCCATAACGATTCTCGGCGTGTCCAGGCCCACTCCCGCCTCGATCATCCTCGTTCTGATCCTCGCCGGGTGGCCCGCCTACGCGCGGTTTGCGCGCAGCGCGACGCTTTCCGAGCGCCGCAGGGAATATGTCAAGGGCGCGCAGATTCTCGGCGCCATGGATCCCCGGATCCTGTTCGTGCACATCGCGCCGAACATCCTGCCGCCCATCGCGTTCGTCGCGATTCTCGACGTCGCGCGCATGATGATCTTCGAGGCGATCTTCGGCTTCATCGGCATCGGCGTCCAGCCGCCCACGCCGACTTTCGGCACGATCATCGCCGACGGCATGAAATATCTGATCAACGCCTGGTGGATCACCACCATCCCCGGACTGCTCCTCGCCATCAGCCTTTGCAGCATCAACCTGATGGGCGGCGCGCTCGAGCGCGCCCGCAACAAGCGCCTTCAGGGGGTGGGATGAGCACGCGGAAGGTCGTTCTCGAGGTCAAAGGCCTTTCGGTTCAACTCCAGCGCGAGGAAGGCCCCGCGGCGCAGATTTTGAGCGATGTGGCGCTAACTCTTGCCCAGGACGAAGTGATCGGGATCATCGGGGAGAGCGGCTCAGGCAAGACCGTGCTCTCGCGCGCCCTCGTCAACTGGGTGAGGGCGCCCTTGCGAGTCACGTCCGGAAGTCTGCTCTATCGCGGGCGGGACCTCTTCCGCCTGCCGGAGAGCGAGATGCAGCGCCTGCGTGGACGCGAGATCGCCTATATCGGCTCGGACCCGGGGAGCGCGCTCGATCCCACTCTTCCCGTCGGCAATCAGATCGTGGAAAAGCTTTGCGCCATCAATCCTTCGCTCACCAAAAGCGAAGCCACGGCGCAGGCGCTGCGCGTGCTCGACGCGGTACGGATCCCTTCGCCCAAGCAGCGCTTTCACGAGTTTCCGTTCCAGTTCAGCGGCGGGATGATGCAGCGCGCGATGATCGTGGACGCGCTGGTGACGAACCCGGCCTTTCTGGTCGCCGACAACATCACCCAGCCTCTGGACGTCACGGTCGCGGCCCAGATTTTGCGCCTCCTCCGCGAGTTACAGCGGGATTTCAACACGGCGATCATTTTCGTCTCCTCGGCGCTGGGGGTGGTCAACGAGATCGCCGACAGCGTACTGGTTCTCGCAAGCGGAAAGGTCGTCGAGGAGCAGCCGGTTCGAAGCCTGGTGGCGGCGCCCGAGCACGACTACACCCGCCAGTTGATCCGGGACGTGCCCCGCATCTGGAGCGACGGCGGAGCGTCCGGTCCGGTCTCAGCCGAGCCGGCCGGGGAACGCGAAACAGTCCTCTCGGTTCGTGACGTCGCGAAGTTTTACGAAGTGCGCGACCGCAGGCGGCTGTTCGGCCGGCGAACCGTGCAGGCGGTGCGAGGCGTGACCTTCGACGCCTACAAAGGCGAAAACCTCGGCATTGTCGGCGAGTCGGGGTGCGGCAAGTCAACCCTGTCGCGCCTGCTCAGCCACCTCGAGGCGCCGGACAGGGGGCAGATCCTGTTCAAGGGGCAGGATATCGCCCACATGTCTTCAAAGCAGATTCTGGCGCTGAGACACCGGTTCCAGCTCCTTCTGCAGGACCCCTATAACGCCATCCCGCCGCACCTGAACATCGGGCGGACGATCGCGGAGGCTCTTCTCGTCCATGGCGGTCTCCGCCGTAAGGAGATCGACGAGCGGGTCCGGAGCACGATGGCCGAGGTCGGTCTTCCGGCCGAGATCCACGACAGTCTTCCGGTCGGATTGAGCGCGGGCCAGCGGCAGCGCGTCAACATCGCGCGCGCGATGGTTCTCGATCCCGAACTCCTGATCCTCGACGAGACGCTGTCGGCGCTCGATCAGGTGGAGCAGGGCAAGCTGCTCGCCCTGTTCGAGCGTCTCCAGGTCCGCCGCGGGATCACCTATGTCTACATTACGCACGACCTTAGCATGGTCAGGCGAGTCTGCAACCGCATTGCCGTCATGTATCTCGGGCGGATCGTGGAACTCGCGACCAACGAGGCCACGTTCTTCAATCCCAGCCACCCCTATACGAGGGCGCTCCTGAGCGCGGTTCCCGTCATCGAGGAGAGACCCTACAAGGCTGAGACCTACCTGCTCGAAGGCGAGCCTCCGGACCCGATCGACATTCCGCCGGGTTGCACCTTCCGCACCCGATGCCCGTTCGCCTTTGACCGGTGCGCTGCCGAAGATCCGATCTTGCTGCGCCGCGGCCCCGCCGATTTCGCCGCCTGCCATCTGGGGGACGAGGCGGCCGCGCGCGAGGGCCGGTCTCTGCCGCGAGTGTTCGAGAGCACCCGATGAGGCCGCCGCCTCGGGCCGTTGAACGACCGGGCGTGATGCGAGAGGAGGTATGCGCCGCAGGTCGCGGCCCTTGAGGAAACGAGGAATCCGAGGTGGGTGAAGACGCGCTGCATCCCGTCGTGATGACCTACGACTTCGGCACGACCTCGCTCAAGGCCGCGCTGTTCGACGGAGCGGGCCGGATCATCGCTCACGCGAGCGAGGTCTACCCTCTCTTTCAACCGAGGGTCGGGTGGGCCGAGCAGAACCCGCGCTCGCTATGGGACGCGGGAGCCCAGGCGGGCCGGCGGGCTCTGGCGCAAGCCGGCCTTTCTCCTGACGCTGTTTGCTCCGTCGTCTTTGTCGCGCCCTGGAAAGGCGTCATCCCCATTGGGGCGGACGGAAAAGTCCTGCGCGACGCGATGATCTGGATGGACAGCCGCGCGACGGTCGAAGCGGACAAGCTGAACGAGCGCGCGGGAACTTTCATCGGAACCGGCCAGGAATATTGGCCGCGCCTGATGTGGCTCAAGCGCCATGAGCCGGAGCTCTGGGAGGCGAGCCGGTGGATCATGGGCATGAACACCTATCTCAAGTGGATGGCGACCGGCACCGTCGTCACCGAGCCGTCCGACGACTTCATCCATTCGGACGGGCCGTCGCTGCATCGCCGCTACCAGACGATTCTCGGCGCCGCCGGGCTCACCGGCGACATCGCCAAGTTTCCTCCCTCGACCGCGGCTTGCGACATTGTGGGACATCTCACCGAGCCCGCCGCGGCCCATCTCGGCCTGACCGCCGGCATTCCTGTATTTGGAGGGTTCGGCGACCTGCCCGCGATCACCGCCGGCGCCAACGCGCTCGCGCCCGGCGCCACCCACATCTATCTCGGCACATCGTCCTGGCTGCTCTGCGTGATCGAGGCGGACGAGACAATCGACTCCCCCTTGAGGGTGACGCTCGACCGCCGATACGACGGCGCGCTCTTTTGTCTGCAATCGGGCTGCCTCGCCTTCGACTGGATCGTCGATCAGGTCTACGGACCGGAACGAGCGAGGCGAACGGACGGCTTTCTGGAGTTCGTCGATGCGCAGGTCGCGGAGATCGCGCCGGGATCCGATAATCTGCTCGCGACCCATTGGCTGACGGGCGAACTGCCTCCGTTCTCCAAGAACGCCAAGGGCGTCTACCTGAACCTGACCACCTTGCACGATCGGCGCCACATGGTTCGCGCCATGATGGAGAGCATCTGCTACTCGCATCGCATGTCGATCGAATGGTTCGAATCGCAAGGGCGCCGCCGTCTCGACGAGATCAGGGTCGTCGGCGGGGGCGCATCGAGCCGGATATGGATGCAGATGCTCTCCGACGCGCTCGGCCGGACGGTCGTCGTGCCGGACGCTCCACGGTTCGCCGGCGCGATCGGGGCCTATCGGTGCACCCTCGGCCCGGATGGCGGTCCGCACGACCCGCGGGCGGAGGGCTCCAGACGGTATGAGCCCGATACCGCTGCGCGCGCGGTCTATGACCGCCTTTACGCGCTCTACCGCAAGATCCATCCCGCGCTCATCGACATCTTCGAGAGCCTGAACGCGCGACAGGAACAGGATGCCTCGACGCCATGAAGGTTCTGATCACGGAAATCCGGCAGGAGAGCAACTCTTTCAATCCTCAGCTTTCGGGGCTCGCGCATTGGAGAAGCGGCTGGCTTCTTAACCCCGACGAGGTTCGCGACAGGCTGAAGGGCGTCGAATGCGCGGTCAGCGGAATGATCGAGTTTCTCGAGGCGTCGCTGCAGCGGCCGCAGATCGTGTTCGGCCCTGCCTTCTGCGCTCAGAGCGGCGGCCCCGCCGCGCCGGAGGTCATGGACACGTACTGGAAGCTTCTGGCGCCGGCGATCGAGGCGAACCTGCCGCTGGATGCGGTCTTCTTCTCCTTTCACGGCGCCCTGCAGACGACGGATTTCGACGACGCCGAGGGCGAGGTCGTGCGCCGGGTGCGCGAGCTCGTTCAGCCGGGATGCGTTCTCGCCGCCTCGCTCGACATGCACGCCTACATCACCGAAACGTTCGCCGCTTCCGTCGACATCATGTGCGGCTACCACACCTATCCGCACGTGGACTTTGTCGAAACGGGCCGCCGCGCGGCGCGGCTGGGCCTCGCGGCCATGACGTCTTCTCCTCCCGTGATGGCCTGGTCGCCGGTCCCCATGATGGTGTCCGCCTCGGCGTACAACACGCTCGCCGGTCCCTTCCGGGATCTCACCCTCTACGCTCAGAGCCTGGTCGACCGCGGCGAACTCATCGATTTCTCGATCTTCCAGATGCAGCCGTGGCTCGACGTTTCCGAGCCGAATTCGGCGACGGTCGCCATCGCCCGCGATCCCGAGACGGCCGAGCGATACGCGCGCGATCTGGCGGAGCGCCTCTACGGAATGCGGCGCGCATTCGCGCCGAAGCTGTCGAGCATCGATTCGATCATCGACCGCGCTGAGAATCCGACAGCCTGCAAACCCGTCATTCTCGTCGACTCCGCGGATTCCCCCAACGCCGGCGCGCCGGGTGACAGCATGGCGGTGGCGCGGCGTCTCATCGAGCGGAAATCGACGGCGCGGTCGGCGACCGTGGTCAGCGATCCCGCCGCCGTTGCGCTAGCCTTCGAGGTCGGCGTCGGGGGATCGGCCACATTCCCCATCGGAGGCCATGCAGATTCGACGGCCGTCCGCATTGAGGCGGTCGGCTACGTGCGGTCGCTGCATGACGGCGAGTTTCGGCAGGAGTTCGTGGGGCATGGCGGCCGAGTCTCCCGACTTGGCCGAAGCGCCGTCTTGAGATTTGGCGCCCTCGACGTTCTGGTTTGCCACACGATCGTCGCGCCCGGCGATCCTCAGCTTTACCGCGCCTTCGGGATCGAGCCTTTGATGTACGATCTCGTTGTGGTCAAGGCGAACACGTCCTTCAGAGTCGGCTACGCGAACATCGCCGGCGAGGTCTACGAGGCCGACACGCCGGGCGTAGCTGCGGCCGATCTCCTGCGACTTTCATTCCGAAAGCATTCGGGGCGCCTCTATCCGTGGAAGGACGACGCAACCTTCAAGGCGCAGGCCCGTGTCAGGCGGACCGCGGCAATGTCCCCGCCTGATCAACGGGCGGCGGTCGGCTCCAAATGTTCGAACGATTGCGGCCGTAGCGGCCGAGCTGAATATTATTGATTGATTGTGCGGGGCGCCGCCCCTTTGTGACGGCGAAAACCAGCTCATGCCAGAACGGTAGAATCCGCCCATCCCGAACGTTGGGCTTACGGCAGACGCAAACATTTTTGAGCTGTGGTAGAACCCGCAGCAAGAACTCGCGCATCTTAGTCTAGAGCAGCTTATGCAGACGAAGTGAATCGATCCGTCGGCGGAATGAGCTGAGGCGTGGCCAAGCGCGGTCTGAGAAAGTCTCGAACCAGTTGACGACATCTCTGGCAGTTGACCGCAAAGTCGTCGTGCTTCACATAGCTGTCGGCGCACGGGCATCACACACAGCCGCCCGATGCTCTCCCATCACTCAGAGATCCCCGGTTTTGATATTGCAGGAGCGCCGGGATCAACCGTCGGCAGGTCGTCTTCTTCATCATTGGCATTGGAGGAAAAGGCAGAGTCGATTTCTCCCATCTCCGTCCCGACGTCTCGCTCACCCAAAATCGCGGCCAGTTGCGGGTCCCTGCGACGTCTATCACTTCAGCGGGGAATTTCAAGCGCGCTGCTTAGTGGTGATGGCGATCAGCCTGGTTGCGCGCCGTACGCAGGCAACTCCTTCTCGGCGATCCGTCGCTGGGTCATTTCAGCGAATGTCTCTCCAGTCTCAAGGAGGCGTGCGGTAAGGCCGGTCGCGGCTTCAATCCGCCGAATCGACACATCGACGTATAGAGGGTCGAGCTCGAGGGCGCGACAAATGCGATTGGTTTTGTGAGCGGCCAAAAGCGTCGATCCAGAACCAAGGAACGGGTCAAGAATCACGTCCGCGCGTTGAGTCAAATCGAGAAGCGCATCTTCGAGCATCGCAGTAGGCTTTACCGTAGGATGTTGCTCTAAGCCTTTCCGAGCGTCCGAGCCGAGAGACGAAGCCCCAGGGTACGTCCACAGGTTCGAACGCCATCGACCCCGCTTTCCAAGCTCCACGTTGTTTACATGCGCAGCCGAGCCCTTTTTGAACATCGGCAATAGCTCATGCTGTGAACGATACAGTGACCCCATTCCGGCATTCGTCTTGCCCCACACCACAAGGTTGAGCGGGGTCAACCCGAGATCGACCGCCGCGGCATGAACAGTCGGAAAGCCGCGCCAGTCAATAAAGGTTGCGAAGACACCCCCATCGGCGAGATATGTAAGTGCCGCTCGCATCCAAGCTTGATTGAAGGCGAGGAACTCGGAGTTAGACATCTCTCCTGA
>Ga0134126_10006265_pt1 | contig 14893 bp, 10 predicted proteins | sample KB31752_FD_96881 | JGI IMG/M metagenome (GOLD analysis project Ga0134126, IMG submission 96881) | Terrestrial soil microbial communities with excess Nitrogen fertilizer from Kellogg Biological Station, Michigan, USA - KB3-175-2 | ecosystem: Environmental > Terrestrial > Soil > Unclassified ...
ATACCGACAACTTTCAGCTGGTAGACAGTGACTATTCTCCGGAAGCTTCTGTATACGGCCATTTATTTGCAGCGCTACACGTAAAGCTTGATGGCCCACTGGCAGATTTAGTAATTCACTTAAATGCCAAAACAAATAAAGGCACAAAGCTATTTATTCCACTGGCACAGGCTGAGGGGGAATCGGTTACCCCTTCGTATGTACACTTTAGCCCTATTGAGGAAGAGACTGATTGGATAGCAGAATCTGCAAAAGAACCTGAAAAGCAGAAACAAATTACTAAAGCGCCAAAGGTTGACCTTTCCAAGTTTGATATACGTGGAAAATTTGACATAACTAAAGATGCTGAGCTTGACATAGTAATTGACCCTGTTAATGGTGACCACGTGCAAGCCATAGGACACGGTATATTATCATTGGATTTTGACTCTCAGAACGACATGAATATTTACGGGATGTATACTATAGATTCTGGCAGTTACAACTTCAGTTTTGTAGGAATGCTTAAAAAAACATTTAAACTAAAGAAAGGAAGTACTATTAACTGGAGTGGAAATCCTGAAAATGCTACGCTTAATCTTACAGCCATATATACAACTACTGCCTCCCGGTACGATCTAATCTCAGACCAGGCAACCTATATGACTAAAGACCAAATTGATGCAGCACGTCGTGTAATGCCAGTAAGTGTTGACCTTAATATTAAAGGAGAGATGTTAACTCCGGCGATTTCATTTGACCTTTCTGTTCCGGAAGGCAATGACCCGTTAAACGGGAACCTGGTAACACAACGTATAAACCAGGTACGTAACGACCCTAATGAATTGAATAAACAGGTATTCAGTTTAATAGTACTTGGGAAGTTTATGTCTCCAAGTGGTTCGTCCAGCGGAAGCTCTGGCAACGTGGCCATGCAACAGCTAAACGAAAGTGTTAGCCGCGTTTTAAACCAGGAGCTTAACAAACTAAGCAGCGATTACCTTAAAGGCATACAAATTAATGTAAACGTTACTTCGCTAGACCCCAGCTATGGAGCTATGGCGCAGAATGCACAATTCAGCGCTACCAAACAGATCAATACAAGAATATCTGTAAGTGCTGGCGGGAGTGTAAATATGAATAGTAACTACGCAAACGGACAGTATGCAGGGGACTACGATGTATACTACCGTGCAAACCCCAGCGGTACTATTAATTTAAAATTTTTCCGAACCAGCTCACAGAGCATGTATACCAATAGCATTAATACTCAAACAGGGTTTTCTGTAAACACGCGCAAGGAATTTAATAAATGGAAATACTTATTTAAAAAGGATAAGAACAAGAAGGACGAAGAAATGTAGGCCTAGAACGGATAGCCTATACCAAAGTTAAGTACGCTGCGTTGCAAAGTATGTTCAAATAATACAAAACGGTGGTCAGAGGGGTCGTAGGTTTTAAAGCCAAGGTCAAACCGTACTATAAGAAATGTAAGGTTTATCCGGATACCCGGCCCTACACCCACTGCTATTTCCTTCAAAAAATTAGAGGCATCAAAATCAGCGCCCGGCCTCGATGGGTCATGTACTACCATCCATATATTTCCTGCATCGGCAAAAAAAGCGCCTTCCAGTATTGACATTATTTTAAAACGATATTCTAAGTTGGTTTCTATTATTAGTTCGCCGGTTTGTTCAATTCCATAAACTATCTGTCCTTCACTATTCCGTTCTGCATAGGAACCTGGGCCAAGACGTCTTAAATTCCATGCACGTATATCATTAGGCCCCCCGGCAAAGAAATATTTTTCATAAGGCAATACTCTTTCCCCAGCATAAGGATTCACCCATCCTACATTATATCGCATAGCAAAAGAAGACGTTTTAGTAACCGGGTAATAGTAACGCAGGTCAAGGCCAAGCTTTATATAGCGGAAGGTTTCCAACCCTAGAAATCTGTCTGTATGAGTTAAACCAAAGAATGTACCACCAGACTCAAGCGAGTATTTCACATACCTGGCCTTCTTATTTATAGAGGGGTCAAAGTCGCTGTATATGTATGCAATATTCATGTCGGACACATACGAGCTCTTAAAGCTGTATATCAGGTTATTTCCACGCTGTTGTAAAAACTGCAGATATGTCTTGAAGGTATCGCTTTCCTGCATGGTGTTAATAACATTTACGTCAAAAGGTGAGAATATAATTTGTCGATGTACATCTGGCTTTATAATATAGCTAAGTGTGAGATTGGTAGCACCGCGTGTATATTCTGGCCTCTTGGTAATAGTATATCCCGTATTTATTTGTGTATGGGGACTAAAGTTTTCCCATTTCAAGCCTCTTAAACCTGGAAAATAAAGTTGGGGAAATGAGAGCGTAGCCTGCGCTACAGCCTGTTCTGTTTTTAATACACTGGAGGGGTTAAGCACAGCAGTCTGTCCTAAAATAGCAGCTTTCAGATTTATTTCTAGCAATTCAAAGCTTTTAAATGTATTTCTTCTCCTGTAAGTAACACTTTCGAAAGGTCCGGGAATAAAGCCTTGTGTACTTACATTAAGCCCTGTCTCATTAATAATCTGGTTCTGGCGCATGGTTGTAGTATGAATATTCGCCGTCAGATTGTGATGAATAGTATCCTGGTCGTAATTAATAGTTACCAGTTGAAATAAATCCAGACCGGACAAATTTTTCTGCGTCTGGTCTATAGACGATTGTTTATATATATTTCCCTGTCGTATTAATAGTTTTCTGTCAGCTACTTTCTTTGAAAATTCAAGGTGTTCATTATATATATAGGTAATACCATTAAAAGCAGCAGTATCTTCTGTTCTTCCTGTACTATCTAATATATTCTCATTGGTATAAAATCGTACCGAATCAATAATATATGCATAATGCTTATCCTGGTTTGGCGGATTCATTATTACTGTTTGCAGTTTCACCGATCCCCTCACACCAGTCGTATCCACATTAAAATAAACAAGAACTGGTGCAAAATCGAAGTATCCATTATCTTTCATTAATGCAGTGATTCTGGTTCTTTCCGCGGTCAAATTAGCCTCATCATACCGTTTGCCTTCTTTCAATTTGGCTTTGGTAGCATTCGCCCTTAATAAAGAGTCCACTACCCTGTCCTCTACTTTAGTATACAGCTTCTGAATTATAAATTCAGTCCCTTCATGAACAGTATAAGCAACCTTGATTCTATTATTAGATGAGTCAATACTGGTAGTAACATTCCCTTCAAAAAAACCTTTCGATATCAGATGATACTTCATGAAGCGCTGGGTTTTATTCATAAGGGAAGTATCAAAGGCAACGGGGGCCTCTCCCATCTTCATAATAAAATTCCCTTTCTTAAGTGTGGTCTTAAGTTTGCCTATTTGCCGGTTCTCCTGTTTATGCAAGCGCTCAACCCTAGATTTATTTTCTTTGGCAGCAGCTATTTTACCATCATACTTCCGTTTAACTTTATTTATTTTAGCCTTTACTTTGGTAGTGTCAAAAAAGTGGTAACCAAAGTTATATACACCCACCATAGGCAGGCCTCCCAGAAATCGTTTAGGAGCTTTCTGTTTATACAATCCTGTAAAGTCTGAACTGGAGAGTTTTTTAGTGCCTTTTACTGTTTCTTTGTATAATAGTTTCTCACCAGGCTTTAAATGCCTGGAGGGTTTGCATGCCGCAAGTAATAATACAGTTATGCAAAAACTTACCGTAAATCTTGTTATATAAAGATTATTCCCAAAAGTGCACACAGGAAAAAATTGTTCTCTTAGCTTAACAGTAATAGATAGGGCAATGTTTAAAAATACAACTATCAATTGGATAAGTGCTTAAAACTGAGAAAAGGGCAAACAAAATAAAGTTGCAGAAGTTAAAGGTATATATAGGTTATGGGTGAATAGTGTCCATGCGATAAGTTATAAAAATGAGTAAAAATTTATAACTTTGACTACTAACTATTGCCCCTTTGAATCATTTTTTTAACTATTTTATAGTAGCATTATTATTAATTCATTGCCTGGGTTTTGCACAAGGACAGGATAAAAATGATTCTACTAAAACTACAGAAGAAGTAGTTATACAAGCCTATCCTGATAAGCGAAAACTATTAGATTCTCCTCTATCAGCCTTTGTGATAGACAAAAAACAACTGCAATACCAGCCTTCTTATACACTTATACCTGCCATAAACACCGTTGCCGGTGTTCGTATGGAAGAGCGCTCTCCTGGTAGTTACCGTTTATCTATAAGAGGGAGTTTATTACGTTCTCCTTTTGGCGTACGGGATGTAAAAATATATATGGACGATTTTGTGCTTACCGATGCCAGTGGTAACACCTACCTCCAATCTATAGACCCGGGTAGTTTTAATAAGATAGAAATCCTAAAAGGCCCGCAGGGAAGCTTGTTTGGAGCTAATACAGGGGGAGTGGTATTAATCAATCCTTTTCCTAAAAAGGCAGATACTACTCAATTGAGCGGCTCCATAACAGGAGGTTCTTATGGGCTTATTCATCAGAAAGCAAGTGTGCAGAAGCGTTTCAAGACTTATCAGTTCAGCGTTTACGAAGCTTATCAGAAATCTAACGGATACCGTCAGAATACTGCTTTAAACCGAAAATACATACAGGCAACCCAGCGTTGGGATTACCACAAGAACTTTGCCCTTAAATCTCTCTTTTTTTATTCCGACTTAAACTACCAGACTCCCGGAGGTTTAAACTTATCTCAGTTTGAAGCTAACCCTCAACTGGCCAGGCAGCCTACTTCCAAATTCCCTGGCGCGGTTCAACAACATGCAGGAGCAACAAATAAAACTGTTTACGGAGGCATTGCTCACGAAGCTTTTATTACCAGCAGACTACGTCATGTTATTTCAGTATTCGCCACACATACCAGTTATACCAATCCCTTCATTACAAACTATGAAACGCGTAATGAAAATACTATTGGAACAAGAACTTATTTGGAACTATCCGGTAAAAACGAAGGGGCTATTAACTGGAAATGGAATCTTGGCACCGAATGGCAGAAGACCTTTTCAGGGATTACAGACTATGGTAATAATTTTGGCAACCCAGATACCATACAAAGTTCTAACAATTTAACTGCAAGACAAAACTTTGCCTTTACCCAATTTTCGGCTACCATTAAACAACGGCTTATTGTGGAAAGTGGCCTAAGTCTTAATAGCTATAAATATGCTTATCAATCTCTTTATCCCATACCTGAGCCTTCATACACTCAAAGGCAGTTTACAGCTCAGCTTATGCCTCGCCTGGCTACTACCTACAAATTGAGAGAAGACCTAGCATGGAGAGCTTCCGTGAGCAGAGGATATTCTGCACCTACTACTACTGAACTATTGCCTTCCGGAAATACTATTAATACAACTCTTGAGCCCGAATATGGCTGGAACTACGAAACAGGCCTTCGATACCAAAGCGGACGCTTTACTGTTGATGCAGGTTGGTTCTTTTATAGGTTGCAGAGAGCTATTGTACAACGTGAAAATGCTAATGGCATTTTTTATTACGTAAACTCTGGCGGCAGCAACCAGGGAGGTTTTGAATTTCAACTTTCAGCATATATTATTAAACCAAGAGAAACAGGATTGGTAAGGTCACTAGAATTAAGAAATGCCTTCACTTACTACGATTTTCATTTTTATAATTATATAGTTGATAATACCAACAATTCCGGAAACCGTGTTACAGGAGTTCCTCCTGTAACTATTGTGTCAAATCTAACGGCGCAGTTCTGTAAAAGCTTTTATTTTTACATACAACATAGTTACACCTCTAATATTCCGTTAAATGATGCCAATACTGCTCATGCCAGATATTACAATCTTGTTCAGCTAAAAGCAGGCTGGAAGCCCGTACTGCTAAGAAAAATTAATGTAGAGGTATTTGCAGGAGTAGATAACTTATTAAACGAAACGTATAGTCTTGGAAACGATATAAATGCAGCTAACGGACTATATTACAATGCAGCTCCGCCCCGTAATTACTACTTAGGGACAGCTTTTACCTTTTAAACAAACTATTGAAACCAGAGTTATAATTAGTATGAGACCCGCATTATTATTTTTATTCCTGCTTATAACATCATATACCTGCAAAGCTCAGGAATCGGTAAAGGAGTGGGTTGGATATATTGATGAGCAAAAGCTTTCTAATGAGTTTGAATGGTTTAGGAACGGCTATACTAATTATAAGCCAGACTCTGCCTTTGTGGAAGAAATAAGTAAGGCTAAGTCCCCATATACCTTGTTAGTATTTGGCGCAATCTGGTGCAGCGATACTAAAGAACTTCTTCCTCAATTTTATAAAACCATAGATAAGGCCGGCATATCACATGATAAAGTAAAACTATACTTGTTGGATGAGAAGAAGCGCAGCCCTGAAAAGCTGGAGAAAAAGTATCATGTAAAAAAAGTACCTACCTTTATTCTTCTTATGGATGGTAAGGAGGTTGACCGAATTATAGAAAAGGCAGACAATTCTATGGAAGCGGATTTAGTGAGACTATTTAATGTGAAGTCAGTTAAATAGTAATTTTACAAAACTGCCTTAAGGTTCCTTGTATAAATATTCATTCCAATTACCAAGCTCTTTTGCTGCTTTATAAGTACTATGAAAGAATTCCAGAACTGCTTTCTCAGGTGATGATGTTTTCCTTACATCGGAATAAGGTAAAATAAACTCCCTGAAATTACTATTGTAATAGGCCTCCCCTGGCTTTATAATGGCTTTGCTATAATTTACAGGTTCAGGATAAGCATAGGCATAAAATGCAGCTTCACCCAATCCCTTTCCTCCCCAGAAACCAAAACTGGCAAGCTCCGAATTATATGATTTTACCATTACTTCCCTTCCTACATTAGGAACACCAAGGTGTTCAGGAGCTGGTTTACCCGAGAAAAAAGTAACTGCCATATCCATAACACCCCAGAAAAAGTGTACAGGGCTGCACTTGCCAGTAAAACCGGACCTGAAAATATTCATAATAGTACCAACCTGTACTAAGGCTTTCCAAAATTTATTGGCGTATATAGTGTCGTACTTTCTGAAACGATAATCTTTATCAAAAGGCAAGCGGTCTTCGATTTCTACAGGAACAGTCCAGATGTGGGTGTCTATTCCCAAAGAGGTAAGTATATCTTTTAATTCAAAATAAAAATCTGCCACATTTCCATTCTGGAACTCTATGAATCTGCTCCTGCCATCATCCCGCCTTACGGCCAGCCAATGGGAAACAAAATCAAACTCTATTTCAAAACAATTATATTTGGCAGGTATAATACCCGTTGTAAGGCCGGTGGCAGATAAGAGGAAGGTAACGTTCCACCAGTGGTTAATATATGGGGTAAATTCCAGTTTTATCTTTCCTACTATTTGCATCCATAAATGGATAGCATCATAAGTACTTTCCCATTCCTTCAGATTTAGTTCCGGCCACTCATTAACTGTGGCGACCTCGCTTATTATTACCTCTTTCATTCCCTTCGTCCTCCCTGAAGAAAAACAATATCAGGCAATAAAAGCGTTCAGAACATTACCTATTCAATAGGAATGCCTTCCTTTGCTTTATCCTCCTGGTGTTCCCAAAGCTTTCTAAACACTAGGCTATTGATGCGTAAGTATTTAAAAGTACCCTCGTCTACTATCTTCCCATTGCCCAGAATGTAAATATAATCGAACCGATTAAGCAGATGTAAGCGGTGCAGAGATGATATAATTACCTTATCAGAAAAGTTAGTAAATAGTTTTTCGTAAATGAATACTTCTGTCTTCGGATCGACACTGCTGGTAGGTTCATCTAACAGTACAATATTACTTGTTCGGGCAGATAGTATTCCTCTTGCTAAAGCTAACCTTTGTTTCTGTCCACCGGAAAGGTTCACACCTTTTTCCTGAATGTGTGTATGCAAACCATGAGGTAAGTGTTTTACGACCTCCGCAAACTGGGCTATCTCACAAACCTTCATTACCTCGTCTTCTTCAAAAGGAAGCCCCAAGGTAATGTTGTACAAGATAGTATTCTCAAATATCTCAGGGTCTTGCGGGAAAAGAGTTACTGTATTAGCAATGTTTGCAAACTCTTCAGGCTTGCCATCTACTGTTACCTGTGTTCCAGCCTCAGCATTGTACAAACCCCTTAGTAAAGCCATCAATGTACTTTTGCCGCTTCCGCTCTCCCCTATCAAAGCTATCTTTTGCCCACGAGCTAACTTCACGTGAATATCTAACAGTCCTCCGATATATTTCTTCTGAGGTTCTTCTGAACGGGCAAAGTTTAAATGTTCTATCTCTATGGCCTTCCACTTCTCTGGCAGACTGCCTGTAGTTTCTGGCCGGTGCTCTTTGTGGTAAGCATCGCTTAGTATAGTGGCTGTTTCCACATCGGCATTATACTGTACTATACGGGTATACTGGTAGGCGATATCATTAAACACGCTGGTAAATTGGTTCACATACATCAGCAGCATTACCAATCCACCTATCATAAATGGTTGTCCTGGTTGCCAGTGCTGATAAATGTAACCTATTACTATAATGGTATAAATAAGCCCAATCAGCATTTGTGCTGTAAACCATTTCCATTCGTTAATAGTAACGTTTCGGCGAAAAGGTGGAAACACCTGTGCTACCTTACCCATGAAACTATTCTCCATACGCTTCTCTACTCGCAGGGTAATAACAGTAACTATGTTGGAAAGGCTATCGAATAAGTTGGCAGTAACCACATGCTCTTTCTCATTCATCTCTTTGATGGCCTTTATGTATGGCTTATCAAACTTCATAATTACCCATACAGTAATCGCGCCTATTACTACGGCAATAGAGCCGAACAGAGGCGAAAAATAAAGCATGGCAATGAATGAGAAAAAAAACTTTCCGAAGGCATGAAGTATTACAAAACCATTCTGAAAGAAATCGCGAAGTGCTTCATATCCTTTACGCACTCTGTTAATAGTAGCCCCGGAATGGTTATCCTGATGCCAGTGTATGGGCAGGTGCAGTACCTGATGGTATAGTTCTGAGAGAAAGTTTCGGCTTATGTTAAAAGCCAGCTTGCGCTCCATAACCCGTGCAGGGCCGTGAAAGCACCATTCCAGAAAACGCAGCCCCAGGAAAGCACCAATATAAATCCAAGCATAAGAAAGTATGCCGTTGCTGTTTTCTTGTAAATTATTAATAAACCAGCCGTATAGCAGCGGGTTCATGGCGATAATGATATTTGCCACTACAAACATGCCATAGATAAGCAGAAAGCGCTTGCGTTCTTCTTTGGCATATTTCCAGGCTGTTCTCAGTAAAGAGAAGTAGGGGTTCTTCATTCGGTAAGTCTCTATAGAAAGATACTTAAAATTACTTAGTACTCCTAACAATAACGCTGGAGTTAAGTTCCTGCAAAAAGACTTATTCTTGTGGATTAAAGTGATGCCTCTACAATAGCATCCTTAAACGTGTAAAATTTTGGAACGGAGAGTTTACGCTGACGGAAGTATTCCTGATAGTGGGGAGCAAAATTATAACGGGCTTCAATACGCTCGTTGTAGTTACCATTTATTCCTATAAGCAGCTCACAGGCTTCGCGTACACCATGTTCTTGCCCTTCATGACCGGTAATATAATCGCAAAGTTTACTTTGGCGCATGTATTGTGCAAAAAGTGGGGAAGATTTACGGCGTATCATCATACGCAAGGCACATACCTTCGCCATAGAAAGGTCAGCCACATCATCGAAAAAACAGGCAACCTGAGAAGGCAATATTTTATAGGCTTCTCCCAAATGTTCAATAGCTGTGGTCTTATCTTTTACCTGATAGTAAACGGCGTCAAAGCACTCGCGACGGGCAAACTCGGCAGCAGCTTTGTTGTTCTCGCCAGTAATGATGGCAAGGAAAGGCATGTCGCTGTTTCGGCACCAGTAGTCGAACCGCATCATGTTAATGCCCATAGAAGAGGCTTCCGAGAAGGGAGCAGAAGAGTCGGGGGATTTTGTCCCATTATTAAAAACGCCGTCCCAGTCGAAAACAAAAGCTTTCACCGAGGACAGCGTTTTTTTAATATCAGTAAGCGGAGTTACAAACTCTCCGCCTATTTGTTCAAAAGTTTTGGCAAGTGCTTCCACTTAGCCAACAAGTCCCATTTTAACAAAGTCCTGTATGTCTAGCATACCTACAGGCTGGTTGTTTTCCAGTACAAGTATGTTATCAACCTGTTTTTCTTTAAACACAGCTACCGCTTCATATAGTAAAGCATCAGCATTTATAGATATAGGTTCTTTGTATTGGAAGTCTGACATTTTATAATCAGCAATAGACTTACCATTCTTAGCAATAGTTCTTCTAATATCACCGTCGGTAAATATACCTTTTACTTTATCATTCTCTACTACTGTTACAGAACCCAGCTTAGACTGGTTCATCTGCTCAATAGCATCTAACAGGCTTTGGTTTGCCTTTACTATTGGATTAAGTTTTCTTATAACGTCCTTAACATGTACAGTCATTAGTTTAGTATGTTCAATAAACTGATCTGTACCAATTTTTGTCAAGTGGTTTTCAGTAAGTTTCTTCATCACTCCCCAAGGCACCGTAACAGTATGCGCACCAAGAGTAAGTGCATTTCTTACGTGCTCTGCATTACGCACTGAAGAGAACATAATTTTACTTTTGTACTTGTATTTCTCAACCACTTTAACACATTGCTCTATTAGCGCTAGTGCATCCTGCCCATGATCCTGAGATCTTCCCACCAGCGGACATACATAAGTAGCGCCAGCTTCCATAGCCATATAGGCTTGGTTTAAGGTATAGATTAAGTGAACATTTACTAGTAGACCTTTATCAGTAAGTCTTTTGCAAGCCTGTATACCTACGTTAGATACTGGTATTTTAAATACGGTTTTGTCTTTCTTAAGTCCAAGTCCTAATAAACGTTCAGCTTCTGCTACTATTTCATCAGCAGTATCGCCCAACGCTTCTATTTGCAGAACAGGAACCATTTTAGATAGTTTTATAATGGTATCGTCTACATTTACAATGCCGTGTCTGTGCATAAACGTTGGGGTAGTAGTAAGCCCCGTTAATATGCCCAGCTTAAACGCTTCTTCAATCTCTTTTATATCTGCCGAATCCAGGTATAGTTCCATAAAATCTTATCGTGTAGTATGTTTTATTAATAATTTGCAGTTACTATTTCTTTTTCAAATTTGCGGGCTATAGCATGCAGCTCCAGCAATGGTTTTATAAATTCTTCAATTTTGCTCAGGTATAACTGACTTGCTGCATCGCACAACGCCTCTGGCGGGTTAGGATGCGCTTCAATAAACACACCATCTACTCCTGCGGCCACTCCTGCTCTTGCAATTGTTGGCAACAACTCTCTGGTTCCACCGCGTGGATCAGAACTTGGAATTCCGTATTTACGGATGGAGTGTGTAATATCGAACACTACAGGATAACCCGTTTTTCTTAAATGGTAGAAGCTTCTTGGGTCTACTATTAAATCATTATATCCAAAGGTATATCCACGCTCTGTTACTATTACCTTGTTATTACCGGCATCTAGTACTTTCTGAACCGGCTTTATCATATTGTCTGGTGCAAGAAACTGTCCGTGTTTAATGTTAACGGTTTTACCAGTTTTAGCAGCCTCTACTATAAGATCTGTCTGCATACACAGGTAAGCTGGTATCTGCAATACATCCAATACCTCTGCAGAAAGCCTTACCTGCTCCGGGTAATGGATATCAGAAAGTACAGGCAGTTCAAATTGTTCCTTTATTTTCTTAAGAAGAGCTATTCCTTTTTCAACTCCCGGCCCTTTATAGAAGGAAGAAGAGCTACGGTTATCTTTCTGGAAAGATGATTTGAAGATAAGTGGCAGCTTAAGCCTTACGGACATTTCTTTCAGCTTTTCAGCTGTATGCATCATTAAAGATTCTTCTTCTATAACGCAAGGTCCTGATATTAAGAACAGTTCATCTGCTCCGCACGTAACATTCCCTACTTGTACTTTATTAAGACTCATATATTTTCTGGTAAAATAACCCTGATATAAACTAACAGGATATGTGGGCGCAATTTTAAGAATATTTTATGAAATCTACTAACCAGAAAGCCTGCTTCCTACCTGGTATCGTCTTGTTTTTTTATAACTAAGATTTAACCTATAAAACTATAAACGACTGAAAATTAAGTATAAAGTAACGAGTTAGACAATTTTTATCAAATAAAAGTAATAATTATGCAACGTTCTAAATAAACGCAAGATTCTTATTAAATTTGTTTTTACGGATAAATTCGCTTTTTTAGCCTATTCATTAACCTATACACTATAAAAATAGTCCTATATGAGAAAACTTTTTCTTTCGGGTTTAATAGCTCTTCTGGTATGGTCTTGTTCTTCTGAAAAAAAGGAAACGGCCAATGAAGAATTTGTAAGTGACAGACCACCCATTGATACTTTTGATGTAAATATTCCTGCAGGAAAATCATACCAGGTGTTCGTGGAATACTACAATAAAAAGGAGAATGATGCAGACAGTGCGTGGGTAGAGCTTGCACTAAAAGATCCATTAGCAGATAAAACTCAACGTATAAAACTAAAACAGGACGGTAAACCGGTATCTACCGAACAAAGAAAAGCAGAAAAACAAAACAACATACAGTTTATAATTACTAACTGGCCTTTTGAAAAAATCAATAGCCTTACTCCTGGACAGGAAGTTGACTGCGACGACCTTGAAGCTTCTGAAGTATCTCAGAACGGCGACATACTAAAACTTGATGTTATGCAGTATTGCTACATTGCTGATACTAGCAAAGTTAGTGGTGACAGCGCTGCTACTATGCCAATTGCTGAGCGCTTGCTTAGAGTTAAAGTAGTATTAGAATAGTAATTAAAAATTTTAGATATACAAAAAGTCCTGCAAATGCGGGACTTTTTTATTTTTTAGCCAGGTAGTAAATAGGTACCCCCATCAACGTAATGATTAGTCCCGGCCAGGTGTAGTTTGGCTTATAGCAGATGAGTAAAATACAAAAGATAAGCCCCATTAAAATATACAAAACCGGTAACACAGGATAGGCTAATGCTTTATATGGCCGTTCTGCCTCTGGCCTTTGTTTACGAAGGATAAAGATTCCTATTACTGTAAGGATATAAAACAGTACTACTATAAATGAGACCATATCCAGCAGATCGCCATACTTACCACTTAAACACCAAACCGAGGCTAGTATACATTGTGCCCACAATGCCCAGCGTGGTACATTGAACTGGTTTAGTTCTCCAGCTTTCTTAAAGAACAATCCATCTTTTGCCATAGTATAATAAACCCTGGCGCCTGCTATAATAAGCCCATTGTTACAACCAAATGTAGAAACCATAATCATGAGTGCGATGATGATAGTACCTGCATTGCCGAAAATAGCTTGTGAAGCAGCAACGCCTACCCTGTCTTTCTCAGCAAAGGCAATATCGTGTAACGGTAATATGGAAAGATACATAAGGTTGGCGAGTACATAGATAACAGCTACGGTAAGCGTTCCTAATAGTAAACTAAGTCCAATGTTTCGACTAGGGTTTTTAATTTCACCAGCAATAAAGGTAACATTGTTCCATGCGTCGCTACTGAAGATGGAGCCTACCATGGCTGCAGCAATGGCAGCCAAAGCTTGGATAATAGTATATTCTGTATTACCCGTAAATAAATGTAACTCCCAGCCGTGTTGCCAGTTGGCATTCCAAACCTCTGGCTTCATTAACACAAAACCAAAAATTATTAAGCCGAACAAACTTAGTATTTTAGTGGATGTGAAGATATTTTGAATACGCCTGCCGCCATCAATCCCTCTGGTATTAATAAACGTAAGTATAACAATACTAACTATGGATAGTAACTGTGCAGGCGAGATTTTTACCAAACCAATATCTAACAATACAATATCTTCGCTGAATGCAGGAATAAGATAGGCTGTAAATTTAGAGAAGGCTACCCCTACTGCTGCAATGGTACCTGTTTGTATAACGGTGAAAAAACTCCAGCCATAGAGAAAGGCAAGTAGTGGATGGTAAGCTTCTTTCAAATACACATATTGTCCTCCCGCTTTAGGAAACATACTGCTTAGTTCACCATAGCTAAGGGCAGCCATAGTAGTCATTAACCCGGTAATTACCCAAACTAATACTAACCAGCCTGAACTACCAACATGCCTTAGTATATCGGCACTAACTATAAATATCCCCGAACCAATCATGGAGCCTGCTACTATCATGGTAGCATCCCATAAGCGAAGTGTAGGTTTAAAGTTCTGTTCGGGCATACTAATTAAGTTATAATGCCTTAAATTTAATTAACATATCTTCCAACGTTTTCTTATTGCGAGTACTTGCTTCTACATTCTCTAAAATATTTTCTATAGTAATTATAAAATAATTCTTTAACCAAAAATATTTGGGATAGAATTGGAAGTTACCATATAGATTCTTTCGTATATCCTCATAAACTTTATCGAGTGGTGATATTATGTCTTGTTTGGAGATAAGTAAATTGGAGAAGAACCTGAAAGCATAATCAACAAATAAGGTATTATCCTGAAATACTCCTGCCGTCTCATCGGACGAATAAATCAATTTCTTAAATACCTGTTGCTGTTCTTTATAATTTATAAGATTTAAAAACTGAGCTTTATCATTAGCTACTGTTACTATAATTTTAGGATCAATAATAACCCTTGGGTATACCGCCTGTGCTTCTAACTTATAGGCATTGATAAATCCATCTCCGACAATAATATTAAGTTTGGTATCGTAGTATACATTACCATAAGAAACGGCACCCCTGATCCAGATATCGTGATTAATTAAAACTGCTTGTATGGTTTG
>Ga0134126_10006266_pt1 | contig 14893 bp, 10 predicted proteins | sample KB31752_FD_96881 | JGI IMG/M metagenome (GOLD analysis project Ga0134126, IMG submission 96881) | Terrestrial soil microbial communities with excess Nitrogen fertilizer from Kellogg Biological Station, Michigan, USA - KB3-175-2 | ecosystem: Environmental > Terrestrial > Soil > Unclassified ...
CAACGGGCAATTCCAGCCGGTCAACTGGCTCCACGCGATCTTCAACCCGGCCTTCAACTGGCGCTTCCCGCACATGGTCCTGGCTGTGTTGATCGCGGCGGCGTGGTTCATCGCGGCCATCGGCGCGTACTACCTGCTGCGGCGCCGGGCCCTGCCCTTGGCCCGCAAGACGCTGTCCATCGCCTTGCTGGCGGCGGCGATCCTGCTGCCCATCCAGCTCAACGTGGGGGACAACATGGCCAGCTACATGACGCTGGTCTACCAGCCGGACAAGCTGATCGCGGCCGAGGGCAATTTCAACAACGGCAACACGGGCTGGGTCTGGTTCGCCGTCCCCGATCAGGCGCAGCAGCGCAATTACGTCCAACTGAGCATCCCCTATGCCGAGAGCGTGTTCGATTACCACAACTTCTCCGGTGACGAATCCACCCCGGGTCTAAAGACGATCCCGCAGAGCCTGCAGCCGACCGTTGCACCGGTGTTCTGGGGGTTCCGGATCATGATTTACGGGGCCTGGGCGATGTTCGCCGTCGCCTTCATCGGCGTCATCCTGCGGCTGCGGCGTCGCCTGTACACCGAACGCTGGTTCCTGCGGCTGGTGCTGTGGATGCTGCCGGTCGGGGTGATCTCGACGATCGGCGGCTGGGTGGTGTCGGAGTCCGGGCGGCAGCCGTGGCTGGTCTACGGCAAGCTCCTGGTGAATAGCTCGGCGTCGTCGCTGAGCACCGGCGAGCTCATCGCCTCGCTCGCGGCGTTCTGGATCGTCTACCTGGCCCTCATCACCGCCTGGATCCGGCAGGTCGTCCGCGAGGTCCGGCGGGGGCCTGACGCGCTGCCCGGCCAGGAAGGCACCCAGGCGGCAGCCCCCGGCGCGTCAGGCGCCCCGGCCCCGGCCGGCCTGCCCGTGACTCCTGTGGAGGCCTGACCATGCTGTTCTTCTTGATGATCGTCGTCATCTTCGCGCTCCTCACCTACGTCGTCCTGGACGGCTATGACCTCGGCATAGGCGTGCTCACGCTGTTCCAGCCGGATGCCGCCCGCCGCCGCCAGATGCTCGAGGTCGTCGGGAACGTCTGGGACGGGAACGAATCATGGCTGATCCTGCTGGTGATGGGCCTGTGGGCCGTCATGCCCGACGCCTACGCGACCGCCCTGCCCGGCCTCTACATACCGCTGCTGGTGACGATCTTCGGCCTCATCTTCCGTGGCTTCGCGGTCGAGATGACGCTCCACCGGGCCGTCTCGGACCGCACCTGGACGCGCCTGTTCGGGGTCGGCTCGCTCGTGGCGACGTTCGCCCAGGGCGTCCTGTTCGGCGGCCTGCTGTGCGGTGTCACCGTCCGTCACCAGCTGTTCGCCGGCGCGACGTGGGACTTCTTCGGGCACGGCTACGCGGTGCTCACCGGCCTGGTGACCGTCGCCTTGTTCGCTCTGGCCGGCGCGGCCATGCTGCAGGCCAAGACCGGCGGGGCGCTGCGGGACCAGATGGTCGGCCTTGTCCGCCCGCTGACCCTGGTCACGGTGTCCGGCGTGGGCCTCTCGGCCGCGCTGCTGCCGGTCGCGACGAGCGCGCAGTTGCACCTCGGCGCGATAGACCGCTGGCTCCCGTTCGGCTACGCGGTGCTGGTGGCAGCCGGGGGATTCTGGACCGCCTACCGGCGGGCCGGCCGGACGCCGGACCTGATCCCGTTCCTCGCGGTGACCGCCGCCGAGATCGCCGGCCTGGTGGCGCTGGTCGCCCTGTACTACCCCCAGATCGTGCCCCCGTCGGTGACCCTCTACTCGTCTGCGGCCAGCCGCGACACCTTGGCCTTCCTGGTCATCGCGATCTGCGTGTTTGTGCCCGGCACGATCGCCTATCACGCCTACTCCAATTGGGTTTTCCGCGGTCGCCAGCCGCTGGACGACGGCGCGGTCCCCGGCGGCCGCCCGGCCGCGCCGTCGGCTGTACCCAGTCCGCGGCCCGCCGAAGGAGGCAACCGACATGGAAACTAATACCGCAGGCACGCCAGACGCCAGCGCAAACGGAAGCGCCCGCCGCGAGGCCGGGGACCGCAAGTGGCCATGGCCGGTGCGGCTGCTGGTCACCGCAGCATTGCTGCCGGTGTGCGCGGCGGCGATCCTGGCGGCCGAGAACTCGCTCAACTTCATCGGCAGCTGGTTCAGTCCGGTGATGGTCGCGCTCATGATCGTCACGGTCATCGCCGTCTGGGCGACGACGGCCCGCTCGCAGCGATGATGCCCAGCACGGCGGCCGCGACTGCGCCCGCGGATGGTACCGCGACCAGCGGCGATCTCCCTTCGGCCCCGCCCGGGGCAGGGACGGGCCCTGCGGCCGGAACGGGTGGCGCACGCGAGGGGAAGCGCTGGCTCGCCGCGCAAGGCCGCCCCGGCCGCCGCTTCTTTCTCGCCGCCGGCCTGGCCGACCTGGCCGCCACCGCCGGCACGGTCATCCTGAGCTGGTATATCGCGGCGCTGATCGTGGCCGGAGTCGTCGGCGCCGCGGCCGGTCACGGCCTGGCGGGCGACGTCCTCGGCGTGGTGACGGGCGGCTTCCTGCGGGCGGCCGGCGCGTTCGCCGCGGACCGGCTAGCGGCGGCGGGTGCCGGCCGCGCCGAGGCTCATACCCGCGACGCGGTCCTGGCCGCGCTCGTCCTGGGTGATCCCGCGGATGAGCAGGTGAGCGCGGGCGCGGCCATCGCGGCGGTCTCCGAACAGCTCCCGCGGCTGGGTGATCACTTCCACGACTACCAGCGGCGGGCGGTCACCGCGTGCCTGGCGCCGGCCGTGATTCTCGCGGTGATCTTCCCGGCCAGCTGGGTGGCCGGGGTGCTGCTCGCGCTGGCGACACCGATCATTCCGGTCAACATGGCGGTGACCGGCCTCGGCGCCGAGGCCGTCAGCCGGCGCCAGATGCACCAGGTGGCGCAGCTTTCCGGCCAGGTCCTTGAGCGGCTTCAGGCGATGAGCACGCTGCGCGCCCTCGGGGCGATCGGCCGTCAGCGCCGCCTGGTGGAGCGGGCGGCGACCGAGCTCGCACAGCGCACGGTGGCCGTGCTCCGCGTCGCGTTCCTCGCTTCCAGTGCGCTGGAATGGGTCTCGACCTTCGCCATCGGCCTGGTCGCGATGTATGTCGGGGCCACCCTGCTCGGCTATTTCCGGGTCCCGCTGCTGCCGGTTCACGTGGGGGCGCAGGCCGGCGTGTTCGTCTTGCTCCTGGCCCCGGCCTACTTCGCTCCCCTGCGGCGCTTCGCCGCGGCCTACCACCAGCGCCAGGAGGCGCTCGCCGCCGCGGAGATCCTGGCGCCGCTCAGCCGCCGCACCGCCGCCGGTGCCGGGGCCGCCGCGCCCACCGGGCATGGAACCGCCGCGGGCGTCGCGTTGCAGTGTGTCACGGTCCGCTTCGCGGGCCGCTCGCGGCCCGCGCTCAGCGGTGTCAGCGTCTTCGTGCCGCCGCGGAGCATCCTCGGCGTCGCCGGCCCGTCGGGGTCGGGGAAGTCCACTCTGCTACGGGTGGCCGGAGGCTGGCTGCGGCCCAGCCAAGGCCGGGCGCTCATCGGCGGAGTACCCGCTACCGGGGGCGGCCGGGCGCTGCTGATCGGCCAGCATCCCTATCTGTTTTCCGGCACCCTGGCCGACAACATCGCTCTCGGCCAGCCCGGCGTCTCCCGCACCCGCATCTGGGCGGCGGTCGAGGCCGCGCAGCTCACCAGCCTGCTCGGTCGGCTCCCCGACGGCCTGGACACGGTGCTCGGCGAGCGAGGATGGAGCATCTCGGGCGGGGAGGCCCAGCGGGTAGCCCTGGCCCGGGCGTTCCTCAGCGACGCCCGCTTTGTGCTCGTTGACGAACCCACCGCGCACCTGGACGCGGCCACCGAGGCGGCGCTGATCGAGCCGCTGGCCCAGCTGCTGCAGGGCCGAACGGCGCTGGTGGCCAGCCACTCGGACGCGGTGCTCGGGCTCGCCGACCGCGTGATCGACCTGGACGGCGGGCGGATCCGTGGCTGAACACGCCGTACCCGCGGCCGGCCGCTCCGCGTCCGTGGCGGAGCTGTGGACGGCTATACATGCCGCGGGGCGGCCGGGCCGGCGGGCCGGGCTCCTCCACGGGCTCGCGGCGGGGCTGGCGCTCGCGATCCTCGCCGCCGCCGCGTCCGCGGCCCTGATGGGCCTGGCCGGCTGGCTCATCGTACGGTCGGCCCAGACCGGTCTGTCGGTCACGTCGACGTTCTCTTGGATCTTCCCCGCCGCCGGAGTGGAGGCCCTGGCCGTGGTGCGTACCGCCGCGCGGTACGGTGAGCGGCTGAGCACGCACGGGGCGACCCTGCAGCTGCTCGCCCGGCTGCGGGCCCAGGTGTTCGCGTCGGCGACGCGGATGGCGCCCCGGCAGCTTCGCCGGTTCCACAGCGGCGACCTGCTGGACCGGGTCCAAGCGGACATCGACTCCCTCGACCGCGTAGTCCTGGCCGTCGCCGTGCCGACGGTGGTCGCGGCGGTCGTCGGGGCGTCCGGCCTGGCGGTGCTCGCGCTCATCCGCCCGGCGTTCGCCGTCGTGACCGGCCTCGCCCTGGCCGTGGCGCTCGCCGGCGATCTGCTCGCCGGCTGGCGGGGTCGACGGGCGGGGGGAAACCTGGCCCGCGCGCGGGCAGCCGCCCGGGCCCGGCTGGTGGAGGTGCTGGATGGCCGGACGGAGATTGCCACCTACGGCGCCGGCCCGCGTGCGCTCGCCGAGCTGGCCGTGCGCTTCCGTGCCACCGATGCGCCGCGCCGGCGCTGGTCCGCCCGTGAAGGGGCCGGCCAGCTCGGCACCGACCTGGCCGCCGCCGGGGCCGTGGCCGCAGTGCTGGCGAACGGCGCGGGGCTGGGCGCCCGCCCCCTGTCCCCCGCGATACTGGCCTTTGCCGCGCTGCTGACGATGACCATGCTCGAGGTGGCCGGGTCACTTGCCGCGGCCGGCCCCGCCGCGGGCCAGGCCCTCGCCGCGTGGCGGCGGCTCAACGAGATGACCGGGCTGGGGGCCCGTCAGGCGCCCGCTGACCCGGCGGCGCCGCCGCCGCAGACTCAGGAAAGCGGTACCTGGGCCCGCGGTGACATCACGCTCCGCGGGCTTATCGCCGGCATGGGAGACGAACCAGCGCTGTGGATCGACCAGCTCGACCTGCCCGGGGGCGGCTTTACCGTGCTGACGGGTGCCTCGGGTGCAGGCAAATCGACGCTGCTGCGGGTACTGGCGGGCGCGCTGCAGCCGATGGCCGGCGCGATCCGGATCGGCGGGACCGACCCGCACGCACTGCGCTACGAGGACCTCGTCGCCGGCGTGACGCTCATGGATCAGGACAGCCAGCTGCTCAGCGGCACCGTCGCGGATAACCTCCGCCTGGCCCGCCCGGACGCCACGGTCGATGAGCTGCGTGAGGCCATGAAGGTCGCCGTTCTGGCCGGGCAGGTCGACCTGGCCGCGCAGCTCGGCCCAGGCGGCGAGGGGCTCTCCGGCGGCCAGCGGCGCCGGCTCGGCGTCGCCCAGGCCTACCTGCGTCACCCCGGCCTGCTGCTGCTCGACGAGCCGACCGAGGGCCTGGACCACCACACGGGTCGCGCCCTGCTGGAAAACCTGCGCTCGGCCCTTCCCGGCACCACCTTCATCGCCGCCATTCACGACCGCACGCTGGACCACCTGCCGGTGCCCGCGGATGCCGCCGTCCGGCTCGCGGCGGGAAGAGTGATCGCGGATCTGGCTCCGCAGAGGTCAGCCGGCCCCCTGGGCCAGCTCGTAGTCGAGTGGAAGCTCCGCTGTGATGTGCGTCCCGGCCCCGGCCGCGCTGTGGACGCGGATCGAGCCGCCCAGAGCCTCCACGCGGTCGGCGAGGCCGGCCAGGCCCGAACCAAGCGTGGGATCGGCCCCGCCAACTCCGTCGTCGCGGACTGACAGCAGCAAGCTGCCATGTAGCTCGGTGAGCGACATCTCGATGCGCGAGGCCTGCGCGTGCTTCATCGCGTTGGCCAGCGCCTCGGACACGACGTAGTACGCCGCGATCTCGACCGGCTCGGGGCACCGCCCATTGATCGTGACGTCAAGGTCGACCGGTACCGTAGACCGGCGGGCGAGCGTGCGAAGAGCTGAGCCTAGACCACTCTCGGAAAGGGTTGCCGGGTGGATCCCGCGCGAGACCTCCTGCAGTTCGGCGGCCGCGTCGGCCAGTCCCGCCGCGATGCGGGACAACTCGGCTCGCAGGTCGTCCCGGTCGGCGGAAACATCGGCCAGCGCGGCGCCTGCCGCTAGTCCGAGCGAGACAAGTCGCTGCTGGGTACCGTCGTGCAGATCGCGCTCGATCCGGCGGCGGGCCTGGTCTGAGGCGGCGACGATCCGCCGGCGCGACGCGGCCAGCTCCGACCTGCTCTCCGCATTCGCGATCGCCGTCGCCACCAGCTCCGTGAAGCCCATAAGACGCGATTCGGCATCGCGGGGGAACGGCTGGCGGGTCTGCTTCGCGTGCAGGAACAGAACGCCCCACAACCGCCCCTCGACGACGATCGGGCTGGCGACCGAGGCGCCGACCCCGAGCTCCTCCCGGACGAACGCGGCGATGCGCCCGGGAACGCCGTGGTAATCGTCTATCCGGACCGATCGGCCCGTCCGGAAGACGAGCGAGGCCAGATCGCCCCCTTCGAGCGGCCACGGCCCTGGGACCAGCGGGTGCTGCTCGCCCTCGGCGGCCCAGGCGGCCAGGACAGTTACCGTGTCGTCACTGTCGTACCGGCCCATCCCGGCGAGGTGCGCGCCGAGCAGCGGCCCGACCTCCCCGGCGACCGCCGCGAACAGCTTATCCGCCGCCGCCCCGCGCGCCACCAGCGTCGCGACCCGCCGCAACGCCGCCTGCTCCTCGGCCAGCCGGGCGAGCGAGGCACGGCTCTCCGCATTCGCGATCGCCGTCGCCACCAGCTCGGTGAACCCGGCTAGCTGCGCCTCAGTGTCGGCCGGCAGCGGCAGCAGTCCCTGGCGGCTGAACGCCACGATCATGCAGCCCCACAGCCGGCTCTCGTCGCTGACCGGCACGCCGATCGAGGAGCGCAGTCCCCAGTCCTGGGAGGCGACCCGGCCGATGACGCCGGAGACGGCGCTGTAGTCGATCCGGGCCGGCCGGCCGGTCTGGTACACCAGCGTGGTCACGTTCCGACCGCCCAGGGGCAGCCGGCCGCCGACCGCGGTCGGCGGCGGGGCGCCCGTCCGGGTCCAGGCGCCGACGACCTCCAGGCTGTCCGGCGGGTCGTAGCGGACCAAGATCGCGAAGTCGGCCGCCAGTAGCCGGCCGACCTCCTCGGCGACCGCTGCGAACACCTCCTGTGGCGGCGCCCCGCTGGCCACCAGCGTCGCGACGCGGCGCAGCGTGGCCTGCTCCTCGGCCAGCCGGGCCAGGGCGGCGCGGCTGTCCGTGTTCGCGATCGCTGTCGCCACCAGCTCGGTGAAGGAGGCCAGGCGCGTCTCGGTGTCCGGCGGCAGGGGCTGCTCCAGGGTCGACCCGGCGAAGATCACTCCCCACAGACGTCCTTCGACGATGACCGGCGTCCCGACCGCCGAGCGGATCCCCGTCTCTTGAGGGGCGGCACTGAGCGGGCCGGAGGAACTGTCGGCATAGCGGTCGATCCGGGCTGGGCGGCCGGTCTCGAACACGAGCGTGCTGACGTTGTGCCCCTCAAGGCGCCACCGGATGCCCACGGGGAGGTTATTGCCTGCCGGGCCCCAGGTCGTGACGGAGATCGCCGTACCGCCGGGCTCGTAGCGGAGCATGGCTGCCAACTCGACGTGAAACAGCTGCCCGACCTCTTCGGCGACCGCGGCGAAGACTGCCTCCGGGGGTTCGCCCCGCGCCACCAAGGTGGCCACTCGCCGCAGCGCGGCCTGCTCCTCGGCCAGCTGACCCAGCCGCGCCTGATCGGGCGGGTCACGGCCGGCCCCCTCGTCGGGGGCACCAATGCCTGGCGCGTTCACAAAGGTGACAGTAACCCGGTGCCTGGCGGGCAGCAACGTCACCAGCCCCGCCGGTCCTGGCCATTCGTGTCCCTGCTCCCGATCGCTGCCGACCCCGGCACTCCAGGGCCAGGTTCAGTCGTCTCTGAGAGAGCGGGCCGGTATGCCGAACGGGTTCATGTGAGCTGATCTTGCCGGTGCAACCGCAGTCCGGGGGCTGTCAAGCTGACCAAGTACGTCGGACCTGAAGGTCGCGTCGGGACCAGGTTCCCGATGACGTCCGCGACATGGCGCGCCGGCAGCAGGGGACGCATAGATCCAGGACTTCTGGGCCTGGGCCCTTTCGTGCTCGCGCTGGATCGCCCGGAGCGCGGCCCGGGCCTGGCCGGCGCTCAGCCGCCGTCCGGGGTCCTTGGCGAGCAGACCCTCGATGACCGGGCGCAGCGGACCTGCGCGCCGGAACGGGGCCGGCCCGTCCACCAGGACAGCGGTGAGCGTGGCGAGCAGCGAGCCCCGGTCGAAGGGCGGCCTGCCCTCGACCGCGGTTAACAGTGTCGCGCCGAGCGAGAACAGGTCGCAGGCCGACCCGGAATCACCGCCGTCCAGCCGTTCCGGCGAGACGTACGCCGGAGTGCCTGTAAACGTGCCGACGGCCGGGGAAGCATCATCAATGGTGCACGCGATGCCGAAGTCAGTGAGGACCACCCGCCCGCCGCCGCACAGGTGCACGTTGCCCGGGGTGACGTCGCGGTGCACGATACCCGCCCGGTGGGTTGCCTGGAGCACGTCGACCAGGCGCAGGCCGACTCTTGTCACCTGGCGGACCGGCAGTGGTCCCGCCGCGTTCAGCGCCTGCTGCAGGGTCCGGCCGGCTAGTGGCTCCATCACGATCCATGGGCAGCCGTTCTCCTGGACGATGTCGTAGATCCTGACGGCTCCGGCATGGTCGACTCGCGCGGCGGCCCGGGCTTCCCTGAGGGCACACGCCCAGGCTTGCGCGCGCATCTCCGCCGACTCAAGGCCGTACCGCAGGAGCTGCTTGATCGCGACGGGCCGGTCCAGCAGTTCGTCATCGGCGAGCCAGACCCGGCCCATGCCGCCGCGGCCCAGCAGCGACCGCAGCCGGAAGCGCCCAGCGACCAGGCGGCCGCCGGGCTCGCTGGGCGCGCAGCCGGCCAGCTGTACTGGGACGGTCGGATGCCCCTCGCCAGCGGTGCGCCACCGGCGCCGCGTGCCGCCCGGACTCCTGCCTTCCAGCTCCAAGAGGGCCTTCATACGGCTAACGATGGGGGCACGAGGGTCCCATGTCGTCAGGGCAGGCGCCCATCCTCGCTACCTGCTGGCGGGAAACATGTGGTCCCTGGTAGCGGCCTCCATCCATGACCCCCGGCTAGCTGGAAGGCCGGAAGTAAAGCCAGCACCATGCACTGACCGGTGCTAGCCGCGATGCACGATGCCACAGCCGGAGCCACCCTTTACTTAGCGCTCTGGCCGGCCGGAAGTGACCTGCGGCCGGCTGGAGCGATCCATATCGTCCCCGGCGAAAGCAGGAGCCCGGCATGGAACGCACCGAGTGGCTGAGCCTTAATTCGGCCGACGCCCGCTTCCTCATGCTGACCGCGATCACCCACCACAAGTTCAGCTCACCGGCCTGGGGGGAGCACGAGGTCCGTAAGCTCCATGCCGAACTCGCCGAGCTCGACCGGCTGGCCGCCCAGGCGGTCGCCGATCACGACGTGGCCCGATCGGAGGGGCGGCGGGCGACCATCCGCCCATTTCTGTGAGCTATCGGGCGAAACTTGCGCTCATTGCTGACAGGAGATGGGACTGCCGCTACGGTCCGGGCCCCACTTGGCTTTCGACCGGGATCTCGATGAGCAGCGTGGTTCCGCGGTCGGCGGGGCTCGCGACTGTGAGCGTGCCGCCGAGCGCCTCGATCCGGTCGCTGAGCCCGACCAGTCCGGATCCCTGGGCGGGGTCGGCCCCGCCGATCCCGTCGTCACGCACCGCCAGCCGCAAGATCTCGCCGTTCGTATCGAGCTCGACGTGCACGACGGATGCGTGGGCGTGCTTGACGGCGTTGGTCAGCGCCTCTGCCACCGCATAATAGACGGCGACCGCAACAGGTTCGGGCGGCCGCCGCTCGGCGCGCAGATCGAGCTCGACCGGGACCGCCGAACGACGTGCCAGCGTCTTGAGCGCCGGCCCGAGGCCCCCTTGGGACAGGATCGCGGGATGAATCCCCCGCGAGATCTCCCGCAGATCCTCCAGCACCCCGGCCAGCCCCTCGGCAATGTGCGACAAGTCGTCGTGGAGCTCGCCGGTCTGGGATGGCACCGCCGCCCGCGCTGCCCGCAGGTTCAGGATCAGTGATACCAGCTGCTGCTGGGTGCCGTCGTGCAGATCACGCTCGATCCGCCGCCGCGTCTCATCCGCGGCCGCGACGATCCGCGCCCGGGAGGCGGTCAGGGCCGCGCGGCTCTCGGCGTTCGCGATCGCGGTCGCCAAAAGTTCCGTGAAGCGGGCGAGGCGCGCCTCGGCGTCCGGCGGCAGCGGCTGCTCCAGGCGCGAGCCCGCGTTCATCGTGCCCCACAGGCGGCCTTCGACGAGGATCGGCGTTCCGACCGCCGAGCCGATACCTGCGTCGCGGCTCGCGGCACCGAGTGCGCCTGAGGCATCGGCATGGCTGTCGATCCGCGCCGGACGGCCGGTCAGGGACACGAGCGTGCTGATGTTCTTTCCGTCAAGGGTCCACCGGCTGCCAACAGGCGGGAAGGGGTTGCCCGTCCTGCTCCAGCCGGCGACGGTGGTGATCGCACTGTCGGGCTCGTAGCGGACCAGGCTCGCGTGATCGACGGGAAGCAGTCGGCCGGCCTCCTCGGTGACCGCCGCGAACACCTCTTCCGGCGATGCTCCGCGCGCCACCAGCGTTGCCACGCGCCGTAGCGCCGCCTGCTCGCCCGCAAGCCGCTCCAGCTCGGCCTCAGCCTGTCGGCGTTCGGTCACGTCCCGTGCCACGGCGTACATGAGCCGTTCCCCCACGACGGGAGTCGACGTCCACTCGAGCACTCTGGGCGAGCCGTCCTTGCGAACGTAACGGTTCTCGAACGACGTCGTCGTCTGTCCTTGATTGAGCGCGGCCGCCTCGGCCGCGGTCCTCGCACGGTCGTCCGGGTGGACGAGGTCCAGGTAGGGCCGCGCCAGGATCTCTTCCCGCGTGTACCCGAGCACCCGCTCGACGGCCGGATTGACGCGCTTGAAATGGCCGTCGAAGTCGGCGACCGTGATCAGGTCGGCAGAGAGCGTGAAGATACGGTCCAGCTCCCGTTGCGCCCTGGCGCGCCGCGCCGCGTTGACTGCGAGCGCGCCCGCGAGAACGGCGAAGACCAAGCCGGCGGCGAGGATGATCCAAGGCAGCACCGTCGCGGCACCCTGGACGGAGCCGAGCGGGACTGCGACCTCGAATCGCTGCCCTCCCTCCGTGAACGCTACGCGCACGGAAGCCGCGCCCTCATGATCTGCCGTCGAGGCGCCGCCGACCGTGAGCTGCAGCGCCGATGTGTCCGTCGCCGCCGCGCGCAGCCACAATTCCGGTGCGAACACGACCACGAACCCCGGTTCAACGACCCCCGATGTGATACGCGGAGCCACCTTGACGAGGAAGAGCCCCTTCGTGCCGTCTGGCAGGGTTGCCTGAGGGGTTGCGCCCGCGTCATAGAGCCTGCCCGCGCGAGTCAACGCCGCAGCCATGCCAGGTTCGCCGCCGAGATCGATCCCGGGCACCGACATGGGAGCGATGCCCGAGACCAGCGTCGCCGACAGGTAGGAGGAGCGCGATCCGACCGGACTGATCCTGCCTCGCCGGTCCCGTGTCACGATGGGGTGGCCGGTCGAGTGCTCGTAAGCTGCCCGCTGGGAAGCGGGAACCCGTTCGACCCAGGCGGCGGCCGGGAAACCTGCCGGGTTGAGCCATCTCGATGCGTTGCTTGCGAATTCGCCGCCCGTGACCCCGCTCCCAGGCACGCCGACCATCAACCGGCGGAGACCCTCGGCGAGGGAGGTCCCCTGCTCGACGCGCCCGCGGATCTGCGCGGCCGCGACCTCGGCACGATGCACGGACTCGCGCCGCGCGTCTCGCTCGCCGAGCAGGCGGGAGACGAAGAAACCCGCCACGGCCAGCGCGACGACCAGCACTACCGGTATAACGTGTCGCGGCCGCACGGCTCCACCTTCGCTGAACCCAGACAATTCTGCCCGCTTAGTCCCGAGTGCGCTAGCGTGATAAGCACTTGGCCGAGGAGTCGTAGGTGAAGATGTGGCCGATCGCGATCGCGGTCGTCTCGACGGTCCTTTTGATCGGGTGCGCCGCCGAGACCCAGCCTGGCCCCGTTCACGAGGATCCGGCCAGATCCGGCCCGGCTTCCGCTCACCAAGGCGTCCTCCGAGCCGGACCCGCACCCGTCCGGATCGGCGTCGTCCTCAACGCCCTCGACAATCCGTTCTGGCTCGCCATCTACGAAGGAGCGGAAACAGAGGCGGTGCAACGCGGCGTGCCTGCCAACATCCGGGCCGTGACGAGCAACGCCGATCTCGCCGGCCAGGCCGCGCAGCTCCGAGCGCTCGTCGCCGCGAGGGAGGACTGCTACGCGGTCGGCCCGATTACGGCGACCGACCTCGTGACCGCCTTGCGCGGCGTGACGCGTCCCGTCGTCGTTATCAACAGCCCGATCGACCCCGCGGCGGCCAAGCGCGCGGGTGTGCACCCGCGCACTTATATAGGGACGGACGATTTCGCGGCCGGCCGGATGGCCGGCGCCCGGATGGCCGCGCTGCTGCCTGCCGGCGGCGAGGTGGCCCTCCTCGGCGGCTGGGCCGGTAATATCAACAGCGCCCTTCGCCTGGGCGGATTCGAGCGTGGCATCCGGGGCACACGCTTGAGGGTGGTCGCGCGCGTCAACGCCGACTACGACCGCACGACGGCCCAGATCGCAGCCGACCGGATCCTCCGCAGTCACCCGCACCTGTCCGGCTTTTTCGCCGCCAACGACCTGATGGCACTCGGGATCGCCGACTCCGTCGGCGCCGCGGGCCGGACCGGCAAGGTTAAGATCATCGGACTGGACGGCATCGCCGAGGCGCTTGACGCCATCCAGGCAGGATCGATCAGCGCGACCGTTTCGCAGTACCCCTACGTGATGGGACAGATGGCCGTCGAGGCGTGCGCGGCGGCGGCCCGTGGCGCGGGGTTGCCGGCGAGAGTTGATGCCCCGATCGCGCTCCTGACGAAAAGCAACGTCGCCCGCGCGATCGCGGCGTTCCCGATGCCCGTTCAAGGGTATTCAGACCCTTTCGGCCGCCTCCTGCGTTAGCAGCAGGCGAAATACGCTAGGCAGACGTGGCCAGGATCTCGCTGATCGAGCGGCGGCGCCCGGTGAAGAACGGGACCTCCACGCGGACGTGCCGGCGGGCGCCAGACCCGCGCAGGTCCCGCATCAGGTCGACGATCCGGTGCAGCTCGTCGGCCTCGAATGCGAGTATCCACTCGTAGTCGCTCAGCCCGAACGAGGCCACCGTGTTCGCCCGGACGTCCGGGTACCCGCGGGCCATCCGGCCGTGCTCGGCCAGCAGTTCGCGGCGCTCCTGGTCGGGGAGCAGGTACCACTCATAGGAGCGCACGAACGGGTACACGCAGACGTAGTCGCGGGCCGGCTCGCCGGCCAGGAACGCGGGCAGGTGGCTCTGGTTGAACTCGGCCGGCCGGTGCATCGCCATCGATGACCAGACCGGGGCCAGGTAGCGGCCCAGCGCAGTGCGCCGCCACATTCCGTACGCCCGCTGCAGCGCGTCCGCGCTCGGCGCATGCCACCACACCATCACGTCGGCGTCGGCGCGCAGCGCGGATACGTCGTAGATGCCGCGCACCACCACGTCCTGGCCGGCCAGGAGCTCCAGCAGGGCCTCGGCCTCGGCCGTGACCTCCTCGCACGGCGCCGACCCGACCCGGCCGTCCATCCGGAACACCGACCACATCGCATACCGGATGGTGGCGTTCAGTTCCCGGATGCGGGACGCGTTGGTCTGGGCCCCGGTCATGCCGTCGACCCGCGCCGGGTTGCGCTGCCGGTCGCCGCGTCGACTGTCCGGCTGAACCGGTGCACGGTGTCCACCAGCCGTGCGACGGCGTCGGGGTCCGTGGCGGGCAGCACTCCGTGCCCCAGGTTGAAGATGTGTGCTCCGCCCAGTCCATCGCGCAGGAGCTGGACCGCGGCCGCGTCGATGACCTGGTCGCCGGCCAGCAGCACCGCCGGGTCGAGGTTACCCTGGATCACCTTGCCGGGCATGGCCAGCCGGCAGCGGTTCAGCGCGTACCGCCAGTCCACGCTGACCACCTCGGCCGGCAGGGTCGCTATCAGCGGGTATAGGTGCGACGCGCCGACCGCGAGATAGATCCGGGGAACGCGGAGGCCGGCCAGCGCGTCGAGCACGCGCACGGCGTACGGCAGCCCGAACGCGGCGTATCCGCGCTCGTGGTGGATGCCTGCCCAGCTATCGAAGATCTGGATCGCCTGGGCACCCGCCCCGACCTGCATGCGTAGGTACCCGATGGTGACGTCGGTCAGCTTGTCCAGCAGCTCGCGGGCGAGCCCCGGGTTGCGCACCAGCCAGGTGCGGAAATCCAGGTAGTCGGCGGAACCACCGCCCTGCACGAGGTAGGCGGCCAGCGTCAGCGGTGCTCCGGCGAAGCCGATCAGCGGCACCGCGCACGCCGGGCGGATGAGGCGAATCGCATCCGCGACGAAGGGGGCGATCTCGTCGCAGGCCGGCACCCGCAGTCTGTGTACCGCCTCGGGGGTGCGCACCGGTTGCCGGATCACCGGCCCCGGATCGAAGTCGATGTCCACGCCCATCGGCGGCAGGGGCGTCATG
>Ga0134126_10006267_pt1 | contig 14890 bp, 15 predicted proteins | sample KB31752_FD_96881 | JGI IMG/M metagenome (GOLD analysis project Ga0134126, IMG submission 96881) | Terrestrial soil microbial communities with excess Nitrogen fertilizer from Kellogg Biological Station, Michigan, USA - KB3-175-2 | ecosystem: Environmental > Terrestrial > Soil > Unclassified ...
GATCCCGATCACGCCCAGAGGCACGCGCACGCGCTGGATACGTAACCCGTTGGGACGCTCCCAGTCCGCGATGACGGTCCCGACCGGGTCCGCAAGACCCAACACTGCCTCGATGCCGCGCGCAATCGCTTCGACCCGCTTGTCATCGAGCTGCAAACGATCCAACAGCGCGCCGCTCAACTTCGCCGCGCGCGCCGCGGACATGTCGCGCTCGTTCGCGGCCAGAATCTCGGCTCGCCGCGTGCGCACGGCCGCCGCGGCCGCCCTCAAGGCCGCATTCTTATTCTCCGTACCGGCCAGGGCCAACACCGCGGCCGCCCGCACGGCAGCCTTGCCAAGCTGCTCCATCACCCCGCCGAGGCCCGTACTGTCTGGATGGGCACTCACGAGGCAACCTCCTCAGGCTGGCGGGTGAGCACCAGATCGTCGCGATGGATCATTTCGGTGCGGCCCCGAAATCCCAGAAGACCTTCGATCTCCGAAGATTTCCGCCCCATGATCCGGGTGGCATCCGTATCGGAATAGGCGGTAATGCCCCGCGCAATCTCGGTCCCTTCCGCGGTCAATACACTGACGGTATCACCACGTTCGAATCGCCCGCGTGAAGCGACGACCCCGGCAGGCAGGAGACTCTTACCTTCAAAAAGCGCGCGCAGCGCGCCCGCGTCGATGGTAATCGCGCCCGCCGGCCGCAGCGTTCCCGCTATCCATTGCTTACGAGCGGCAACCGGCGAAGCATGCGCCACAAACCAGGTACAGCGCGCACCCGACTCGATGCGGCTGACAGGATGCGGCTCATGGCCCGAAGCGATACACATGTGACAACCGGCCGCGACAGCAATCTTTGCGGCCAGAACTTTCGTGGTCATCCCGCCGGAGCCGACCGCGGATGCGGAGCCGCCCGCCATAGACTCGATCTCAGGGGTGATCTGCGGCACCTCGCGGATAAACCGCGCACTCGGGTCCTTATTCGGGTCTGCAGTAAACATCCCCTCGACGTCGGATAACAGAATCAGGCAATCCGCTCCCGCCATCTGCGCGACCCGCGCCGCCAGGCGATCGTTGTCGCCATAACGTATTTCGGCGGTAGCCACGGTGTCATTCTCATTAATGACCGGCAGCGCCCCAAGAGCGAGCAAAGCGTCGAGTGTGGCGCGAGCATTGAGGTAACGACGACGCCGTTCGCTGTCCTCGAGAGTCAGCAGCACCTGCGCTACCGTCACCTCGCAACCTTCCAATAACTCCTTATAGGCGTGCGCGAGCCGGATCTGCCCGACCGCCGCAGCCGCCTGGCTTTCCTCGAGTCGCAGCGGCCCCTTCGCCAGCTTCAGTTCCCGTCGACCGAGTGCGATGGCGCCGGAGGAAACGAGAATGACTTGCTGGTTGCGCTTGCGCAGCCGCAGGAGGTCCTCGATGAGGGTCTCGAGCCACGGTCGGTTGATCCGACCGGTCTCGGCATCGACGAGCAGCGCCGAGCCGACCTTGACGACAATTCGCCGCGCCTGCTGCAGGGGTGATGGGGTTTCAGGTACTTGGACACTCATGATGCGAAAACTATACGCAATCGGTCGCTGTACTGCGCGAAAGGCTGGTTCAGATATCCCAAACCCACCATTCACCCCATCAGAAACCGAAGCGCGGCCGCAACCCGGCCGGGCGCCACGCACTCGTTGCCCAACCCGAAAACAGCCCCTAAACTGTCCGCCGCCAAAAATCTGACGACTTCGAGGAAGCGAGCGGTGAGCAGAGATTACGAGCCGGTTCCGGGCCAGTGGTACGAGAACCTGGAAGAAGAAGAGTCGTTCCGCGTGCTGTCCGTCGATGAGGACTCGGAGCTGGTCGAGATCGAGTACCTCGACGGCGACATCGAGGAAATCGACATCGAAGCGTGGCACGAAATGGATCTCGAGCGTACGGATGAGCCCGAAGGCTGGTCCGAGCCCGAGGAAGACGAGGATGAGGACGAAGACGAGGAGGAAGACGACGACGACTTCGACGATGATGATGATGATGACGACGATGACGACTTCGATGACGAGGATGAAGAAGACGAACGCTGAGCTGAAGAGTGCGGCGGGCGCGTACGCCGCGCACGCGGCGTGAGCAACCTCGACAGCTGGTACCACGAAAAAGAGTCTGCATGGCTCTATCACCGGGTCGCTACAGCAGAGACTGACCCGCGTAAGCAGAAGCTCTTCCTACAACTCGCCGCAGCCGCTGAAGAGCAGGCCGCAAAGTGGGAGTTGTCTTCGCGCCAAGTCAAAGCGCACAGCTCCACGTCCAACAAACGGACCTTCGTACCGTCTCTGCGCGCCCGGATTGTCAGCCGCCTGGTAAAGCGCTTTGGGCCACGCGCGCTTCGGTCCGTCCTTGCTGCAATGAAACTCCGCGGCCTGTCCGTCTACAGCGCTCCGGTGAACATTGCTGCGGGTCATCCTATGCCCACCTCCCTATCCGAGGTGGGTGCGCGCCATCGCGGTGGCCTCGGCAGCAATCTGCGGGCGTCAGTATTCGGAGTGAGTGACGGCTTGGTCTCCAACGCCAGCCTGGTACTAGGCATCGCTGGAGCAGGCGCCGCGAGCGGCTACGTTCTTTTGACGGGAACGGCCGGGCTGCTCGCCGGCGCACTGTCGATGGCGGCCGGAGAATATGTCTCCGTGCGCTCGCAACGTGAAATGTATGAATATCAAATCGCCCTCGAGCGTGAGGAAGTCGCGGAGTACCCCGAGGAAGAAGCCGAGGAGCTTGCCTTGATCTACGAGGCACGCGGGGTCGAGCTCGAGAAGGCTCGCGAAATCAGCCGCGCGCTGCTGGCTCACCCGGAACAGGCACTTGATGTTCTCTCGCGTGAAGAGCTGGGACTCAACCCGGATGACCTCGGCTCGCCCTCCGGCGCCGCCTTCTACTCGTTCATCTCTTTTGCCCTGGGCGCCGCGGTACCGTTGATTCCCTTTCTGACGACGCGAAGTACCGGCACGACGACCCTGGGCATTACTGCGACGCTCACCTGCGTCGCCCTATTTGGCATTGGACTCGTCCTGAGTCTGTTTACCGGCCGCGATGCCCTGAAAGGAGCCCTGCGTATGGTGCTCATCGGCGCGGGCGCCGGGGTCATCAGCTTTGTGGTCGGAAAGGTGCTGGGAGTGGCGATCGGTGGTTGAACGAGCACAAATTCGCAAGGCGCTGGTGGACATTCTCACCTCCCCCGGTGACCTCCTGACAGACCCTGCTGACACGGCGCCATACCTCGTGGATCATCGCCACCTCTACCAAGGTGGCGCACTAGGCGTAGCCTCACCGCGCACCGTTGAACAAATCTCACGGCTGATGAGCTTTTGCAACGAACAGCGCATAGGTGTAGTCCCACACGGAGGCAACACCAGCTACTGTGGCGGTGCGACACCGGACGAGTCCGGAAAACAACTGGTGGTATCGCTGCGCAGGCTGAACCGCATCCGCGGCGTTGATCCCTTGAACTACTCGCTCGTCGCGGAGGCTGGGTGCATTCTCGCCGACGTGCAGCGTGCCGCCGATGATGCCGAACGATTCTTTCCACTGAGCCTGGGCTCCGAAGGAACCTGTCAGATCGGCGGCAACCTGTCCACCAACGCCGGCGGCCTGAGCGTCCTGCGCTATGGAATGATGCGCGATCTGGTCTTGGGCCTGGAAGTGGTCCTTGCCGACGGCCGGGTCCTGTCATCTCTGAGCGCGCTCCGCAAAGACAACACCGGCTATGACCTCAAGTCGCTGTTCCTGGGAGCCGAAGGCACGTTGGGAATCATCACTGCCGCCAGCCTGAAACTCTTTCCCAAAATCCGCTCCTCGGCAACCGCGTTCACAGCGATCGCCGACGTCCAATCCGCCGTCGACCTTCTCGCCAGGCTGAGGGAAGCCAGCGGTGACCGCGTCAGCTCGTTTGAGCTCATTCCGCGCATCGGTGTCGACCTCACGATCCAACACATCCCCGGCGTGACCGATCCATTGCAACAACCCTATGCCTGGTACGTGTTGTGCGAGCTGACTTCCGCGCGCGCCGCCGAATCACTCGACACCATCATGGAGGAAGCGCTGGCGAGCGCGCTCGAAGACGGTCTGGTATTGGATGCGGCGCTGTCGCGCAACGAGCGCGAGCGCGCAGCGCTATGGAAGTTGCGCGAAACGATTCCGGAAGCACAACGCCTCGACGGCGCAAGCCTGAAACACGACATCTCGGTCACCATCGCGGCACTCCCCGATTTCGTGCGGCAAGCTTCGCAGTGGGTGGAGGCCAACGTTGCGGACGGCCGGCTCGTCATCTACGGCCATGTCGGCGACGGTAACCTGCATTTCAACCTCAACCAGGCGCCCGGCAGCGACGGCAACCGCTTCCTTGCCCGCGAGCCGGAAATCAAACGTGCCATCCATGATCTGGTCCGGGAGTTCGGCGGCAGCTTCAGCGCTGAGCACGGGATCGGCCGCCTCAAGGTGGAGGAGCTCGAGCACTACGCACCGGCGGTGGAGCTGGATCTGATGCGCGCGCTGAAAAAAGCCCTGGACCCGAACGGCGTTCTCAATCCTGGCAAAGTCTTACGCTGAGCTCGAATCCTTGACGTTAAGATTCGCCTCCATGAACGGTCGTCGGATATTCATCGGTGCTCTGCTGTCTGTGGTGCTCAGCCTGACGGCGTGCAACAAAGGCGCGCCGCAAACACCGTCGCCAACAACCGACAACTCCTCTGACGCCCGGCCACCGCGTGTCGACGGGCTACCGCAAATGGCCCTGACTCCCGACAGCGTCCATATCGATTACCGCGTCTGGGGCAAAGGCGATCCTGCCGTCGTGCTGATCCATTGTTGGGCCTGTGACTCGGCGTATTGGAACGCACAGATCGATGCACTCAAGTCCAAATACACCGTCGTGGCGGTCAATCTGGCCGGCCACGGCGCCTCCGAGAAAAACCGCTCTGACTGGTCGATGGGCAACTACGGGGAGGATGTCGCCACTGTGGTGCGGCAACTGCAGAACCGCCAGGTCGTTCTGGTCGGCCATTCGATGGGAGGCGTGGTGGCGCTGGAAGCCGCGCGGCGCATCGGCGATCGGGTCATTGGCATCATTGCGGTGGATGCGCTCAAGTCGATCGGGCTGCCGCCCATGAAACCGCGGGAAATCGAGCGCCAGCTCGCCCCGTTCCGCCAGAACTTCATCGAGGCCACACGCAACTACGTGAGCAGCACCATGTTCGAAAAAGGCGCCGACCCCATGCTGGTGCAGAAGGTCGCCTACGACATGTCGCTGGAGCCGGCCACGGTCGGCATTGCCTCGCTGGAGTCGCTGCTCGCGCTCGACTTCGCCACCGTGCTACCTGACATCCACGTGCCGGTGTTCGCCATCAACTCCGACCTCGGCCCCACCGATGCGGCGCGCATCCGCAAGACGCTGCCCGGCTTCAAGGTCGACGTTCTCGAGCACACCGGGCACTTTCTCATGATGGAGGCCCCGCAACGGTTCAACCCGTTGCTGCTGCAGGACATCGATCTGCTGGTGCAGAAAGCCCGGCACTGACGCCTGTAGCTCGTCCGAGTCCGGCACGACCGGGCCACAGCGGATCCGCAGCCAGTTGAGATCGAGCTGGACTTCCGCTTCGTCCGCGGACGACCACGCGGTCGCGAACGGGACGTCAACTCCCTGATCCTGCACCACGAGAATCAACGCATCCCGCTCCACCGCAAATGGCCAGTCGTCGCTATGGAGTGTGAGCTCGAGCTTGCGTCCGTCCGGTGTGACGAAGCGGCCCTTGCCGCCCTGATCCTGCAGGTCGAGCCGCAACAGCGGTCGCAGGTCCTGCGGGCGCCCTGTCGCGGCCCAGTCGATCCGACAGGTATACAACTGCGTGGTGTTGAGCTCGAACCAGTTGAAACCAATGACCTCCTCCTCCACCTCGCCATCGCTCTTGCGTAGCAAGCGGCGGCGATACCAGTAGAGATCATGGCCGACGAGCAATTGATACTCGACATAGCGGGCCTTCTGACCACGCGCATCCAGACAGCGATGCCCGATGGTGCTGCCCTTGAACTGCTCGCCTTCACGGGTAAACAACAGGTCGCACGCGGGAGTCGCCTCGATGTCCGCGTTACTCAACGTGGCGATGAGATTCGGTCGCCGGTTCAGATGGACCCACGCCTGCGGCCTGAGGAATGTGAACAAGCGGGCGCGCACACCGTGTACCGGCGGGTCCGCCGGCTCGAGCTTCACTACCAGCTGGCGCCGCAGGTTGTCAGGATCGTCATGGAGGAACTCCTCCAGGTACAACACGCGCGCGCCGAGCCACGGCAAAGCCACCGGCTCCACAACAGTACGAACGCGGCGATCGATGCTCTCAGGCCAGGAGTTGATGCCGGTGTCGCCGCTGACAACGACCTCCTCGCTCGAGTCGCGCACCCCGGGCCAGAGTCGTTGCAGGACATCGGCATCCGTGGCGGCGGCCGCTGTCGCAGCCAGGACCCACATACTGATGCCGACCACCATCCGGCTCACCCGGCATCGGCAAATCCTTACGGGTCTTTCTTGATGCGTACGAGACCTTCCTGCGCGGTACTGGCTACCAGTCGGCCATCGCGACTGAACAGGTTGGCGCGAGCAAAACCACGCGCACCGGAGGCGCTCGGACTCTCCACAGCGTACAGCAACCAGTCATCGACCCGCAGCGGGCGGTGGAACCACATGGCGTGATCGATGCTCGCCATGATGATGGAGCTGTGCAGAAAGGAGGTGCCATGCGGCAGCGTCGCGGTGTCGAGCAGAAAATAATCCGAGACATAAGCCAGCAGACAGCGATGTAACTTCTCGTCATCCGGCAGGCGGCCTACCGCGCGAAACCACAGCTGCCGCGCCGGCTCCGCGGGGCGCGGACGCAGATAATCGATCTGTTGCACCGAGCGAAATTCGAACGGCCGCGGCTGTTCGAAAAACTTGCGCATCCGCTCGGGTAAGCGCTCGAGCAGCTCGCGCGGCGGCTTGCTCGTATCGATCAACTCCTCCGGCGCCGGCACCGCGGGCATGGCTATCTGATGATCGAAGCCGTCTTCGTGCAACTGGAAGGAGGCGGCCATGTTGAAGATCTGCTGACCGTGTTGAATGGCCACGACACGGCGATTCGAGAAACTGTGCCCATCCAGGCTGCGGTCGACCTGATAGACGATCGGCGCGTTGAAATCGCCGCGACGTAGGAAATAGGCGTGCAGCGAGTGAACGACCCGGCCCTCGACCGTCGCGGAGGCGGCGGTGAGGGCCTGGCCGAGCACCTGCCCGCCGAAGACCTGCGGGCTGCCGATGTCGCGGCTCTCGCCGCGAAACAAGTTGACCTCCAGCTGCTCGAGCTCGAGTAGTGTCAACAAATCGGCAATGCGGTGATCCACGGGGGCGCGGTCCTTCAACCGAACTTGAACTTGCCGCGCATCAACGCGTTGTGGCCGGGGAAGGTGCACAGGTAGGAATAGTCACCGCCGGCTTTGAGAGCGGAAGTTGCAAATGTGACACTCGAAGTCTGTCCACCGCCGACAATTTTCGTGTGTGCAATGACCCGCTTGTCGCCTGCTGGGATATAGTCGTTCGGCAGCCCCGCACCCATGCCGGCGTTCGCCACCGCCGTCAGATCGGGAGTCGCCACCAACACCCAATTGTGACCCATCGCCGCCGCGGGCAACTGCCCGGCGTGATGAATGGTGACGGTCACTTCCTTGCAGCTCGCCGGAACCGCCAACTCCTTCTTGTCGTACTGCATCTGGTCATTGCCGGTGATTTCCAGCTTGCAAGCATCGCCGGCCGCGGCGGCCGGTGCGGACATCAGCAGCGCCTGGATCCCGAGCAGTGCGGTCGCGGCTAAAGTCTGTGTCATCAGCTTCATCATTGTCTCCTGGCAGTAAATCGATACCGATTGCAACATTGTCGATTGAAACATGGCGCGCCGAACGGAACAGCGCGTGGGAACCCCTTTATTCGCCGCCTGTACCTAGTCAGGCACGCCCAGTCGCTGGTGCATGATCGGGCTCGTCGTCGTGTACTGCAGGAATTGCTTTTTCTGCGGATACAAATGATGCTGAATGGCGAACGCCGCCAGTGCCGCCTCGTGAAATCCAGAGAGAATCAGCTTCTTCTTGCCCGGATAGGTGTTGATATCGCCGACCGCGAACACCCCTGGCAGACTGGTCTGGAACTTCTCGGTGTCCACCTTGAGCGCTTTTTTCTCCAGCTCCAGGCCCCACTCGGCGATCGCACCCAACTTCGGATGCAACCCGAAAAACACCAGCAGTTGGTCGGCCTGGAGGGAGTGGCTGGTACCGTCGCGCCCCTTGACATTCACGCCGCGCAACACACCGTTGTCGACAATGAAAGAATGAGGTAGCGCTTCGAACACTTTCATACGGCCGGCAGCGACGTGTTCCTGCATCTTGGCCACTGAATTCGGCGCCGCGCGATACTCATGACGGCGGTGCACGAGGGTGAGGCTACGCGCCTTCGGCAGCAGCTCCAGCGTCCAGTCGAGAGCTGAGTCACCGCCCCCGAAGATGACGAGGTGCTGGTCATGCAGGCTGCTCGAATTCTTCACCCTATAGTGCAAAGACGAGCCTTCGAATGCCTCCGATCCATCGATGCCGATGCGGCGGGGCTGGAAGGAGCCGACACCCGCGGCGATCACCACGGCACCCGTATCGAACGTCGTACCCGCGGTGGTCTGAACGCGGAAGCGCCCGCTTTCCTGACGCTCGAATCCCACCACTTCCTGGCCGAGATGGAATGTCGGGTGAAACGGCTCGATCTGCTTCATGAGCCGGTCGACGAGCTCCTGCGCGCCGCACACCGGCAACGCAGGAATATCGTAGATGGGCTTCTCCGGGTAGAGCTCCGCACACTGGCCGCCAGGATGCACCAGGGAGTCGATCAGGTGGGCTTTGATGCCGAGCAGACCGAGCTCGAACACCTGAAACAGCCCGCACGGGCCAGCTCCGATGATGACCACCTCGGTGGTAATGGCCTGTCCGGGAACAGGAGGAGTAATTTCGCTCAAATCAGTGGCTTCCACGGCAAGAGCAAGAGCGCCATTGTAGAGGGTCCGGCGTTCCGTCGCATAACCCGGACGAGGCGGTGAGGTGTGTGCGTACGCGGACTGGCGCCGTCTCGCTTGGGCTTGCGGCGCACCCCGTAAGTGCCGGAGAGGGGCGGTATCGCGAGCACCCCGCGCGAGACTCAGGCTTGCGGCGCGCGCATTGCGCGCTCACAAGCGGCACCAGTGGCGGTGGGGCCGTCGCCTTTTCGCTTACAATGCAGGCACTGTTACGCGCGCTGGAGATCCATCTTGACGTCGAATGCCGAACTGCAAGAGCGTCGCAAGAACGCCATCCCTCGCGGAGTCTCGAACTCCCTGGCGATCTACGCGGACCGCGCTTCCAACGCCGAGCTATGGGACGTCGAGGGCAAGCGCTACATCGACTTCGGGACCGGAATTGCTGTCCTCAACACCGGACACCTGCATCCGAGAGTGAAAGAGGCGGTTGCGAAGCAGCTCGACCGGTTCATACACACCTGCTTCCAGGTCACGCCCTATGAGAGCTATGTCGCGCTCGCCGAGCGCCTCAATGAGCTCGCGCCGGGCCGCACGCCCAAGAAAACGATTTTCCTCAGCACTGGAGCGGAAGCGATCGAGAATGCGATCAAGATCGCACGCTTCCATACCAAACGCTCGGCCGTTATCGCGTTCTCGGGCGGTTTCCACGGCCGGACGCTCGCGTGCATCAGCCTCACCGGCAAAGTACAACCCTACAAGGCCGGCTTCGGTCCCATGATGCCGGAGGTGTATCACCTCCCGTTCCCGATGACCTATCACGGCGTCACCGTCGAGCAATCGATGCAAGCTCTCGAGTTGCTCTTCAAGGCAGACATCGATCCCGCACGCGTGGCCGCCATCGTGATCGAGCCGGTTCTCGGCGAAGGCGGCTTCTACGTGGCGCCCGCGGAGCTGCTGCGCAAGTTGCGCGCCGTATGTGACCAACACGGCATCGTACTCATCGTGGACGAGATTCAGACAGGCTTTGCTCGCACAGGTCGCATGTTTGCCATCGAGCACGCCGGCGTCGAGCCGGACCTGATGACGATTGCGAAGAGCGTCGCCAGTGGCGTACCGCTGTCGGCCGTGATCGGTAAGGCCGACATCATGGATGCTCCGGGACCAGGGGGGCTCGGTGGGACATATGCCGGTTCGCCTCTAGCTTGCGCGGCAGGACTGGCGGTGTTGGATGTGATCCGCGAAGAACAGCTCCTGAACCGCGCGCAACACATCGGACACTTCATGACCTCGCGCTTGAAGGGACTGCAAGTGAGATTCCCCGCCATCGGCGAGGTGCGCGCGCTGGGAGCGATGGTGGCGATCGAGCTGGTGAAGAACTGTAGCGCTGATCAGCCGGACGCCGATCTCGCCAAAGCGTTGGTCCAGGCAGCAGCGCGGCGGGGCCTCATCCTCCTGTCCTGCGGCGTCTACGGCAATGTGATTCGCTTCCTCGCGCCGCTCACGATCTCAGATGCGCTGTTGAAGGAGGGTTTCCACACCTTCGAGCAGGCACTGGATGAAGTGACGCGCGCGGCAGCCGTCGTGGCGTAGTTAATTGGCTGAAAGTCGCCTGCGGCGCTTTCAGCGGACATGCGCCTGACTTCGGGTTGGCGGAGGGCAAAAAGCGGGGTTTTTGCCCTCGTGCACTAGTACGTCGCGTAGGCGAGGTCGCCTGCGGCGCTTTTACGCGCGACCGGCGTTCGCGTCGGTCGGGGTATGGAAGTACTCGCTCTCGGAGGCGAGTTGCTCCATCAGGCGTTTGAGCTCTGCCATACGGCCTTCAGCCGTGCTGATCGGCATGCAATCCTGACAACGAGGGTCGCCGCAAGGCTGACGCGAATACAGCCAGTACTGCAGGGCACCCGCAAGCAGCCCATCGGCGATGTCCCAGAGATCCGCGTCCTTATCCTTGTCCGCGAGCCGGTTGCCCAGATCGACCGCTTTGGTGAAGGCCGAATCGAAAGTGTCGGCGATCTCGCTCATGGGTCCCTTTTCTTAGTCATGCCCCTAGTATAAGGCAAACAACGCAGCAAGGTTCTCGACCCGCCGTGGGGCTCGACCGCGCCACCCGGCGCACCGCCGGCGAGCGCAGCACGGCCGCCAAAAGGGGGGCTTCGGCCTCCCACGACTTACCAATAAGCCCGTCACGGCCACGCTTTATGCGACCCTCGCCACGGAAGTGGCCGCCCGGCCGGGGCATCATGGAACGACGCCAAAAGAGCCAGCCGTCAGACATGGAAGTCCACCCGTCTTGGCTTATGTCACATGCAGCAAACTCGCTCCGAGATGCCGCCGTCCCAGCCCGTTTTGCCCGCTCCGGGAAAGACAGGCCGCCGATGGCGAGGCCTGAAGCCGCGCTTCGGCATCGGCAGCCGGCTGGCTTTGGGATTAGCCGCCGTGACAGCGGTCGTCCTCGTCGGCTATGGGCTAGCGGCCCGCACCACCCGCGAGGCGGCCCAAGCCGTCCGGAGCATGCAGAGCGAGAGCGAGCCGTTGGCGCGCCAGGCGAATGCGGTACTGGAAAGGCTGGTCGCCTACGACCGGGCCGTAATCGAGTACGTGCAGGGCGGCCGGACTTCCGACTTCCATAACATCACGGCCGCTGGAGAGGCACTCCAGGGAGCGTTGGCGACTTACTACGACAGCCAATCGACCCCTGCTCTCGATTCGGCAGCCCTGCAAATTCGTAGCCGCCTGTCCAGCCATATAGGGCGGGGCGAACAGCTCGCGAAAAGCGCTGCACAACGAGCTCAGTGGGTGGACGAACGCAACACGGCGCTCGAGCGTGTCTACCACTACATAGCGTCCGCAGGTGGCGCCGGCCTGGCGATCAACGGAAACCAGGTAGTGGCACAGCGCTCGCTGTCGGAGCTAGAGGCGGCCATAGCCGCCGTCCGCGGTACGGTCGCCGCGGGTCCCAACATGGCGCGTCGCGAGCAGGAATTCGCCGCCGTGTTGGCAGCTCACTCCGCGGAGCTGCAGGTGTCGCCCGGGAAGGCATGGCTGAACCTGGTACGCGAGGATTTCGCGACCGCCTCCCACCTGCGAGCCGCAATCGATCGCTTTGACGCGGCTAATGGACCGGCCAGACATGACTTGCTCGAAGACAGCGCGACGTTGACCGCCGCGGTGGAGGAGCAACTGCAAAAGCCGGCACGCGTCGGGCTGCTTCAGGCTGCTCAACATGCCGCGACATCGGCGGAAACCGCCGAGCACACACTGATGTTAACCGGCGCTGCCGTACTGGGTGTCGGGCTCCTGGTCTCAGTGGCCCTGGCGCTGAGTATCAGCCTGCCAGTACGACGGCTGACAACAGCGACGCGCCTGATCGCCAGCGGTCACCGCGGAGCCCGCGCCCCGCGCGGGGGATCCGCAGAGATCGACGAGCTGGCCGAGTCGTTCAACACCATGGCGGATCAAATCTCCAGAGCCGAAGGTGAGTTGCGTGCACACCAGGCAGAGCTCGAGCGCCATGTCGCCGAGCGCACGCGCCAGCTTCATCATCTGGCCCACCACGATCCGCTCACACAGCTGCCTAACCGACGACAACTCGCCGCCCGCCTCGCCAGCGCTTTGTCGCGCGCCTCAGCGACCGGTCAGCGGCTGGCGCTGCTGTTCGTGGATCTCGACAACTTCAAATCCATCAACGATACCCTGGGTCATAACTTCGGCGACCGGGTCCTGCAGGGCATCGCCAAACGACTGCAAACCGCCGCAGGCAACAACACTCTGCTGGCGCGCTTGGGCGGTGACGAGTTCACGGTCTTCTTCGAGGACGTCAAATCCGTGGAAGACGTGGAGGCTCGGGCGTCCGCGATCGTCGCAGCACTCCAACACCCTCTTACGATCGACGGACGAGCGCTGTCGACGAGCGCCAGCGTCGGCGCGAGCCTGTATCCGGATCATGCCGAGGACGCTGAAGGCCTGCTGCGGGCCGCCGACGTGGCACTGTTTCGCGCCAAGGAGTTGGGGCGGAATCGTTTCGCACTGTACAAAGCCGCGCTTTACGACGCCGCGGCCCAGCGGTTCCGCCTGGAGCAATCGCTGCGCAAGGCGGTCGAGGCTGGCGATCTGCTGCTGATGTTCCAGCCGCAGGTTTGCCTCCATACATTCGAAGTGACCAACCTGGAGGCACTGCTGCGCTGGCGCAAGCCGGACGGTCGCATCGCAACCGCCACCGAATTCATCCATATCGCGGAAAAGACGGGCCTCATTCACGAGCTCACCGACTGGGTGCTGCGCACCGCGACCACCACGGTGGCGGCCTGGCGCGCCCAAGGGTGGCATCGCGCCTGTGTGGCTATCAACGTCTCACCACCCCAGTTCTTCGAAAGTGACTTCGTGGGCCACGTCGCCCGCTCGCTTGAAGTCACCGGCCTGCCGGCGAGCGCGCTGGAGCTGGAGTTGACCGAAACGGTGTTTCAGACCGGCGCCACGACCGTCGAGTCGCTGCGCCGCCTGCGCGAGTTGGGCGTATCGATCGCACTCGATGATTTCGGCATCGGCTATTCCTCCCTGACCTCGCTCGAGCAGTTACCGATCAACCGGGTGAAGCTCGACCGGATGCTGGTGGAGGGAGTCGACACCAACCCGCGCTCGGCGGCCATCGTGCGCTCCATTGTCGCGCTCTGCCATGGACTGGGACTCCAGCTGGTGGCCGAGGGTGTCGAGCGACCGACACAACTGGAGTTCTTGTCCCAATGTGGCCCGGTGGGAGTCCAGGGTTACCTGCTTGCCTATCCAGTGGAAGCGCAGCAGGCGGAAGACGCAGCGCGCGCCGCCGCCGCCCGCGCCAAAGTTATCTTGCAGGCCGCCGCGAAATCACCGCCGGCGGATGCCGCAGCCGCCTCTGTGGTGTTTGTCGGCTCCGGCGGCGCACGCAAGCGCACGAACTGATCCCCTGGTCGGCGCGGCGAAGCGACGATTTTCATGCGACCAACCGCGGCAAACAGACCTGATGCCGCATCTGACTGCGGCCCGCAATGTCGAGCTGCCACTGCTATTGACCAGCCTGAGCGGCGCGCGGCGTAAGAAAAAATCGCTGGCGGCGCTCGAGCTCGTCGGGTTGGCCGACCGGCGCAGCCACAAGCCAAGTCAACTCTCCGGAGGTCAGCAACAACGCGTCGCCATCGCGCGCGCCATTGTGGCGGATCCGCCCGTGTTGATCTGCGATGAGCCCACCGGGGACCTCGACCGTGCCATGGCTGAGCAGATTCTCGATCTTCTGCGCACGCTCAACACACAGTTCCGCAAGACGATCATCATGGTGACTCACGATCCCAAGGCCGCCGGCTACGCCTCGCGGCAGGTACGAGTCGACAAGGGACGTATCGCCCCACTGGCGCAGGCCGCGGCATGAAGTACCTTCGCCTCGTCTGGGAAGGCATCTGGCGCAAACCGGGCCGTACGACATTGACCCTGCTGCAGGTGATCGTGGCCTTCCTGTTGTTCGGGCTGCTGCAGGGCATGAAGAGCGGCATTGACGACTCCATCAACAAGCTGCGCGCGGACCTCTATCTGGTGGGGCGTGAGAGCGGTGTTGGTCCACTGCCGCGCGCGATGTACAGCCGCATCCAGTCGGTTCCGGGAGTGAAGTCGGCGACCCTCCAGGATTTCATGCTGGGCACCTATCAAAAGCCCTCGCAGGTGATCCCGATCCTTGGCGTGGACATTTCGACCCGGCTCGAGACCGTAGGCGACTTTGCCACCTCGAGCGCGGCAATTGAGGCAATGAAGAAAACACGCACGGGATTGCTCATCAGCGAGTCGCTGGCGCGCAAGTAAGGTTGGCACGCGGGCGAGCGGATCCC
>Ga0134126_10006271_pt1 | contig 14884 bp, 15 predicted proteins | sample KB31752_FD_96881 | JGI IMG/M metagenome (GOLD analysis project Ga0134126, IMG submission 96881) | Terrestrial soil microbial communities with excess Nitrogen fertilizer from Kellogg Biological Station, Michigan, USA - KB3-175-2 | ecosystem: Environmental > Terrestrial > Soil > Unclassified ...
CCGAGCGCGTCGATCTGGCGCGCAACGTCGACGCCTCGCTGGAGGCGGTCGAGGACATTCTGGGGACGTTGCTCGACATCTCAAGGCTCGACGCCGGCGCGACCAAGCCGGAAATCTCCGGTGTCGCGCTCGCCGAGTTGTTCCGACAGTTGGAGATCGAATTCGCGCCGATGGCGCGCGCCAAGGGGCTGAAGCTGACCTTCGTGGCGACCCGGCTCGCCGTGCGCTCGGACCGGCGGCTGCTGCGGCGGCTATTGCAGAATTTCGTCTCCAACGCCGTCAAATACACGCCGCAAGGCCGCGTGCTGGTCGGCGTGCGCCGCCAGGGCGAGGCGGTGCGGGTGGAGGTGTGGGACACCGGCCTGGGCATCCCCGAGGAGAAGCGGGCGCGGGTGTTCGATGAGTTCCACCGGCTCGAACAGGGCGCGAAAGTGGCGCGTGGGCTTGGCCTCGGGCTGTCGATCGTGCAGCGGCTCGGGCGCGTGCTCGACCACCCGATCGGGCTGAAATCGCAGCACGGGCGCGGCTCGGCGTTCTCGGTGACGGCGCCGCTGGCGCATGCGGCGGCGCTCGCCTCGCCGGCGGCCGCCGCCGCGCCGGCGAGCACGCAGGACCCGCTGGCTGGCTTGCGCGTGCTCGCCATCGACAACGAGCCTCGGGTGCTGGAGGGGATGCGCGTGCTGCTCGGCAAATGGGGCTGCGAGGTGGCGACCGCCGCCGGCCTCGCCGAGAGCCTCGCCAAGCTCGATCCGCCGCCCGACATCGTCATCGCCGATTATCACCTCGACGACGGCGACGGGCTTACCGCCATTGCCGCCGTGCGGGCGCGGCTTGGCGTCGATCTGCCGGCCGTGCTCGCCACCGCCGACCGCAGCGTCGAGGTGCGCGCCGCCTGCGCGGCGACCGACGTGGCGTTGCTCCACAAGCCGCTGAAGCCGGCGCCGCTGCGGGCGCTGCTGACGCGCGGGCTGTCGCTCAAGCGGGCGGCGGAGTGAGGCGGGCGCGGGCTTCGATGCGCAAGCTCGAATCAGGGCTGCGTGGGCGCGGCCTGAATGGCGATGGGCGCCTCGCGTTGCGGATAGCCGAGGAGAGCGAAGTCTTCTCGGAAGAATGTGTTAACGCGAAGGATGGCCTGGGCGTCCCACACGATTGGCTGCGTAAATTTCGCGCCGCTATAAATGATTTTAGAAGCTTTCGGCCTGGGTAAACCGTTGTCGCCAGCTACTTGCGCTATAATATTGTCAAGGCCATGTTCATATTTAAAGACCTTGACGCGGGAGCCAATAAAATCGACCTGTGGCCGCAAATGATTATCTAAATTCCACTTATCTGTTTTCGTCGTGTCGAGCGCCTGCCCAAGCCATTGTGAGAACGTCGGATGGGTCTTGAAAAAAGCTTTTTTAGCGATGAGCGCCCTCATTCTGAATTCGCTCTCGATACGAGCATAGGGGTCGCGCACGACGGTAAATGCGTAATCAAAAAAATTTTCGGTAAAGAAATACATCAACTCCTCGAAGGTATAGTGTTGAGGCGTCGTTTTCGCGAATAGCGGAATGATGGAGGCATGAAACTGCAATGCTCCAAAACCCGACATCCAATCTTCGACGGCGGTCCCGCCCGTCTTGGCAATGTGCAGGAATAATATATTCTTCCCGTTGACATGAATGAAGGGCATCACGAAGTCTCATTTTCGCTTACAGCGGCCGCCGAACCCTTAAGACTCGGCGTCGCCGTCAGGGCGAGCGAAGCGAAGCCACGACGGAGTTTTTACAGCAAAGATACTTCCTACGCCGCCTCTTTATTACGAAATAGCAGCTCCACATAGCGGCGCAGGTGATCGACGCTCTCAATCGCCACCGCCGGCTCGCCCGCCGCCTTGGCGAGGATGAACGCGCCTTGCAGCACCGCCTGCGTATGCAAAGCCAGGCCGCGGGGGGTGAAATCGGGGCTGACGACGTAAAGTTGCATCGTGGCGGCGATGTCGGCCTCCAGCGTCGCCGCATGGCCGACGATGCTGGCTTGGCAGGCGTCGCGGATGGCGGGGTGGGTTTGATAGATCTCCTGCGCCAGAGTGCCGACGAGGCAGGTGAAAACGGCGATCTCATCGGCGATCAGCGCGCGGCGAAAAGCGATGTAGCCGAGCAGGCGATCGAGCGGATCGGCGGCGGCGTGATAGGGGGCGCAAGCGAACAATTCGCCGGTGATCTTCGACCAATGCTCGGCGGCGGCGACCGCGAGCGCCGGCTTATCGGGAAAATGATGGAAGAACGAGCCTTTGGCGACGCCGGCGCGTGCGCACAGGGCGTCGATCGTGGTGGCCGAATAGCCCTGCTCGCGGATCAGCGACAGGGCGGCGTCGAGCAGCTTACGCCGCGCCGGCGCCATGGGGCGTTGTGGGGTCATGATTAAGCCATACCGACCAGTCGGTACAGATGCAAGGCGCGCGCTTGTCCGGGCGACAGCCTGCCCCTATGACGAAGGCCGAGCGCAGGGAGGCCCGACGTGGTTTACGAGAACATCCTGGTCGAGACGCATGGCAAGGTCGGGCTCATCCGGCTCAACCGGCCGAAGGCGCTCAATGCGCTGAGCCGCGGCCTGATTGCCGACCTCAACGCGGCGCTGACGGCGTTCGAGAATGACGAGGCGATCGGCGCCATCGTGCTCACCGGCTCCGAGAAAGCCTTCGCCGCCGGGGCCGACATCAAAGAACTCCAGCAGCTTTCGTTCACCGACGCGCTGATGGCCGACCCGTTCGTCGCCTGGGAATATGTGACCAAGATCCGCAAGCCGGTGATCGCGGCGGTGGCGGGCTTCGCGCTCGGCGGCGGCTGCGAACTGGCGATGATGTGCGACTTCATCGTCGCCTGCGAAACCGCCAAATTCGGCCAGCCGGAGATCAAGCTCGGCGTCATTCCCGGCGCCGGCGGCACGCAACGGCTGCCGCGCTTCCTCGGCAAGGCGAAGGCGATGGACATGGTGCTGACAGGGCGCATGATGGACGCCGCCGAGGCGGAGCGCTCCGGCCTCGCATCGCGCGTGCTGCCGGCCGAAAACTTCGTCGACGCGGTGGTCAAAATCGCCGCCGAGATCGCCGGTCTCGGCGCCGTCACGGTGCGGGCGGCCAAGGAGGCGGTCAACCGCGGCTTCGAGACCCCTTTGAGCGAGGGCGTGCTGTTCGAGCGCCGGCTGTTCTTCGGGCTGTTCTCGACCGAGGATCAGAAAGAGGGCATGAAGGCCTTCGTCGAGAAGCGAGCGCCGCAGTTCAAGAACCGCTGAGGCTTCGCAAGTCCGCGCTGACATGCTAGGGGCTTCGGCCATTCAACAGAGGGAAGTCCGATGAAACTGTTCCGTCACGGCGCCGCCGGCGCCGAACGCGCCGGCGCGATCGATGCGCGCGGCGTCAAGCGCGATCTGTCGCTGCTCGTGCCCGACATCACGCCGGAGTGGCTGGCGCCCGAGAAACTCGCCGCGCTCGCCGCCATCGACCTGACGAAGTTGCCGGCCGTACCCACGGGCGCGCGCCTCGGCGCGCCGGTTGGCGGCTCGCGGCAGTTCCTCGCCATTGGCCTCAACTATGGCAAGCACGCTGCCGAGACCGGCGCACAACCGCCGAAGGAGCCGATCCTTTTCAACAAGGCGATCACCTGCATGCAGGGGCCCGACGACGAAGTTCAGTTGCCCGAGGGTTCCGAGCAGATGGACTGGGAGGTCGAACTCGGCGTCATTATCGGCGCGAAGGCGAGCCGGGTGTCGAAGGCCGACGCGCTGAAGCATGTCGCCGGCTATTGTCTGGCCAACGACGTCTCCGAGCGGCATTGGCAAATTCATCGCGGCGGCCAGTGGGTGAAGGGCAAGAGCTTCGACACTTTCGGCCCGCTCGGGCCTTATCTGGTGACCGCCGACGAGATCGCCAACCCGCAGGATCTGCCGGTGTCGCTGAAGGTCAATGGCGTCATGCGCCAGAACAGCAACACCAGCGACATGATCTTCTCGGTGGCCGAGATCGTCGCCCATCTCAGCCTGTTCATGACGCTGCTGCCCGGCGACGTCATCGTCACCGGCACGCCGGAGGGCGTCGGCCTTGGCATGAAGCCGCCGGTATTCCTCAAGCGCGGCGACGTGATGGAGCTCGACGGCGGCGTGCTCGGCCAGCAGCGCCAGAAGGTCGTCTGAGGGAACCCGCCCGCTTGCTACGAGTTCTCCCGAGCGGGCGCGGTGGATGCGCCCGAAATCGGGAGATCAGGCGCATGGCGACGCACGGATTAATTGTTTGGCTTATCATTGGCGGCGTCGCGGGTTGGCTGGCCGGGCTTATCGTGCGCGGCGGCGGCTATGGGATCATTGGCGACATCGTCGTCGGCATCATCGGCGGGGTATTGTTCGGCTGGCTGTTCGGGGCCTCGGGGATGATGGTTGGTTCCGGTCTGATCGGCTCGATTATCTCGGCGACCATCGGCGCGGTCATTCTGATAGTGGTGCTGCGCCTGGTGTCGCGCGTCGTGTGACAAAGGCGCCGGTGAGCGAGCAAACGGCGGCTTCGGCCGCCGTTTTTGTTTGGGCGGGTCAGCGACGATAACCAAATAAGTGTAACTGCCAAGGTGGGCGAGGGTCCCGGCCGCTTTCCGTCATGCCCGGACTTGTTCCACGGCTGTCCGGTTCGTCGTGAGAAGCCAAAACCTGAGTCGAACCAAGCGCTTGTCCGCGCGAAGCAAGTTCGCGAATACCTGGCGAGTGCTTTGGTTTGGTTGCTCGTCGCCCATTCGCTTCGGCTCGGCGAGGGGACGGCTCGGAAAATTCGGCATCGGCAGGGGCAGAAATGCGAGTGGGAACAGCATGGGGCTGCGCGCAAAGCGAGTCGCTCGACCCCATGGCAACCGATTTCCGCGAACCGGACAGCCGTGGGACAAGCCCGGCCATGACGGCATCGGCGCCTTTCGATTCCCCCCGCCTTGGCGGTTACAAATAAGCTTCGATGATCTGGAACCCTGCGCCGCAACCGGCGTTTGGTTGGACAAGGCCGAGCGCGACCGGTTCCTGAGGAGGGTCAAATGGGTTTTGGACGTGGAGCTTTGCTCTGGTTGATCGGCATCCCGCTGCCCATCATCATCCTGCTGGCGCTGTTCTGGCATCGCTGAACGCGCCAAGCCGATAAACAACCCCCGTGGCGCTAAGGCGCGCGGGGGTTTTTGTTGGCGTGCGAAGCCGACTTATGTGGCCGCGCGCGCCGCCCAGTAATCGGTCTGCAATTGCGCCGCCTCCGGCTCCAGTAGCGGTCCCACAACTTCGGTCGGGCGCTGCCCGGCGGCGAACACGATGCGGCAGGGCAGGTCGAGCGTCGGGTTCTCCGCATGCGCGCCGGTCGCCGCCTTCAGCCCTTTCTCGCTCTGGCCGTAGACGACGCGGCCGATCCCCGCCCAATAGAGCGCGCCGGAGCACATCGCGCACGGCTCGGCGGATGAGTAGAGCGTCGACAGGCGCAACCGTTCCAGATCGAGCGTCTTGGCCGCCCAGGAGGCGATGAGCCGTTCGGCGTGGGCGGTGCGGTCGCCGCCCTCGGCGCTGAAGCCGTTGCCCTGCTCGCGCAGGATGTCGCCGTCCGGCCCGACGAGCACGCAGCCGAAGGGATGGTCGCCGCCGTCTCGGGCGCGGCGCGCGACCTCGAAGGCGCGGCGCAGAAAGTGCAAATCCTGGTCGGGGGTCAAGGCGTCTCTCCTGGCGCGGCCATAATGGCGGAGCGGCGCGATTGGCGCCAGCGCACGCGGATAGACGCCGGCGCCCAATTGACGGGCGGTTCGCGGCGGGCTCTAAACGAAGCCGGGCGCTAAGGCGCCCGCCCGCGCGGACGGCGCGGAGCTTGCATCAAGGGCGGAGCGCGCGCGGGTCTCCAGGGCTTGCGTGTCGGCGCGGGGGCGGAATGGCTGATAACGGGTTGAATCCGCGTCTGGAGTTGCGCGGCGTAACCAAGCAATTTCCGGGCGTGCTGGCCAATGACAATGTGAGCCTGACCGTCAAACCCGGCGAGATTCACGCCCTGCTCGGCGAGAACGGAGCCGGCAAGTCAACGCTCGTCAAGATGATCTATGGCATCCTGGCGCCCGATTCCGGCGAAATTCGCTGGGACGGGACGCCGGTGCGAATCGCCAACCCGCGCGCCGCGCGCAAGCTCGGCATCGGCATGGTGTTCCAGCACTTCTCGCTGTTCGAGGCGCTGACGGTGCTGGAGAACATCGCGCTCGGCTTAGACGCCAACATCGCGCAAAAGAAGCTCGAAGCCGAGATCCTGCGCGTGCTGGCTCTCTACGGCCTGACGCTCGACCCGCATCGCATCGTCTCGACGCTGAGCGTCGGCGAGCGCCAGCGCATCGAGATCGTGCGCGCTCTGCTGCTCAGCCCGAAGCTGCTGATTATGGACGAGCCGACTTCGGTGTTGACGCCGCAGGAGGTGGAGCAGCTTTTCGAGACCCTGCGCAAGCTGAGCTGCGAGGGCTGCTCGGTCCTCTACATCTCCCACAAGCTGCACGAGATCATCGCGCTGTGCGAAACGGCGACGATCCTGCGGGCCGGCCGGTTCGTCGCCGAATGCGATCCGCGCCACGAGACCTCGAAGAGCATGGCTGAATTGATGATCGGCGCGAACCTGAAGGAGATCGCGCGCGGCGCCGGGCGCGCCTTCGGGCCGGAGAAATTCGCCACGCGGGCCTTGAGCTTGCCCAAGCGCGGCGATTTCGGCGTCGCGCTGAAGAACATTTCGCTTTCCGTGCGGGCCGGCGAAATTCTCGGCGTCGCCGGCGTCGCCGGCAATGGGCAGAACGAGTTGATGGAGGCGTTGAGCGGCGAGGTCGCCTCGCCGGACGCCGCGATCGTGCTGGAGGGCAAACCGATCGGCAGGCTCGGGCCGACGCAGCGGCGCGCGCTCGGCGTCTGCGCCGTGCCCGAGGAGCGCAACGGCCACGCCGCGGTCGGCGATTTCACCCTGGCGCTGAATGGCGCGCTGACGGCGCGCCGGCGCATGGGCTTCGTCTCCGGCGGGCTCATCGACATGGGGCGCGCCCGCGCCTACGCCAACCAGGTGATCTCCACCTTCACCGTCAAGGCGCTCGGCCATCAGTCGACGGCGGGCTCGCTGTCGGGCGGCAATTTGCAGAAATTCATCATGGGCCGCGAGATCTTGCAGGAGCCGTCGGCGATCGCGGTGAGCCAGCCGACCTGGGGGGTCGACGCCGGCGCCGCCGCCGCGATCCGCCAGGCGCTGGTCGATCTGGCCGGGCGCGGCTGCGCCATTCTCGTCATCTCGCAGGATCTCGACGAATTGCTGGAGCTTTGTGACACGTTGGTGGTCATCAATCTCGGCGCTCTGTCGCGGGTGATGAAAGTCGGCGAAGCCTCGATCGAGGAGATCGGCCTGCTGATGGGCGGCGTGCATGGCGATCCGAAGGCGACCGTCGAGATGACGGAGGCGTTGCAGCATGCGCATTAGGCTGGAGAAGCGACGAGAGATCAGCCGCCTCATGCTGGTCTTGAGCCCGATCGGCGCGGTGATCGCGACGATGATCGTCGGCGCGGTGATCTTCGAGGCGCTGGGCTACGACGGGCCGCGCGCGGTGTCGGATATTTTCTTCACGCCGGTGCTCGCCACTTACAAATGGCAGGACGTCGCCGCCAAGGCGGCGCCGCTGATCCTCATTGCGCTGGGTCTGGCGGTCTGTTTCCAGGCCAAGGTGTGGAACATCGGCGCGGAAGGGCAATATCTGCTCGGCGCGCTCGGCGGGGCCGGCGTGGCGATGCTGACCCAGAACATGCATGGCTGGTGGATCGTGCCTTTGATGATCGCCGCCGGCATGGCCGCGGGCGCGTTGTGGGCGGCGCCGGTGGCGTGGTTGCGCAACCGCTACGGCGTCAACGAGATCCTGTCGAGCCTGATGCTGGTCTATGTCGCGGTTCAGGTGCTCGGCTATTTTGTCACCGGCCCGTGGAAAGACCCGCATGGCCACAATTTCCCGCAGACCGCGCCGTTCACCGCCGATCAGATGCTGCCCGCCAATCTGTTCGGCCTGCCGTTCCCGCCGGGGCTCTATGTCGCCTTTGCGTTGGCGTTGGGGTTCTGGCTCGTCATGGCGCGCTCGGAATATGGGCTGGGCGTGCGCGTCGTCGGCGAGGCGCCGAAGGCGGCGCGCTACGCCGGCTATCGCGCCTCCGATACGGTGTGGTCGACGCTGCTGATCTCGGGCGCGATGTCGGGACTGGCCGGGGTCTTGGAGGCGACGACGCTATCGGGGCAGCTCAACCTCGGCTTTCCCTCCGGCTATGGCTTCACGGCAATCATCGTTTCGTTCCTCGGCCGGCTGCATCCGATTGGCATCGTGCTGGCGGGGGTCGTGCTGGCGATCTCCTATGTCGGCGGCCAGGTGGCGCAGACGACTGTGCATGTGCCGAGCGCCACCGCCGGCATTTTCCAGGCGATGATGCTGTTCTTCATCCTGGCCAGCGACGTGCTGGTGCGCCGGCGTATCCGGATAGAATGGGGCGCGCCGAAGACGGCGGCGGCGCGGGCATGAAGACGGATTTTTCCCCGCGTGGTCTGCGCCTTGCCCGGGCTTGTCCCGGGCATCCACGCCCAAGCGCGCAGTCCGGTGAATTGTCGCCGGAACAGGCAGGGGTTCTGAGAGCGCCATATCGCGTCACGGCGTGGATGGCCGGGACAGGCCCGGCCATGACGTCGAACGCGGGGACCGAGGCCAAGGCATGACCATCGATCTCGTCATCGCGGAGATCCTGACGGTCGTCAATATCACGACGCCGATCCTGCTCGCCGCCACCGGCGAACTGGTGGTCGAGAAGAGCGGCGTGCTCAATCTCGGCGTCGAGGGGATGATGCTGTGCGGCGCGATCGCCGGCTTCGCCATCAGCTTCGTCTGTTCGGACCCGGCCTTCGCCGATTCTTTGCCCTGGCTGGCGGCGGCGGGGCCGTGGATCGGGGTGGTCGGGGCGGCGCTGGCGGGCGCGCTGGCGGCGTTGCTGTTCGGCTTCATGGTGCTGACGCTGGGCGCCAATCAGGTGGCGAGCGGGCTGGCGCTGGTCATTTTTGGGACGGGCGTTTCCTCGCTGATCGGCTCCGCCTATGTCGGCGTCGCCGTCCAACCGTTCGACCAACTGTTCCCGGACGCGCTGGCGCAGCAGCGCTTCGGCAAGCTCATCTTCAGTTACAGCCCGCTGGTCTATTTCGCCTTCATCATGGTCGCCGTGGTCGGCTGGTTCCTCAGCCGCACGCGCGCCGGGCTGGTGCTGCGGGCGGTCGGCGAGAATGACCTTTCCGCCCATTCGATCGGCTATTCCGTCATCGGCGTGCGCTATCTGGCGGTGCTGTTCGGCGGCGCGATGGCGGGGATTGGCGGCGGCTATTTCTCCATGGTCATCACGCCGATGTGGGCCGAGGGGATGACGGCGGGGCGCGGCTGGATCGCGCTGGCGCTGGTGGTGTTCTCCGGCTGGCGGGCGCGGCGGCTGCTCGGCGGGGCGTATTTCTTCGGGGTGTTCATGACGCTCGAACTTTACGCCAAGGCCTCAGGATTTTCCTTTCTTCCGAGCCAGTTCTGGGCTTCAATGCCGTATCTGATGGCGATTATCGTCCTGGCGGTGATGTCGGCGCGCAGCCGCGGCGGCTCGCAGGCCCCCGCCTGCCTGGGCAAATCGTTCATCCCTGACGCTTGAGGTTTTTTTTCTTGTAAGGAGAAGTCAATGACGACGATCAACCGGCGCAGCCTCATCAAATCCGCCGGCGCCGCGGCGCTCGCGGCGCCGTTCATCAACCGGACCGCGCTCGGCGACGCGCCGCTCAAGACGGCTTTCGCCTATACCGGACCGATCGGCGACTACGGCTTCACCTGGGCGCACGAGCAGGGCCGCAAGGCGATGGTGAAGGCGATGGGCGGCCGGGTGACGGCCGACTATGTCGAGAACGTCCCCGAGGACCAGAGCGCCATTCCCATCTTCCGCGACCTCGCCAGAAGCCACGACCTGGTGTTCACCTGCTCGTTCGGCTTCATGGACCAGACGATCGCGGTCGCCAAGGAATTCCCGAAGGTGAAGTTCGAGCACAACACGGGCTTCAAGCACGCGCCGAACGTCGCCACCTACAACAACCGCTTTTACGAAGGCCGCGCGGCACTCGGCCTGATCTCCGGCATGATGTCGAAGACGGGCATCATCGGCTATCTCGGCTCGTTCAAGATCCCGGAAATCGTCATGGGCGTGGATTCCTACACGCTGGCCGCACAGTCGATTAACCCGAAGATCAAGTGCAAGCTGCTGATGATTGACACCTGGTTCGATCCGGCCAAGGAATCGGCGGCCGCCGAAACGCTGGCCAATCTCGGCTGCGATTTCATCACCACGCACACCGATTCGCCGGCCGCGTTGCAGGTCTGCGAGAAGAAGAAGATCCACGGCTTCGGCCAGGGCGCCGACATGTCGCGCTTCGCGCCGCACGCGCAGCTGACCTCCAATCTCGACATCTGGGCGCCCTATTACATCGAGCGCGCCAAGCTGACGCTGGCGGGCAAGTGGACGAACTCGGATTCCTGGTGGGGCGTCAAGGAGGGCACGGTGAAGCTCGGGCCCTACAACAAGAGCGTGCCCGACAACGTAAAGGCCGCCTCCGACAAGCTGATGAAGGGTTGGGTGGACGGCTCCTATGACTGCTTCACCGGCCCGATCGCCGATCAGTCCGGCAAGGAGCGGGTCGCCAAGGGCGTGCGGATGTCCGACAAGGAATTGCTGGTGCTCGACTGGTACGTGAAGGGCGTCGAGGGCTGAGCGGGCTGGCGTAACTTTCGCACTCTTGGCGGCGCGCCCGGTGCGCCGCCAAGGCCGGCCGGCGATTGCGCGCCTTGAAGCTTTCCCGCCGTCAGGGCAAAAGGGGAGGCGAAGGAGACGCCCCATGTCCGTCAATAAGCAGATCGTTTTCGACTCGCGGCCGACCGACAAGGTTTCGGCGGCGAATTTTCGCACCGTCGAGGCGGCGGTTCCCCACGCCGGCGAGGGCGAGATCGTCGTGCGCCAGCATTATCTCTCGCTCGACCCCTACATGCGCGGCCGCCTCAGCGACGCCAAGAGCTACGCCAAGCCACAGGAACTCGGCACGGTAATGGGCGGCGGCTCGGTCGGCGAGGTCGTCGAATCCAAGAACGGCAAGTTCAAGCCCGGCGACTTCGTCGTCGGCATGGGCGGCTGGCAGCAATTCGCGCTCTCCGACGGGGCGGGTTGGACGGTGGTGGACGCCAAGTCGATCCCGCTTTCGGCCTATGTCGGCGTCGTCGGCATGCCCGGCGCCACCGCCTGGTACGGCCTCAACGAGATCATCAAGCCGAAGCCGGGCGAGACGGTGGTGGTCTCGGCCGCCTCCGGCGCGGTCGGCGGCGTCGTCGGCCAACTCGCCAAGCTCAAGGGCGCGCGCGCGGTCGGCATCGCCGGCGGGGCTGAGAAGTGCGCTTATGTGCGCGACACGCTCGGCTTCGACGCCTGCGCCGATCACAAGTCGGCCAGCTTCGGCGACGACATGAAAGCGGCGCTGCCCGGGGGCGTCGACGGTTTGTTCGAGAACGTCGGCGGCGAGCCGTTTCTGCAAAGCCTGAAGCGAATCAACGATTTCGGCCGCGTCGCGATCTGTGGTCTGATCGCCTCCTATGAGGCCGCGCCGACCGCCTTGCCGGACATGCGGATTTTCCTGGTGCGGCGCATCAAGATCGAGGGTTTCATCGTCTCCGACCATTTGGCGCTGTGGCCGAAAGCGCTGGCCGAGATCGCCGGCCTCGTCGCCTCCGGCAAGCTCAAGTATCGCGAGACCGTGCGCGAGGGGCTCGACGCCGCGCCACAGGGCCTTGTCGATCTGCTGCACGGCGGCAATTTCGGCAAGATGCTGGTCAAACTGGTCTGAGCGCGGCGAGATTCGCAGGACTGGTTTGTGACAACCGGCTCCGCTAGGGTCGAGCGCGCCGAAACGCGATGGACCCTATGCAAAAAACCTTCAAACACCCGCTGGCCCGCAGGGCGACCAGCGTTAAGGCGCGGCTGCGCGACGGCGGCGAGCAGACGCTGCTCGTCGTCCTGACGACGCTGGAATTGGACGAAAAGGCCAAGGGTTTCAACGCCAAGAACATCGGCCGGCTGCGCCAGGCGGCCGAGGCGTTCCTGACCGAGGATGCGGAGTTCGCGGGCTACGCGATCCTCAACCGGCCGAAGGACTGGTAGCGGCGGGCCCGGGTCGAGCGTTTTCGGTTTCGCGCCAACGACGGACGAGCCGAGGCGGCGGCGTGTCTGCGATCCCCAATCTGGAAAGGGCCAACTTGAAGCCTCTCCGTAGCGCGCCCGCGACATCTCGCGCCGTCGCAAAAGCGCAACGTCCTGGCCACATCCTCCTCTTTTTCGATCACGGGAGCGGCGCGATGGACGACGAGGCGGCGAAGAAGGCGGCGGTGATTTTCCGGCGCATCCACGGCGAGGTGGCCGACGACCTCGACGAGGAGTTGGAGCTGAGTTCGAGCGCATGCTGGCGCGAGCCGGAATCGTCCTCATCAAATATTGGTTTTCAATTACTGACGAGGAGCAGAACCTGCGCTTCCTGATGCGCATCCACGATCCCTTGAAACAGTGGAAGCTGAGCCCGATGGATCTGGAATCGCGCCGGCGCTGGGAGGATTACACCAAGGCCAAAGAGGAGATGTCGGAGCGCACGCATATTCCCGAGGCGCCCTGGCATGTGGTGGAGGCGGTCAACAAGAAGCAGGCGCGGTGAGCGCACGCCGGCGCCGCGCGAGCTTTATGTGCCTGACGTCTACTCCGGATGGTTCGACTGATACAGGTTTCGCCGGAAGATCGTTTCTGTGAGTGCTGCTCGTCGCGCTCAGTTCGTCCTCGCGCATGACAACGAAGGCGCGCCGGCATGGACGCCTTAGGCCGCTTCAAAAGCCCGGCGGCGTCACAGCGCCTCCAGTATGAATTGGAAGGCCAGCATGCCGGGATCGTCGAGGCCGACGCTCTTTTCGGCGAAAATGCGCGCCCGGCCGATCTTCGCCTGGCGGTCGCGGAAAGCGTCGAGCGTTTGCCCGACGGCCGCCCTGGCCGCGGCCAGGATCGCCTGCGGCTCGTCCAATCCGGCGACGCTGTCGGCCGCCGCCGCCAGCGCGTCGAGCACCGTCTTGTCGCCGAGCGCCGCCTTGCCGCGGGTCTGCATCGCCTCGCGGGCGCCGCCGAGCAGCGGCGAGATCTCGCTCCATGGCACATCGGTGCGGCCACGCGTCGCTTTGGCCGCGCTCATCAGCCCGGTCGCCAGCAGCGTGCCGAAGCTTGACCCCGAAACTTGCGTGAAAGCCTGCGCCGCCTTCATCAACGCCATGCCGATGTCGGCCGGCATGTCGGCGGCGGCGGCCTTTGCGGCGCGGCCGCCGCGCACCATCGTCACGCCGAGATCGCCATCGCCGAGTTGGCCGTCGGCGCGGTTCAGTGCGTCCGCCACTGTCTCCATGTGATCGGCGATGCGCACCAAGCCCATCGCCAGATCGTCGCGCGTCATGCCCATCTCAGACCCTCCAGAACGCGCAATCTGCCGGCGCCTTCAGATAGGCCTCCAGTTGATCGTCGAGCCGGCAAAGGGTGAACGAGACGCCCGCCATCTCCATCGAGGTCGCATAACGGCCGACCAGCGGCATGACGGTCTCGGCCCCCGCCTGCTCGATGCGGTGTTTGACCCGGCGATAGAGGATGTAAAGCTCCTCGGGCGGCGTCGCGCCGAGCGAGTTGACGAGCGGCGACAGGCGCTCGCCGCGGCGCAGCGGCCGGTCTTTCACCAGCATGTCGAGCATCTCGTCGGCAATTGCGTCGGCGTTCGTCAACCGGCCGCGCCGGACGCCGGGCTCGCCGTGGATGCCCATGCCGATCTCCATGTCGGTCTCGGCGATCTCGAACGTCGGCTTGCCGGCCTGCGGCACGGTGCAGGGCGACAGCGCGACGCCGATCGAGCGGCAGGCGTCGGCGGCCTTTTGCGCCACCGCCGTCACCTGATCGAGATCGAGGCCGGCCTCGGCCGCAGCGCCGGCGATCTTGAACGCGTAGACCATGCCGGCGACGCCGCGGCGCTTGGCGGCCTCAGCGGGTGCGGCGGAAGCGACGTCGTCGGCGAGCACGACGCTGGTGGTGCGGATGTCCTCCATCTCGACCATGTCGCCGGCCATGTCGAAATTCATGATGTCGCCGCCGTAATTGCCATAGAGGCGCAGCACGCCGGCGCCGCCGTTGGCGGCGCGGATCGCGTCGGCCATCTGCTCCACCGAGGGCGAAGCGAAGACGTCGCCGATGGCGCAGGCGTCAAGCAGGCCGGTCCCGACATAGCCGGTGAACACCGGCAGATGCCCGGAGCCGCCGCCGGAAACGATGCCGACCTTGCCGCGTCTGGGCGCCGCCGCACGGGCGATGACGCGCCCGGCGGCGCCGAGGCGGCGATAATATTCGGGATGGGCGGCGGTCAGCCCCTCCAGCATTTCGTCGACATAGTGGAACGGGTCGTTCAGGATCTTTTTCATGTCCGCATGCTCCCGAATGGGCCTCAGTCCAAGCCCGATAGCTCGAATTGCAGCTTGTGCAGCGCCGAGGCGTTCAATTCGCCGAGCCCCTTGTTGACGGCGCCCTGATAAAGCTCCGCCGCCAGCCCGGCCAAAGGCGCCGCGACGCTCTGCGCGCGCGCGAAATCGCCGATCAGGCGCGCGTCCTTCAGCATGTGTTTGAGATAGAAGCTCGGCTCGAAATCGCCGGAAAGCGTCGCCCGCCCGACGCCGCGAATGAGCGCGGAGGAGAAATCCGTCACGTCGAGATAGCCCATCAACGCTTCCGCATC
>Ga0134126_10006272_pt1 | contig 14883 bp, 13 predicted proteins | sample KB31752_FD_96881 | JGI IMG/M metagenome (GOLD analysis project Ga0134126, IMG submission 96881) | Terrestrial soil microbial communities with excess Nitrogen fertilizer from Kellogg Biological Station, Michigan, USA - KB3-175-2 | ecosystem: Environmental > Terrestrial > Soil > Unclassified ...
CTTGTCGAACTGCATGCCCTCGGTGAACTCGAGGTCCATGCCGAACGTCTGGCCCTCCTCGACGTTCACGACGCCGTCCTTGCCGACCTTCTCGATCGCGTCGGCGATCACGTCGCCGATCTCCTCGTCGCCGGCGGAGATCGTCGCCACGCGGGCGATCTGGTCCTTGCCGGAGACCTCCTTGGCCTGCGAGCGGATGTTGTCGACGACCTCGTCGACGGACTTCTCGATGCCGCGCTTCAGCGCCAGCGGGTTCGCACCCGCGGCGACGTTCTTCAGGCCCTGGCGGACGATCGCCTGCGCGAGCACGGTCGCCGTGGTGGTGCCGTCGCCCGCGACGTCGTTGGTCGCTGTGGCGACCTCGCGCACGAGCTGGGCGCCCTGGTTCTCGAAGACGTCCTCGACCTCGATCTCACGAGCGATCGTGACACCGTCGTTGGTGATCGTCGGGGCGCCGAACTTCTTGTCGAGGACCACGTAGCGGCCCTTGGGGCCGAGCGTGACCTTGACAGCGTTGGCGACAGCGTCGACGCCGGCCTCGAGGGCCTTGCGCGCGTCCGCGTCGTACTTGAGCTCCTTGTGTGCCATTCCTAGTTCTCCTTACGCGACCTTGGCGAGAACGTCGGACTCGCGGAGCACGAGCAGTTCCTCGCCGTCGATCTTGATCTCGGTGCCGCCGTACTTGCTGTAAAGGACCTCGTCGCCCTCCTTGACGTCCAGCGGGATGCGCTTGCCGCCCTCGTCGAGCTTGCCGTCGCCGGCGGCGAGGACCTTGCCCTTCTGCGGCTTCTCCTTGGCGGTGTCGGGGAGCACGAGCCCGCTGGCCGTGGTCTCCTCCTCCTCGATCGCCCGCACGATCAGACGATCGCCCAGGGGCTTTAGCTTCATGTTCTGGAACCTCCGTCTAGAAGTCTGCTTCTACCGGCCCGCCATCACCGGCACGGGCCTCGGGGTGTTGGCACTCTCGGGGGGAGAGTGCCAACATTGACCTAAATATATAGAAGGTTTGGGGGAGATACCAGGGTTTCGGGCCAAAACTTGGCAGAGCCGAGACCCGAGCGCCGATTGTGGCGCGGTGGCCTAGTTCTGAGCGCCGCCGAAGCCCTTGATCGCCTCGGTCATCGCCGAAGGCGTATCCAGGATCTGCGAGAAGCGCACGACGGTCACGACGTCTTCGGGGGAGACCGAGCGGCCGTAGATCTGTTCGAGGAAGTTGATCAGCTCCTCGTGGCGGCGGAACTCCGGGTTGTCGTGCTTGATGTCGCGCGGAGACAGATCGGCCAGGCGCATCACCTCGACCTGGTCGATCACCGCTTCGAAGATCCGCTGCCGCGGCGAGTACTGGTAGCCGATCGTGACCAGCACCAGCTGGTTCTTGCGGTACTTGCCGGACTTGTCGCCGAGGCGGATCGTCGCGGTCTTGCGTCCCCGCTTGAGCTCGTCCGCGAAGATCGTCGAGTAGAAGTTGAGGACCTGCATCGGGGCGCAGGCTACCGTTCTTCGTCCAGGCAGGCGCGCGCGAGCACGATCATCTCCCGCTCGGCCGCGTGGCTCAGCTCGCGCTCGGCGCTCTCGAGCGTGATCCAGCGGACATCTTCGACCTCGTCGTCGTGGTCGGCGATGTCGCCGCCCCTGTGCTCGAACAGGAAGAACTCGACTTCCTTGCCGATCGTGCGACCGCCGCGCCGGTACCAGTAGCGCGTGGCGCCGAGCTCGCGGACGGGCTCCGCCAGCACCCCGGTCTCCTCGCGCACCTCCCGCTGGGCGGCCTGCACCGGCGTCTCGCCCGGGTCCACGTGACCCTTGGGCAGGGCGAGCACGCGCGAGCCGTCGGCGGCGCGACGGGTGGGGACGATCACGACCACCTCCTCCCCTCTCACGACGACGCCGCCGGCCGAGAACTCCCGCGCCTGCGAGCGCGTCGGCCGGCCGTCCGGAAGCGGCCGGCTAGAAGACATACTGCTTCAGCGCCTCGGGATCGTGAACGGTGAGGCGCCCCCTTCCCTGGGTGATCACCCCGGCGCGCTCGAGCACCGCGAGGAACCGGCTCGCCGACTCGCGCGAGGAGCCGGCGAGCTGCGCCAGGTCGGCCTGCGTCGCGGTCACGAGCACATCGCGCGGCGAGCGCCCTTCGGCGACCGCCTGCTCGACGAGCTCGCCGAGCACCACCGCCACCCGGCTCTGGACCGTCTGGAAGGACTGCCTGGAGAGGCGCTCGTTGGTCTCGCGCAGGCGCCGGCCGAGGGCGATCGCGAGCTTCATCGCGATGTCGGAGTGCTCGCTCATCAGCCGTCGCATGTCCGGCCCCAGCACGCCGACGACGCTCATCTGCCCCACTGCCTCGACGGTGGCCGAGCGGCGCTCGTCCTCGAACATCGCCAGCTCGCCGAAGATGTCGCCGGGACCGAAGGTCGCGAGCGTGATCGTGCGCCCGTCGCCGTGGCTGCGGATCGCGCGGGCGTGACCCTCGCGCACGACGTAACAGGTGTCGCTGGCATCGCCCTCGCGGAAGACCGCCTGGCCGGACTCGAAGGTGCGCGGAACCGAGACCTGCGCGATCCGCTCGAGATCGGGCCGCTCGAGCGCGGAGAACACGGGCACGCGCCCGAGGAGATCGACGACGTCGCCTGAGCGCGTATCCACGCGCGCAGGAATACCACAGGGCCGCAACCCGGGAGCCGCGACTGGGTTCGGATGTATGGTCAGCCAATGTCGCTCCGCAACCAGATACGGGCCCTCGCGGCTCCTCTGGCGGTGCTCGCCGCCGTCCCCCTCGCTTGCGCCCTTCAGGGCGCCGCCGTCGCGGCGCAGCCTCCGGCACCGCACCCCAGCACCGAAGCGGCGCTCATGAAAGCGCTGCTCCACTCGCGCGAACTGTGGGCCACGATCGATGTCTGCAGCCCGGCAGACCAGCCCGAGTTCGTGGGCGTCCGCGGCTCGATGCCGGGCGACCGCCACAGCCACGACAAGATGTACATGCGGTTCCACCTGCAGTACATGGACGCCGCGAAGAAGCATTGGGTGGATCTGACGAGCACGCGCTCGCCGAGCTTCATCTACGTCGGGCCCGGCAGCACGGTGCGCCAGGGCGGGCGCAGCTTCCAGCTCGTGGCGCGTCCCGGCAAGCCCGCCGTCGAACTGCGCGGGGTGGTCGAATACCAGTGGCGCCGCGGCAAGGCCGTGGTCCAGTCCACGAGCCGCGCGACCGGCGCCGGGCACAAGAGCGTCGCCGGGGCCGATCCGCCCGGTTACAGCAGCGCCACCTGCACGATCAGCTGAAGAGCCGGGGGTCGTTGGTGATGATCCCGTCGACCCCCATCGCGGTCAGCTTCTCGATCCGGCGCGCGTCGTCCACCGTCCAGACGTAGAGCTCGCCGCCGCCTTGGCGCACCGCCCGCACCAGCGCGGGCGTGACCACGCGCCAATGGGCCATGATCGCGTCGAAGCGGCCGTCGAGCAGCGCCGCCTTCACTTTCCTCGGCAGCATCGCCCTGTAGCCGGTGAGGATCGCCAATGCCGGGATCGCGGTCAGCATGTCGGTCGTGTAGTCCCGCCGCACGCGCGGCACCGACCAGCCGAGCCGCAGCCCGGGCTCCGCGGCGCGGATCTGCGAGAGACCGTTCGTGAACATGCCGCTGATCAGCGTGCGCTCGACCAGGCCGTGCTCGCGTAGCGCTTCGATCACGCGCAGCTCGTAGCCGGGCAGCTTCACGTCGACATCGAGCTCGATCCCCTCGAAGTCGGGCCCGGCGAGATGCGCGAGCGCCTGCTCGAAGGTGATCGGGCTGCGCGAGCGCATGTCCTCGTGGTCGTGCGCGACCAGCAGCCGGCCACGTCCGTCCTCGTGCTCGGCCAGCACGTCCAGCTCGATCATGTCGACGCCGTGGCGGCGCGCCGCATCGAAGCTCGCAAGCGTGTTGCCCGGCTCGATGTGGGCCGCGCCCTTGTGCCCGACGCGACGGGGGCGAGAAGGCTGCGTCCGGCTGCTCACAGCTCCACCTTCGCAGAGCGGGCGGACCGGGCCGGGCGGGCGGGGCCCCTCCTCAGGCGGCGACGCCGCGACGCTGGCGGCAGGCGTTCAGCGCCTCGACAGCGGGCCGTGCCCCCACATACGGCGCCAGCACCGTGAAGGCCAGGTGATCCACCAGGGAGGGCAGCCGGGACAGGCGGTTGTTCGAGACGAAAGTCGAGATCACGCCCCACACGCCGCCGGTCACGGCCTCCTGCGCGATCTGCGGCGCCCGCTGCGGGGCGGGTGCGTTCTCGGTCAGCATCTCGGTGAACGCGGCGACGGAGCTCGTCATGCGCGCGATCATGGCGGGCCCGACTTCGAACAGGTCGATGAACGCGAGCCGCAGGAGGGCCTGGTGGGCGACGAGGTGGGCGACGAACGCCTCCATCGCGAGGCACGCCGCCTCCGCCCAGCTGTCAGCACCGTCCATCGCGGGCCGCACGCACTCGAGCGTTTCCGCCACGAATTCGTCGAGGACCGTGAGGAAGCACTCCTCCTTGTTGCGGAACTGGCGGTGGAAGGCCTCGGTCGAGACGCCCGCGAACTGCGCGATCTGCGGGTCGGACAGCGCAGCGTAGCCTTCGTCCAGCGTGAGGTGCACGACCGACCCGAGCACACGCGCGCGCTTGTCGTCGCGAGTCAGGAAGGCGGCGGGGACGGGGGGCAGGTGAGCCGGACGCGCGAGGGTCAGCGTTCGCAGCCGCATCCCCTGCGGCATCCGGTAGGACTCGATCCAGTCGAGCACTTCATCGGAGAGCTCCGCCAGCTCGCGGTGCCGGCGCTCGAGCAGCCGGTTGAAGACGATGTTGCGAACGCCGGCGACGACGACGCGCGAGGTCAGCTGCGGGAAGCAGACCTGCTCGGGAGCGAGCGAGAACGCGGTCGCCACGATCCGCTCGAACACGAGCCCGGCGAGCTGCATTCGTTCCCGGGCGCGCGGCCCGATCCCGAGCGAGTCGACCAGCACGAGGCGCGGCCCCTTCGGTGCGCGGGCGAGTCCGCCGAGCAGGCTCTGGCACGAAGCGTGCATGCGGTTCTCCCAGCCGTGGTCTGAGAGCCAGGCCTGCAGAAGCCGGCGCCGCGCCTGGGCGACCATCACGTCGTAGGTGCCCAGGAAGCACTCTTCCTTGTTGTCGAACAGTTCGTAGAAGGCGCGTCGCGAGACCCCGGCGAGCGCGATCACGTGGGCGACGGTCGTGCGCTCGTAGCCGTTGCGCGCGACCGCCTCGACCATCGAGCCGTACAGGCGGCTGCGCTGGTTGCGTTCGACCTCCTCGCGGGCCATCCCGCTGGGACCGTGCGGCAGGCGCCGATACAGAGGAGCGGTCTGCTTTGTTCCGCTCATCCCCATGATTCCAACCTAATGGATTTGTGCACGCCTGCCAACTCTCTCGTGACCCCCTCGGCGGAGTCTCAACGTACACACTCATTCGAATACTTCCACTCGTGTCTCCGTCGCAGCCGAACGTCCGACAGACAAAGCGCAACGCGCTCAGGGCATGAGCCCTGCATGCCGCGATGTTCCGCAGAGTGAAATCCCGGCTGGTGCTCAGGCGCTGAGCGTGAGGCGCCGTGGCCCGGCCTGGAAGCCGAGCTCGGCGAGCGCCCCGAGATACGCAGAGGAGATGGCGGGCTCGCCGTCGATGCGCTCCAGCGACAACTTGCCGACGCGCCCCGTGCGGACCGCGTCGGCGAGCGCGCCGAGGGCGACCTCGACCGGGTCGGTCCGCCCCGCTGCCGGCGGCGCGCTTTCGAGCAGCGTGATCAACCCCCGCCCCCCGCGCTCCACGTACAGCGCGGGCTGCTGGTCGACCATCACGACGTAGGCGCCGGCGACGCGCGCCGCTCGCCGCTCGGACCCCTCGCGTCTGGGCCAGGGCAGCGCGGCTCCAAATGGCTGCGCGGGGTCGGCCGCCGCGAGCACCAGGGTCGCAGGCTTCTCGCCCTCGCGCAGCGGCACCGAACGCAACCGCTCGACCGCGCCCGGCAGCGCGAACTGCGCCCCGCCCATGCCCTCGATGAAGTAGCCGCGGCGGCAGATGCCGAGCGTCTCGAGCTGCGCGAAGGTGTCGTACAGCGTCGCGAAGCCGCCCTTGTGGCCCTCCGCGAGCACCTGCTCGCGCGTCACGATGCCGTAGCGCTCGAGCAGCAGCTCGGCGATCGTGCGCCGCCGCTCAGGCGCGGCCGCCGCATCGTCCTGCGCGCCGAACACCGCCGCGGTCAGCGACCAGCGGCCCTGCACCTGCGACTGCGCGCCGGTGCTGCGCCTCGCCGCGAAGCGCGAGCGCCCCGCCCGCCGTGCCGGCGCTCGGCCCGCGCTCTCGCCGCGCGCGAGCGACAGGCGCGGCGCGCGCAGCGGCGCCCACGCGTCGTTGGTCACCTCGCCGGCCCAGACGAGATCCCACAGCGCCTCGCGCAGCGCCTCCGGCGCCGCCTCGAGCTCCGCGAGTAGGTCGGTGAAGAAGGCCGGCGCCCGCGCCAGGCGCGCTCGGATCAGCTCGTGCTCGACGCCCTCCGGAACCGTCGCGCCCCCGCGCTGCGGCGGCGGGCCGATCGCCTCCACGTCGTCGCGGAAGTAGAGCGCCACGCGTCCGCTGCGGCCGAGCGCCCCCGCGCCGACCCAAACCAGCTCGCCGCTCGCGCACAGCGCGTCCAGCCAGGTCTGCGAGTAGGCGCCCGTGCGGCGCGGCAGCACGTCGCGCTCCCACGTCTCGACCGGGAGGGCGAGGCCCTGCAGCGGCACCAGCACCTCGCGCAGGCGGTCGATGCCGGCCCCTGTGCGCGTGTGGCGGTCGACACCCTGCCAGGAGGGGAGAAAAGCGGCGAGGCGGCGCTGGTCGGCCGGCTCGATCTCCTTGCGCAGCGCCGCCAGCGAGGCGCGGCGCAAGCGCCGCAGCACCTCCACGTCGCACCAGTCCCGCGTCGTGCCGCCCGGCCTGATCTCGCCCCGCACCACCGCCCCGTCGCGCTCGAGCTCGCGCAGAACCGCGCTCGCGTCGACCCCGTAGCGGGCTCTGACGTCCTGCGTCGAGAAGGGGCCGTGCGTCGCCGCGTAGCGAGCGACGAGCTCGCGCAGGGCGTCGGGGACATCGGCGAGGAACGCCTCCGGCAGGCCGCCCGGCGGGGCCGCGCCGAGCGCATCGCGGTAGAGGCCCGCCTGGTCGGCGGCGATCAGGCGCCGCTCGCCGCCGACGCGCAGCTCGACGGCGCGGCGCTCGCGCAGCAGCGCCTCGATCAACGCGTCCGCGTCGACTCCGGGGAACACGCGCTTGGTCACCTCCTCGCGACTCAGATCGCCGACGCGGCGCAGCACGTCGTGGAGGCCGTCGCGGTCGGTCGCGCGCGTCAGCTCCGAGCGGCACTGCAGGTCCTCCTCCACGCGTTCGAGCGCGGCCGGGTCGATCAGCTCGCGCAGCTCCTCTTGGCCGAGCAGCTCGCGCAGGAGATCGCGATCCAGCGAGAGCGCGGCTGCGCGGCGCTCCGCGGCCGGCGTGTCGCCCTCGTACATGTACGTCGCGACGTAGTCGAAGAGCAGCGAGGATGCGAACGGCGAGGCGGTCTGGGTCTCGACCTCCACGAGCGAGACCTCGCGGGAGTGCAGCGCGCGGAGCACCTGCTCCAGGCCGGGCAGGTCGAGCACGTCGCGCAGGCACTCGCGGTAGGTCTCCAGAACGATCGGGAAGTCCTCGTAGCGCCGGGCGACCTCCAGCAGGTTCTGCGCCTTCAGCCGCTGCTGCCACAGCGGCGTGCGTTTGCCCGGATAGGCCCGCGGGATCAGCAGCGCGCGGGCGGCGTTCTCGCGGAAGCGCGCGCCGAACAGAGCCGAGCCGCCCAGCTCCGAGACGACCGCCTGCTCGACCTCCTGCGGCTCGATCAGCAGCAGCTCGGCCGCCGAGGGCAGCGACTCCGCCTCCTCCGCGTCGAGGTCGGGGAGGTGCATGATGATGCCGTCGTCGGTCCAGATCGGGTCGACGTCGATGCCGAACCGCTCGTGCATGCGCGCGGTGAGCGCGAGCCCCCATGCCGCGTGGACGCGCCCGCCGAAGGGCGAGAGCAGGCACAGCCGCCAGTCGCCGATCTCGTCGCGGAAGCGCTCCAGCACGAGCGTCTCCTCGCTCGGCAGCACGCGAGTGGCCGCCTGCTGCTCGCGCAGGTAGGCGATCAGGTTCTGCGCCGCGCGGCGGTCGAGGTCGTAGTCGCGCTCGAGCGTCTCCTCCTCCTGCTCGACGGCCCAGCGCGAGAACGCGCCGATCGCCGCCCCGAGCTCCTTCGGCCGCCCGACCGAGTCCCCCTTCCAGAACGGCACCGCGCCCGGTGCGCCCGGTGCGGGCGTGACGACGACACGGTCGCGGGTGATCTCCTCGATGCGCCACGTCGAGGCGCCGAGCAGGAACACCTGGCCCGGCCGCGCCTCGTAGACCATCTCCTCGTCGAGCTCGCCGACGCGCCGCCCGTCGGGCAGCGTCACCGCGTACAGACCGCGGTCGGGGATCGTGCCCGCGTTGGCGATCGCGAGCTGGCGGGCGCCCTTGCGCGCCCGCACGACGCCGGCGAGGCGGTCCCACACGACACGCGCGCGCAGCTCGCCGAACTCGCGTGAGGGGTAGCGGCCGTCGAGCATGTCGAGCACGTTCTCCAGCAGCTCGCGTGACAGCTCGGCGTAGGAGTGCGTGCGCCTGACGAGCGCGTGAAGCTCATCCACCTCGATCCCCTCGGGCTCCGCCGAGACCGCGATCGCGACGATCTGCTGGGCGAGCACGTCGAGCGCGTTTCGCGGCACGACGGTCGGCTCAATCGCGCCCTCGCGCATGCGTCGCGCGACGACCGCGCACTCGAGCAGGTCGCCGCGGAACTTGGGGAAGATCCGCCCGCGGCTGACCTCGCCGACGCCGTGCCCGGCGCGACCGATCCGCTGAAGCCCGCGCGCCACCGACTTCGGCGACTCGATCTGCAGCACCATGTCCACCGCGCCCATGTCGATGCCCAGCTCCAGCGAGGAGGTCGCGACCAGGCACGGCAGCGCGCCCGCCTTCAGCAGCTCCTCGACCTTGGTCCGCTCCTCGCGGGCCAGCGAGCCGTGGTGGGCGCGCGCGATCTCGACCGGAGCGATCGGCTCGCGAGACTCCAGCGCGTCAGGACCCTCCTCTTCCTCCAACTCCTTCGCCGCGAGCTCGTTCAGGCGCAGCGCGACGCGCTCCGCCGAGCGCCGGTTGTTGACGAACACGATCGTCGAGGTGTGCTCGCGCACCAGCCGCAAGAGCTCCGGGTAGATCGCGGGCCAGATCGAGGCGCGGGTCGCCTCGCCCCCCGCGAGCGGCTGCGGGTCCAGGGGGTCCTCGCCGGCGCGCGGCGGGCCGCCCGGCTCCGTCATCGACTCGACCGGCACCTCGATGCGCAGGTCCAGCGGCTTGCGCGCCCCGGCGTCGACGATCGTCACATCCCTGCCCGGGCCGACCAGGTAGCGGCCGATCTCCTCCAGCGGGTTCTGTGTGGCGGAGAGGCCGATGCGCTGGAACGCCGACCCCCCGGCCGGCAGCCCGCCGTCGGCGCTCGCGCACACCAGCGACTCGAGGCGCTCGAGGCTGAGCGCGAGGTGCGCGCCGCGCTTGGAGTGCGCGACCGCGTGGATCTCGTCCACGATCACCGTATGCACGCCGCTCAGCATCTCGCGCGCCTGCGAGGTCAGGATCAGGTACAGGGACTCGGGCGTGGTGACGAGGATGTCCGGTGGGCGGCGCGCCATCGCCGCGCGCTCCTTCTGCGGCGTGTCGCCGGTGCGGATCCCGACCGTCACGTGCTCGGCGCCGATGCCGCGCAGCGGCGCGCGCAGGTTGCGCTCGATGTCGTAGGCCAGCGCCTTCAGCGGCGAGACGTACAGCACGCGCGTGCCGGCCGCGCACTCGGCAGGGTCACTGAGTCGATTCAGCGCAGCGAGGAAGGCCGCCAACGTCTTCCCGGAACCGGTCGGCGCGGACAGAAGGACGTGCTCGCCCTCGGCTATCGCGGGCCACGAGCGAGCCTGCGCCTCAGTCGGCTCGCCGAAGGCGGTTTCGAACCACCTCTCGACTTGGGGAGCGAAGGCACCGGGAAGCATCCCCTTCCTATACCACGGGTCGCCAGGAGCCTAGGCGATGTCCCGAAGCAGGACCTCCAGCGGAATCGCCAGCCCGCGCGAGAGCTTCACGAGGGTGTCGATGCGTGTCAGCTTCTTCCCTCTCTCCACCAAGCTGATCAACGTGCGATCCACCCCTGCCCGTGAGGCCAGCTCCTCCTGGCTCAGCTTCGCTATGCGTCGCTGACGTCTGAGGTTCTCGCCCAGCTGCCGGAGGACCGCGTCCACGGCGCGGACCTTCGCCCAGCAGCAGACAAAGGTCTACGGACGATCGTCTGCAATTCGAGTAGTTGGCGCCTCAGCCCAGGGCGCGGCCGTACTGGCGCTCGTAGTAGGCGCGGTACTCCCCCGAGCGGATCGGGGCCCACCACTGCTCGTTGTCGCGGTACCAGGCGACGGTGTCGGCGAGGCCCTGCTCGAAACGGACCTCGGGCTCCCAGCCGAGCGCGCGCACCTTCTCGGAGGAGAGCGAGTAGCGCCTGTCGTGACCGGGCCGGTCGGTGACGTGCTCGATCTGCGACGGCGAGGCGCCCGTGAGCTCGACGATCCGTTCGACGACCCTCATGTTCGGCTCCTCGTCGGGCCCGCCCGCGTTGTAGACCTCGCCGACCTCGCCGTGCTCGAGCACGTGCCCGATCGCGCGCGCGAAGTCGCGGGCGTGGATCCAGTTGCGCACCTGCATCCCGTCTCCGTAGACGGGCAGCCCGTCGCCGTGCAGCGCGTTGAGGATCATCAGCGGGATCAGCTTCTCGGGGTACTGATAGGGGCCGTAGTTGTTGGACCCGCGGCAGATCGTGACGGGCAGCCCGTAGGTGTGGAAGTAGCTGAGCACCAGCAGGTCGGCGCCGGCCTTCGTGGCCGAGTAGGGCGACGAGGGGGCGAGCGGGCTGTGCTCGGTGAACGTGCCCTCCTCGATCGAGCCGTAGACCTCGTCGGTGGAGACGTGCAGGTAGCGCAGCTCCCGCTCGCGGGCCGCCTCGAGCAGCACGTAGGTGCCGAGCGCGTGTGTCTTCACGAACGCGTCGGGCTCCGCGATCGAACGGTCCACGTGGGTCTCGGCGGCGAAGTTGAGGATCGCGTCCGGGCGCTGCTCGTCGAGCACGGCGGCCAGCGCCTCGGCGTCCTCGATCGCGCCCTTCACGAACCGGAAGCCGTCGCGGTCGGCGACCTCGCTCAGGTTCTCCTCGCGCCCGGCGTAGGTGAGCTTGTCGTAGACCGTCACCTCGTCGCCGCGCTCGAGCAGGCGCTCGCGCACGAACGTCGAGCCGATGAAGCCCGCGCCACCGCAGACGAGCAGCTTCACCGGGCGCCTCCGTCACCGTCGCTCATGTGCGCATCATCCCAGCGCGCGCCGCCAGGTAGCCCGCCAGGCCGTCCTGCCACGGAGGCAGCGGCAGCACGTCGTCGCGCTCGGTCTCGAGCGCCGACCAGGCGGGGCGCGGGGCCGGGCGGACGAACTGCTCGCTCGTCGTCGGCTCGACCGCGCACCGCACCTCGGCCTGGCGGAAGATCTCCTGGGCGAAGCCGTTCCAGGAGACGTGCCCGCCGCCGGTCAGGTGCACGACGCCGGCGACGCCGCGCTCGAGCAGCCCCAGCAGCGCGGGCGCGAGGTGACCCGACCACGTGGGCGAGCCGACCTGGTCTGTCACCACCTGCACCGCATCTCGCTCGCCGGCGAGCCGCAGCATCGTGGCCGGGAAGTTCGGGCCGTCCACCCCGTACAGCCATGCGGTCCGCGCCACGACGTGGCGCGGCGAGGCAGCGAGCACCTGCTGCTCGCCTTCGAGCTTCGTGATGCCGTAGACGGTGCGGGGCCCGGTCGCGTCGCGCTCGACGTAGGCGCGCGCGTTGCCCGACTCGTCGAGCGGCGGCGTGCCGTCGAACACGTAGTCGGTGGAGACGTGCACGAGCGGCAGGCGCGCCGCCGCGGCGGCGCGGGCGAGCACGCCGGCGCCGTCGGCGTTGACCGCGCGTGCGGCCTGCGCGTTGGACTCGGCGCCGTCGACGTCGGTCCAGGCCGCGCAGTTGACGATCCCGTCCAGGCCGCCGGGCCGCCCGGTCAGCTCCCCGAGCATCGCCTCGACCGCCGCGGCGTCGGTGATGTCCAGCTCGGGCAGGTCCACGAGCACGAGCTCGTGGCCGGCCCGCGTGCCCGCCCGGGCCACGTCGTGGCCCAGCATCCCCTGCGCACCGGTGAGGAGGATCCTCAAAGGATCGAGATGTCGGAGTTGTCGCCGACCATGAAGCGATAGGCGCGCGGCTGCTTCTCGCCCCTTCGCACCGTCACGTTGCGCCCGAGCAGCGAGGACTCCATGCGGCCGTCCAGCTCGGAGACCGTGCAGCCGGCGAGCAGGATCGAGTGCTCGACCTCGGCGTGCGTGATCGTGCAGCCCTCGCCGATCGCCGTGTACGGGCCGATGTAGCAGTCTCTGAGCACCGAGCCGGCGCCGATCACGGCCGGCCCGCGCACGCGCGTGCGCTCCAGCCGAGCGCCGGCCTCCACGACGACGCGCCCGTCGACGTTCGATTCGACGAGCTCGCCGGCCACGTCGGCGGTGAGGTTGTCGAGGATCAGGCGGTTGGCCTCGAGCATGTCCTGCAGCATGCCCGTGTCCTTCCACCACCCGCGCACGATGTGCGGCTCGACCCGGCGGCCGCGGTCCACGAGGTGCTGGATCGCATCCGTGATCTCGAGCTCGCCGCGCGCCGACGGGCTGATCGCGCGGGCGGCGTCGTGCACCACGGGCGTGAACATGTAGACCCCGACGAGCGCGAGGTCGGTCGCCGGCTCGGCCGGCTTCTCGACCAGCTTGCGCACCCTTCCGACCTCGCCGGAGGGCGCGGGCTCGAGCTCGGCGACCCCGTAGTTCTCCGGATCGGGCACCGGCGTGAGCAGGATCAGCGCGTCCGGCTCGTGCTCGCGAAAGGCCGCGACGAGGTCGGTGATCCCCCCCTGCAGCAGGTTGTCGCCCAGGTACATGACGAAGGGGCTCGTGCCGAGGAAGGGCTCAGCCGTCAGGACGGCGTGGGCGAGCCCGAGCGGCTCGTCCTGGACCACGTAGGTGATGCGCACACCGAAGCGCGAGCCGTCGCCGGCGGCGGCTTCGATCTCCGGCCCCGTCTCAGGTGCGATGATGATCCCGATCTCATCGATGCCGGCCTCGGCCATCGCCTCGATGCCGTAGAACAGGACCGGCTTGTTGGCGACCGGCACGAGCTGCTTGGCGCTGGTGTGGGTGATCGGGCGCAGGCGTGTGCCCTTGCCGCCTGAGAGGATCAGACCCTTGAGCCGCTCCATCGGGCCAGAACCCTATAGAGGACCAACCTGAGCCTGGCATGGCGACTCCTATAAGGGAGTGAGAAACACGGTTTCTTCGCCGCCCTTAACCGATCAGCCGATATTTCCATCTATCATCCGAGACCCTCCACAACCGCTTGAGACGTGAAGTCCAGCGCTATCGACAGGGAGAGAGCCACCCCCATGCCGAGAACGAAAAGCCCAGCGAAAAGGAGCGCCGAGCAGGAGCCCGCCTGGTCCATACCGAGCCTGCGGGAGCCCCGCTACTCGCAGTCGCTCGAGCGCGGACTCGCGATCCTGGGCTGCTTCACGCCCTCACGGCCGGTGCTGGGCATCGCCGACATCGCCGACGAGCTCGGCATGAGCCGCTCGACGACCCATCGGTACGTGATCACGCTGGTCGCGCTCGGGTACCTCGAGCAGGGCGCCTCGCGCAAGTACCGGCTCGGTCTCCGCGTCACCGACCTCGGTATGTCCGCGCTGAACTCGACCGGGCTGCGTGAGCATGCGCGCCCGCACCTCGAGGAGCTGCGCCAGCGCACGTCCTACACGGCCAGCCTGGGCGTGCTGGACGGGATCGAGGTGCTCTACGTGGACCGCGCCCGCAGCTTCCGCCGCGGGCAGAACCAGGTCGACGTCGGGCTGCAGGCCGGCTCGCGCGTTCCCGCCTACTGCACGGCGATGGGCAAGATGCTCCTCGCGCATCTCCCCGAGCCGCAGCTGCGCGACACGCTCGCCGAGATGAAGCTGACCAAGCAGGGGCCGAAGACGATCACCTCCAAGAAGAAGCTCAAGGAGGAGCTCGAGAAGGTCCGTGAGGCCGGCTTCGCGGTCGACGAGGAAGAGCTCGCCGCCGGGCTGTACGCGATCGCCGCGCCCGTGCGCAACGAGGCGCGCGACGTCGTCGCCGCCGTCAACCTCTCGGCACCCAGCTCGATGATCGCGCTCGAGGAGCTGGTCGACGCGCTCGGCCCGCACCTCGTCACGACGGCCGACCGCATCTCGGCGCGGCTCGGCTACCGTCGCGACGACGAGCGCAACCATTAGCCTTCGCGGCCCATGCGCCGCGTACTAGCTCTAGCTTCGGTGCTGCTGTGCGCGCTCGGCGCGGCGGCATGCGGCACGACGACCTCGACCGCGGGCTTCAAAGGGACCGAACACGAAGTCGCGCAGACGATCGCCGACCTGCAGTCCGACGTGTCGGCGGGCGAACACAAGAAGATCTGCGAACGCGACCTCGCCGCGCCCGTCGTGAACAAGCTCGGCGGCCAGAAAGCTTGCGAAACGGCGGTGAAGAACCGTGTCTCGGAGATCGACAACACAGAACTGACGGTCGAATCGGTGAAGGTCGACGGCAACACGGCCACCGCGCAGGTCAAGAGCGTCTACGAAGGCGACAAGAAGGTTCGCGCGGTCACGCTCGCCAAGGAAGGCTCGCGCTGGAAGATCACGGCGATCGCC
>Ga0134126_10006274_pt1 | contig 14883 bp, 16 predicted proteins | sample KB31752_FD_96881 | JGI IMG/M metagenome (GOLD analysis project Ga0134126, IMG submission 96881) | Terrestrial soil microbial communities with excess Nitrogen fertilizer from Kellogg Biological Station, Michigan, USA - KB3-175-2 | ecosystem: Environmental > Terrestrial > Soil > Unclassified ...
CCGAATGCCTGGACGGCGAAGACGCGGCTGAACGCCAGCAAGCCGAACGAGAGCAGCGTCGTCACCATGGCGAGCCAGACGCCGAGCATGGTGACAGCACGCTGCGTCGGGCTGGTCTCGCGGCAGAACACCGCGTAGTCGAAGCCGATCGACAGCACCAGGATGAGCGCCATGGCGCTGAAGAAGGTGAAGGGGATGCCGTAGAGCGCCATCAGCGGCGGCGTCAGCAGCACGGCGATCGCCGGCGGCGCCAGGGTGCGCGCGCCACCGCTGAGCCCGTAGCGCCAGAAGATGATCGGCAGCATGAACAGCGTCGAGACACCGAGCAGCAGCATGGCGCGGCGGCGATACTCGCCCAAGAGGCGGGTGATGTCGCCGGCCGGATCGACCAGCCGGACGCCCGGCACCGCCTCGCTGACCCGGCGCACCTCGTCGAGCCGCGCCACGCCGCTCAGCAGAACGAGATGCATGGCGCCTTGGGCGTCGTCCTCGAGCACCAGGCTGCGCAGGAACGAGAGCGGCGAGTCCGCCGGGATGGCCGCCGGCGTGAGCACGCCGCGCTCCGGCTCGGGCGCCAGGCTGCGCTCGGCGAAGCCCAACTGCGCGTAGTAGTCGGCGAGGAAGGGCTGGATGAGCTTGTCCTCCACGAGCGCGCGGTCAGCGCGCTGCCGCGCCGCCGAGGGAATGACCTGCGCCAAGGTCTGGTAGCCGCCGAGCGCGCCGTCCGCCTTGGCGGCGGCAAGGCGCGGCGCCAGCGTCTCCTCGGTCTCCAGCGCGTGCTCGTCATCGGCGGCGCGCACCAGCAGAAACTCGGTGCCGCCGGCGATGCCGGTCAGGCGCCGCGTCTCGGCCTCCTGGTGCTTCAGATCGTCGGGCAGCGCCTGGAGCCGGCGCACATCGTCGTCAATGGTGAGCCGCGCCGCGCCAATGAGCGCCAGCGCCACGGCCACCGCCGCCAGCGCCAGGCGCCGCCAGCGCCAGCGCGGCGCCTCCCAGAACGTCCACAGCCGCCCGGCCGCCGCCAGCAGGCGCGCGCCGTGCTGAAACGGCTCGCGCCCGTCGAGCACCGGCAGCCACAGTAGGACCGTGATGAAGGACGCGGTGAGACCGACGGCGGAGAATACCGCCACCTGGTGCAGTCCCGGAAAGGGCGCCAGCAGCAGCGTGGCATAGCCCATCAGCGTGGTGGCGATGCCAAGGCTGATGCCGGGCAGCACGCGCCGCAAGCGGCGCTCCGGCGTCGCCGCCGCGATCTCGAAGCGCGCCGCGAGATATTGCAGGACGTAGTCGAGGCAGATGCCGATGAGGCTGACGCCGAACAGCATGGCCGCCACATGCAAAGTGCCGAAGAGCCACAAGCTGACGGCGAAGGCGCAGACGACGCCGACGGCGATGGCAAGCGCGGTGAGCCAGAGAGGCCGCAGCGCGCGGAATACCGCGAGCACCAGCACGATGGTGCCGACCAGCGAGATGATGGTGATGGCGGAGGTCTCCGCCGTCGCCGCGGCGGCGCCGGCGTGGGCGTAGAACACCGCGCCGAAGCGAAGCACCGTGACATCGGGCGCACGCGCTTGCAGCTCTGCCTCGGCCGCGGTGAAGGCGCGCATGAAGCGCTCCTGCGCCGCCAGCGCATAGGCCTCGCCACTCAACTGCGCGGTAACCAGCACATAGGTCTTGCCGCGGTCGACGACCGACAGCACGCCGTCATCCGGCATTAGACGCGGCAGTGGCGTCGGCAGCTCGGCGAGGAAGGCGGGCAGCAGCAGGAACGGGTCGCGATGCAAGAGCGCGCTGTCGGCGATGGCCGCCGGCCCATAGACATTGGCGAGCGCGCGCGTGACGATCTCCTGGCCACGCCCCGTCTCGAGGCGCGCGCGATCGGCGGCCGTCAGCAAGCCGAAGCGGTAGGGGAAATACATCGCGCCGACGCGCTTGAGCCCGTCGGCGGACAGCGTGTAGCTCACCTGCGACACCGTGCCGGAGCGCGTCAGCGCCTCGGCCAGCGTGGCGCCGGCGGCGCGCGCCGTGGCGCGGTCGGCATCGCCGACGAGGACGACGATGCGCTGCCCCAACAGCGCGGTGACCTTGTCCTTGGCGCGCTGCACCGCGACGTCGCGCTCCTCCTGCGGCAGCAGCGCCAGCAGATCGGTCTGGAACTCGACGCCGTGATGGAGGCGGAGCAGCAGATAGAGCGCCGCGGCCGCCACCGCGGCGAGCCACGCCAGCCTGGCAAGCCTCACTGTCCAGCCTGTGCGAAGAGCCGCGCGTCATCGGCGGCTAATGGCGCCGCGCTCAATGCCTGCTCCAGGAAGGTCAGATGCTCCCAATCGCCGTTGGCGCGGCGGATCTCGACGGCGTCGACGAATTTGGCGCCGCTGACGGTGATCGATTTGAGCTGCGCCGCCGCCGGATCGTCGGCGCGCGCCGGGGTCAGCACCATCGTCCAGTGGTCGCCCTCGGCCGAGCGCGTCACGGTGAAATCGTGCGGCAGGGTCGACCAGTCGCCCGAGAGCGTGCCGCCCAGCATGTCATAGAAGCGCGCGAGAAACGGCACCCGCGACGCCGGCAGGCGCTGCACCTCGGCGCCGTTCACCGTTTGCAAAATGCCGGCGGGCGTGATCACCACCACCGTGGCGAAGGGCTTCTCGCCGCGCCAGATCAGGCCCTTGCCGGCGGCGAGCAGGAAGCTCCCCTCGCTGCGCAGCGGCGATGCCAGGCCGGCGAGGTGACGCTCCTGCACGAAGCGGCCGTGGATCGCCTCGCCCGGCTTGAGCGCGCCTGGCTGCGGCACCGGCGCGGCGCCGCACAACAGGAGGACGGTGAGCGCCAGCAGCAGGCGGCGGGTCATAACAGACGCCGCACCCGGTCGGTGAGCGCCGCGGGCGATTCGAAACACATCTCGTTGCTGGCGACGTCGACCGCGACCTGGATAGTCTGCGCCTTGGTCAGCACATCGCCCGTGGCAAGGTCAGCGATGCGATAGTCGATCTTGATGCGGTTCTCATACTCCGCCAGCGTCGCCCTCGCCGTCACTTCCTGGCCGAAACGCACCGGTCGCACATATTTGATGCGCAGATCGACCACCGGCCAAGCGTAGCCCGAACGCAGCATCTCGCTGTAATTGTAGTCGATCTTGTCGAGGAGCGCGCAGCGCGCCTGCTCGAGGAAGCGCACGTAGTTGCCGTGCCACACGATGTGCATCGGGTCGAGATCGCAGAACTGCGCCTTGATCAGCACCTCGGCCGAGATCATCGCGCCCGCGCCTCCGCCCAGAAATCGAAGAAGTTGTACCATTGCAGCGGATCGCGCAAGCAGTACGACTCTAATCGCCGCGCGTAGCGCTGGGCATGGGCGGCGAGCGCCGCCTCCTTGTCGCCGCGCGGCAGCTCGATGCGCTCGGCGAAGCGCTCGAAATAGACGCGGTGACGGCCGCCCTCGCGCAGGCAGAACATGAGATAGACCGGGCAGCCGAGCAAATGGGCGATGATGTAAGGCCCTTGCGGGAAGGCCGCGTCGTGATCGAGAAAGCGCGCCCGGCTGGTGCGATCGCCGCCGTCGACCGGCGTGCGGTCGCCGGCGATCGCCACCCAGCCGCCGTGGTCGACGATCTCCTTGAGCGCCATGATCGTTGCCGGCGTTACCTCGGTGACCTGAAGCGTGTTGAACGCCGCCTCCGGGCGGAACCGGCGCAGCAGCTGCGCGTAGTTCTCGGCGTGGCGCGTGTGCACCAGCAGGGTGATGCGGTCGCGCGTCGCGGGATCCAGCGTAGCGCGGCTGAGCTCGACATTGCCCAAATGCGAGACGATGAGCACGAGGCCGCAACCGGTGGCAGTGACCCGGTCGATCTCCGCCCTGTCGACCACATCGACCGCCGCTCGGTCAATGCCGCCGACCCAGGCGGCGAAGGTGTCGACCGCCTTGCCGGCGAAGCCCAGCGAGTGACGCAGCCCGTCGAGCCAGCCCGGCTCGCGGCCCTTGCCCGACGCGACAAAGGCGCGGCGCAAGAAGACGCGCGACGCGTGACGCTGCTCGGCCCCGGTGAGATGGAAATAGAGCGCGACCGGCAGCAGCGCCGCCATGCAGCCCCAGCGGCCGGCGACGCGATAGATCGCCGCCAATAGGCGCAAGCCGCAATAGGCGCCGCGCTCGGCGATGCCCGACCAATGACGCGGTGCATCGCCGGGGGGCGGCGCCTGTCGCCGCCGCTGCGGCAGGCGCCTGAGCATCCCGAGCAGCAGGCGGACATGCATCCGCGTCATCAGCCAGTTGTCGCGCAGCATGGCGAAGTTCGAGGTATTGCCGGCCGGATATGTCACGCGCACCGGCAAACGATGCACCGGGACGCCGCGCCAGATCGAGCGCACGACGATCTCGGTGTCGAAATCCATGCGGCGCCCGACCGGCTCGGCCGCCAGCAGCGCCATGATCGGCGCCAGCGGATAGAGCCGGAAGCCGCACATGGTATCAACGATGCGTGGTGAGAGGATTTCGGCAGCGACGCAGAGATGCGTTGCCCAGCGGCCGAGGCGACGACCGAGCGGCACAGTGCGATCATAGACCGGCGCGCCGAGGATGAGCGCGTCCTGATGCACCTCGCCCAGCGACAGCAGCATCGCCAGCGCCGCGAGGTCATGCTGGCCGTCGGCGTCGATCTGTGCCGCATGGCTGTAGCCCGCCGCGCTCGCCAGCTCCAATCCTTTGGCGACCGCGCCGCCTTTGCCCTGATTCTCGGCGAAGCGGTAGACGACCACGCCATCTTCCGGCACGTGCAAGGCGGCGATGATATCGCGCGCCGGCGCGTCGCTGGCATCGTCGATGATGAACACGGCGAGGCCCGCGGCATTGAGTCGCTGCACGATGTCACCGAGCGCGGCGGCATGGTTGCGGCTCGGAATGACGCCACAGGGCCGGAAGCTCATGACTCGTCGAACACGATCTGACCGGACGAGCACACTTCTGTCGCGTCCCGGTATTCGAAAGACAGTCGGTTACGCTCGGCGGTGTGGGCCAGCGAGAGCTCGATCTGCCGGTTCGGCCGGATGGGGCGGTGGAACTTGACCTGCAGCGTCCGCGCGCCGGCGTCGCCGATCGCCAGGTAGCGCCGGGCATAGCGTACCGCCCAGTCGAGTTGCACGACGCCCGGCAGGATGGCAAGACCGGGGAAATGACCTTGCAGATAGAGCAGCGACTCCGGCAGGAAGAGCTGCAGGTCGATGCGAGCATCGGCGTGCCTCATGTCGCGGATCAGCGGCTCCGTGGCGCTCATCTGGAATTCTCGAGCAGCGCCACGATGTCGCGATTGCGCCGCTTGCCCATGCCGTCCATCGGCATGCGCTCGACGAAGCGCCAGCGTCGCGGCAGCACGGCGGCGTCATGCATCGTCGCCAGCTCGCGCCGCAACAGGCGCGCGAAGCGGAACTTGCCGAGCCGCGCCAGCTCCGCCTGCCCCTCTGGCGACAGCGTGACGACGGCGCCGATAAAGACGCGCTCGCCGCCGATCGCCGCGGCCGCCGCCGCATCGATCCACTGCAGTTTGGCGATATCTCGCTCGAGCTGCTGCAGGCTGACGCGCTTGCCCTCGACCTTGAGCACACGGTCGGCGCGCCCCTCGAAGCCGAACCTGCCGTCGGCGGCGATAGCCACCCGGTCGGCGAGATCGCACCAGCCGTCGCCGGCGACGAAGGGCGAGCGCAGGCGCAGCAGCCCGCCGTCGCGCACCTGGACCTCGACGCCGGGCAGCGGCTGCCACAGCGGCGGCTCGGCCGAAACCTTGCGCCAGGCGGCGGCGCCGGTCTCGGTGCTGCCGAAGATCTCGGTGGGCGCGACGCCGAATATCTCCTGCGTCTCGGCTGCCGCGGTGAGCGGCAGCGGCGCCCCGGCGGTGAGGATCATGCGCGGCCGCGCCCCGTCTGGTAGCGGTCGCAATCCGCCGAGCCGGGTGAGATGCGCCGGGCTCGACACGATGAGCGCGTTGGGCGTCAGCTCCGCGAGCAACGTCTCCCACACTTCGTGCGTGGCGGTGGAGAAGCATCGCCCGGCGAGCAGCGGCCACATCAGCTTGAAGGTGAGGCCGAAGATGTGCTGATGCGACACCGTGCCGTAGACGCGCGCATCGGCCAGCAGCTCACCCCACAAGCCATCGAGCACCTGGGCCTCGCGCTCCAGCAGCAGAGCGCTCTTCTCGATGCGCTTCATCTCGCCGGTCGACCCGGAGGTGAAGAAGTCGATGCGGTTGCGCTCGACGGCAAGCGGCATCGGCGCGACCGGAGCGCCGGCCGGCTCGAGCACGAAAGTGCGCGCGATATCGCCACGATCGCGATCGCTGACCAACAGATCATAGGACGGCCCGATCAGCCGCAGCGTGCCGCTTTGCGTGTTGGGCGGCAGCACGACATCGGCGCCGGCATGCAGCAGCGCGAGGAGGCCGACGACGAAGGAATAGCTGTCGTCGCACACCAGCAGCGCGCGCCGGGCGCCATGGAGCGCGCGGGCGTTGTAGGCGATCTCGGCGCGCAGCGCGCCCAGCGTGACCAGCTCGCCCGAGCGACAGGCGACGGGATGCGTATCGGCGCGCGCGCCGTTCACGATCTCCGACAGCGCGAGGATGCTCATGCGGCGCCGCCGCGGCTGCGCACGTGGCGGCGCACCATGAACTCGACCACGAACAGGACGCCCATCAGGATGTAGGAGATGAGCCCGTTGTAGAGCATCCACAGCTCCAGATCGCCACTCATCGCCGTCGCCGCCGAGGCCGCCGCGTTGACGAGGAAGAATCCGAGCCAGACGCGCGTGACATTGCGCATATAGGGTGTCGCGGCGGGGGTCAGGTCGGGTTGGCGGAAGCGGGCGATGCGCTCGATAACGGTGGGCGGCCGCCACAGTGAATAGCCGAAGAGCCCGGCAAAGCCGAGGCTAACGAGGATGGGATACGATTTGAGGCCCGCAAGCGGCGAGAGCACGACGAGGATGAGCGTGGCGACCGCCGCGCCGAACAGCAGGGGCGCGAAGCGCCGACGCTCATCGTTGCGGTGGTTGAGCGCCAGCCGGACGCCGAAGATGCCGACGAGGCCACCGGCGATCACCGCCGGCGGCACGACCCGCAAGCCGAAATAGACGAGAAAGGGATAGGCGAGACCCGCCACCGCGACAGCGAGATGCGGGCTACGTTCCCTGAGAGAGCTGGGCATAGACCTTCTCGACTACATCGCCGATGGTGCGGACCGACTTGAACTCCGCCGGGGCGATCTTCCTGCCGGTGTACTCCTGGAGCTTCACCACCAGGTCGACGGCGTCGATGCTGTCGAGATCGAGATCGTCGAACAATCGCGCCGTCGGCGTGATCTTGTCGGCGGGCACTTCGAACATCTCCTGGAGATACCCTCCGAGCGTCACCAGGATCTCGCTCTTCGAAACCGCTGGGCCTTCCCTCTTCGAAATCACTGCGCAATCCCCCTCTGCCCGGCAATGAACTCTGCGATGCTGCGCACGCTGAAGAATATCTTGCGAACCTCCTCGCCCTTGGCGTCGATCTTGAGGCCGTAAGTCTTGCGAATCGCCATACCGAGCTCGAGGCCGTCGATCGAGTCGAGGCCGAGGCCGTCGCCGAACAAGGGCTCCTCGCTGTCGATGGCGTCGGGCGCGATATCCTCGAGGCTGAGCGCACTGACGATGAGCTTCTTCAAATCCTGTTCGAGGTCACCCATGCTTCAACTTTCCGCCGTAATAAGATTCAAGATGTGACACCAGCCTGCGGGCTCCGAGCGGACGTGCGCGGCCAGCAAGGAACGGCGCGGTCTCAAGACGTTGATCGATCTCGACGCGGAAGGTCGGCAGATGGTCGGGAATGACGTACCACGGCTGCCCCTTGATGAGCGTGACGGGCTCGCAGGTGATGGCGATGGGTTGCAGGCTGGCGCCGGTCAGCGTGGCGATGTGGGCAAAGCCGCGCTGAAAGCGCAGGCGCTGGCCGGGCACCGAGCGCGTGCCTTCCGGAAAGATGATGAGGTTGCCGCCGGCGGCGAGCGCGCTGCGACACGCCTCGATGAAAGTTTCGGCGTCGCCGTCGTTGCGGATGTGTCCTGAGATACGCACGATCGGGCCGAGGAAAGGATTGCGCCAGAGCTGGTGCTTGGCGACGCAATGCGCATTGGGCACCAGCGCCATGATCAGCACGACATCGAGCAGCGTCGGATGATTGGCGACGATGAGGCTGCCCTGGCAAGTGGCGAGCCGATCGCCGCCCACCACTTCGAGGCGGATCACGCCGAGCCAGCGCAGCATCAGGAGATAGCCGCGGAAACAGTTGCGTATGTAACGACGGGCGCGTCGCGCGCGCACTAGCTTCTCGCGCGTTCCGAGCGACGCCAACGGCACCACGATGAGTGCCAGCACGATCCCGCCCACGCCCATCACGGCGAAGGCGAGCCCGGTGGCCGCGAGGCGCCAGAGATAGTTGACACGCCTAAGCAGCGCCACGGCGCCACCGCCAGCGCACGATACCACCCGGCGACATCCGCTCGCCTTCGCCGGAGAGGAGAAAGCGCAGGAAGTCGCGCGCCTGCTCCGTCGATGGCGGCCGCGCCGGGTCGCCAGCGCACTTCCCTTCAAACGACACGGTGAGGTCGCCGCCGTCGCCCAGCGCCGGCGCCAGCAGCAAGGCGAGTGCCAGGCTGCTGTCCCCGCGGTCGCCGAACGCGGCATATTCCTCGGGCAGCGGCTCGTCGAAATAAGCGAGCAGGACGGGCTCTTGCGGCATCGCCTTGAGGCACGCAGCGGCTTCGAGCAAGCCGAAGCAGAAGCTGTCGCTGCCCGCCGCCACGGCGGTGTGCCCGGCGTCGTTCTGCCACGCGATCGAGAGCAGCCCGGCCAAGGCGTTGTGCACGGAGAGGCTGAACTCCGCCGGCGACGGCTCCTCGCGCATCGCGAGGGTGTCTAGCAGCGCCTGAGTGCGCCGGTATTCGCCGTGGCGCGAGCAGAAGACGAAGCGCGCGGGCGGTATGTCCCCCAGCCGGTAAATGGCGCGGAACATCATCTGTCCGATGGTGCTGACCCGCCGGCGCAATGCCGTCGGCAATGCCGGCTCCGGCGCGGCAGCAACGCCCGACGGGGCCCCGCCTGCCCAGGCGAGCCATTGTTGCCGCTCCTGCAGCACGGGGCTCAACGCCATCCAGTCGGCGACACGGAAGCGCAACGCCTCCACCCGCTTCGCCACGCCGATCGCGGCAGACACGTCGAGAGCGGCCGACGCGGTCATTTCGGCGAGTACCCCGCCATATAGAGGTTGTCGTCGATATCCCGCTCGAGCAGACGAATCCATCTGTTATATCGCTTGTGGATCTCGTCACCTTCCTGGCGAAGGTTCGTGCTTCCGGCCAAGGTGATGTTGTAGGCCTGCTGCGAGTAGGTGATGCTTATCACCGCCTCGCGTCCACCCTCGTCCAACCTGCCGGTAATCTGCCCGGGCCCGGCCGGATCCATCTGCCAGTGGTGCTGTCGCCCCGCCTGCATGATGGCTCGGCCGATCTGATCGAGCGGCAGCCGTTGTGTGGCGACCGGGACGGGATGATCCAGCACATTGTAGACCGGCTGGGTTCGGGAGCAGGCCGACACCACGATGGCCGCACTGAGGATCAGCAGCGCGGCAAAGCCCCTCCGAACGAACATGATAGAACCTGCAGTTTCAGCCGCGGCTATGGACTGTCCAAAAGTACCATATTATCAGCGTGAATTGGATACGATTTGGTGAAGGACTAAGCGGCGGAAGCATTGGTTGTTGCTTGCTTCGGCGCACACCCCCGCCTGCCGGCAACCAGCGGTCGCCCACAATGGCGACGAGGCGCGCGGCGGTTTGGAATCGCTCAATTCGGCGGGAGTTTTGCGACCGCCGGCTATGCCGCCTCAGCGCGGGAATCGGAAGATGCCTCGCCCTCTTGCGCGCCGGCGACCTCGACGATGCGATAGACCGGCCGGCCGATGGCGCCCTCTTCGCACAGGGCGGCATTGCCGGCAATGGCCGCGGCCAGCACGTCCTCGGGCCGCGCGCCATCATCCGCGGCGACCTCCACCTCGAAATAGGTCGTGCGCGCGCAGGTGAGGCGGAGCGTTCGCGGCATGATGACCTCGCAATGGCTGGCTGACCGCGCAAATAGTAATCCCCTTACCCACGGCAGCAAGCCCTGCTTTGGCACATGAGCCTCTATCATTTCGCGCGAGGGCTGTGTCGGCAGGCAGTGCGGCACGAAGCCATGCGGATCATTGACTTGCCTCGACCCGAGGGCGACAGCCGACGCTGCGCGTATCCCGGATACGCCTTGACGATCTTCCCCGCCATTTCGGATCGTGCAGGTCGGTGAAAGCTTTTGGGCGCATCCGCCGCCGTTACCAGCGGTGTGCTGTAGGCGATCGGCATCAGCGTGAAGCGGTCGGAAGAGTCGAGTGCGTCGGCCGCAAAGATGTTGGCCGCTCGCTCCTGCGCTAGGCGCGAACCGCTCGACAAGGCCGCAGCAAGTGCCGGGCAGCAAGTGCCGGGGCGTGCGCGGCTCTCATACGCCGCTAACCATAGTCGCTGTGACGAGGATCATAGTCACCATAGCGCGCTTCGGGCATAAGGCAGTCCCGGATTGGGAGACGTGCAATGGAAATCACGCGAGCCACAGGGACGCGATCGACCGCGCACTCCTGGGACATGGAGATGATCATCGTCGCCATCCTCGCCGGTCTGGCGCTTGTCGCCCTCACCGTCGCGGCGCAACGTTATAGCCCGGAACCGCTCGACGCCGAAGCGGGATGGTTCCTCTGTCCCTGAGCGCACCTCGGCCGGCTCGGCCGGGTGCGCCGGTCACACGGCCGAGCCGGGCTTGAGGGCGACGACGTTCGTCAACGGCGCCGATGTTTGCTCGCGCCGGAGCGCCGCCTTGATCAATTGCGCCAGTGTATCGACGCGGTAAGGCTTCTTCAGCAAAGCGTCCCGCCCAGCTCGATCGACTTCGCCGCCGCGTAGCCGGTGGCGAAAAGCGCGCGCAAGCACGGCTCGTTGGCGCGGGCGCGGCGGACCAGCTCGAACCCGTTCATGCCGGGCATCGCCACATCGACCAGCAGCAGGTCGATGCCGCGCTCGCGCTCGAGCATGGCGAGCGCCGCGTCGCCGTCTCCGCCTCGAGGATGCGGTATCCGAGGCTGAGCAGGCAGTTCACCGCGACTTCACGGGCATCGGGATCGTCATCGATGACGGGGATGGTGGCGTTCCCGCCGTCGCGATTCGCCGCCGCCGGTTCCCGTGGGCCATCCGTCGCGGCAACCCCGGCCGCGCGCCGCAGATAGACGCGCTCGGTAGTGCCTTCCCCGACCGTGCTGTCGCTGCCGCCCGATTGCGTGACCACGCCATGCAGCGTGCTGAGGCCGAGGCCGCTGCCCTTGCCGATGTCCTGGTCGTGAAGAACGGCTCGAACGCCTTGGCGCGCACTTCCTCGCGTCAAATCGTCGAGCATCAACACGGTCGCCTGCAACGTGGTCTGGCTGCCCTCGGAGAGGCGGCCATCGGGCGGCGTCAGCTCGAAGAGCTCGATGCCGTAAGCGACAATTCGCCACTCATCGACTCCCTTCCCGCTCGCCTGGTTGCTGCGCGGGTGCCGGACCATTGAACCCGGGATACGGGCGCGAAGTTCCGGCGCGCCAGCCCGCCGGCCCGGTGGGGCGCAGGCGACGAAACCTAGCGCGACGAGGCGGGCGCGCAGGACGGCGTAGAGGCATAAGGTCGCCACCACCGGTTCGGCCGAAAGGATGGCATGGGCCAAAGCAGGAGAGGCATTCGCTCACGCGACATTGTAAATGCCACAGCAAAACACCAATGCGGGGTATCTGGCGAGGACCAGCGACCCATGCCGCCTCAAGTCACGCGATCGCGGAGCCCGCCGCGGCTATCCAACAAATTCCATATTGTCGAAAATACGAGTAATCTCCGCCGGTCTGCCCATAGTGCCGGTTTTAAAATGTCGCGCCTTGCCTTTGCCCTTACCTTGTTCATCCTCTGCGCTACTAGCCCGGCACGGGCAGCATTGCTTACGCCTGACGACCAGCAGATTTACCGCGCCGCCTTTGCACTGGCGCGGGCGAATGACTGGCCGGCGGCACGCCAACTGGCAGCGCGCGCCAGCGAGAACCTGCCGGCCAAGACGCTGCAATGGCTTGAGTTCACCCGCAGCAACACGGCGGCTTTCGCTGACATCGTCGCTTTCGCCGACGCCAACCCCGACTGGCCGCAGCAAGGGCTGCTGCGCGAGCGAGCGGAGGACGCGTCGGCCGGCGTTCCCGACGGCGTCCTGCTGCCCTATTTCCAGAAGAACCCACCGACCACCCCCAAAGCCAGGCTACGTCTGGCCGACATGCTGACGACGGCCGGCCAGGGTGACGCCGCCACCGCGGTCATCCGCGCGCTCTGGCTCGCGCCCGATCTCGATCCCGATACCGAGCGGGCAGTCCTCGATCGCTATGGCGCCCGACTCAGGCCCGAGGACCATGTCACCCGCCTCGACCGGATGATCGCCGCAGGGCTGAGCTCGGCGGCGATCCGGCTGCTGCCGCTGGTGCCCGAGGACCAGCGCCTGCTCGGCGAGGCGCGCCTCGCCCTTGCTGGCCTGCAACCCAACGCGCCCGACCTCGCCCTGCGCGTACCGCCGCGCCTGCGCGGCGACGCCGCGCTGCTGATCGACGAGGCGCGCTGGAACCGGCGCATGGATCGCCTGGACACCGCCGCGCAAATCCTCCTCGACGCGCCCAAAACGCTGCATCGCTCCGCCGCTTGGTGGAATGAGAGTCAGGTCCTGGCGCGGCGCCTCATCGAGGCCGGCAATGACCGGCTCGCCTACAATGTGCTGACCCGCCGTGCCCCGGCCGACGATGGCGTAGCGGCCCATGCCGAGGCGGATTTCCTGGCAGGCTGGATCGCACTTCGCCGGCTCAACCAGCCGAAAACCGCTTACGCGCATTTCACGCGGCTCTATCAGGCGTCCAAGCTGCCGGCGAGCCGCTCGCGGAGCGCCTACTGGGCAGCGCGGGCGGCGGACGATGCCCGCGAGAGCGACAACGCGCGGCGCTGGCTGGTCAACGCGGCCGACTATGAGACTACCTATTATGGCCAGCTGGCCGCGGCGCGACTCAGGCGGGCGGTGCTACCGAAATTCCCACCCGAGCCATTTCTTAGCCCCGACGACATCGGCCGCTTCGATGACAACGAGCTATTCCGCGTCGCGCGCATGCTGTCGGAGATCGGCCAGGACGACCTCGCGAAGCCCTTCCTGCTGCGCCTCAATGCCGCCGCGACGACCCCGGGCGCCGCCAAGCAGGTGGTGAGGCTCGCCGAGATGACCCATCACCTCGATGTCGCCATCTCCGCCGCCAAGCGCGCCGGCTTCAACGGCGTGCCGCTTTTGGAGGCGGGCTTTCCGATGATTCCGATCCAGCGCGATGGCCTGGCCGAGAAGCCGCTGGTGCTGGCGATCGTCCGTCAGGAGAGCGCCTTCGACGTGGCGGCGGTCAGCAGCTCGGATGCGCGCGGCTTGATGCAGTTGAAGCCATCGACCGCCAAGCAGGTGGCCAAGACGCTGTCGCTGCCGTTCTCCGCCGACCGCCTGGTGGCCGACGCCAATTTCAACCTGACGCTCGGGACTGCCTATCTCGACAAGATGCTGGACAAGTTCGCCGGCTCCTACGTGCTGTCGATCGCCGCCTATAACGCCGGCCCCAATCGGGTGGCGCAGTGGCTCGCCGAGCATGGCGATCCGCGCGATGGCACGATCGATGTCGTCGACTGGATCGAGCTGATCCCGTTCGGCGAGACGCGCAACTACGTCCAGCGCGTGCTCGAGAACCTTCAGGTCTACCGGCTCCGTGTCGGCGACCGCCATCAGGCGTTCAAGCTGGCGCGCGATCTGAAGCGATAGGACGCGGGCAGCTGCGCCCCCGCGCTGCTCGCAGCGGTCATACCGGCGAAGCACCGTCTGGCGACGGCAAGCGCCCGCCGGCTGATTGTCGCCGGCGCCGGAGCAGGAGTGCCGCGGCGCCGCCGACGATCAGACCGAGGCCGAGCGGGATGCGCGCATCGCCCTGCACCAGACGGCCGAATTGCCCGCCGGCGAGCCGCGCGCTGGTCGTCAGATCGGCGGTAAGCTCGCGCCCCACCGCGCCCAGGCGGTGCTCCAGCGCGCCGACATCAGCATCGCCCGGCTGCGCCAGCTTGTCGACGCGGACCGGGATGGCCTTGGCGGCCGGCACCTTCGATCCTTTGGCGTGATGCCACAAGGGAATGAGCGGGTTGCATTCCGGATAGTAGCCGGCGCAGGAGCCCTCAGGGATGTCGTAGGCGACGACGCGGAAACCGCGGACCTCGCGATGCACCCCGTCGCCAGCGGCGGTCGTCAGGGCGACGATCTCGCCCTCGCGAAGATTGAGCCGGTCGATGTCGTTGCGGTGCATGAGCACCACCATGCGCGTGCCGTGGACGCCGCGGAAGCGGTCGTCATAGCCGTAGATCGTGGTGTTGAACTGGTCGTTGCTGCGCAGCGTGATGAGCCGGAGGATCCCGCGATCATCATCCGGATGCTCGACATCCTCATCCTCGGACAAGCTTTCCGGCGTGATGAAATTCGCCTTGCCCGTCTTGGTCGACCATTTGCGCTGACGCGGCCCGAGCGGCCGGTGGAAGCCGCCGGGCTGCCACATGCGCGCGTTGAAGTCGTGGAAGATGTCGGGATAGGTCTCGGCGATCGCATCGCGGACGCGCGAATAATCGGCAACCCAGCCGTCCCAATCGAGCTTGGGATTGGGCGCCAATGTGGCTTTGGCGATGCCGGCGACGATCGCCGCCTCCGACAGCAGATGCGGACTGGC
>Ga0134126_10006275_pt1 | contig 14881 bp, 13 predicted proteins | sample KB31752_FD_96881 | JGI IMG/M metagenome (GOLD analysis project Ga0134126, IMG submission 96881) | Terrestrial soil microbial communities with excess Nitrogen fertilizer from Kellogg Biological Station, Michigan, USA - KB3-175-2 | ecosystem: Environmental > Terrestrial > Soil > Unclassified ...
AACTATTTCCGTATGAACGGTGGATATGACCGTCGGAATCCTGCACTTCGCCGAGATGGCCTCCTGCGAGTTTTGGCTGGCGAGGAGGACTTCAAGCTGTTTCGTGGGCGTCGAGGACTTGTCTTCGGGACGCACTCCGAGAACTTCTCCAAGGGAACTCGCTGCATTCAGCACCAGTTGCCGCGCTGCGATGGGCATGGCGCAGTTGGGGTCCACCTGGGTGATCACGTGATATACGAATAATCCGCCAGCGGCGGCGCGCTGCATGGCCAGCCGCTCGTATTCCGTCCAACTGGTTTTGGCCAGCATAGGAGCGGACGACGATTTCTTTTTTGCTTTGCCCTTCGCGCTTTTGGACTTCGCGCCCTTGGGTGCATGGGTGAGTTCGTTCACCATCTTCAGAAAAGCGGCGGTTGAAGGCAGCTTGGTTTTTCCGCGATAGGCGGCCAGCATGGCCGTGAATACATCGGCGGCCTTAAAGGCGATTTCGGCGAGCGACTGGTTCGCGGCCGCTGATTCCAGGGCCAGCGCGTCTTCAAACTCGTGCGCGGTCTCGCTCAATTCGCGGAAGCCGCATGCCGCAGCATCGCCTTTCAGCGTGTGCGCGACGCGCCGGATGCTGCGAACCGTCTCGACGTCTCCAGGGTGCTTTTCAAGCTTCAGCGCTTCATCGTTCAGCGACTGAAGCAGCTCCTGGGCCGTCTCGAAGAAAAACTCGCGCAGCTCCGCGTTCCGCTCGTCGGAGGAATGGCTCACCCCGTCACCTCAACCTGCTGGTATGCGGTGCCGCTGTTGCGGTGCACCATGACGAATTTTTGAGTGAGGCCCAGCAGACTTTCCGCGTGTCCAACCAGTAGATATCCGCCGGGGTTAATACAACGCCAGAATTTTTCGACCAGCCGCTTCTGCTCGGCCTCGTCAAAGTACATCATGACGTTGCGGCAGAAGATGACGTCGTTGCGCTGCGGCAAAAATTCTGTTTTCAAGTTGTGAAAGTCAAAGTGGACCAATTCGCGCAGCGATTTCTTGATGGCATACCGCTCGCCGACTTTGTCGAAGTAGCGCAGGCGGTAGCTGTAATCCACGGTGCCCATCTGGTGTTCGGAGTACACTCCCTGCTGACCCGCGCGCAACGCGGAATAGCTGATGTCGCTGGCCAGCACTTCCACCCGCCATGGCGGAGGAATCAGCGGCTTGGGAGAAGGCAGTTCAAAAGCCGGTGGATTGCGAAGACTGAAATAAGCCAGAACATCGGCTACCTGCATTGCGATCGTGTAAGGTTCCTGGCCCGTGGAACATCCCGCGCTCCAGATGCGGATGAGGTGATCGCCGCTGGCGTGCTTTTTCTGCACCAATTCTTCCAGAATGTGCTTTTGAAAGAGTTCCAGCTGCGCCTTGTTGCGGAAGAAGCTGGTCTCATTGATAGTGAGATTTTCCAGCAGGCGGGCCAATTCTTCCTTGCCGGCATGGCTGATCAGCAGGCGGTAATAGCTGTAGAAAGAGTCCAGTTGGCACTCTTTGAGCCGGCGTTGCAGGCGGTCCTGAAGAAAGTGGGTACGGCGCTCGTCGAAGTGCATTCCGCACTCCTGATAGACCAGCGCCTGTAAGAGTTTCAGCTCGGCTTCGGTGAATTGCACCGGAGTGCTTGTTGTGATCATGGCCATCGTTATCGTCCTGTAATGGGCGCGGCCTTACTTGCCCGCGGTTTGCGCTTGTGCCGCGGCTTTTTGCTGGTCTTTGATCACGCTGCCTGGACCTTGTTGCCACAATCCGCTGTACTCCAGCAGCTTGGACATATCCAACAGCACGATCAGCCTTCCGTTGTACTTTCCCAGTCCGGTCACGCAGTTCAGTCCGCCGTCCTGGAAAACATTCGTAGCCGGTTCCACATCAGAGGCTGAAATCTTAAGCACTTCCGAAGCTGAATCAACGATCAGGCCAGAGAGCCGTCCTTTGTTTTCCACCACCAGAATTCGGTTGCGGCGGTTGACGGCGGCCGCCTTTTCTCCGAAGCGCTTGCGCAGATCAATCACCGAAACAATCTTCCCCCGGAGATTGATCACACCTTCCACGTAGTTCGGAGCGTCGGGGACGACGGTGATCTCCGGGACGCGGACGATTTCGTGCAGCGAGGTGATGGGAGCGCCGTAGGTCTCGCGCCCTACCTGAAACCCGACAATGTGAAGTTCGCGGCTCATGGGTTCCTCAGAGGGCCGGCTTAGCCCCGGCTTCCGGCCGCGGCATGGCGCGAATTGGTGGAGAAGGCCTTTTCATTCCGCAGGAACGTACCGCGATCATTCTGGTCAATCGCGAAGCGGTCCATAGAATTGAGCAGCTCGCGCGACATTTTGGACATCTGTTCCGCCGACGCAGCCAGCTCGGTGGAACCGGAAGTCGTCTGCTGCACCAGTTCACGCATGCGTTCCATAGCCTTCACCACGGCATGCGCGCCTGAAGCCTGCTCTTCCACCGACGAGTTGATTTCGTGGGTGATTTCGTTCAGCCGCGTGGTTGCCCGCGCAATCTGTGAAGAGCCGTGTGACTGTTCGTTTGTGGCCGCGCCGATTTCCTGCGCGAACTTGTAAACCTCCGTCACCACGTTGGAGATCTTTTTCAGCGCCGAGTTGAGCTCGGTCCCAAGGCCCAGGCCTTCGTTCACGATGTTCGTGCTCTGGTCCATGTTCTCGACGGCTTTGCGGGCCTCTTTCTGAATGCTCTGAATGAGTTCAGAAATTTCCTTGGTGGACTGCGCCGATTTTTCCGCCAGCTTTCTTACTTCATCGGCGACCACGGCAAATCCCAATCCATGTTCGCCCGCGCGCGCCGCTTCAATGGCGGCGTTCAGGGCCAGCAGGTTGGTCTGCTCAGCGAGATCGTCAATGACTTCGATGATCTTGCCGATGTCGTCGGCGCGCTGTCCCAGCACGTCAATGATTTCGCCCGAGGACTGAATGGTGGTATTGATTTTGTTGAGACCGTCGGTTGCCTTCTCCATGGTCGTGATGCCGCTGTGGACTTCTTCGCGGGAACTGTTGGAGATGTCCAGCAGCACTTTCGCGGTATCGGCCACGCGCTGGATGGAAGCGACCATCTGGTCAATGGATGCGGAAGTTTCGCTTACGCTCGAAGCCTGTACCTGCGTGCTCTTCACCATGTTCTGCACATTCACGCTCATTTCGTGCATGGTGCTGGTGACTTCATCAATAGCGGAAGATGTTTGCAGGCTGATTTTTGCGGACTCGTCCGAGGCTCCGGCCACTTGCGTGGAAGCGGTGGCGACTTGCGAGGCCGCGTCACGTCCGTTGCGCACCAGGTTGCGGAGGCCTTCCACCATCCTGGCAAAAGCGTTGCCCAGGGTGTCTTCTTTCGAGCGCGGCTCAATTTCCAGGATCAGATTGCCGCCGGCAATGGCTTCGGAAACAGAGGCCATTTCCTTAAGGTATGTGACCATGTTGCTAAATGAGCGGGCGAGTTGTCCGATTTCGTCGGTCCGGTTCACGTCTATCTGATGGTCGAGGTCGCCGGTATCGCCAATCTGCCGTGCGACGTTCATGAGGTCATTCAGCGGCGCGGTGATGGAGCGGGAAGTAGAGAATGAAATCACGCCCCCGAGGACCACGGCGACGACCGTAAATATGAGCGCGATTCCAATCGTCCATGAACTCGCACTATCATCCGAGTCGCGTCGCTCCTCCACCAGCTTGGCGTTTTCCTTCTGTACATTGTCCAGATACTCGGTGGTGTTCTTTACATAGGAAGAGGAGTCCTTTTGCAGGTAGAAAATCTGCAGCTCAGCCACCGTTGCGTTGCCCTCGTCAACATCTTTGCGTTTTTTCACCATGGGCGCGGCAAATTCATTCGCCCATCTCTGCTCGCTTGCTTCTGCCTGCTCCAGGCTGCGTCTCATCTGATCATTGGCGGTAAGCGGTTCCGCCTCCTGGATCTCTTGCATCAGCGCACGCTCGCCCTCATTCATGTGGTCAATTTCACGGGTATCGCCGCTCAGCAGATAGTTGCCGAGGTACAGGCGGTTTTGCATCATCTGGAAATTGATCTTGTCCATCGACGTGGCGAGATTGAGTGACTGCGTCGCGCCCGCTTTGGCGGAACGCTCGTGACGCACTGCCACAACGGTGATAAGGAACAGCATCACGACCATTGCCAGGACGAATCCAAAGGTCACGTAGAGTTTCCTGCCAATCGTCATGCTGCTTAAGTAGTGCATATAGACTCCATGAGCCGCGAAATTGGGAAATCAATTTTCCGGCTGAAACTTGAACTCAACTACTCCCGGCGTGTCATCCGGCCCAGACTCGAACTTCCATTTCCTCACTGCATCCACTGCTGAGTCGATAAGTAAAGGGTGCCCACCGAGTACTTTGGTACTCTTCACGGACCCATTCGTCGCCACCACGATGGCCACCCGCACCGTCCCTGAAATCGCCATTTTCTTGGCCAGCTCCGGATACACGGGGGCAACCTTCGATTTCACTTTGCGGGATACTGACGCTTCCTGCGCCCGGACAACCGTTGGGCAATAGACAACACTGGTGAATAAAGCTGCGAACAAAACGAGTAGAAACCAAGATCTTCGCTGCAAAGATACTGTGCCCCCCTGGATAAGTAAACCCTTCATTCCAAATGCAATGCCAATGCCAGTCCTGCGGTTTTTTTTAGACTTGACGAATGCCAAGCTAAGCGATTGCACCTAATGGACTTAGGTAATGATTGGTCGCGCTTTGTCAATTTCAATCCAAGGATTAGAAATGTCTCACAAATGTCTTTTCATCTCAGATTGCGACGGCCCGCCGCTCGTGCGCACATTGCCACTTTGACCACCTGCCTGCTCCAATTTCCTTGACTCAAAATGAGATTGAGGGCTACTTTGTCTTGTGTATTCAATCGTTTGGACTTCGGGAGCGAGACTCCTCTGAGCTTTCATTTTCATCCGACAGTGTCACAACAATCCCCGAGCGGCGAGGAGAGTTTCCAGCAACTTCTATTGCAGTTCTCGGTGGCAGGGGCGGGTTTCTCAGGTACGACTCGCAACGCCCTTATCTCGCACTTCTGCCGCGCGACCAGGGAATTTTTTAAAGTGGATGGGAGTTATTACTGGCAAGCGCTGTCGGCGGATGAACTAATAGGCGCCGAAGGCGACGGCTGGATGGCGGATCAGTTTCTTGGGCGGCATATAAAGGCGCAGGAGAGCGCCGTGGTCATACACGCCATCCGGGAGCGTCGCGCGGTTTTCTTTAATCATCTGGAAACAGAGCGATTTCCCTTAGCGGCGGAATTCCACGCACGGGCGCTGATGGCTGTGCCACTGGTAGTTTCCGGTGAAGTCATTGGTGCGGCCGCGTTTTTGCATACGACTTCTCCCGGGCATTTCGACGACGACATGGCAGCGAAGGCCACCATTTTTGCCGCCCAGCTGGGTAGTCTGCTGGAAGCGGGACGTTTGACACTTAACTCACGAGAAGAGCAGAGGCGCAGTGAAATTCTGGCCGACGTTTCTCGCGCGTTGCATTCCGTTCCTGATGCCGCCGCAGCCACCGATGAACTTGCCGAACGGCTGCGCATTCTGCTGAATGCCTCGCTGGTATGCGTGCTTTTGCGCGAGGAGCAAAGCTTTGCGGTCTCCGCAGTGGCCTCCAATGCGCCGTCGGTTGCCGCGCTGGCGCGAACTCGGTTAGAGGGCAAAGCTTTGCGGTTTGCATCGGACCTGGCGGCGCGGGCAATCGCCGCCCGCGAAGTTATTGCAGTTGCTTTCGATGCATCCACTCACGGCCTTGGCGACCTTGTAGCCACTGGCACGCTGATGGTTGCGCCTTTGCGCACCTCGCGGACCAGCGGCGCAATCATCATCTATCCTCGCGGGGCAACGCCATTTTCTCCCGTGGAAAAATCGCTGGTCGCTGCCATTGCCGGCTCCGCTGCGGTCGCCATTGCCAACGCCGAGCTGTATGCGATTGCCAAGGACCAGGCGCAGGAGTTGCAGCAACTCCTCGAAATCTCCTCGGAGCTGGGGTCCATCGGCAGCCTTGACAGCTTTATGCAGCGCTTCGTGGTGCGGGCCGCCGAGTTCCTGGAGTTTGGCCGCTCTTTCGTGGCTTTGCTCGAAGAGGGGCAGTTCCGTATACGGTGGGGTTCGACCCGCGGCACTCCGACCTCGGTGAATGATATTTTCCCGGCGGGGGTCGCGACTGAGGCTCTGTTGAACAAACGACCCTTCTGGAGCGATGACATCACGAAGACTCCCGGTGTGCAGTTGGAGACACTGCGGCAGTTCAACCTAAAACAACTGTTGATTGTTCCGTTGGTGGGAACCGATGGCGAAGTCCTCGGCCTTGTCGGGGTTGCGGACCGGTCAGAGGAATTGCGAATCACGAACGAAGATGTCCGTCGCGCCCAGGCCCTAGCATCGCAAATGGCGGTGGGACTTGAAGCGACCCGGAACCTGCATCTTGCCGAACAGCACCGCTGCCGCGCCGATTCCTTAGTACAGTTGGCCCTGAAACTGAATTCCTTCCAACGCTTGCCGGAGTTCGCCAATGAACTGGTGGCGCGCGCGAAGGAAATGACTGGTGCTGCTGCCGCAGTGCTCCTGGTGCAACAGGGTGTAGTACTCGAAGTGGCGGCTTGCTCCAGCCCCATAAAGCAGTCAGGCACCGGCATGATGCGCCAAATGGGCACGGCCATTTCACAGGCGTTGAAGCTCCACCCGGAAGCGATTGTTTCTGTTGCCGCTGGAGAAATTTTTGGCGAGCAGGGCGCGGCGGAACTTTCGTTTGGAACCTGCGTTTTATTGCGGTTGCAGGGCACGTCCGAAGAATTGGCCGGCGTTCTTCTGTTGGCCGATTGCGCCGAAGGGCCCGCGTTAGAGAAGACCCAGATGTTGCAGGCCATCGCCGGCCACGGCTCCATCGCCCTGGAAAATGCGCAACTCTTCAACCGGATGGAGCGCGCGAACCGCCATTGGATCGAGATTTTTGACGCGATCTCCGACTTTATCGTGGTCCACGACAATCTGGGCAACGTTTTGCGCGTAAATCGCTCTCTGGCTGATTTTATTGGGCTGGAACCCAAGCAGATTATCGGGCTGAACATACGCGCAGTGTTGTCCATGGGCAAAGAAGCGCAAACGAATTTCTGTCCTTTCTGCCTTACCACCGGCAGCGCACCGGATGAATACATACATCCCGTGCTGGATCGCACCTATCTGGTATCCACCTCGAACGTGCACGGGGCTATCGGGGAATCACTGCAGACGATCCACGTGATGAAGGACGTGACCGATCGGCGCGAGGCGGAGCGCCGCTACCGCGAACTCTTCGACAACGTGCAGGAAGGCGTGTTCTTCTCCACTCCTGACGGTGCGTTTATTGAAGTTAACGACGCCATGGTCAGGATGCTCGGATACATGAGCCGGGAAGAGTTATTGGGCGTGGACCTGCGCACTCAGATCTATTCGGTCCCCGACCGGCAGCGGGAATTCGCAGCGCAAATGGGCCAGAATGGGTTGATTCGCAACTATGAAGCTTCGCTGCGCCGCCGTGACGGTTCGCTCGTTCACGTACTGATCAATGCATTTGCGGTGCGCGACCGCGACGGCCGAATCCTTCAGCATCGCGGGCTGATGCTCGACATCAGCGGGCTCAAGAATTCACAGTTCGAATTGCAGCGTGAGCGCGACTTCTCAGGCAAGATCCTGAACAATACGCAAAGCCTTATTCTGGTTGCCGATACGGCTGGCCTTATCAGTTATGCCAACCGGCGCTGGTTTGACCTGGGCTACGAACAAGGAAATCTGTTGGGGCGGCCGCTGCATGAACTGGTGGCGCCAGCGCGCCAGTCCACGTTTATCGAAGCCTTCCAGTCGGTCCTGCAAGGTCAGCAAGTGGACAATCTCGACCTGCAAATTTTGCAGGAAGATGGCCAGGTGGGCCACTTTTCGGTGAACCTGAGTCCCATGCGCGATGAGGTGGGAATCGTAACCAGTCTCGTGGTGGTTATGACTGACGTTACCGATGCCGCCGTTTTGCAGGCCAAGCTGATGCACGCTGAAAAGATGGCGGCCGTAGGGCAACTGGTTTCCGGCGTCGCCCATGAAGTGAACAATCCGCTTACCGCAATTCTCGGGTTTACCGATCTCCTGATGGAAAGCCCCAACATTCCCGACGACGCGCGCCGCGACCTGCGGGTGATTTTGCAGGAGGCGCAGCGCACCAAGCAGATTGTCCAGAACCTGCTGAGCTTCGCGCGCCAGATGCCGCCGCAACGAAAGCCGGTGCAGATCAACGGCGTTCTGCGGCGGACCCTGCAATTGCGCGCATACGACCTGCAAAACCGCGGAGTAGAAGTAGTGGAGCAGTTCGACCAGCACCTTCCGCCGGTGGTTGGCGATCCCCATCAGTTGCAGCAGGTATTCTTGAATATTTTGAACAATGCATACGACGCGATGAGGGAAAGTACGCACGCACGGATTGAAATTATGAGCGCGCGAGTAGGGAACTTTGTGGAGGTTTCGTTCCGCGATAACGGGCACGGAATTACGCAAAAGGAACGTATTTTTGATCCATTTTTTACGACCAAGGAAATCGGCAAGGGGACAGGATTGGGGTTAAGCATCTGTTATGGAATTGTGCACGAGCATGGCGGAGAAATTCTCTGCCATAACAACGCAGGAGCAGAAGGCGCCACGTTCGTTGTGCGGCTTCCGGCGGCGCCGGAAGCCACCTCCGTGGGAGCCGCTGCCGGAGTGATACAGCGATGAATCTATCAGCCATAAAATCAGCCGTGCTGCCGGTTTTGTTGATCGAGGACGAACCCGCCGTCATGGCCTACGTGCAAGCCTGTCTGGAGCGGAACGGCTATGAAGTCGTTTGCGCGGATTCCGGCGTTGAGGGTTTGCGCCTGCTGGAATCGGGCAATTTTCAGGGAGTGGTCTCCGACATGCGCACCCCAGGCGGCGTGGATGGCGGCGATGTTTACGCCTGGCTCACCGAGCACCGCCCCAAGCTGGTCTCACGGATCGTGTTCATCACCGGAGACCTGGCCAACGAGGAAACCGTCGCGACGCTGAACAAGACCGGCGCTCCGTGCGTGGAAAAGCCCTTTCGGGTGCAGCAATTTTTGGAAGTAGTGGAAAAAACCATCGGGAAGGCCAGTGAATAGGGAACGCCTGTAAGTGGGGAAAGCCTGGTGAATGAAGATTTGCAAGTTCGATTGCTGATTGTGGATGACGAAGAAAGCATCCGGCGCTTGTGCGTGACTGTAGGCGAGGCGCTCGGATTCGCGTGCTCGGAGGCGGAAAATGGCGAAGCCGCCCTGCTGCTGCTCGAAGACCTGCCCGTCCACATGATCCTTACTGACATGGTGATGCCGAAGATGTCGGGCATTGAATTTCTGGAGCGAGTGAAGAAAGCCCATCCTCGCACTGAAGTCGCTGTTATGACCGGGCATGGATCCGTGGAAACCGCGGTGCAGGCCATGAAGCTGGGCGCTTACGATTACATCAGCAAGCCGTTCTCTCCGCTGGAAGAGCTGAGGTTATTTTTGCGGCGCATGGCGGAGAAGGTGAAGCTGGTGGAAGAGAACCAGTTTCTTCGCGAGCGGATGGAAGCGGAAACGAACCTACACGGCATTGTGGGCGCGTCGCCCAAGATTCAGGATGTTCTTCGGATGATTTCGCGTTTGAAAGACACGCGAACTCCAGTTCTGATCACGGGCGAAAGCGGCACGGGAAAAGAGCTGGTGGCAAGGGCCATCCATTTTCGCGGTTCCATGGCCAACAGTCCTTTTGTTGCAGTGGACTGCGGCGCGCTCGTGCCTACGCTGATTGAAAGCGAACTTTTTGGCTACGAAAAAGGTGCCTTCACCGGCGCTCTGCGCTCCCGCCATGGCTTGTTTCAGGCGGCGAATGGCGGGACCATTTTCCTTGACGAAATTGGTGAACTGCCCCTGGAAATGCAAGCCAAGCTGCTGCGCGTTTTGCAGGAAAAAGAAGTACGCCCAGTGGGCAGCAATCATTCCGTGAAGGTCAACGTGCGGGTGATCGCAGCGACGAATAGGGATTTGGAAGCGGAATATCAGAAGGGCACCTTCCGCAAAGACCTTTATTTCCGCCTGAATGTCGTCACCGTGCATTTACCCTCTCTGCGCGACCGCCGTTCGGATATTCCTTTGCTGGTCAACTGGTTCCTTGATCGGGCTGATCCGTCGTCATCGCTGCAAGTGACCCATGCAGCCATGAAATGCCTGCTGCACTACGAATGGCCGGGGAATGTGCGCGAGTTGGAAAATTGTATGGAACGTGCGATTGCGCTTGGCGATCACAAGATGATTGACATTGCCGACCTGCCTCCAAATGTTTCTGCAGCGCCGGCTCCTGCGGATGGCAAGAGCACTTCTGGGACTCCTGGACTTTCCACCACCGACCTGGAAGACATTGAACGCGCAACGATCGAACGCGTCTTCGAGCAGGTGAATGGCGACAAAGTACTGGCGGGAAGAATGCTTGGCATCAGCCGCGCTACGCTCTACCGCAAGTTGAAGCGCTACAACATCGGGGGCATGCACGAAGTTTCCCGTACCCTCCAATAACGGGCAGAGTGAGACTCGATCTCATACTGAGACGAGAGCGATCTGTTTTTTATTGCTTTTCTTAGATTGGGAATCTCGACATACCACCCTTTTATTCAATCACTTAGACCGTTTATTCCTTTTGTGTCAATTTGGCCGTGGCCGTGCAACTTCTCACTGTAGGCGGTCTGGCTTTTGCATGGATTTCCCGCTAACCGGCGGTGCCCGGCAGCCAGACCGCATATTTCTCAATCGAGGCCTTTTGAGTTGTCAAGAGCTGGCACGGCTGTCGCGGCTGAAAGTTCCACCGCCAAACTGGCGCGGTTCTTTCCCACCGCTACGCCCGTCCGCATTCCGGTCCGCCTTAGCCGAATCGAGGGCCCGCAGGAAAGCAAGTGCGAGCATACGGTCATCGAATACGGGACGTCGCAAGAAGTCCTGTTCGCTTCCAAACTGCGTTTGGAATTTGCCGATCTGCTGCAACTCCAGAATTCTGACGGCACCCTGAACGCTCAGGCATGCGTGGTGGCGGTGCAGTACAACGCGGGGCATACGGCGGTGGCGGCGCGCTTCACTCAGCAGGTACCCAATTGGATCGTGAAATCATGAATGCAGGCATCAAAAAAATGGATGCGTCCGAGGAATGGCGCTCGGCGCGACTTTTATACCCGTTATATTCCGCATTGGCCCGTGAATTTGTACTTGAGATTCAGCCCAGCGGAGAACTCGAGACCGGTGCAGAAATCCCCTCCAAAGAAGGTCTGGAACAGGCGCGCAGTTGGCTGCTCGAGATGGATGAACGCATCCAAGTCCACCAGTTGCGGCAATTTCTGCAGACCACGACATTAAGCAATACCGAGTGTCTCCGCGCCATGCTGCAGCACCATTTGCAGAAGGAAAAGTATTCTGACTCCGACCGCGACAAGATTGATTTCCTGCTGGTGCAGTATTTTTCCGATTGCGCTCCGTCGCGCCTGGATGACGCCGAATTGACCGTTGAGTATGTGGCCAAAGCGCTGCAAACCGTGCTTGGGCCGGTGGATGTGAAAATTCCCGATTGGCTCGACCTGCTGGAAGATTTGGTGCAAAGCGCAAAGGCATCCGCAAGTCTTAAAAGTCTTTTGCAGAGCGGCGTTCTTGATAAAGGCAGGAAGCTTAAGGTCAGCTGCGGGGAAAAATATTTCTTGCCCGTGGCCATGGTTTCGTTCACCCGATTCAGCTTTATCATGCGGCGAGTGTTTTTCCGGCTCATGCATCAGGACCTGAATGCCATTCTGGACGGGCTGCGCGAACTTGAAGGCCGGGGAGTGGCCACGCTGGATTGCAGCGCCGCTCAATTTTCCGCAGAAGAGCCGACGGTGCGCCTGCGCATGATCTGCCAGTCCTGGAAAGTTATGTTTCACGCGGAATATTCTTCCGGCCAGCCACTGCGCATGTTAGTTGACCTCCACGCCATCGTGGACGACGCTCTGGCAGCAAGCGGCGGCATGGCTAAAAAGACTTCGCCAGCTCCTGCTGATTCGCGCGCCAAGGCAACAACGGCTGGAGCAGGATTTAACACCAGCAAGTCCGAGGCGCCGGAGTTTGAAATTTCCGGCCAGCCATCATCCTGGAACCCCGATGGTTCGGTTTAACCCTTCTGAGTTTTAACAGCGGAGATACAAGGCGTGAAGCAGCCCACGGTTCTAATAATTTCCGACAACGCGGCTTTCTCCAGCGCCGTCACCGCACGCTGGAAGCAGGAACGCAGCCTGCCCGCTTTCACGCTGATGGGCAGCGACGTTTGCCACGAACTTGATCCCGGCGCTTTTGATTTGGCGATTGTCGGAGGAGTAAATTCCCACGCGCTCTCACGTTTGGAAAAGCCTCTGGCGGCGGCCAAAAAACCCGCCATCTTGATCATCGCGAAAGATGAGACAATGCACTCGCAAATGGGGCCGTGGACTAGGGTTCTGGGTCAGGAAAAAGCAGCGGGGAAGAATACTAACAAGAATGACCATAACGAAGCCTGGCTTGATGTGCTCATCCCTGTCGCAGCCGAGATGCTGTTGCACGCGAAAACTGCTAGTACCGCACGTCGATTGGAACAGCAAAATACGGTTCTCGAGCGGCAGGCTGCGCTCGGTCATTACATGCTCGAAGTCCGCCACAACTTGAATAATGCACTCACTTCAATTTTAGGAAACTCTGAACTCATACTGCTGGACGGAGACCAATTTCCCGGAAGCATCCCGTCGCAAGTAGAGACCATCCGCAACATGGCCATCCGCATCAACGAGATACTGCAACGGTTTTCTTCGCTGGAAAAAGAACTTCGGATTACCGAGAAATACGGTGAAAGCAAAACGGGTGTTAAAGCGCGCAGTTTTTCTGCAGGCGTTTGACTGGGGGCGGAACGCAGCAGGCTACTCTCGAACCAGCTTTACATTACCCTTTTCGCAGGCTTTGACTAAAGAATCGTCCAGAGTCGCCAATGGCAATCTTTGCTCAATCGCGAGATCAAGATATGCAGCGTCGTAAGCAGTCAGGGCGTGTGTCCGGCTTAAAGCTTGAACTCTCGTAAATACATTTGAAGACGTAACCTGCTCGAGCTCAATCGGAAGCGCTGCCAGATCATTTAAAAAAGTTTGTACGAGCGCGGCGGAAATACGCTTGCGCTTTTCGCCAGCCAACAACGCGTTAAGAACCTCATGTGGCCAGAAAGAGGGAACCATTGCTGTGTTGCCCAGTTGGAAAAGTTCCGCAACATAGCGGGCAAGCCCAGAGTCTTCATCAGGAAAGCACCAAGTCAGGACAATTGAGGCGTCCAGAACGAAGCGACTCACCTGCGGCCTTCGTTAATCAGGTCCTTTACTCTGATGCCGCCAAGAGACAACTTATGGCGCTTTCCGAAATTTCCCAGTCGCCCGGCGGCTTCCGTCACGGAACGCGCTGCTGATTCGTTTTCACTCACCATAAGTTCTTTTAGCAGGGCGCCCAGCAGACGAGAAACACTGGTGTCCTGTCGGGCTGCTTCAATTCGCGCCCATTGGGCCACGTCTTCTTCGAGGGTTACAGTTACATTTCGTAAATGCGTTGACACGAAAACAGTGTAACACCGATACACTAGATAATCAATAATTTGTCTATTTTGTCTATAATGGAAATATGAAGTCTATTTCCGCCACTGAAGCCAAGCAGCATCTCGCAGCCGTGCTTGATGCTGCTCAGCGCGAGCCCATCATGATTCGGCGCCAGAATCGCGATGCGGCCGTTATTGTGTCCATCGCGGAATACAAAAGAATATGTGGTTTCGATGCGCAAGAGACTCCGTTGCAAAATTATGATCGCATTGGGAATAAAAAGAGAACTCAAGAAATCAAAGAGATCGTAGCAAAACAGAATTCGCACTTGTTCTTTGGGAAGCCATTCCCCCAGAAAAGGTTCGCTATCTTTAGGGTCTTCGGCTCAGAACCGCCTACGCAATACCACGAGAAATTTTGGGCCGTGGATGACGAGGGACTTGCCAAGGATCTTTGCCGTTTCCTGGTCACGAGCAAACTGGGGGCATATGTTTTCGATACGACGACGCAAGAAGTTCTACTTGAACTAAAAGCGAAACATTAGTCGAAGAATGTTCTGTACGAAGCCTAAAACTCATTGGGAGTTGTCTCGGAGGAAAGTTGTTTAGTTCATTGCTCAAATCTAGGACACTGCAATTCCTAGTAACACTAAAAACGCCAGACGGCCGAATAAGATCCTCTCGGGATGATATTGCCGTAGGCCTCCGACAGCTTATGAATAGTCAAAACTTTCAGTCTCCAATCGGAGAATCTTTAATCCCTGGCTTCAGCGATTTCGAAGGCTATAAATGCCTGAATGTTAAATCTTTCGAACCAGAAGACGCACCAAAATTGATGCCACGGATTATTGGGGAAATTCCTGCACCTTCCTTGTCCGTGAATGCTTCCGTTTATTCTCGACGAGGTCTCGACGTTTGGAAGATTGCCCAGAAATCTGCATCGTTCGTTTTAGTCATACTCATGACAGTGATAATTGAGCATCTCGGCATCCCGATGCTTCATTGGATTTTCGCAATGTTGGCGAATTATGTGAAGTGACTCATCCACCCCAACCTAAGCGAACAAAAATTCCTTCGTCCGTAACTCCTTGATCGTGTCTCTTAGCTTCGCTGCCCTTTCGAACTCAAATTTCTTCGCGGCCTCGCGCATGTCGCTTTCCAGTTTCGCAATGTATTCATCGAGGTCCTCCTGTGACTTGAATTCGGGAATACCCTCTGCTTCTGATCCGGTCAGGTCGG
>Ga0134126_10006277_pt1 | contig 14879 bp, 7 predicted proteins | sample KB31752_FD_96881 | JGI IMG/M metagenome (GOLD analysis project Ga0134126, IMG submission 96881) | Terrestrial soil microbial communities with excess Nitrogen fertilizer from Kellogg Biological Station, Michigan, USA - KB3-175-2 | ecosystem: Environmental > Terrestrial > Soil > Unclassified ...
ACGCCATCGACATCCACACGCTCCTTGCGCACCGTATCGCTGACCTGCCGTTGATCGATCACCGCGTCTTTGTGGATGCGCACTTCCTCGACCCCGCGCACCCGCTTCCCAACCACCACTTCCTCGCCCATCACCGGTATATCGAGATCGCGGTCGGCGAAGGCTTCCTTGTCCAGGGCTTCCTTGCCCAGAACACTCTGGTCAACGTCGCCACTGTAGGGCACCCGCTCGACGGTTACCCGTTCCTTCCGCACTGGTACGGTTACCGTTTGGTCTTCCTCGACCACATCCTTGTGGATTCGCACGCGGCCCTGCTCTGCCTGCCGTGTCTCGGTCACCAGTTCCTCTTCACGAACGGGGACGCGAATATCACCGGTTTGGTCGGTGATGTCCCGATCCGCGGTACCGTAGGCGGTACGACTAGTCGTTTCCGGACCCGTGTCGCCGTAGATAGTAGGCGCCGTCTCGCCATACTCGGTTGGGACGGTTACGTTTCCAGCGCTTGGCGGGTTGGCGTATATGTCTTGCTTTAGATCATCCTTGAGAAGTGACACGTACACGGCTTCCGTGTCGGCCCTCGTGATGGCGCTGGTTGGGATGTAAATGTCCTTGACGAAGAGCCACCCCTTCTCTACCAGGAAATAGCCTGCTTGGGCATCGTATCCGGCGACCGTACCCACCTTATCGCCAGCACTATCGTAGACGGTGGCGCCAGTTGGGATCTCATCCATGGTGTTTTGCATCGTGTTGTCGAGCATAACCTTTCCCCTCTGATCTCTCCTACTCAGCGCGGGCATGACTCGGGTCGTGTCGAGAGACATAAGTGCCGCTATCCTGTCCACGTCTCATCACGATACTGCCGCTGATATCCCCCTTCGTCCTCTGGATTGGTGAGAGTTTGGGTCAAACGGTACTAGCCTGCGCGGTCGCGGTATGAGCGCGCTCCACGCTCCTAAATTTCACCGTGGTACCATCGAGATTGGTGATCCCCATGCACAATTCACGAGCTACTGGAGGCAGGCGCAATGAAAGGAACCTTGGGTGTATTTTTGGCGGGCGCGGTCGCGGCCTATTTGCTCGATCCGGCGAACGGAAAAGATAGGCGCGCGAAAGTGAATGGCTGGATGCAGCCCCTAAGCCGGCGCGTCCTCCAAACCAAGGATCAGGTGGTGGAGAGTGACACCGTCACGACCGCCCGGGAATCCGCGGCGCCCGCGGTGACCCGAACCCTCAAGAGCGTGGCAAGCACGGTACAAGGACGGATGGAAGACGCCTCGGCGGCGGTCGCCGCGCGGGCGAGACAAGTGGTGAGCCGTGGCAGCGGGGCGCTGGAGGAAGACAACGTATCTTCACCCTCCGCCGGGGAAGGGAAGATGGCGCCTACGATGGAAGACTATCGTGCCGAGGTAACGCCGAAGCCCGGAATCGATCCCATTCCGGAGGGCGATCCGAATGACCCCACGCTGGTAGCTCGGGTAGAGTCCGAGTTGTTCCGTGATGAGACCTTCCCCAAGGGCAAGCTAAATATCGACGCGGTTGACGGCGTGGTGACCTTGCGCGGTACCGTGGACGGGAAGTCTGTGGCTGACGACCTTGTTGAGCGTACGCGGGCTATCGAGGGCGTGAGCGACGTGGTGGACTTGCTGCACCACCGCTGACCGTACCCTCTCCCTGGGTGCCAATCTGCGGCACCACTCGTTTGATACTGACGAAACCTGCCACCGATTCGCGGAAGCATCGGCCTATCTGGAGCGGGTGCCTGGGCCGGTGCGGCCGCCGGTAGCAGGTCGGTCAAAAGCAGATGTACAACCAGATACGGCAAATGGGCGCCTCGGCGGGCCATCGACTCCCTTTTCCCAATGGATAGGTGGGGGCGGGGGGCGTCCAGGCAATCACCTCCACTGGTTGAAGGTGGGCCCTCCGGGATTCGAACCCGGGACCAACCGATTATGAGTCGGATGCTCTCACCGCTGAGCTAAGGGCCCTTGCTCACCGCGTCTTGAGTGTAGGCTACCCGCCACGCCCATGCAAGTTGCCCCGCGTGTATCTATCGAATCTGATACATTCCTCTACAATCACGTTGACGGAGAGAGTAGCCCACCACGACGAGGCGACAGAGAACAGGCGCCGAAGGCTGAGAGCGCCGGTGGCCAGACTGTGGATAGGTGAAGTTCACTCCCGAGCCGGTGTCCGAATGGGCTCTAGCGCCCTGTAAGTCGCCGCGGCGCCCGCCGTTACCGGGCACATTAAGGCGAACTCCCGCGTGGGGTTCGTGAATCTGGGTGGTACCGCGGTGCAGCGAAGCCAGCCTCGCCCCAGCTTGAAAAGTGGCATGGCTTCGTTTCAGCCCGCCTGGCGCGGGTAGGTGGTACCAGATGCAAACTATTATTTCATTTCTCTCCGACTTCGGCCTGACCGATACCTCGGTCGGCCAATGCAAGGCGGTGATCGCCGGGATCAGTCCCAAGGCCGTGGTAATCGATATCACGCACGCGGTTCCCCATTACGACATCACCACGGGCGCCTGGCTCCTGCATCACGCGGTTCCCCATTTTCCCCCATGCGTGCATATGGCGGTCGTGGATCCCGGGGTTGGAACGCCGCGACGCGCGGTGGCCCTGGAGTGCGAACGGGGCGACGTGCTGATCGGCCCCGACAACGGTCTCCTCCTCCCGGCCGCCGAGGTGCTGGGCGGCATTACCTCGGTGGTCGAGCTCACCGATCCGCAATTTCGCCATCACCCGGTATCCAATACGTTTCATGGACGCGATATCTTTTCTCCCGCCGCCGCCCATCTGATCCATGGTGTTACCCTGCATCTGCTCGGCCCCCGGATCGACCCCGAAAGCCTGGTAGCCCTGGATCGCGCGCCGGTGACCGTGGAGAACGGAGTGATCCACACGGCCGTCGCCTCGGTGAACGAATTCGGCAGCCTTGCTCTCACCGCGCCGGGAACCTTGCTGGCGGAGCTTGACGGCCCCTCCCGAGTTCGGTTCGAGCTTCACGGCGAATCGCACGAGGCGCAAGCGGTCAAGACCTTTGGCGAGGCAGCCATCGGGGATACCGTGCTGTTAGTTGATTCCTATGGTTATCTGTGCCTGGCGATTAATCAGGAAAGCCTGGCCGCGCGCCTCCGGTTGTCGCGGACCGATCACCCTGCCGTCACGATCCGGGCTATTCCCGGTGGCCGGCCGGCATAAGAGTGGCCACATGACTACCGCCGATTCTTTGATTGCCACACTTGCCGACCTCCGCCAAAGAGCCCTGGAGCGCCTGAGCCTGGCTACGACCGCCGACCTGCTGGAAGCATGGCGGATCGCCTTTATCGCCCGCAAGGGGGAACTGCCGGGCCTGCGCGAGCGGCTTCCCTCGGTATCCAAGGAGGAGATGCCCCGAGTCGGTCAGGCTTTCAACGCGACCAAACAGGTGCTTGAGCAGGCATACGAGGCCCGGAAGGTGGGCCTTGGCGGCGCCGCGCTGGAAGCGGGAATTGCCGGCGAGGCGATCGACATCAGCCTGCCCGGACGCGCCCCGCTCACCGGCTATGCCCATCCGGTCAAGGAAACCCTCCGCGAGATCATTCGCATCTTCGGCTCCATGGGATTCTCGGTGGCCGAGGGTCCGGAGGCGGAGACCGACCGGAACAACTTTGAGTTGCTGAACATCCCTGCGGACCACCCGTCGCGCGACACCATGGACACCTTCTATCTGGATGTACCTGGCGGCATTCTCCTACGTACCCATACCTCCCCGGTGCAAGCACGGGTGATGTTGAGCCAGGAACCTCCGGTCCGGATCATCGCGCCCGGGCGCTGCTACCGCCGCGATCAGGAAGACGCCTCGCATCTGAGCTACTTCTGGCAGTGCGAGGGCCTCGCCGTCGATCGCTATGTCACCTTTAGCGACCTCAAGGGGGTGCTGGCGAGCTTCGCCTCTCAAATTCTCGGCTGTAAAGTGCGGTTTCGTCCCCATCACTTTCAGTTCACCGAGCCGAGCGCCGAGTTCGACTTTTCCTGTCTGGTCTGCGGCGGCAAGGGGTGCCGGGTCTGCAAGTATGAGGGCTGGCTGGAGATTAGCGGGGCTGGCATGGTGCATCCACAGGTACTCCGCAACGTGGGCTACGATCCCACGGCGGTCAGCGGGTTCGCGTTCGGGATGGGGCCGGAGCGAGTCACCATGATGCGATATGGGATTAATGATATGCGCTTGCTCAATGCCAATGACCTTCGCTTTCTGCGCCAGTTCGCCTGATTAACAGCCCTCAGTTGCGAGAGGAAGGAAGCGGCCTACCCGATCATGAAAGTACCACTGCGATGGCTCAACGACTACGTGAATGTGACCCTGTCTCCCCTGGAGTTGGCGGAGAAACTGACCATGAGCGGGAGTCTGGTCGAACGAGTGACCAACTCAGGCGCGCATCTGGATGACTTTCTGGTCGCCCGGATAGAGAACCTGGAGCGCGTGCCCAACTCCGACCACTTATGGCTGGCGCACCTGGATCTTGGGGACAAACATCAGACTGTGGTAACCGGCGCTCAAAACCTGTTCCCAGGAGCGATCGTCCCCTACATTGGCGTCGGCAAAAAGCTTCCCGGCATGGATGCACCGCTGAGGCCGAAGAAGCTGGCTGGCGTTGTCTCGGAGGGCATGGTCTGTTCAGGGCGGGAACTGGGGCTTAGTGAAGACCAAGAGGGGATCCTGATTCTGGACACCCTGGTTGAGGGCGACCGGGCCGCGGACGCGGTGGGCCAACCACTCTCGCAACTTCTGGGCGAATGGGTCATCGATCTGGAGATTACCCCCAATCGGCCGGACTGTCTCTCCATGATCGGGGTCGCCCGCGAGGTCGCGGCGGTAACCGGGGCGACCTTCCGCCTGCCCGAGCCCAAACTTGTCGAGGCCAGTCCGCCGGCCTCGCGCCTCGCCTCGGTGCATATTGAGGCCAAGGATCTGTGCCGGCGGTTCGTTGCCCGCGTCATTATCGGCGTCACGGTGGGACCATCTCCGACCTGGTTGGCGGAGCGCCTGAACGCCGCCGGCATGCGTTCGATCAACAATGTGGTCGATGTGACCAATTACGTTATGCTGGAATACGGCCAGCCCATGCATGCATACGACCTGGATCTGGTGGCGGGACATGTGCTGACCGCGCGGAAAGCCCGCGCGGGAGAGCAGATGACTACTCTTGATGGGGTTGCGCGGACCCTGAGCCCCGACATGCTGGTGATCGCCGATCGCGACCACGCGGTAGGCATAGCCGGGATCATGGGCGGGATCGATTCGGAGATCAACCAACAAACAACCAAGATCTTCCTTGAATTGGCCAACTTTCATCCTCGTGGCATTCGTCGGACCAGCCAGGCCCTTGGTCTGCGCTCGGAGGCGTCCAGCCGGTTCGAGAAGGGCCTGCCAATCCTCCTTCCTAGACTGGCCGCCGATCGCGCCGCCGCTTTGCTCGCCGAGGTGGCGGGCGGGGTGGTGGCCGAGGGCGTCCTTGACGCCGGCCAGTCAGATGCGGTGCCGCAAGTCATTCCTTTCGATTCAACCGAAGTTCACCGTCTCCTGGGGGTCTCCTGGACCACCGAGCAGATCGTTGGCAGCTTGTTGGCCCTGGGATTCATATGCGCCCCTACCGTAGCCGGCAACCTGGAGGTCACGGTTCCCTGGTGGCGTGAGGATCTTCAAGAAGGCGCTGATCTGGTCGAGGAGGTCGCGCGGATCAATGGCTACGATGCCATCCCTGAAACCCTCCTCAGCGGAAGCGTGGCGCCCCGCCCCGAGTCGCCAGGCCAGCGTTGGTACTGGGCCGCCCGGTCAACCCTCCTGGCTTGTGGGCTCAGCGAGGGAAGCAGTCCCGGCCTCACCAGCCTCCGTTTGCTTGAGTTGCTCCGTCCGGATGATTCAACGGAGTGGCTGGCGGCGATTGTCCCGAATCCAGACCCGGTTCGGGCGGCGGGCGCCACGTTCCATCCCATGGCGGTGGTGAATCCCCTTACCCCGGATCGCCAGTATCTTCGGTCAACCCTTCTGGCGGGGCTGCTTGAAGCGGCGCGAGATAACCTACGGGCGGGCGAGGATCGAGTGGCCTTTTTCGAGTTGGATACCTGTTCGTTCCCGCGGGCCGGCGATCTGCCGGTCGAGCGCCGCACCCTGGCCATCGCCATGGCCGGTCGGCGAACTCCACGCTCGTGGGCTACCCCGGAGACGGACATCGATTTCTTCGATCTGAAAGGGGTGATAGAGGAATTGCTGACCCGCCTGGGGATTGTCAACCCACGCATCTCGGTCGCGAGCCACCCCCTCTTGCATCCCGGACGCGCCGCGGACCTGCGGGCCGGCGGAGCCGTGCTGGGTTATTTTGGCGAGCTTCATCCGCGCGTGGCCGAGCGCTGGGATCTGGGCACCCACCGCGCTTATATCGCGGAGTTTGATTTCGACGAGCTCGCGATGCAGGCAAGCGCCGAGCGAGCCTTCGCCGAATACCCTCGGGTTCCCTTCGCTAAACGCGACCTGGCGGTGGTAGTGGATCAAGCCACGCTGGCGGAGGAGGTGCTGCGCGTGATCCGCGCGGCGGGTAAGAACCGGATCGCCCGCGTCACGCTGTTCGATGTCTACCAGGGCGGTCAGGTGCCCGAAGGGAAGAAAAGCCTGGCCTGCGCCCTGGATCTCCAGTCACCGGACAGCACCTTGAGAGAGGAAGAAGTCGAGCAAATCCTGGTCCGAATCAGGAAGGCCCTTCAGCACCAGGTAGGGGCGTCGTTTCGGGAGTAAATCGCGTGCCGCCACATGTTAGGGGCGCGGGTCTCCAGGCCCGCTTGGTTCCACGGTTATCCGACTGATCGGTCGGATCGGTCGGATCGGACCGATCTGTCCGATCCGCTGGTTGCCGAACGGGTAGGCATGCCACCACGCCGATCAAACTCCCAGCGGCAACGCCTCCGCCAGGGCCTCGCTCTCCGTCCGCTGGGCAATGTTCACGAAGGTGACGAGGGCTATCGTGGCACGTTCGTGGACGGGGCGGCTCTTGAGCGCGTGATCGGCGGCCAGCAGGAGGCGATGGGCGTCGATCAACTCCGACATGCTGAAGTCGGAACGGCCACGGCTCACGTTGGCTCGGCGTCCGTCGCTCCAGCCAGCGTTCGTCGCCACCTGGCTGGTGGACACGCCCTCGGCCTGTCCGGTGGCCATAAGGAGGAGGTCGCGTATCCGCCCGCCCATCAGGGCCAGTAGCTGCTCCGGCGCCACGCCTCCTTCCAGAAGCGAGAGGGTGAGATCGGCGGCGGGACCGCCCTTTTTGGCGCACACCGCGTCGATCAGGGCAAACACATTATTGTTGGCCGCTTCCGGCACCAGCAATTGGACGTCCTCACGGCGAATTTGTCCCGTGCGCGCGGTATAGCAGAGCATCTTGTCGATCTCCTGGGACACTAGGGCCAGGTTTTCCGGCACTCGGGCCGCCAGCAGTTCCGCCGCGTCATGATCTATCGAACCGCCCCGAGCCCGCGCCTGGCGCAGCATCCAATCGGTCAGGGCGGCATCCTTCAGGCGGCTAAAGCTTACGATCCGTGCCTGCTCCGCTCCCAACCCGGCAAGCGGCTTGAGGTACCGGCTATCGGCCCGCAATTCCCCTTCCAGAAGGATCAGGTGCGTGGTGGGGGGAAGCGTACCGGCGAAGGCGGCAAATTCGGCCGGCGAAGGACGGCCCGCCGCCGGCCCACCGTCGTCTGATTTGCCGGTCCAGCGGTCAAGCAGACCGCGGACCAGCACGACCTGGACTGACGAGAACAGCGATTGGTTGACGCAGGCCGCCCGCACGGATTCCCAGCCGGCGGCGCCGTCCAGGCGAATCACGGCCCCGGCATCACCATCGACCAGAGCGCCATGGGCGATCGCCTCCGCCTCGGCCTGGGCCCGATAGTTGTCCGGCCCATACAGCACATAGAGCACCGGCTGCCCGCACTTCCCGCATTAAAGAGCTCGAAGTCGGGGTGAGAGGATTCGAACCTCCGACCTCAGCGTCCCAAACGCCGCGCGCTGCCAACTGCGCTACACCCCGTGCACACCGTAGGTAGTCTAGTGCCACGGCCGCCAGGCGTCAAGGGACTGGCCGGGGCGACGGTCCCCTTGCTATCCTGTGCAAGAATCATTCGACGCCCGCTCGCCGTTTCTCTCGACCAAACCAGGAGGCACATACTGTATGGCCGATCCGTTGCCGTTCGGGCTTGTCTACGACCCGCGTTTCCTCCTGCACGACACGGGAATGATACATGCCGCGCTTCCCGATGGCTCCGCGCTGGAAGCGGCCGAGCATCCGTCGAGCGCGCGGATCATCCGCCGCATTCACGCCCTACTCGTGGGGTCGGGTCTGGCGGATCGCTTAACCCCGATTCCCTCCCGCGAGGCTACCCGCGAGGAGATTCTCGCCTTTCATACACCCGAATACCTGAACCGGCTGGAAGCCCTTTCGCGGGCTGGAGCAGGAGACGCCGGGGAGAGCGCCCCGGTAAGCCCCGGCTCATGGGAAGCCGCCCTCCTGGCCTCGGGGTCGACCATCGCCGCCATTGACGCCGTGCTGGATGGCCCGGCGCCGCGCGCGTACGTTCTAGCCCGTCCCCCAGGGCACCACGCGGTGGCGAGCATGGGGATGGGCTATTGCTTGCTTAATAATGTCGCCATCGCGATCCTCCACGCCCGGCAGCGCGGCGTGCCGCGAGTGCTGATTCTCGATTGGGATGTCCACCACGGGAACGGCACCCAGGCCGCGTTCTACGATGACCCTTCGGTACTGTTCATCTCGCTGCATCAGGAGGATTGGTATCCGATCGGCATGGGAGGGCTCGACCAGCGCGGCGCCGGGGCGGGGATCGGCGCCACCGTGAATGTGCCGCTGCCCGCCGGCACTGGGGATCGCGGCTATGCTGCCGTGATGGATCGGATAGTGGCGCCGGTGGCCCGCCGATTCCAACCCGATCTGATCGTGGTCAGCGCCGGCCAAGACGCCTCGATGATGGATCCGTTGGGGCGGATGCTGGTCAGCATGGCGGGCTTCCGCGCCATGGGTCGGCGGGTGCGCGCCCTGGCCGACGAGTTGTGCGGCGGACGCCTCTTGCTGGTGCAGGAAGGAGGATACAGCGAGGTCTACACCCCTTTCAGTACGCTCGGGGCCCTGGAAGGCGCGTCTGGGCTGATCACGGGGACCGCCGATCCGTACCTCGACCAGTCTGAACTGGCACGGGCGGAAGTAGTGTTCACCCACGATACCGAGCAGGCGATCGAGGCGGCGGAGCGGGTTCATATTCATTCCGCGTAGAGCGGACTCGATCTTCGTTGCCGGATAGGCGCTCCCGTCGTTACAATTGCGGCGGATGGTCCGGTATGCGTCCCGCGTAAGCAGGCTCCGTGCCTCCCGGCGCTCAGGCGCCGCTTGCCAAGCGTCCAGGAGCGGTTCCATCGGCTCAGAGACATCCTCCTCGATCAATTCGTCCGAAACCCGGCCTATCGCGCATCCATCCGCGGAGGCGGGTGTCTCCGAAAAGCCGCCGCCTTCCTCCATGAATGGCGTCGAGGCCGACAAGCTGGCCGGTGTCGAACCCAACAGCGATAGCTCCGCGCCCGCGGCCCTCTCGAACGGCGCGACAACCCAGGCACGCCCGATGGCCAAGCCCGGCCCCCTGGAGGCGTGGTGGCCGCGAGTAATCCTGTTCGCTATCCTGGCCGCCGCCCTGGCGCTGAGACTCTATGGCTTCAACTGGGACAGCTCATCCGAAATCCACCCTGACGAGAGGGCGATCGCTGGTTGGGTCGACAGGCTTGCTTTTCCCCGGAATCCGTTTGATCTCTTCAATCCCCAAGGAAGCTGGAACCCAGGATGGGATCCCACGGCCAGGGCTCATGATCAGTCCGGATTCAACTATGGCTCGCTGCCTCTTTACCTGATCTATTTCTTCAGTCACCTGCTCAGTTGGCTGGGCGGCGTTTTCCCCTGGTGGGCAAGCTGGAAAGACGCGGCGCAAGATCCGGATCGCATTCTGGCCGGACGAGTCCTCTCCGTGCTCGCCGATACCGTTACCGTATTTCTGGTCTACCGCATCGGCTCCCGCCTCGCGGGGATCCGGACTGGGCTGTACGCGGCGGCCCTGGCCGCCTTTACCGTGCTCTCGATCCAGCTCTCCCACTTCACCACGGTGGATGTTCTTCTGACTACCTTCTGTACTGGAGCCGTCCTGACCTCCATCGCCTTGTTCACTCATGGCCGGCCGCGTGACTACATTCTGGTGGGGATCTGGGTAGCGGCGGCGGTGGCCACCAAGGCGAGCGCCGCCCCCGTGCTCTCCGTGGTGGCGGCCGCCCATCTCTGGCGGCAATGGAGGCTCCACGATCTTGGCGGTTGGCGGACCTATGGCATGGCGGCCCTGGCCGCCGTTTCGGGTGCTATCGCCCTATTTATCTTCCAGCCGTTCACCTATCTAGACTGGCCGACCTTCTGGTCTGGGGTGCAATACCAGAGCGATCTGGCCCGCGGCAACCAGTTTCAGTTCTACACCTTGAAGTGGGCCGGGACCAAGGCGCTCATCTACCCATTGCAACAGCTGACCTATTTCTCGCTCGGCCTTCCGCTGGCCGTCCTGGCCTATGCCGGAATGCTGTATGAAGGCGTGAGAGTCTTCACGGCCCGGCGAAACGCGGGCGCCCTGGTGGCCTGTTTCGTGATTGTCTATTTCGTCGCCGCCGGCACCCTCTATATGAAGTATCTCCGCTACATGGAGCCCATCGTCCCGTCGCTATGCGTGATGGGGGCCATCTTCGTCAGCGCGGTGATCCGCGGCCGGGTGTGGCTGTCGGGCCGGATCGCGCGGGTGGGTGGTTTCGCTCTCGGGGCCGTGGTTCTGATTCTGACCATGATCTACGGTCTGGCCTATATGAATATCTATCGCCAGCCGCTAACCCGGATCCAGGCGACCTGCTGGATGTTCGCCCACGTACCGCAAGGAGCGCGCATCGTCCAGGACGGGATAGACGAGACGCTCCCCGTGGGCGGCAATCAGTGCAAGAATCCGCAGCCAATCTATACCCTGGAGCCGTCGCTCAGCACCTACGATCCCGAGACCCTGGCCAAGGTCAATACCATGGCCGCTACCCTCAGCCAGGCAAACTGGTACATCATCACCAGCCGCCGGTCCATGGACACCTTCCTGCCCCAACCAGGGAAATATCCCTTTACCAGCCGCTTCTATCACCTGCTCTTTGCCCCAAACCATCCCCTCGGCTTTATCCTTGCCTACCACACCGACGTGACGCCCCGGCTGGGGCCCTGGTCGCTGAACGAGAGAGGCGCCAATCAAAATTTCAATGAATACGATCACCCTCCCGTGTGGATATTTAAGAACACCGGGAACCTCTCCCCTACCGCGTTGATCAACGAACTGACCGCCAACGGAACCATTGCCCCGCCATCGCCCTATGCCGTCCCGCCCAAGTCCCTCCTGCTCTCGCCCAAGGACATCGCGGCCAACCAGCACGCGCCCAGCTATGGCCAGATGTTCCCGCCGGACAGCTTCCCCATGCAACATCCGATCGTCGCCTGGCTAGTGATGATGGAAGTACTGGGCCTGCTCACCCTCCCCCTGAGCATGCGGCTCTTTGGGAAGCTGGCCGATGGTGGCTGGCTGTTGGCCAAAACAGCGGGGATCCTGTTCCTGTCCTACTTTGCCTGGATTCTGGCCAGCCTCCATATCGCCGAATACAGCCGAGGGGAAATCGCCCTGGGCTTGGTGCCAATCGCCGCCATTTCGCTCCTGTGGGGCGTCAAGGTAACCAACCTTCCTCAGCGGCTCTGGGAACGCCGCGCCGCCGTCCTGGTGGCCGAGGGCGCTTTCCTGCTTGGATTCGCGGTCTTTGTCTACATCCGCATGCTCTATCCCGACTTGTGGCATATCATATCGGGCGGCGAGAAGACCATGGATATGTCGTTTCTCAACGCCATCGTCCGCAGCCGGGTGATGCCGCCCCTCGATCCGTGGTTCAGCGGCGGCTACCTCAACTACTACTATTATGGACACTTCACGGTGGCCACCTTGCTCAAGCTGGCGGCCATCACTCCGGCGGTGGCGGTGAATCTGGCGATCCCCACCTTCTTCGCCCTGGCCCTGGGTACCGCCGTGGTCCTTGGCCACACGATCTGCCGGCGCATCCCGTTCGGCCTGCTGGCCGGGATCTTTACCGTGGTGTGTGGGAATCTAGCGGCTGGCGAGCAACTGGTGGGCGACCTGCAAGGGGCGAGCCCCCTGGCCAATCAGATGGATCCGGTGACCAGCGCCGGAAGCACCATCTTCTTTCTCGGCGGGATCATCAATGTCGTCTCCTTCTCCTGGTCGCTGGTGACCGGGATCATCCGAGGGACGATCGCCGCCATTCTTGGCCTGGTGGCCGTGCTAACCCATCACGCCGCCCTGCCCGGCTACGTATTCAATAGCGGCTGGCCATGGAACCAAACACGGGTGATCGACAACAACAATATCGTGACCGAATTTCCCTTCTGGACCTTCCTGTTCGCCGACCCGCATGCCCATATGTGGGACATCCCCTTCGCTCTCTGCGTCCTCGGCTTGGTCTTTACCTTTGTATATGGGGGCGGAGCCATTCGCAAGGAGGATGGGGACCGCGTCTCGCTGCTGCCCGGTTGGCGCCTGGTCCAATGGCCGCTTATCGGAGCCATCGTGGGGGCGGTCGGCCCCACCAACCTGTGGGATCTGGCCACCATGTTCGGCGCCTCCGGCCTCGGTCTGCTGACTGGGCTGTTGCTGAGCGGCCGCGCCCTCAAGGCGGCGATCGTCGGCGCCGTATGGCGTCTGGCGTTGGTGGCCGGCTTCGCCCTTGGCCTCTACCTCCCGTTCTACACTCATTTCCAGTCGTTCTACTCCTCGATCGGCCTGACCTTACTCCGCCATCAAACCAACCTGGGCGACTTCACCAACATGTTCGGCTTCTTCCTCTTCATTCTTGGCTCTTATCTTGGGTTCGCCGTACTGCGGGAGACGCATACGGGCCGGTGGCTGCGACGCCAGACGCGGGTTGCCCTGTTCAGCCTCTATCACTGGGACCGGCACGACGATCTTGAGCGTCTGTACCGTCTAGCCCGCCGGATGGTGGGGCCCCGCGCGCTCCGCGGCGCCTACCATGCCGTGGTGCCCGAGGTACGGCGCGCGGTCCTGGGCGTTGGGGCCATGGTGTTCGCTCTCCTGATCTTTCAATATTGGGCCTTTGCTGCCATCGTGGCGCTCTTGGGAACCGCCTGGATTGGCCTGTTGATGGGAGATCGGAAGGACGAGGAGGCCCAGGCGTGGCAACCGCTTCTGGAGCGGCCGGCGGCGGTAACCCTGGCCATTCTTGGTCTCTGCGTTACTCTGTTACTGATCGCCCACTATCTGGTGCTGGCCCTCTTGCTCGTGATGATCGCCGCCACGGTGCTCCTGATGGTGGACCAACGGGCGCCAAAGCCACCCGCCGTCTATTGCTTGCACCTGGCGATCCTGGTCGGGCTGGGGATCGCGGCCGCTGGCGAGATCGTCTATGTCAAAGACTTCTATGATGGCGGCCCCCTTACCTTCCGCAATAACACCCTCTTCAAGTTGTATGAGGAGGCATGGTTGATGATGGCGGTGGGGAGCGCCGGCGCACTGGCCAGACTGGGGACTTTCGCGGGGGTGCTTCACCCGCTAGGCCCGAAGGCCGAGGAATCCGCCGCCCTACTCATACCAGAGGGCGAGACAGCCGAGACCGAGGATGAGACGCCAGCCTCGCTCCTGAACTGGGAGCGGATCCGTGGTGGGACGCGGGTCTGGGTAGCAGTCTTCATCCTCCTTTTCGCCTGCGTGGCGGTCTCTCCTATTCGCACCACGCCGTTGCGGGTGGCGGAGCGGGACACCTGGTCGATGCTTCAGGGCAACCACATTGGCCCAACCCTGGATGGGATGGCCTTCGTGAAATACATCTATCCGGACGACTACGCGGCCATCCAATGGCTCAACGCGAACGTAAACGGCTCCCCGGTGATCCTGCAAACCACCGGCGGTGGGTACCGCGACTTTGGCGCCCGAGTTACCATGTTCACCGGTCTGCCCAGCGTGGTCAATTGGCCCGGCGAGGCAGGGCAACAACGGTACTCCGGGCAACAGGGTCCGGATAACCTACCGTATCCGGACGAGGTAAATCCCAGGGTCACCGACGTGGATCTGATCTACGACACACCTGACGCCGCCCTGGCCCTCCGCTTGCTGCACCAGTATCATGTGGGCTTGATCTTCGTCGGCCATATCGAACGCTTTGGCGACCCGGAGGATACGGGAAACCTCGCGCCCTATAACCAGGCCGGTCTGGCGAAGTTTCAGACCATGGCGGCGGCCGGCACGCTAACTCGGGTCTATCCGCCCGCCGGCTCCCCGGTCACGCCAACCAGCACGATCATTTACAAGGTGGTCCGATGACCTCGTCCGGAATGAATTGATGACCAACTGGCTGTTATGGCTGATTACCCTCGAATTGCTGGGGCTGGCCGGCCTTCCCCTGGCGGCCGTGCTCTTCCGGGCCTTCCCGGATCGCGGGTACGGCTTGAGCAAACCGCTCGGCATTCTGTTGATTGGCTTCCTCAACTTCTGGCTGGGAAGCGTGGGCGGTTTCGCGAATCAGCCAGCTCTCCTCTGGCTGCTCGCCATCGCGGTAATTGCCCTGGGGGCGTTCCTAATTCTCCCCGATCTGCCGGAGTTGCTGGCCAGACGCCGCGGCCTCCTGATCACGGTGGCAATCGAGGAAGCAGTGTTCCTGATCGCCTTCGGGGCCTGGATCTGGGTGCGGATGGTCAATCCCGATATCTTCTCCACCGA
>Ga0134126_10006278_pt1 | contig 14877 bp, 18 predicted proteins | sample KB31752_FD_96881 | JGI IMG/M metagenome (GOLD analysis project Ga0134126, IMG submission 96881) | Terrestrial soil microbial communities with excess Nitrogen fertilizer from Kellogg Biological Station, Michigan, USA - KB3-175-2 | ecosystem: Environmental > Terrestrial > Soil > Unclassified ...
GACTATGCCGCATTGTGCGACGAGAAGGATGGCTTCGCGGCCGCGTTCCTGCTCGGCCCAGGGCGTCGCGACGACAGAGACATCGTGCTTTCCTGCTCGCCGCCCGAAACGCGCCTGCCGCAGCGCTCGGCGACCAATCAGGCCCGCGATTTCGCCGAGTTTCTGCGGTCGGGCGAATGCGAGCGGCAATCGCGCGGCGGACGCGTCCAGTGGCGATGGAGCCATGGGCGCTCTTAGCCGCATCGATTATGGCTGGCGCCTGGCGGCGACCGGGCTTGCCTTCGCCGCGTTGGGCATCTGCGGCTTTATCATGGCGCTGACTGTCATCCCGCTCGTCACCTGCGCGATCGGCGACGCACGCGTCCGGCAGCGGCGGGCGCAGAGCATCATCCGGGCGAGCTTCCGCTGCTATCTGCTGATGCTGAACGGGCTCGGCGTGCTCAGGCTCGAAGTAGTCGGCGCGGAGCAGCTCTCCTCATGCCGTGGCAATCTCGTCATCGCCAATCATCCGACCTTGCTCGACGTGGTGCTGATCATGGCGCTCCTGCCCAACGCGCAATGCGTCGTGAAACACCAGCTCTGGCGTCATCCCCTGCTGGGGCCTGTCGTCCGAGCGGCCGGCTATCTCAGGAACGACCAGGAGCCGCAGGCGCTCATCGACAGCTGCCGCGCGACGCTCGATGGCGGCAACAACCTGATCATCTTTCCGGAGGGAACGCGCTCCGTCCCCGGGCGCCCGCTCCGCCTCCAGCGCGGCTTCGCGCATATCGCCACTCTTACTGGTGCCAATCTGCAGCTCGTGACCATCACCTGCGATCCCATTACCCTGGTCAAGGGCTCGGCCTGGTACGCGATTCCGCCGCGGCGGCCGACATTCCGCATCGAGGCCGGCGAGCGGCTCGAGACCGCGGCCTTCCTCGCCGCCCCCAGCCGCGCGCGCGGCGCGCGCAAGCTGGTCTCGCATCTCGAATCCTATTACGTCGGAAGACTGCAGCATGGCTAGCGTCGAGCTAGAGCAGGAACTCAAGAGGCTGATCGTCAGCGCCCTGAACCTGGAGGACATCGCGCCTGAGGAGATCGACAGCGACGAGCCGCTGTTCGGCGACGGGCTCGGGCTTGATTCGATCGACGGCCTCGAACTGGGCGTCGCCATCCGAAAGACCTACGGCGTCACGATCGAGGCGAAGAAGGAGGAAGTGCGGAAGATCTTCGCCAATGTGAAGAGCATTGCGGCCTTCATCGCCAGCCAAAAGGGGGGGCTCTAGTGGTATCCAAAGGCGAGGTCCTGGTGACGCTCAGCGGCTATCTCCAGGATCTGTTCGAGCTGCCGGCGGAGAAGATCACGCCCGCAGCCCAATTGCGCGAAGATCTCGATCTCGACAGCATCGATGCGGTCGAGCTCGTGGTGAAATTGCAGGAATACACCGGCAAGAAGATCGCGCCGTCCGACTTCAAGTCGGTGCGCACCGTGGGCGATGTCGTCGAGAAGGTTTATGCGCAGCTTGCACAAGGGTCCTAGGCTGCGCATCGCCTTGATCGGTTTTGGCGTCGCCTATCCCTTCCTCATCTATTTTGGCCTGGGGCATCTGCCGCCCGAGGCACTCGTCCTGGGACTGCTCGCGGTGCTCGGTGCGAAGTTGGCTCTCGACCGCAAGGCCGAGGCGCCGCGGGTCGTTCTCTGGATCGCCGGAGGCGCGGCGGTCGTGCTGCTGATGGTCGCCGTGTCGCCGCTGGCGGCATTGAAATCCTACCCGGTGATCATGAGCCTCGGTTTCGCCGCGCTGTTCTCAGCCTCGCTGCTGTGGCCGCCGACCGCGATCGAGCGCATCGCCCGGCTGCGCCAACCCGACCTTCCGCCGGCCGCCATTCCCTATCTGCGCAAAGTGACGCTCGTCTGGCTGGTCTTCTTCCTCGCGAATGCCGGCATTTCCATCGCTACGGCGCTGAGCGGCAACCTCGCGCTCTGGACGCTCTACAACGGCTTCGTGGCCTATCTCATCATGGGCGTGCTTTTCGTCGGAGAGATGATCGTCCGCCTCTATCTCCGTCCCAGCCGGACCGAGGCATGAGCCTGCAGCGATTCGCCGAGCTGTTGGAAGGAGGGCGGCCCGGAACCCATCGTGTGGCGCTGCGCGAGGGCGCCCTTGTCGATCTTGCGCAGCTGCGCGGTGAGGTCGCGCACAATGCCGGGCGATTCGGAGCGCTCGGACTGGGCCGTGCCGTCCTTCTCTGCGAAGACGGCTTGAGCTTCGTCGTCGGGCTGCTGGCGCTGCTGCGCATCGGCGCCGACATCGTGCTGCCGCCCAATCTCCAGCCGGGCACGCTCGCCGGGTTTGCCGACGCCTACGACGCCATCATCACCGACCGCCCCTCGACCGCTCTCGCGCGCTCGGTCGCCCTCGAGCCGGCCGAGCCGAGCGCCCGCCCCTTCGCGGTCGACGCCTCGCGCAGCCGCCTTCACTTCTTCACTTCAGGGTCTACGGGCGCGATGAAGCGGGTGGAGAAAAGCGCGGCACTGCTCGAGAACGAGGCTGCGATGCTCGAGCGTGCCTGGGGCGAGCGCATCGGCGATGCGGTCACGTTTGGCACGGTGCCGCATCAGCACATATTCGGCCTCGCCTTCCGCGTCGTCTGGCCGCTGCTTGCTGGCCGATGCTTCGATGCCAGCGCGCCGTTCGTCTGGGAGACGTTGCTTGCCGGGCTGACACCCGGCGCAGCCATCGTCTCGAGCCCCGCACATCTCACTCGGCTCGGCGGCTTGTTGCCGCTGCCGCCGCCGCTGCGGCCCCGCCTCGTCTTCACCGCCGGGGCGCCGCTGCCGGCCGCCGCGGCGGACGAATGCGAAGCGATCTTCGGCGGCCGCCCGATCGAAATCTTCGGCAGCACCGAGACCGGCGCGCTCGCCTGGCGCAGCGGTGCGGATCAGCCGCCCTGGCGCCCGCTGCCCGGCGTCGAAGTGTCGAGCACGGCCGAGGGACTGCTGCGCGTGCGCTCGCCGGCGCTTGCGGGCGGCGCCTGGTGCGAGCTCGCCGACCGGGTCACGGCCGCCGAGGGCGGCGGCTTCCGCTTCGAAGGACGGGCCGACCGGATCGTCAAGCTGGAAGGAAAGCGCGTGAGCTTGCAGAAGCTCGAACAGGACCTGCTCGAGCTGCCCTGGATCGAAGGCGCCGCGGTGATGCCCATTACCGGCGACCGGCTGTTGCTCGGCGCCGTCGTGGCGCTCTCCGCCGCGGGCGCCGGCGAATTGGCACGGCTCGGCAAATTCCGATTCGAACGGCTCCTGCGGCGCGCATTGTCGCAGACGCAGGAAGCTACGGCGCTGCCGCGGCGCTGGCGCTTCGTCCGCGAGCTGCCCGTCGACGGCATGGGCAAGCGGCGCAGCGCCGACATCCTCGCGCTACTGGAAGCGCCCGCATGAATGGCGGAGCGGGAAAAGCGGCGACGGAGCCGACAATACGCGAGCTGCGGCGCTCAGCAGAGGCCGTCGAACTCGAACTCTACGCCGCGCCCTCGATGCTCTATTTCGACGGGCATTTTCCCGGATATCCCATTCTGCCGGGCGTGGTGCAGGTGGATTGGGCCTTGCAGCTCGGGCGACGCTATCTGTCGCTGGGAACGGCGCAGGCGCGCAGCATCCAAGTAAAGTTCCGCCGACCGATGCCGCCGGCGATCCTGATGATCTTGTCGCTCTCGCTCGGACGGCGCGGTCAGCTTGCCTTTGAATACCGCGACGCCGACGGCGTGTGCTCCTCGGGACAGATCGGATTCTGACGCCCGTGACCTTCCAACCCTGCGCCATCATTCCGAGCCGCAATCACTACCGTGCGATGCCCGAGATCGTGGCCGCGTTGCGTCAGAACGGGCTGCACGTCTTTATCGTCGATGACGGCAGCGACGAGCCGGCGCGTGGCGCGCTCGCCGCACTCTCGGCGCCGGAGCACGGCGTCTCGGTCCATCGGCTGCCGGTCAATCAGGGCAAAGGCGGCGCGGTCATCGCGGGATTCGAGCTTGCCGCCGCTGCGGGATACACCCACGCCCTTCAGATCGACGCCGATGGACAGCACGATCGCGCCGCGCTCGCCGATTTGCTCGACGCCGGCCGCGCCCATCCCGGTGCTCTTATCCTTGGTGCTCCGATCTACGATCGGAGCATGCCGCTCGGCCGCCGCATCGGCCGGCAGATCACGCATTTCTGGGTTGCGGTCGAGACCCTGACCCCATACCGCCTCGACGCCATGTGCGGTTTCCGGATCTATCCGCTGGCGCCAACCCTGTCCTTGCTGCGGCACGAGCGTATCGGCCGGAGGATGGATTTCGACCCCGACATTCTCGTGCGTCTTCTCTGGCGCGGCGTCCGCCCGGTCACGGTGCCGGTACGGGTCAACTACCCTGAGGGAAACATCTCGAATTTCCGGTTGCTGCACGACAACTGGGCCATCAGCCGCATGCATACGAGGCTCGTCTTCAGCATGCTGCCGCGCCTGCCCTCGATCCTGCGCCATCGCCGCGAGCAGAGCACGCATTGGGCAGGCTTGGCCGAGCGCGGAGCCTATTGGGGCCTGTCGCTATTGGCCGCGGCCTACCGGCTGCTGGGACGCGGCGTCTGCCTGGCGCTGCTGCTGCCGGTGGTCTTCTACTTTCATCTCACCGGTAGCGAACAACGCCGCGCCTCGCGTGACTTTCTCCGCCGCGCCTTTGCCGCGCAAGGTGCCGCGCGTGCTCCCATAACGCGCGACCTGCTGCGCCATTCGTTCAGCTTTGCGCGCAAGACTCTCGACACCTTTGCCGCATGGATCGCCGCGCGCGACCGACCGCCGGTCGAGGTCGTCGATGCCGCCGAACTCGCCCGCGCGTCAGGCGCGACGGGCGGCTTCCTCATGATCGTATCGCATCTCGGCAACGCCGATTTCAGTCGCGCCGCTCTCGACCCGGACCGCCGCGCCCGGCTGAGCGTGCTCGTGCATACGCAGCACGCCGAGAATTATGCGCGCCTGCTCCGACGCTTCCGACCGGACTCGGCGCTCAATACGCTGCAGGTGACCGAGGTGGATCCGGCAACCATCATCAGGCTGGAGGAGCGCATCGCGCGCGGCGGCTGGATCGCGATCGCCGGCGACCGGACGCCGGTACGAGGCGACAACCGGGTGAGCCGCGCCGCGTTCCTCGGCACCGAGGCAAGCTTCCCGCAGGGCCCCTACCTTCTCGCCCATCTCCTCGCCTGCCCGGTCTATCTCATGTTCTGCCTGCGGGAAGAAGGGCGCTACCGCGTGTTTTTCGAACGCTTTGCCGATCGCATCGATTTGCCGCGAGCCGACCGCGAGGAGGCGCTCGCGGCATGGGCCGCGCGCTATGCGCGCCGGCTTGAGGCGTACTGCCTGCGGGATCCCTTTCAATGGTACAACTTCTTCGATTTCTGGGCGCCGCGACCGGGCCAGGCAGGCACGCGATGATTTCTGCGGAAGTTACGGTAAAGACGCAATTCTACGACCTCGACCCTATGCAGGTGGTCTGGCACGGCAACTATCTGCGCTTCCTCGAGCAGGGGCGTTGCGCGTTGCTCGACAAGATCGCCTTCAATTACGAAGAGATGTCGCGCACAGGCTATAGCTGGCCGGTCGTCGATCTCCGGATCAAATACCTGAGGCCGCTCCGCTTCGGGCAGGAGGCGAGAGTGGTCGCGAGCCTCCTCGAATACGAGAACCGGCTCAAGATCGGCTATCGCCTGTTCGATCTGGCCAGCGGCGAGACCCTGACCAAGGCACATACGATCCAGGTTGCGGTCGATGCCGCCACCAACGAGCTTTGCTACGAGTCTCCGGCGATCCTGCGTGAAAAGGTGCAGCGCCAACTATGACACGGTGGCTCTCGCTCGCACTTTTCGCGGCGGTGCTGGCTCCCTCGCTGGCCTTCGGCCAACCCGCCGAACAGCCCCCTTTGCACGCCGGCGAATGGCTTTCCGGGCGCTTCGTCCAGGAGCGGCACATCGCCGGGCTTTCGGCGCCGCTGCACAGCGAGGGAACGTTCGTCCTCGCCGCCGGCAAAGGCCTGATATGGCACAGCGAGAAACCGTTCGACACCTCGGTCATCATCACACCCGCCGGACTACTACAGCTCGTCGACGGCCGCGAGGCGCAGCGCATCCCCGCCACCCGCGTCCCCTTCCTCGCGCAGCTCTACGACATGCTTGCCGGCGCCCTCGGCGGCGACTCAAGCACACTGGCCCGGCGCTTCTCGGTCGAACGCCATGAGAGCAGCAGCGGGTGGAGCATCCTGCTCAAACCGCTGCATCCCGATGACCCGGCTGCGGCGGCACTGCAATCGATCGCCATCACCGGCAGCCGCTTTGTCGACACCGTCGAGGTCCACCGGCCGAAAGGCGATTGGGATCAGCTCCGGTTTTCCGATCAGACTCGCTCATCGGCGTCGCTGCCGCCGGCTGATGCAAAATTGCTGCAGATGGATGCGCCGTGAAGCGTGCGGCTCTGCTGTGGCTTTTCCTCGTGCTCGCATGCGCGGCCTATCTGCTGGTACGGCTCGCCGGCGGAGTGGAGTTCCAGAGCGATTTCACCGCACTGCTGCCGCAGGAGGAGCGCGACGCAGGACTGCAGCAGGCGAAGCAGCGCGTGGCGCAGCTCCTCAACCGTCGCATTCTCATCCTGGTGGAGCACCGCGATCGCGCGACCGCACGTGCCGCCGGCGCCGTGCTCGACGAGGCGCTGCGGCAGACGGGCCTCGTTGCCTCGGTCACCTACAAGATCCCCGGTGACGCCCAGCGCCGGCTGGGCGAGATCTTCTTTCCCTACCGCTTCGGCCTGCTCGCGCCGGCAGATCGATTGCGGCTCGAGCAGGGACACGGCAAGGAGATCGTTGAGCGCGCGCTGGCGAGTGTCTACGGACCGATGGGCATCGGCGACAGCGCCCTCCTGCAGCGCGATCCGTTTCTGCTCCTGCCGACCTATCTCGCCGATCTGCCGCGGCCTCTGCCGAAGCTCACCCTCGATGACGGGGTGCTGTCGACCGAGGCCGGGCAAGAGCATGGCGTCCTCCTCACTGCCGAGCTCTCCGGCGATCCTTTCGCGCTCGCCTTCGAGAACCGCTTCGTCGCCCGCTTCGATCAGATCGAGCAACGCCTGCATGCGCAAACGCCCGATCTGAAGGTGCTGCGGCTCGGCACGGTCTTCTATGCCCAGGCTGGGGCGGCGGCCGCGACGCAGGAGACTTCGGCGATCAGCATCGTCTCGCTGGTCGGCACGGTGCTCCTTGTGCTCGCCGTGTTCCGAGCTCTGCGTCCGCTCTGGCTGACGCTGCTCGCCATCGGCACGGGGGTGGTTTGCGCATTGTCGGTGAGCCTGTGGCTCTTCGGCACCCTGCATGTGGCAGCGTTGCTGTTCGGCACCAGCCTGATCGGCATCGCCTCGACTACTGCCTGCAATACCTCTCGGCGCGCTTCAATCGAGACGACGACACGCCGGCGCGCCGGCTTCGCCGCGTGCTGCCCGGCATCGTGCTCGGCATCATCACCACGCTCATCGGCTATCTCGCGCTGCTGCTTGCGCCCTTTCCCGGCCTGCATCAGGTGGCGGTGTTCTCCGCCGTAGGGCTGGTCGCCTCCTTCGCCACGGTAGTGCTCTGGCTGCCCCACCTCGATCGCTCGCCGCCGCTCGCCCACGGCCGGCGTCTGCTGAGCGCCGCGAGCTGGCTCTGGGCCTTCTGGGAGGATCCGCGCTATCGCCGCCCGCGGCTGATCATCTGCCTGCTCATCGCCGCTGCTGCTCTCTTCGGCGCATCGCAGCTCCGTGTCGAAGACGATATCCGCCGCTTCCAGGCGCTGTCGCCGGAGCTGAAGCATCAGGAGGCGGAGCTCAGGCAGATTGCCGGACTCTCCGGCGGCGCCGAGTTCCTGCTGGTCCGCGCCGCCGACGAGGAGCGCGCGCTCGAAACCGAGGAAGCGCTGGTTCCGCGGCTCAACCGGGCGAGGACCGAGGGCACGCTCGGCGGATTCCAGGCGATCGCGCAAGTCATTCCCTCCGCCGCGCGCCAACGCGAGAACCGGGCGTTGGTCCATGACCAGCTGATCACGCCATATCTCGCCGAATATGACCGGCGGCTCGGCCTGCCCCCCGGGCCGCCGCCCGAGGCCATCGATCGCGGCGTTCTGACCCTTGCGGCGATTCCGCCGAATTCCCCGCTAGGCTTCCTGCGCAATCTCGATCTCGGCGCCGCGCCGGGAGGCGGGGTGATGCATGCCGTCCTGCTCAGCAGCGTCGCCAATCCGGCGGCGCTGCGTCGCATCGCGGCGGCCGTACCCGGCGTGCAATTCGTCGATCCCATCGGCGATCTCAAGCGGCTGCTCGGGAATTACCGGCGCCGCGCGGTGCTGGTGCTGGCAATATCGGCCGCGCTGATGCTGCCGGTCGTATTCTGGCGCTACGGAGTCCGCGGCGGGATGCGCGTCGTCCTCCCGCCCGCGCTGGCCGTGCTGGCAAGCCCACCGCTTGTGGCGCTGGCGGGGGTGCCCTTCACCTTCTTCAACGCCATGGCACTGGTGCTGGTCCTGTCCGTCGGCTTCGACTATGCGGTGTTCTGCCGCGAGGCGGACGAGGCCCACCGTCCGGCAACGATGCTCGGCATCTGGCTCGCCATGGCCACGACACTGCTTTCTTTCGGCCTCCTCGGAGCGAGCCGCGTCTTTGCCGTCCATGCCTTCGGCATCACGCTTTTGGTCGGCACGCTGCTGGCCTTCTTCGTTGCTCCGGCGGCTGGCGCCTCGACCCTGAATCAGCGTAAAATGCCGCCGGGGGGCTGATGATCTTGGGTATGTCACTTGTACATTGGCGGCGAGGCGCCGAAGCCAGGAGATGGCGCCGAACTGCTCTTATCGCCGCCCTTTCAGTTGCGCCGATCGCGCTGGCCGGCTGCGCGACTTCGCCGCCGCCCAGCGCCGAGGTGGACCTCGCGCCACACTTTCCTTTTCACGTGCCGAGCCCCGCCGAGCTCGGCTACAGCATCACCACCGAGCAACTCGTGACCGCGCATTACCGCGGCAGCGTCCAGACCTTCGAGGCCCATCTTTCCGTCACACCGCAACGCTTGCTGCTGATCGGCTTCGACCCCTTCGGACGCCGCGCCTTCACCGTGACGTCGACCGACGGCGCGATCAGCTTCAACGCCGCGCCGGGAGTGCCGCAGGGCATCAACCCCGGCAACATCCTTGCCGACATCGCCATCGTCTATTGGCCGGCAGCGTCCGTGCGGCGTGGCCTGCCTGCGGGGGCGGAGCTGCGCAGCAGCGCCAGCGGCCGCTCGATCGTGGCGAACGGCCACGAGGTCATCCACGTCGCCTATGACACGCCTTTCGCCAGCGGCTGGCCGACATCCGCGCACTACAGCAACGAGGCGTTCGGCTATGCGCTTGATCTTCGCTCGACGGTGACGGCGCAATGATCGGCTATCTGCCGGCGCTCGGGATCGTGAGCCCGCTCGGCCTCGGCAAGGAGCAGGTGGCCCGCAATCTCTTTGCAGGCTCGCGTGACGGCGTCGTCTGCCGCGCGGGTCTCCTGTCCGGCCGGTCGGTCCGCGTCGGCGCGGTCGATCACCCGCTCCGCGATGTCCCGGCGCAGCTCAACCATTTCGATTGCCGCAACAATCGAATGGCACTGACCGCGGTCGAGGAGATTCGGCCCCAGATTGCCGCGGCGCTGAGACGCCATGGCGCCGAGCGCCTTGCTGTGGTCATGGGCTCCAGCACCTCCGGTCTCGCCGAGGGTGAAGCAGCGCTTACCGCGCTACGGCGTAACGGCGCTTGGCCGAGAGACTACCACTATACCCAGCAGGAGCTCGGCAATCTGGCCGCATGCCTCGCCGATCATCTGGGAATTACCGGGCCGGCCTACACACTCTCCACCGCATGCTCGTCGAGCGGCAAGGTCTTCGCCTCGGCGTCGCGCCTGTTGCGCCTCGGCATCAGCGATGCCGTTCTCGTCGGCGGCGTCGATACCCTGTGCGGACTGACGCTGAACGGCTTCCATTCGCTCGAGGCGATCGCGGCGGATTACTGCAACCCCTTCAGCCGCAATCGCGACGGCATCAATATCGGTGAGGGCGCCGCGGTTTTCCTGATGACGCGCGAGCCGTCGCCGATAGCGCTGCTTGGTACCGGCGAGAGCTCCGACGCCCATCATGTCAGCGCGCCGGATCCGTCCGGGGCGGGCGCATGCCGCGCGATGCGGCTTGCTCTGGCGGCGGCGCGGCTGGCGACCTCGGACATCGACTATGTCAACGTCCACGGCACGGCGACGCCGCTCAACGACGCGATGGAGGGGAAAGCAATCGACGCGGTGTTCGGCGGCGACATTCCGTGCAGCTCGACCAAACCGCTGACCGGCCACATGCTGGGGGCGGCAGGCGCCGCGGAGGCCGCGTTCCTATGGCTCGCGCTCCATCCTGATTTCGCCACGGGAGGGGTGCCACCTCATTTGTGGGATGGCGCCGCCGATCCCGAAATTCCAGCGCTCAACCTCGCCACTGCAGCGACGCGGCTACCAGACCGGGCGCACAGCGCGATGATGAGCAATTCCTTCGGCTTTGGCGGTAGCAATGTCGCCCTGATCCTCGGACGGGGTTGGTAGATGCGCGCGTGCTGCCGGCCGATCGAAGAGCTGCTGCCGCATCGCCAGCCGATGATCCTGCTCGACGAGCTGCTCGCCTATGACGACGGCGCGGCCGAGGCGGCGCTGACGATTCGCGAGGACTCGCTCTTCCTGGAGCAGGACGGCGTCCCGGCGCATATCGGGCTGGAATACATGGCCCAGACCTGCGGTGCCCATGCCGGCGCGCTGGCGCTCGAGCGCGGCGAACCGGTCAGGATCGGCTTGCTGCTCGGCACCCGCCAATATCGCGCGCACATACCGCATTTCCGCCTCGGCGAACGGCTGGTGATTGCGGTGAACGCGGTCTACCGCGACAGCGAGATCGGCGCGTTCGACTGTCGCATAGAGATCGCCGGCAGGGCCGCCGCCGAAGCGCAGCTCACGGTCTATCAATCCGAGCAGACGCCACGGTCCCTGCATGAATAGGCCCGTGAGCCCGCTCAGAGCTGTTCTCGTCACCGGCGCCAGCAAAGGGATCGGTCGCGCCATTGCCGAGCGCCTCGCGCGAGACGGCTTTGGCGTCGTCGTGCACTACGGGCGGGACCGGGCAGGCGCGGAGGCGACGCTCGCCGCTGTCCAACAGGCAGGCGCCCATGGCCGGCTGCTGCAATTCGACGTCACCGATCGCGCCGAGTGCCGCCTCCGGCTCGCCGAGGATATCGCCGCGCATGGCGCCTATTACGGGGTCGTCCTCAACGCCGGTATCGCCCGCGACAATGCTTTCCCAGCACTGAGCGAGGACGAGTGGGACGCCGTGCTCGATACCGACCTCGGCGGCTTCTACAACGTGCTTCACCCGGTGGTGATGCCGATGGTGCAATCGCGGCGTCCGGGGCGGATCGTGACGCTGTCTTCGCTCTCCGGCATCATGGGCAATCGCGGACAGGTCAATTACAGCGCCGCCAAGGCGGGCATCATCGGCGCGACCAAGGCGCTCGCGCTGGAGCTCGCCCGGCGCAAGATCACGGTCAACTGCGTCGCGCCGGGACTGATCGAAACGCAGATGATCGAAGAGGCGCCGCGCGACGAGATCGTCAAGATGATCCCCATGCAGCGGGCTGGCACGCCGGACGAGGTCGCGGCCGTCGTGAGCTTCCTCTGCTCGGATGCGGCGAGCTATGTCACGCGCCAGGTGATCTCCGTCAATGGAGGGATGCTGTGAGGCGCCGCGTCGTGATCACCGGGATGGGCGGAGTAACCTCGCTCGGCGACGCCTGGCCGAAAATCAGTGCAAAGCTGGCGGCAGGCGAGACCGGCGTCCGGCGCATGCCCGAGTGGGACCGGTTCCACGGCCTCAACACGCGCCTGGGCGCGCCGGTGGACGGCTTCACCGTCGACGACCGATATGAGCGCAAAAAACTTCGCACGATGGGGCCGGTCGCGCGGATGGCAGTCTACGCTTCGGAGCTGGCGCTGATCGATGCCGGGCTCGCCGGCGATCCGCGCCTTGCCAACGGCCGCGCGGGCGTAGCCTATGGCTCTTCCTTCGGCAGCCACCAGGCAGTTCTGGGGTTCGCCGAACTGATGACCGCCGGCGCGTCGACCAAACTCACCGGCACCAACTATGTGCAGATGATGAGCCATACGGCGGCGGTCAATATCGGGTTGTTCTTCGGGCTGACCGGGCGGATCGTGCCGACCTCGAGCGCGTGCACATCCGGCAGCCAGGGGATCGGCTTTGCCGCCGAGATGATCCGCTTCGGATTGCAGGACGTCATGATCGCCGGCGGCGCCGAAGAGCTTTCCGTATCCGACGCGGCGGTGTTCGATACCCTCTATGCGACGAGCAACCGCAATGACGCGCCGCATTCGACGCCGCGCCCGTTCGATCGAGACCGGGACGGTCTGGTGATCGGCGAAGGCGCGGGAACGCTGGTTCTCGAGGAGCTGGAGCACGCGAAGGCGCGGGGCGCTCGAATCCACGCCGAACTGGTCGGCTACGGTACGAACTCCGATGGGCAGCATATCACCCAGCCCACGGTGGAGACGATGGAAGGGGCGCTCCGCCTGGCGCTCGCCGATGCCGAACTTTCAGCCGCGAGCATCGGCTTCGTCAATGGTCATGGAACCGCAACCGAATGGGGCGATATCGCCGAAAGCAAGGCGACCGCCGCGGCGCTCGGCGAAGGCGTGCCGATTCATTCGCTCAAAAGCTATTTCGGCCACTCGCTCGGTGCGTGCGGCAGCATCGAAGCCTGGCTCGGCATCGAAATGATGAAAAGCGGCAGCTTCGTCCCGACCGCCAACCTCGTCTCCGTCGACGAGCGCTGCGCGCCGCTCGACTACGTCATGGGCGAGCCGCGCAAACTCGAGATCGAGTATCTGATGTCGAACAATTTCGCGTTCGGCGGCATCAACACCTCGCTGATCTTCCGGCGGTGGTGACTCCGATGCGCGATAGAAACAGCCGTCGGCACGAACAGGATGGTGTCCGGCGGATGTTTCTTGTGACGGGAGGCTGCGGGTTCATCGGATCCCACCTCGTCGCCGCGCTGCTCCGTTGCGGCCACGAGGTGCGCGTGCTGGACAATCTGTCAAGCGGCAGCGCGGAACATCTCGCCGCCGGCGCTCGGCTCATCCGCGGCGACATTCGCGACGCGGCGGCAGTTGCCGAAGCCATGGCCGGGGCGGCCGGCTGCTTCCACCTCGCCGCGATCGCCTCGCTGGCGAGCAGCAATGCAGATTGGCGCGAAAGCCACGACGTCAACGTCGCCGGCACGATCGCCGTTCTGGATGCGGCGCGTCGAGCCGGCAAAAAAGCTCCGATCCGCGTCGCTTTCGCCTCCTCCGCCTCGGTCTATGGCAGCGCCGGCGAGCCACCCTTCCAGGAAACGGCGTCGCCTCGGCCGGTTTCGACCTATGGCACGGATAAGCGCGCCTGCGAGCTCTACGCCGGCGTCGCCGCGGAGCTGCATGGGGTGCCGAGCGTCGGACTGCGCCTCTTCAACGTCTTTGGGCCGCGCGCCGCCGCGGGCGTCGTGTCGATCTTCTGCAGACGCATTGCCGAAGGCCGCACCGTCACCATCTTCGGCGACGGTGAGCAGACGCGGGATTTCGTTCATGTCGATGATGTGGTCGCGGGCTTTCTCGCGGCAATGGAGGCGCCGCTCGCCAGGCCGGCCCTGATCAATATCTGCACGGGCCAGGCGACATCGGTGGTGGCGCTGGCTGAGACGGTCGCCGCGCTCTGCCGCAGAGGGCTGCGCGTCGAGCATCGCGAGGCGCCGGTGGGACATGTTCAAACCTCGGTCGGCGATCCGACACTGGCGCGGAACCTGCTCGGCTTCGCTCCGCGGACCGATTTGGCCGCGGAACTGGCAGCGATGCTCGGCAGCGGCGGAAGCCGCCAACCGGGTTTCTCGCTATTTTCGGGCTCTCGCGGAGGACCAGGCGAGCGGCTTCATGCCGAGCGATAGCGCAGTGGCCGGGGGCCGCCGCATAAGCACGAGGCGACGCCCCCGCCGCTCCCCAAACGACGCTTATGTGGCGGAATCCCGGATCGGCGCGTGGTTTCTGCGCACCGATACTTGGGCGGTGCACGTTCTCGAACGGGCGATCAAGGATCTCATCCGGCTCACCGCCGGCCGATATCCGGCCGATCCGACCGTGGTCGATGTCGGCTGCGGCTCCGGGCGATCCTTCGCCATTCTCGAGCGCCATTTCCGTCCACGCCACATGATCGGCATCGACGTGGATGCCGGCATGCTGGCATTCGCGGCCGCAGAGATTGCCCAGCGCGGTCGCGCGATCGAGCTGATCAACGCCAACAGCTCGCGGCTTCCGCTGGCGAGCGCATCGGCCGACATCGTCTTCTGTCACCAGACATTTCACCATCTCGTCGATCAGGATGGCGCGATCGCCGAATTCCACCGTGTGCTGAGACCGGGTGGGCTGCTTCTCTTCGCTGAGTCGACGCGCGCCTATATCGAATCCTGGATCATTCGCCTGCTCTTCCGGCACCCGATGCACGTACAAAAGACGGCAGACCAGTACCTCGCCTTGATCCGCACCGCCGGCTTCAGCGTCGACGCCGCCTCGATCTCTCTGCCTTATCTGTGGTGGAGCCGGCCGGATCTGGGGTTCAAGGAAACGATGCTCGGCATTTCACCGGCGGCCGGGCGGGAGGAAACGCTGATCAACCTCGTCGGGGTGCGCTCGTGACCGGACGCGCCCGCGCCCTCAGCTCGCCGACGATGCCGGCTGGGAAGAAATAGACGACGAGCACGAA
>Ga0134126_10006279_pt1 | contig 14876 bp, 12 predicted proteins | sample KB31752_FD_96881 | JGI IMG/M metagenome (GOLD analysis project Ga0134126, IMG submission 96881) | Terrestrial soil microbial communities with excess Nitrogen fertilizer from Kellogg Biological Station, Michigan, USA - KB3-175-2 | ecosystem: Environmental > Terrestrial > Soil > Unclassified ...
AAACCCGGCTGGGCCGCTGCCCGGCGCGCCAAATCGCCGGAATCAAAATCCACACCGGCGAAAACAGCTGCGCCGCATCGCGACTCCGCAAAAAAACTCGCGGAGCGCCCGCGTCGCAAATCCTCCGCGCCAGCAAAGAAATCCCGCCGCCGATAGTCCCGCTCCCGCCGCCCTCTTTTCCGGAATTTCGCCGCTCAAGACAGTCTTGCTGATGTGCTAGAATCTTCTCGGGGAGATTCCGCGCAATGAAATTCGGTGTCGTAGTGTTTCCCGGTTCGAATTGCGACGATGACGCGTACCACGCCGTCGGCGCGGTCCTTGGCGAGCACGTCGAATTCCTGTGGCATCGCTCCGAGCAAATCCCCGGCTGCGATGCCATCATTCTTCCGGGCGGTTTTGCCTTCGGCGACTATCTTCGCACGGGTGCGATCGCGCGTTTTTCGCCGGTCATGCGCGCCGTCGAGCGCTTTGCCCGCCGCGGCGGCCTGGTTCTCGGCATTTGCAACGGCTTCCAGATTCTTCTCGAAGCAGGTCTGTTGCCCGGCGCGATGCTCCGCAATCGCGATTTGCGTTTCATCTGCCGCCACGTGAATATCCGCGTCGAAGACACGGACACGCCGTTCACCTGCGCCGCGCAAGCCGGTCAGGTTTTGAAAGTTCCCATCGCCCACATGGAAGGAAATTATTTTTGCGATGCGGAAACGCTCGCCGAGCTCGAGCGAAATCGCCAGATCGTTTTTCGTTACACTATGCCCGAAGGCCATGTCGAAGACTCGGCGAATCCGAATGGCTCGCTCGCCGCAATCGCGGGCATCTGCAATCGCGAGCGCAATGTGATGGGCATGATGCCGCATCCGGAGCGCGCCGTCGAAGCCTCGCTTGGCTCCGCCGACGGTCTCGTTGTTTTCCGCTCCATGGTCAGCAGTCTGGCGCATTCTGCGCGAAGCAATGCCGAGGCGAAGGCCTCCGTGCCGGCCTAGCGTGGTGCATTCCTTCAGGAGGACTTCGTGCGGCGTCTGATTTTTCTCGGCTCCATTTTTGTCTCCATCGCGCTGCTTCCGCTGGCTTCGCGGGCGCGCGCGCAGTCTGCCGGCGCAACTTCTCCGGACTGGCAAGCGCTCCAGAATGAAGCCATCCAAAAACTTACTGCATACATTGCCGTCAACACCACAAATCCTCCCGGCAACGAGATTCTCGCCGCGCAGTGGTACGCAAAGATTTTCCAGGCTGAAGGAGTGCCCTTCGAGATCGCCGAATCCGCGCAGGGCCGTGGCAATATCGTCGCTCGGCTGAAAGGCACTGGCTCCGAGCCCGCATTAATTCTACTCAATCACATGGACGTTGTGCCGGTTAGCCGATCTTTTTGGACGGTCGATCCCTTCGCCGGCCTTGTGCGTGACGGTTATTTGTGGGGTCGTGGCTCTCTCGATATGAAATCGCTCGGCATCCTCCAGTTGCTGACCTTTCTCGAACTCCACCGCCTTCATGTGCCGCTGCGCCGCGATGTGATTTTTGTCGGCACGGCCGATGAAGAGGCCGGCGGAAATTTTGGGGCAGGATGGGTGGTCGAGAACCGCCCGCAATGGCTCACGGGCGCGGGCTTCATGCTCACCGAAGGCGCGGGCTCGCTCGCGGACGCGGCGGGCAAACCAATTTACTTCGGCGTCGGCCCAACAGAAAAAACCCCGGCGTGGCTCAGATTGACCGCCACCGGTCGCGCAGGTCACGCCTCCGTGCCGAGTCCTGACTCTGCGCCCAATCGCCTGATTGCCGCGCTCGAACGCGTTCGTCAGTACCGCCCGCCACTCGAATTGACGTCTCCTGTGGGAGTCATGCTGCGCACTCACGCCCCTTACGAGCCCGAACCATGGCGCGGCCGCTTTTTGAACTTGAAATCTTTTCTCGCCCAGCCGGACGCTTACGATTTGCTCCAAAAGCGTCCGGACATTCTCGCGCGGCTCACCAACACGATTTCCATCACCAGCCTTCAAGGCTCGAACAAGACAAATATCATTCCATCCCAGGCCACCGCCGAACTCGATTGCCGCCTGCTGCCGGGCTGGACCATTGATCGTTGGCTCGCGCAGGTTCGCGGCATCGTCAACGATCCGTCGATCAAGATCGAGGTCATTTTGAATTTCCCTCCCGCCACTTCCTCAACGGGCACGCCGCTCTTCGCTTCTATCGAGAAAGCTGTTCACGCGCTCGACCCCGGCGCTGGTGTGGTTCAGACCGTCGACGCTGGCTTTACGGATTCGCATTTTTTCCGCGACAAAGGCATCGTCAGTTACGGCTTTGAGCCTTTTGCTGTCACGCGTGAAGATGACCACCGCGTTCACGGCGATAACGAACGCATCCCGCTCAAAAATTATCAGGATGGAATGCATCTGCTCTGGAACGTTGTCTACGATTTCGTTCGTGTACGGTAGGACTTTCCAATGATCGGAACCGAGATAAGAATTACCGCTGAAGTCGCCGCCGAGCACGGCCTTACCGCCGAGGAATTTGCGCGCGCGCAGAAAATTCTCGGGCGCGACCCGTCAATCACCGAACTTGGCGTTTTCAGCGTGATGTGGAGCGAGCACTGCTCCTATAAATCCAGCAAGGTGCATCTGAAACGCCTGCCCACCACGGGTTCGCGCGTTGTACAGGGCCCCGGCGAAAACGCGGGCGTCGTGGACATTGGCGACGGTCTCGTTGCTGTCTTCAAAATCGAATCGCATAATCATCCCAGCTTCGTCGAACCATACCAGGGCGCGGCCACGGGTGTCGGCGGCATCTTGCGCGACATTTTCACCATGGGCGCGCGTCCCATCGCTGTTCTCGATTCCCTCCGTTTCGGCCCGCTCAAAAAAGGCGCGGGCGTTTCAGAGGAAGAAGCCGCGCGCAATCGCCGCATCCTCGACGGCGTCGTCAGCGGCATCGCGTTCTACGGCAACTGCTTCGGCGTTCCCACGGTTGGCGGCGAAGTGCAATTCGAGCCGTGCTATTCGAATAATCCGCTCGTCAACGCGCTCGCCCTCGGCATCGCCCACAGCGAAGAACTCTTTTTCGCGCGCGCGCGCGGAGTTGGCAATCCTGTGATTTATGTCGGCGCAAAGACCGGCCGCGACGGCATCCACGGCGCATCGCTTCTCGCCTCTGCGGAATTCAGCGAGGAGTCGCAGCAGAAGCGTCCCAACGTGCAGGTCGGCGATCCCTTTATGGAGAAATTGCTGCTCGAAGCCTGCCTCGAAGTGATGCGCACTGGTGCCGTGGTTGCCATTCAGGACATGGGTGCGGCAGGCTTGACCAGCTCTTCGTCTGAAATGGCTTCGCGCGGCGGGATGGGAATCGAAATCGAACTCGCGCGTGTCCCGCAGCGTGAAACGGGCATGACGCCGTACGAAATCATGCTCAGCGAATCGCAGGAGCGCATGCTGCTGGTCGCTGAACGCGGCCGCGAGCGGCAAGTTTTCGAAGTCTTCAGCAAATGGGGACTCGATGCCGTCGAAATCGGGCGTGTCACCGAAGACGGTCGCTTGCGCGTTCTCGAGAAAGGCAGCACAGTCGCCGATATTCCCGCGCACGCGATTGCTGAAGAAGGACCTGTTTACAAACGGCCGGTTGCGCCCGCGAAATCGCCGGAATCTTCCGCGCCTCTCGTTCAATTCGCCCGCGCTGATTCTGACCTCAATGAAAATGTCCGCAAACTCCTCGCCTCGCCCACGATTGCCTCCAAGCGCTGGATCTTCGAGCAGTACGACCACATGGTGCGCACCAACACGCGCATAGGCCCCGGCTCAGGTGATGCCGCAATCGTGCGCATAAAAGCAACGAAACGCGCTCTCGCTCTCGCGACCGACGGCAACGGCCGTTGGTGCCAACTCTCGCCTCGCGTCGGCGCGATGCACGCAGTCGCCGAAGCGGCGCGCAACGTCGCGTGCACAGGCGCGCGTCCCGTCGCCGCCACGAATTGCCTCAACTTCGGCAATCCCGAAAAATCTGAAGTGATGGGCCAGTTCAGCGAGGCAATTGATGGCATCGCCGAAGCCTGCCGCGCTCTCGACACGCCCATCACCGGCGGCAACGTCAGCTTCTACAACGAAACGCTTGGCCGCGCGATTTACCCCACGCCGGTTCTCGGCGTTCTCGGAATTCTCGAAGATGCCGATTGCGCGCTCGGAATGGCTTTTCAACATGAGGACGACGCAATCCTCCTCCTCGATGGCTCTCTCTCTCGTGCGAGTTTCGACGAAGAATCCCAGCGCCGCGAATTTTCCTCTTCCGAATACGCCAAGACGATTCACGGCGTAGTCGCTGGAACTCCGCCTGCAATTGACCTCCGCGCGGAGAAAAATCTCATCGATTGCCTGGTCGCTCTCGCCGCTGAACGCGCCGTCGCATCCGCTCACGACGTCAGCGATGGAGGCCTCGCGGTTACGCTCGCTAAATCCTGCTTCGCGAGCCCCAAGAGTTTCTCCGCCGAAATTTCGCTGAAAACCGGCCAGGCCGCTGAATTTGCGCTGTTCGCGGAAACGGGTGCTCGCGCCGTTGTCTCCGCCTCTCCGGCTTTGCTTGCCCGCGTGCTTGCGATTGCGGCACAATATAAGGTCGAAGCGCACCAAATCGGCAAAGTCACTCGCGGCGAATTCTGCATCCAACTGAACCGTCAGCCGAGGATTCGCGCCGCCGTGGAATCGCTTCGCCAAATCTGGGCCACCGCGCTCGAACACGCGCTTGGAAACGAATGAATCACGCATTCCATCTCGACGACGATCATTTCCACGACGAGTGCGGCGTCTTCGGGGTTTTCGGCAACGAAGAGGCCGCCAAGCTCACGTATCTCGGCCTTTACGCTTTGCAGCATCGCGGGCAGGAGTCTGCTGGCATCGCTGCTACCGAGGGCGTGCAACTGCGCGTCGAAAGGGGCATGGGCCTGGTGCAGGAATTATTTACTCCGGACGTGATTGCGCGTCTCCCCGGCGCGGCGGCCATTGGTCACACGCGTTATTCCACCGCGGGCGATACTACGCTGATGAACGCCCAGCCTCTCGCCTCGGATTGCAATAAGGGCAAGCTCGCGCTCGCGCACAACGGCAATCTGACCAACGCCCTCGATCTTCGCCGCAACCTCGAACACAAGGGCTCCATCTTTCAAACAACCAGCGACACCGAAGTCATCGTTCATCTCGTCGCTCGCAGCAAAGTCGGCAACCTCGCCGGAGCAATCGCCGACGCGCTCGGCCAGGTCGAAGGCGCTTACTCGCTTTTGATTCTCACCCGCGACGAAATTTTCGCAGTTCGCGATCCCCGCGGTTTTCGCCCGCTCGCCCTCGGACGCCTCGGCGACGCCTGGGTTGTCGGCTCGGAGACTTGCGCGTTCGATTTGATCGGCGCGGAATATATTCGCGACGTTGAGCCCGGCGAAATGCTGCGCATCTCCAGAAGCGGCGTCGAATCCATTCGTTTCGCGCCTGAAAAGCAGCACCAGTACTGCATCTTCGAGCACGTTTATTTCGCGCGCCCGGATAGCATTGTCTTTGGCCACCCCGTGAATCCCACGCGCGAGCGCCTCGGCCGTTTGTTGGCTCGCGAACATCCCGCCATCGCGGACATGGTCGTTCCTGTTCCTGATTCTGGCGTGCCTGCGGCCATCGGCTATGCCGGCGAATCCGGCATTCCATTCCGCATGGGCCTGATCCGCAATCATTATATTGGCCGCACCTTCATCGAGCCTTCCCAGGCCATCCGCGATTTCGGCGTGCGCCTGAAATTGAATCCGGTTCGCCGTTTGCTCGAAGGCCGCCGCGTCGTGCTGGTCGATGATTCCATCGTCCGCGGCACCACCAGCCGGAAAATCGTGCGCATGATGCGCGAGTCCGGCGTGGCAGAAGTTCACATGCGCATCAGTTGCCCGCCGACCGTTTCTCCGTGCCACTACGGCATAGACACGCCCACGAAGCTCGAACTCATCGGCGCGCAAAAGTCCATCGAGCAAATTCGCGAGTTCATTGGCGCCGACTCGCTCGGCTATCTTTCGCTTGACAGTCTCCGCGCCGCCGTCGAGGACAACGACGGCAAATTCTGCACCGCCTGCTATACCGGCGTGTATCCGACCGAGCTTGTCCAACTCGAAGTGGAGGCGCATCGTGGCTGCTGAAATGCCTGTTGAATTGGACGAAGCAAAAATCGAGCGCGGAAAAATAATGCGCCAGCGCCTGCTGCGTGAAATTGTCTCGTGGGTCTGGCTCTTTCTTGCGCTTTTTGTCGTCGAGAGCGCCGTGGCGCAAAGCCGCCTGATTCCCAGCGGCTCCATGGAAAACACGGTGCTCATCGGCGACCACATGATCGTCAGCCCGCTCGGGTACGCTCTTTGCGTTCCGTACACCGAAATGCATATTCCGCTGTGGCGCAATCCGAAACGTCAGCAGATCATTGTCCTCGAATCTCCGCTCACTCACTCGGAAGACCTGATCAAGCGCGTCATCGGCATTCCCGGCGACGCTATCGACATTCGCGAAGGCGTCGTTTACGTCAACGGGAAGCGTTTGAACGAGCCGTATGTCCTGCGCGATCCCGACGCCATGGGCAGCTCCGTCGAAAATTTTCCACCCTCCGGCAATGGATTTTCCCAGGGCCTTACGCCCGAATGGGCCGCGGATCTCCACAAGTACGTGGTCAATGGCAAACTCATCGTGCCGCCGAACGATTATTTCGTCATGGGCGACAACCGCGGCGATTCTTACGACAGCCGATACTGGGGTTTCGTGCCTCGCAAGAATATCATCGCCACGCCATGGTTCATCTTTATGTCCATCAATGCACCTGACGGCGTCTGGCAGCCCGGCCATATCGGCGAGCGCCTCGCAACCTATTTAACGATTTTTGCCCATCCCAGCGAGGTCCGCTGGCACCGCCTGTTCCGTCCGCTGTAAAACGTGGAGACCCAATAGTGCCTTCTGCCAAGCGGAAAAATGCGAAAGAAAAATCGAAGCCCTCAACACCGCCGATACATACCACCGGCGACAAAATCCGCCGGGAGTTGATTTCATGGTTTTGGGTCATCCTCGCGTTTCTGGTTATTGAATCCGTTTTCATTCAGGCGCGCGTGATTCCTAGCGCCTCGATGGAGAACACCATCCTGATCGGCGACCATATCATCGTCACCCTTCTCGGCTACGACGTCGGCATCCCCTTCACCGAGCACCACTATCCCCTATGGCGCAATCCAAAACGCCAGCAGATCATCGTTTTCGAAGCGCCTCCGGAGGCTGCTCAAAACGAAGACTTCATCAAGCGCGTTATTGGCGTTCCTGGCGACGCCATAAAAATCCGTCAGGGAATCGTTTACGTAAACGGGCAGCGGCTGAATGAACCTTACGCCAGACGCGATCCGGCGGACGCCGCAAGTCCGGTCGAGAATTTCCCGCCCGGCGAAGACAATCTTTTCGGAGGAATGGGCCCGCAATGGGCGGCGAATATGCACAAATATGTTAAAGACGGCGAGCTCATCGTTCCGCCTGATAGTTTTTTCGCAATGGGCGACAATCGCGATGATTCCGATGACAGTCGGTACTGGGGCTTTGTCCCTCGCCGCAATATCATTGGCACGCCCCTGTTCATTTACATGTCCATCGACGCCCCCGACGAAGTCTGGGAGCCCGGGCACATCGGCGAACGCCTCGGCACCTATGTGAGCATTTTGGCCCATCCCGGCGAGATGCGTTGGCGCCGGTTGTTTCACACATTCTGAAGTGGAAGCGGATTTCTACAGGAAGCAGGGCAGTCCCCATGCGTTACGCTGATGCCGGAGTCGACATTTCCCGCGCGGAAGAAGCCAAGCAGCGCATCCGCCATCTCGCCGGCCGCACGTTCAATCGCGCTGTTCTGGCACCCATCGGTGGTTTTGGTTCGCTCTTTCACCTTGACCCCAAGCGCTGGCGCGATCCCGTATTGGTCTCGAGCGCCGACGGCGTTGGCACGAAACTGAAAATCGCTTCCGCCGCGGGCGTTCATTCCACGGTCGGCGCGGACATCGTCAATCATTGCGTCAACGACATCCTCACGCAGGGAGCCGCGCCGCTTTTTTTCCTCGACTACCTCGCAATGAGTCGCATTGATCCGGGCGTGGTCGAACAGATTCTCGATGGCATGAGCCGCGCAGCGCGTCAGGCCGGCTGCGCGGTTATCGGCGGTGAAACGGCGGAAATGCCCGACATGTACGCGCCCGGCGAATACGATCTCGCCGGCTTCATTGTTGGCGTTGTCGAGCGCAGCCATCAGTTTGACCCGCGCCGCGTTCGGCCAGGCGATCTGCTCATCGCCCTTCCTTCGAGCGGCCTCCACACAAACGGTTACTCGCTCGCCCGCAAACTCGTCTTCGAGGTTGCGCACCTCAAGCCCGATTCTTACGTCGCCGAGATCAGCAACAAAATCGCAGCCGAACTCTTAAAGCCGCATCGCTGTTATTGGCCCGCGCTCAAGCGAGTCGTCGCGCGCGCCTGGCTCACGGGCATGGCCCATATCACCGGCGGCGGCATTCGCGTCAATCTCCCGCGTGTGCTCCCGCGCAATGTTCAAGCCGTCGTCGAGCTCGGCTCGTGGCCCGTCCTGCCGATCTTTCGCTACCTCGCCCGAATTGGGAAAATCGAGACCGACGAACTTCTCCGCACTTTCAACATGGGCGTGGGAATGATCCTTATCGTCCCGCCCAAAAACGCGAAAAAACTCGAATCGGAATTGAAGCGCCGCCGCGAGCGCTTCTTCCGCATCGGCCGCATCGAGGCCGCCCCCGCGGGCAAGCCGCGCGTCACCTTCTCCGGATCTCTCAACATTCACTAGAATCCGTCAGCGCGAGCGGCTGAGGGAAGCCGCGAATTCTTTTTCTGACTGTGCGAATCCGATAAAATGCCTCCCATGCTGACCGCCAGATTACTCAACGCCGGAGAAATCGCACCCGACTTCGAGCTGCCGGACTCCACCGGCACTCTGCAACGGCTGTCGGATCTGGCTTCGCAAGGGTCCGTCGTCCTCCTTTTCTTTCGCGGTCACTGGTGACCCTTCTGCCTCCGCCAGTTGGCGGATTATCGCGAGCACTACGATGAAATTCGCGCGGTGGGCGCCAACGTCGTGGCAATCTCTGTTGACCCACCCCAAAAATCAGAAGTGGTGCGCCAGGAGTTGCGCCTGCCATTTCCAATTCTGTCTGATATGAAGCGCCGCGTCATCCAGGAATGGGATATTTACAATGCGAAAGAGAAGGGTGGGATCGCGAGGCCATCTGTTTTCATCATCGATTGTGACCGCAGCGTGCGCTACCACTCGATCGACACCACGTCCGTGCGCGTTCCCGCGTCGGAGATTGCGCGCATTCTTCAAAGAAAGGAAGTAGCGGAGCCTGCTCGCCGCAAACTATACTTTCCGCGTGTCGCCGATTTCATCCGTGCGATTCGCAATGTTACGCGTTTCGGCGTCCGCTCGCCCCGCGCTTAGTGCATCAGCCTGCGAGGACGGTTTTACCACTCGCGAAAATTGTGTTAACTTCGCTCGCTTATGAAGGAGCGCATTGGCGTTCTATTGTCGGGCCGCGGCTCGAATTTCGAAGCGCTCGCGGACAGCGTGGCGGCCGGCCGCATTCCCAATGCTGAGATCGCCATCGTCATCAGCCATCGCGAAGGCGCTCCCGGCATCGAACGCGCCCGCGCGCGCGGCATCGACGCTCGCGTCATTCCATCGAGGGGCCTCGAACGCGAAGCCTATGACCGCCAGGTCGTCGCCGCCCTGCAAGAGAAAGGAGTCGATCTCGTCTGCCTCGCTGGCTATATGCGTTTGCTCTCGCCCTATTTCGTGCAAGCCTTTCGCGGACGCATCTTGAATATTCATCCGTCGCTCCTGCCCGCGTTTCCGGGACTCGAATCCCAGCGCCAGGCCCTCGAGCACGGCGCGAAATTCGCCGGCTGCACCGTGCATTTCGTTGACGAGACTCTCGACGCCGGCCCCATCATCCTGCAATCCGCCGTCCCCATTCGCGACGACGACACGGTCGAATCGCTTTCCGAGCGCATCCTCGCCGAAGAGCATCGCATCTATTCTCAAGCCGTGCGTATCGTCCTCGAAGGCCGCTTTCGTATTGACGGTCGCCGCGTCATAATCCTTTCCGGTGCCCCAATTTCAAACAATGTCGCAACAAACGTCGCAAAAAAACATGTCTGAACAGCGCCATAAGTCGATTGACGAGCAGCTCGCCTACATCCGCAAAGGCGCCGCCGAAATAATTCCCGAGGTTGAACTTCGCGCCAAGCTCGAACAGTCCGCGAAATCCGACAAGCCGCTGCGCGTTTATCTCGGCGTCGACCCCACAGCGCCAGACATTCATCTGGGCCACACGGTCGTGCTGCGCAAGCTCAAACACTTTCAGGACATGGGCCACACCGCAATTTTCCTGATTGGCGATTTTTCCGCCATGATTGGCGACCCCACGGGACAATCGGAAACGCGTCCGCCGCTGACGCGCGAGCAAGTGGACGCCAACGCAAAAACGTATCTCGCGCAGGTCTACAAGATTCTCGACCCGGAAAAAACCGAAGTCCGCTACAACAGCGAGTGGCTCGGCAAGATGTCAAGTTACGACGTGGTGCGCCTTTGCGGGCACTATCGCCTGGCGCGGATGCTCGAACGCGAGGATTTCCGCTCCCGCCTCGAGAAAAACCTGCCGATTTCCGTTCACGAGTTGCTTTATCCGTTGCTCACCGCGTGCGATGCCGTCGAGCTCAAATCCGACGTCGAGCTGGGCGCCACCGAGCAGAAGTTCAACATTCTGGTGCACCGCGAAATCCAGCGCGAGTACGGTTTATCCCCGCAGGTTGTGTTCACCATGCCCATTCTCGTCGGCCTCGACGGCGCGAAAAAAATGTCGAAGAGCCTCGGCAATTACGTCGGCATCACCGAAGCGCCGAAAGACATGTTTGGCAAACTCATGTCCATCTCCGATGATTTGATGTGGTCTTACTACGAACTGCTCACTGATTTTGAAGAGCGCGTCATCGTGCGCCTGAAGGAAGAAGTCCGCACCGGCGTCCTCCATCCCATGGACGCCAAAATGCAGCTTGCCCACACCATCATCGCCACTTTTCACGGCGAAGCTGCCGCTCGCGCGGCCAAGGATGAATTTCAACGCGTCTTCCGCGACCGCCAAGCGCCCGAAGAAGTCCCTGAATATCGAATCCAACGCCTTATGGCGGACTCGGTCCGAGTCAGCACCGGAAGCGGTGTCGCAACGGTTTGGACGCTCTTCATACCGACCACCGGCCGCGAAAAATGGACTAAGCTTCTTGTCATGCTAGAAGTTCTAAATTCGATCGCAGAGGCGGACCGCCTGATTAAGCAGGGAGGCTTCGAAATCGACGGCAAGCGCGTCGACGACGTAAGAAAGGAAATCGACTTCTCGCTGCCCGCCTCGTTTCTCCTCCGCGCCGGAAAAAAGAAATTCCTCCGCCTCATCGTCGAATAGCCGGTTCTGTAGCTCAGGTCCCGTCCCGACGTTTTCAGTCGGGACTGACCTGAGGCATTTCATTCCGGGAGCAATAAAATCATTTCGGCGCGTTCGCGCCCAACAGCAGATTCCCCTCCTCATTTACGCGTCCCCGAATCGAAACCATCGGTTCCCGCCAAGCGGCCGTCGACTGTGCCCGGAATCAGCGGTGTGCCGGCGTTCAACCCAATCGAACCATTTCGATGATCGGCGATGGTGATGTTGTTGGCCGTCAACGTGCGCCCTAAAGCTTGATTGAGATTCGCGAGCGCGATTTCATAGTTTGCCTTTGCCTGTAGTTCACTCAGCTTCGAGCCGTTCAGGACCAAAACGTATTGAACAATCTGGAATGTGTTCGAATTCCCAAAATTGAACTTCTTCACCTCGTAGTCGTACGATTGTTGCGCCAGTTCCGTTGCCTTTGTTGCTTGTTCCACCTGCGCTGCGTCTAGTTTGACTGCTGTCAGCGCCTCGCTCACGTTCGAGAAGATTGTGCTCCTTTGCCGCTGGTAGGAAAGTTTATCTCTGCGTTCAATCAACTGATCCTGGGCATTCGCGGCCTGAGCAGAACGATTGCGCAACGGAAGGTTCAGATTCAAGCTTGCAGCATATTCAGGCGACCGGTTTTGAAAGATCTGGGAGTAAGCGCTGCCAATGCCTCCGGGGATCGTGGCCCCGACGCTGCCGTTGGCCACTCCTATGAAGATGGGGATGCCATTGGAAGTCACCGGATTTCCATTCTGATCGACGACGGGTTCTGTAAGCGCCGGCGAAAATGTCCCGTTGGGAACGAAAGCCCCCGCTGTGTTCCCACTCAAACCCACACTGACGTACTCCGCCGATAATGTGAGCGTTGGCAAGAGCGAGTTCTTTGTTGCCCGGACGTCATACCGATCATTGCGCAGCGTAAGCTGGTCGACTTGCAGCTCTGGCCGGTTCGCCCACGCCTCCTTGACCGCCTCGTCCAGCGTGACATCGGAGACCTGAGGTGTTACTTCGAGCGGCGTTGTCGGTACTATTTCTACACCCTTGAGCTTCGGGTCCGACGGGTCCTTCGTGATGAGGTTGCGGACGACGTCTTCTTGCACACTCTCATTGGCTTGCGCGCCGATCAAAATCTGATTGCCTTGAGCAATGAACGTCTCCGCGAAGACAACGTCGCTGGGACTCGCGGTGCCAATCTTAAGCCGGCGCTGATCATCGTCGTAAAGCCGCTGGTAACCCGCCAGCGTTTGCTTGGCGGCTTCGACGGCCTGCCGGTCAAAGACCAGAAGCCAGTATTGTGTCTGGACCTGGGTGATCTCGGTGATCACCGTCTCTTCGAACTGCAGCTGCCCGATCTTGGTGTTGTTCTTGGCCTCGAGAATAAAGCGCGTGTGCGGCAAAAACCCCCAGCCGTTCAGCAAAGGCTGCTGAATTTGGGCAACTAGAGCCGATGTGAGGGCAGGATTGAAAAAGTTCGCCGATGGCGACGACGAACTTCTGTTGTTATTGAGCTGCACATTGAAGACAGTTCCGCTGTGGAATTCCTGCGTGTAGCTCAGGTTGACCTGTGCATTGTGGCTCGTCTGCGTGATGGCCCCCGAACTGGTGCCAACGCCGCTTGACAAAGGATTGTTTACGCTCTGTGAGATGTCGCTGATGCTGGAATTTACAGCGATCACAGGATCAAAGCTCCCTCCTCCACCTCCACCAATCACGAATTGGCCCAGGGGGGCGCCGCCGCCTTCGGCGTTGAGAATATTGGTTTCATCGATCCACGGAGTGTATTCGGCAACCCCGATGTTGAGATCGTTTTCCAGCGCGAGGGCGATCGCGTCCTGAAGGCTCAGATTCAGGTTGCCATCCTGAATCAGGCTGTAAACGTTTGGACTGTTCATCAGATTAGGTTGAGGTATATTTTGGCCCGTATAGGCGGCGAAGATATTCGGCAACGTCCGTTTGCCCTTGCTGTAGTCGCGCCTCAAAAGAAAGCTTGTGTAAGGAATGGCCGCGTTCTGCGTTGCAGCCGCCGGTGTTTGCGGTGAGCTCAGCTGCGGAGCTGGCCCCTGAGCGAATGTTGGTGCGCCGATAGCCAGCGAACCCACAAGATAAAGAACAACAACGACGCGAATCAGCCTTCCTGTCATAAGTCTTATCCCCTTCCACCAGATTTTAATATGGCTACTTACAGCCCAAATTTAGACAAAGAGTACCGCAGTCGGACACCAATTCAATCATTTCAAAGCACGATGGCAGCCAACTGTATGTGACTGTAACTACAAGGCTAATCAGATATCTTCCCTCAAGGTCTGTCCGCAATCGGACGCTCTAAACCAGGAATGGACACACCACTTCGAGGTCAACTACATAGGTAGTATCATCTTCAGGTGGCGCGAATACGCTTGAGCGCAGGCGGCTAAATTCGGGGAGTTCTTCAACGGGAGCGGCTCACCAGTTCAAAATGCGGGAACCGGTGCGCGGTGTCAAGCTGATCGAAAAGGGAAAGGCGAAATTCGAAACTCGGAAGCGAAACTCGAAAATCAAAGACGACCGGAGTATTATTCGGCAGAAATCCTTGCCATGTCGTCAAAGAACATATTGTCGCGTCTGAAGGGCGGAGACCGGCGAACCATCGGCCGCTCCGACGAAGTAGCTGCGATTGTGTCCAAGAATCCGCGATTGTTTCCTGCACTGATGGCGGGGTTGTGGTCCGATGAATCGTTAGTACGAATGCGCGCCGCCGATGCAGCCGAAAAAATTACGCGGGAGAATCGCGATCTCCTCCAGCGGTACAAGAAGGAACTGCTGGGTTTGATGGCCGACACCGAGGAGCAAGAAGTGCGGTGGCATCTGGCAACCATGATTCCACGGCTTACGCTGAACGTTAAGGAACGGCAGATCGCAACATTTCTGCTGAACAGCTATTTGGAAGATCACAGTTCCATCGTGAGGACGTTTGCTCTTCAGGGACTGGCCGATTTGGCGCAAGATGACGCAAGCATGAGGCCCGCTGTCGTGGATGTTCTGCGCCAGTCCGCTCGAAACGGTACACCGGCGATGAAAGCTCGCAGCCGAAAACTGTTGCTCCGCCTAGAACGCGCGTGAAATTCCGAGGCAGGCGGGAGATTCAGCGGGCTGCGCTGATGTTGCGTGCGAGTCTTGAGGCGAGGTATTCGGCGGCGTGGGAAGGCTCGTGGGCGAAGTGGACCAGGCGCTCGGTGGATTCGCCCCATTTGGAGGCGTGGCCGATCTCGACTTCGCGGACGCGTTCGATGATAGGCTGCCAGAAATCGCCGAGAGCGACGAAGGGCTTGTCGCGCATCACGCGCTTGTTGATCATTTCCCAAACGACGGCCAGTTCGACGAGCGTTCCCGTGCCGCC
>Ga0134126_10006280_pt1 | contig 14873 bp, 14 predicted proteins | sample KB31752_FD_96881 | JGI IMG/M metagenome (GOLD analysis project Ga0134126, IMG submission 96881) | Terrestrial soil microbial communities with excess Nitrogen fertilizer from Kellogg Biological Station, Michigan, USA - KB3-175-2 | ecosystem: Environmental > Terrestrial > Soil > Unclassified ...
CGACGTCGCAGAGGTGAAGCGCATTGCGTGTCCAGCCTTCCGGGATGCCTTATTCGGGCACTCCCTAGATGAGTGATTCCCGGTGATCCCGTGGATTCCGCGCATGAAGAGGCGAGGGTCTCCATGATCAAGTTGTGGACAAGAACATCGAGACCCTCGCTACCGCACTGTACGTCAAGGTCGATGACATGCTGATCTCCTGGCCCGGGCTGGCGCCGTGGCGGCCCGCGGGGTCGATGCCGCCCACGGTCAGTGATGCCGAGGTGCTGACCATGGCGGTGATGTCGGCCCTGCTCGGGTTCCGGTCCGAGCGGCGGTGGCTGCGGTATGTGAAGGCCCGCCTGGGGCACCTGTTCCCGCGGCAGATCGGCCAGTCCGGGTACAACAAGCGGGTCCGGAAGTCATTCGTCCTGTTCATGCGGGTGACCAGGGCGCTGGCGACGGACACGTCGCTGTGGACCGACGACGTATGGGTGGTCGACTCGACCCCGGTGCAGTGCGGCTGCTCCCGGGAGACCGTTACCCGCAGTGACGTGGCCGGGTGGGCGCAGTACGGCTACTGCGCCAGTCACTCCCGGTACTTCTGGGGGCTGCGCCTGCACCTGGTCTGCACCCTGCATGGCCTGCCCGTCATGTTCGCGCTGGCCGGCGCGAAGGCTGACGAGCGCGAGACCCTCCTCGGCATGCTCGAGATCGACGCGGCCCTGGTGGCTGCCCGGCCTGGCCAGACCGTCATCGGCGACAAGAACTACTTCGGCCGCCTCTTCGAGCAGGATCTCGCAGAGCGTGACCTGGCACTGCTCCGCCCCGTCCGCAAGGGGGAGGCACCCCGGCCCGGGCAGCAGTACCTCAGGCCGCTGCGGCAGGTCATCGAGTCCGTCAACCAGACCCTCAAGGGTCAGCTTGACCTGGAAGGACACGGCGGCCGAACGGAGGAGGGCATCGCCGTCCGGGTGCTATACCGCGTCCTGGCCCTGACCGCCGCGATCTGGCACAACGACAGCGCCGGCCAGGGCATCAAACGATCCCTGGTCGCCTATGACCACTAACAGTGATCACATCACCGGGAATCACTCATCTAGGCCATGCGGGGGAGGGAGGCCCAGTCGGTCATAGCGTTGATGGGTCTCACCTCCTCAGTTCGCGCTGCGCACAGCGACGCTGAACGTACCACGCCCAGTCTGCTCAGGCCACCGCCGGCTTACGGCGGCATCTCGGCCACGCCCTGGGCCACGGCGCAGGGCGCGCACAGCGGCATGGCGGTCTCGCCGCGCTGGCGCCGCGTCATGACGGCCCGGCCGTCGCACACGTCGCGGTCCTGCGGATGGGCCGTGTCGCACGGGCACTGGCAGCCGCCCAGGATCCCGGCCAGCGCGGCCCGCGCCGCCTCCACGGCGGTGCGCATGGCCGGATCGAGCTTGCCCGCGGCCTCGTAGGTCGCCGCCGCCACTTGCTCCCGCCACTGCCCCAGCGCCGCCGTGGCCGCCTGCCACGCGGCGGCGAACTGCCGCGCCGGGCTATCCGGATACTCCGCCATCAGCCGATTTTCTCACCCGACGGGGGCATTGACCAGCGCCTACTCCCCGGGCGGCGTCATTCGCGCTCCCAGCAGGGCGTTATTCGCGCTCGATCACCCGAAGTCCGCGCCGCGGCGTCCACGACTCGATGACCAGCATCGTCGCCTCCGGATTGAGCCGGGTGATGACGACCTCGGAGATGTCGGCGGCGAACAGGTCGCCCCCCTTGCCCTCCGCCCCCTCGCCGACCGGCCCGGCCGGGCCCGCCCGTCCGGCGATCTTGGCCTCGCCGGGCCACTCGGCCTCCTTGCCGTCCTGCGGGTGGAACGTCGGCCCGTGCAGGGCGAACCGGGGATCCCGCCGCAGGTCAGCGCCCTTGTGCGCCCCCGGCATCGACCCGAACCTGAGCTCGCCGTCGGCGAACTCGCACTCGATGCCCGAGATCCGCGGCGAGCCGTCAGCCCGCACCGTCGCGATCGTCTTGTGCCTGCCCGCCTCGAACAGCCGCCGCACCCGCGCCGCGAAATCGGGCTCCGCCTGCTCCACGTCCTTCCACGCTGTCATAGTCGCAGTATGCGCCCAGGCGGCCGGGCTCAGGACTCGGCCCACCCGCGCGGGCCATGCGGTCGTAGACCAGCGCCTCCAGTCGCTGACCCGCCCGGGCCGAGGCGATGAGGCAGATGGCCACCGCGACCAGGCCGGGAACCTCGGTCAGCCAGACCGCGCGGGAGATGCTGACGCTGAAGATGAGGGCCACCCGCGCCACCGCGTAGGCCACGAACATCGCGCCCCAGACGGCGGACAGCCGGCGCTGGATGGTCAGGAAGCGCCGGGAATGCCCGGCCAGCCACTCGAAGGCGAGAACGCCGGCGCGGCCGCCCTTCTTGGCCGCGAAGGGCTTGGTGGCGTCCACCGTGACCGGGCGGCCGGTACCGGTACTGGCCAGGATCCAGATTCCGGCCACGGCGATGAACAGCGATCCGCGGGCCAGGGTGAGCCGTGCGTCCCGGACGGCCAGGTCGAGCACGAGGCCGAGCGCGATCTCCACGATCACCAGGACGCCCAGGCTGTCGATCCGGCCCCGGCGGAGCGTGTTGATGAGCGCGACGATCGCGGTCAGCCCGCCGCCGGCCACCAGCGACCAGAACGGGCTCAGCCCGGCCGAGGTCAGTGCGTAGTACGACACCAGCGGAAGGGCGATGTCGAGCAGGTAGGCCACGACGCCGGTGATGCCGCGGGCGGGTCGCGGCGGGGTCTCAGTGCTCGTGGGCGCCGCAGTACTTGTGGACACGGTTGGCTGGCCTCCGATCTGACTGACTCCGCTCGAAGCTGATCCCGGCTACGGGCGGGGATCACCAATGCAAGAGCCTTAGTCACTAATTAATTTAGCTTGTAAGATGATTGGAGAGTAAGGTAAATTGCGGGCATGGCGCAAGACGCAGCTTCCGCGGATCCGGCGGTGGCCGAGCTGCTCGGCCGCGAGTTCTCCACCGCGATCGTGGTGTTCAACGAGGCCGTCGGCCGGCTGCTCGGGCTCAGCGCGGTCGAGCGCAAGTGCATCGACGTGCTCCGGCGGCTGGGGCCGGTGACGGCGGGCACGATCGGGGAGCACACCGGCCTGACCACCGGGGCCGTCACCGGCCTGATGGACCGGCTGGCCAAGGCCGGCTACGTCCGGCGCGACCGTGACCCGCACGACCGGCGCAAGGTCGTGGTCGAGCTGTTGCCGAACGAGCGCATGGACGCGCTGCTGGCCACCGCGTTCGGGCCGTTCAGCGAGGACATGACGAAGATCGCGGCCGGGTACAGCGACGCCGAGCGCCGCGCGATCGCCGACTGGGTCCGCCGGACCACCGACGCGCTGGTCGCCAGCACCCACCGGATCATGGCCACCGGGTCCCCGGACCGGGCGTGAGCCCTGGCCAGCGTCCAGCCGCAGACCTCCGCGTAGAGCGTGAGCCCGAGCGGCCGCAGCTCGTCGATCTCCACCGAGCCCTTCATGTCGCGCAGCTGGCGCCAGTAGAAGTGACGGCGCATGTCCGGGCCCAGGCCTGTGGTCCAGCCCAGGTAGATGTCGCTGGCCGCCTGCATCATCCGCTGCCCCTGGACCACGCGCTCGCCGTGCTGCCGGTAGCGGCTGCGGCGCAGGTTCGCCTCGAGTACCGACGCGGTTGCCTGCTTGACCTGGAGGAAGAGCGGATCGCGGGCGTCGCGTCCCTGGAGCAGGACGATGTAGGCCCGGGTCCCGACGCTGCCCACGCCGACGACCTTGCGGGCCATGTCCACGATCTCGAAGCGCTCGAGCAGCCTGCGCCGGTCATCCTGCAGGGTGGACCCGTAAGCCCGGAACAGATCGTGGAGCGAGGCCATGAGCTGGTCCTCGTCCAGGTGGGCGTACCAGATGTCCATGGTCCCCATCTGCGCGAACGAGGCCATCGCCTCCCGGTAGGCCCGTACCGACGCCAGCGTGGCCGCGCGTGCGTCCGCGCGGGAGAACCCGTTGCTGCGCGCGGCGATGGTGAAGCTGGCCGACATCCGCTCGACGTCGTACTCGAACGGCCCGGGCAGGGTCTCGTCGAAGTCGTTCACGTCGAACAGCAGCAGGCGCTCGGGGGAGGCGAACAGGCCGAAGTTGGACAGGTGCGCGTCGCCGCACAGCTGGGCTTCCAGGCCGACCGCGGGCGTGTCCTTGAGGTCGGCCGCCATGACCTTGGCCGCGCCGCGGTAGAAGGTGAACGGCGAGACCATCATCCGGCCGTGCCGGACCGGCACCAGGTCCGGCTCGCGAGAGGCATCCTGCTCCTCCAGCAGGGCGACGGGGTCCGGGCGATCGGCGGCCGGGCGCCACCCGGTGTGGCTGGACAAGGCGGCCCGGTCCCTTGCCGCCAGGCCCGCGGCTTCCCGGTCCTCCAGGTTCGGATGCGCCATCTTCCGCCCGGCCATGCGGCTCACCTCTATTCCGCTGACATCCGGAGATCATTAGTCTTCATCTTGAATAACACGGTTTACTGGCACCGCCGCCATCGACGGCGGTGGCTGCCGTTCCACTGGGGGGAACCGATGAGGACGCACCAGACGTCTCGCTTGCTGGCCATCTTCGCACTGCCGCTGGCGGTCACCACGCTCTGCGCCGTGCCCGCCGCGGCCAGCGGCGCCGCCACGAAGGCCGCCAGCCCGCCGGTCGGCAGGCAGCTCGCGGTGCTGAACGGGACCGGCGCCGACCGGTACTTCGGTACCGCGGTGGCCATGTCCGGCACCACCACCACCGCCGTCATCGGCGATGGCGCCCGGAGCGAGACCACGCTCGGCCGGGTCTACGTGTTCGGCAAGGCCTCGTCCGGCTGGAAGCAGGCCGCGGAGCTCAAGGAGGCCAGCGCGTCCAACGACGGCTTCGGCACCTCGGTGTCCATCTCCGGCTCGACCCTGCTTACGGGCGCGCCCGATGCCCTCGACTTCAACGGCGAGGCGTTCGTGTACGCCAAGACGGCGGCCGGGTGGAAGCGGACGGCCGTGCTCAAGGAGCCGGATCCGGTTTTCGAGGGCGACGACGCGTTCGGCACCTCGGTGGCCGTCTCCGGGACGACGATGGTCATCGGAGCGCCCGGTCACCAGCACGGCACCGGGTTTGGCGAGGCCTTCGTGTTCACCAAGACGGCATCCGGCTGGAAGCAGACCGCGGAGCTGAGTGAGCCCGGCGCCGGGGACAACGGCTTCGGCGGCTCGGTGGCGATCGCCGGCCCGACCGCCGTCATCGGCGCGCAGGACGCGGCCACGTTCGCGGGCCGCGCCTTCGTGTTCACCAAAACGTCGGCGGGCTGGAAGCAGGCCGCCCAGCTCAAGGGCGCGGCCGGGGGCAGCGGCGGCGGCGGGTCCGGAGCCCTGTTCGGCCACGTGGTGGCGATCTCGGGCACCACGGTGACCGTTGGCGAACCGCAGCGCAACCCGAGCCTTGAGGGCCGGGTGTACGTCTTCACCCGGACGTCGGCGGGCGGGTGGAAGCAGACCGCCGCGCTGACCCACGGCGGGCCGATCACCGAGCTGGGCCGCTGGCTGGCCGTATCGGGCTCGACGCTGATCGCGAACCGGGGCGAGATCGGTGCCTACCTGTTCATGCGGCAGGCGGGACGGTGGAAGCTGGCCGCGACGCTCAAGCACCCCGGCGACGGGGGCTCGGCGGTGGCCATCGCGGGCTCGGCCGCCGTCGTCGGCGTCGTCGGCACCACCCAGCGCGGGCATGCCTACGTCTACCAGGCCTGAGCGCCGCCGTCCGGCGGCTCACCAGCGCTCCTGAGATCTGGTTCGCAGTGTCCCTCCTGCCCCGAGACTCGCACCTGGACTACCTGACTGGGCTCGATGACGAAGGCGAAGAAGTGCAGCGATTCAGCCTGTCGTTCCACGGCCACAACTGGCACCGATTCCGTGCCAAAACGGAAAGGGCCGACCCGACGCTCCTTGACAATTAAGTGTCACAAAAATGGTAAAAGGCCAGGCCAAGCAGCTCTTGGGATGATGACGACGACCTGTGCGGCACAGATCGCGCGACTGTGGAGTCGTCTAGTCAGGTGGCCCGGTCGTATTTTGGAGTTCTAGACGGCGCACCACGCTGTGCGTATAGTTTGGAGCGTCTCGGGCCGTTGAGCAGGCGCTTGGCGGTGACGAGAACGGGGAGGGACTAAGCCATGCCAGTTGATCCTCATATGGTTACGCGTGGTGCCCTGGTCGCTGGCTTGCCTTCGTGGTGGGATCGCTTGCGGGCTAAGGCCAAGATCATTGGGACTGCCATGACCAGCCGCCACGACAAGGTGATGACGGTAAGCAATGACGGCAGGCGCATCGAACTTATTGACGCTGACGAGTTCAGCGGTACTCACCGGGAGACCGGTGGGCCGGAAGCCAGGGCGCCAGCGCCGAACGCCGGACCCAACGCCTAAACCCATGGCTGACATCCCGGCGGGGTCAGTCCCCGCCGCTGTGACCATCCAGGAGGCCGCAGAACTTCCGGCGGCGCGGGGGGATCGGCAAGTCCGGCGGGGAGCCGGCCTGTTCTGGGCCGCCGTGGCGCTGATCCTGCTTGGTGGGGTGGCCGTCGGCCTCCTCGCTGGTAACTGGTCGATGAGCACTACCCGCGGAGCCATAATCGCTGGCATCTGCGGTACGACGTTCATTGGCGCTGGGGTCTGTGCTAGGGCAGCGGTAAAGCGGCTACTACCCGGGGTCTAGACGGGCGTTGCGGCTGACCCAAGACGGTCTCCTGAGTAATCTCGCGACCCCGGCAGTCTGCACCGAGCTCGCTGACCCTGCCCGCGCCGCTAGGATTCATGCCCATGAATGATCCGGGCTCGCCGCGCGACACCGTTCGGTCTAAAAAACCCCATGTAGATCTGCTACGCCTAGCTACTAAACCACTGCTTCGGCTGATTCAGACGCGTGTGAAAACTGAGCTGGATCTCAGGATTGAGTCCGGAGCAGGCCTCCAATGCCCGCCTTTCGGCAACTTCACGTGTTTCCCCGCCGGACCAGCTATACCCCCCGCCGTCAGCCCGTGCAATCGCGAGAAACATATTACATCCCCATACTCGGATTACGGCATCTGGTTGATCGTGCTTTCTCAGAACCATTTCTTCGGCTTCTGCCTGACTCGCGGCACCGTGGGACCAGCAGAGTGTTCCTTCTGAGGCCGAGGAGGAAATGGCGCCATAACCGCCAAGCGCCCTATGGGCCTTCATCGCATGGCCGCAGAAACATTTACGACTTGGCCTTACTATCCATCCCACTTTTTCACCGTGGTAACCATCGGCGAAAACCCCGAGATCTCCGGAATGAAAAGCAGGGCAATTGCATTTTGTGCAATTTCCAGCGCCCACGGGATAACTCCTTGATATTTAAGCGTCCTGACGCCTTGGCAGGCCTGGCAGCTCAACAACCCGCTCGTCAGCCTGGGCAAGCTGCCTCCACCGTTCTGGGCAACAAGGTCCCACGCGAGGATCAATTCATCCCGCTCCTAGCCGCGATTGCTCTGGGTGCTGGCTGCCATGCTCCGACTGTAGGCCGCTACCGCCATTTGTCCTTCGCCAAACAGCCTTAATTGGCGTCGGTACGAGAACATTGAACCCAGCCGGGCCCCCGGCGACCTCGGTGAAGCCCAAGACGTCGCCGTAGAAGCGCCGCTGGCGGTCCAGGTCGTCGGGAAACTACGCCGATCCAGCCGGGCCAGTTCGCCTCGCGGCTGGCCGGCCGGGCATCAGCTCCAGGAGCGGCCGTTCCAGTGGAGGATGTAGGTCCGGGAGTAATTAGCCTGGCCCACGGCCCAGCCGTAGCTCGGGCCGGCGAAGCCCAGCCCGTTGAGCTGCGCGTTCGTTCCCGGGCTGCTCACGCTGCTGGTGCCCGGACCCAGGCGCGCCCGGTCCACCTGATGCTGATCGGCCCGACGCTCGTCCCGGTGTTGACACCCACCGCGAACGCGGTCCCGTGCCGCCCGGCCGCGATGGCATTCAGCCAGTGTTAGGTCCCCTGCTCGGGGAACTTGCCGACCCACTGCCAGGCGCTCCCGCTCCAGCGGGCCAGCACGCCAGTGATCATCCCGGTGTAGAGGCCGGTGGCGAAGGTGGTGCCCGACGAGGTGGTGGCCACCCCGTCCATGGCGACGCCGGTCCCAGTCCCGAACTTCGGATCGACGCGGGACCACTTCGTCCCGGCCAGCCGGAAGATCACCGGCGAGGTCTGCGGCACGGTGGGCCCGGTGCTGTGGTAACCGACGGCCCAGCCGCCCTTCGCGGTGGCCGTCACCGCCGACAGGCTGCCGTTGGCGACCGCCGGACTGCTCACCGCGCTCCACGTCCGTCCGTTCCAGTGCACGATCAGCGTGCGCGGGTGCAGATCGCTGCCGGTGCTGCCGACCGCCCAGGCGTCTTTGGCACTGACCACCGTGATCGCCGACAGGTCACCCGGCCCGGTCAGCACCCGTGGGCTGGTGACGCGCCACCAGGCCCGGCCGTTCCAGCGCAGCATCAGCACCTTCCGGGTGCTGGTCCCGGTGTAGCCGACGGCCCAGGCGTCGCTACGCGACGCGGCCGCGACCCCGGACAGCCCGCCGGCCGCGCTGTAGGCCGTGGCGGCCTGGTGCACTGTCCTGGCCGGGTGCGCCGCCTTGGCCGGGTGCACCGCCGCCGAGACCGGGCCCGCGGCCACGCCGGCCAGGCTGACCGGAATGCCGGCCGCCGCGATCGTGAGAATGGCACGCATGCTAACGCGCACAGGACTGCCCCCCATCCGCCGGCCCGCCGCCGGGCCGCGCTGATCCGCATCGAAGGTAACACCGGTGCCTGACCGCGTCGCCATAAGCGCGACCGGGCGGCCTGGCAAGAGGAGTCAGCGCTGATGGCAGGCTGATCGGGGACGCCGGGGCTGATGGCGACATTCCCCTCATGCGTGAGATCATCCCGGACTATGCGCAAAGACCTGCGGGAATCCCCTGAGTACGCGGCGGTGGCCGAGCATCTGCGGCGGATGCACGAGCCGGTATTCGGCCGGCCGCATCACGTCACCGACCTGGTCGCCACGGCCGACGCCGGCCGCATCGTGGTGACCGGATCGGTCTACGACGAGCTCGAGGGGCTGCCGCGCACGGCACTGTACGAAGTCCGGGACGGCGAGCTGCACGCGCTGACCTCCGGCGGCGGGTCGGCCAGGGCGGCGCGGCTGGCACCGGACGGGTCGGCGCTGGCCTTCCTGTCCGACCGGGCCAAGGCCGAGGTGTTCCAGCTCTACCTGCTGGCCGAGGGCCAGCTCGGGGAGGCCAGGCCGGCTCCCGCCGTGCCCGGAACGGTCGAGTTCCTCGCGTGGTCACCGGACGGCGGCCGGATCCTGCTCGGGGTGGCCGGGCTGGGTGCGGAGATGGCCGACGCCCAGGGCTCTGGCACGGCCGGCACGGGCGAGTCCGGGCTGCCGGACTGGTACCCGGAGGTCGAGGCCGGAACGCCCGAGGATGCCTGGCGCAGCCTGTGGCTCTACACCCCGGCCTCGGGCGAGCTGGCGCAGGTCTCGCCCGACGGGCTGAACGTCTGGGAGGCGGCCTGGTCCGGCAGCGGGCACGTGCTCGCGATCACCAGCGACCGGCCCGGCGAGGACGACTGGTACCAGGCGGTGCTCAGCCGGGTCGACCTCTCGACCGGCGCGGTCACCGAGCTGCTCCGCAGCGACGTCCAGCTCGGGCTGCCCGCCGGGACGTCCGACGGCACGCGCGCCGCCGTGGTGGAGGCCGTCTGCAGTGACCGGTGGATCGTCGCGGGCGACCTGATCCTGCTGGACCTGGAGGCCGGCACCAGGTGCGCCGTCGACACCGCCGGGACCGACGTCACCGCGGTCCAGTGGATCGACGGAACGCGGCTCGGCTACGTCGGCCAGCGCCACCTGGACAGCGTGGCCGGGATCGCCGACGCCGGGGCGGGACCGCTGCCGGAGAAGATCGCCGCCACCGAGCTGGCCGCGTCCGCGCAGTCGTGGGCGAGCTGGTTCTACCCGGGCGGCGCCTTCACCTCCGACGGCCGGCTCATCGTGATCAGGGACGACTACGACACACCGCAGGAAATCGCGATCCTCGGCCCTGGCGCCGACCAGGTGCTGACCTCCCTGGCCCACGCCGGCACCGATTACCTTCGGTCGGTCGCGGGCTCGGCCGAGAGCGTCACCTGGAGCGCGCCCGACGGGACCGTGATCGAGGGAGTGGTGTGCACGCCCGCGGGCGCCGGGCCGTTCCCGCTGGTCCTGCACGTCCACGGCGGCCCGGTCGGGGCCGTCCAGCGGAACTGGGCGATGCGTGACTACGGGGTCGCCCTGCTGGTCTCCCGCGGGTACGCCGTCCTGCTCCCGAACCCGCGCGGCAGCTCGGGACGGGGCCAGGAGTTCGCCGCCGCCGTCGTCGGCGACATGGGCGGCGCGGATACCCACGACTACCTGTCCGGGATCGACGCCATGGTCGAGCGCGGGATCGCCGATCCGGCCCGGATCGGCACCACGGGGGTCAGCTACGGGGGTTTCGTGTCGGCCTGGCTGGTGACCCAGGACCAGCGGTTCAAGGCCGCCGTGGCCGGCTCGCCGGTGACCGAGTGGTACAGCTTCACGTTCACGACCAACATCCCCCGGTGGGGACTGTGGTTCCTGGACAACGCCGATCCCGAGGAAGTCAGCAACCAGGTGCACACCCGCAGCCCGGTGCTGCACGCGAGCAAGGCCAGGACGCCGACCCTGCTCACGGCGGGCGCGAAGGACCGGTGCACGCCCGCCGGGCAGGCCAGGGAGTTCTACCAGGCGCTGATCGGTCATGGCGTCGACTCGGAACTGGTGATCTACCCAGGGGAAGGCCACGGCGTCAGCCGGTTCCCGGCCATCACCGACTACCTGACCCGGCTCGTGATCTGGTTCGAGAGGTACATGCCGGCCTGATCCCCGGCGCGGCAGATGTCCAGGTCAGCGGGCATCTGATCGGCGGGTTTCACCCGGCTGAGCAGGTAGGCTCGCCCGGATGACCAGCAGCGGAGCATCCAGGACAGGCCAGCCAGGACACCGCAAACCCGGCGGCGGCCGCCGCACGGGCAGGCTCGCGATCCTCATCGGCGTGGCCGCGGCGGCCTGCGTGGGAATCGTCGCGGCCGTGCTCAGCGCGGCCGTGCCAGATCCTGGCCCGGCCGCACGGCCGGCCGCGGCGGGCTCGTCCGCATCGGCAGGCCGGACCGGCACCGCACGGCCGGCTACGGGAACGGCCAGCACCCGGCCGTCCGCTCGCGCCCAGCCCGCCGCGCCCGCGCCCGCCGGGCCGGCGTTCCCGGCCGGCTTCTGGTCGGGCAGCGACAGCACCGGCATGCCCCTGCGCGGCGATGCGCCGGCCCGGCTGCCGGGCATCGGCGGCATCGACGGCGGTTATATCGGGATGGCCGGGAACTGGGCCACCTGGCAGGGCTGCGGGACGAAGGAGATCTGGTCGAGCCAGGACAGCGCGGCCGCCAACGCCAGCCTCACCCGATACCGCAAGGGCATCGGGACCGGCGTCTACTGGTTCATGGGCGGTCCCGGCGTGGACCCCCACTACAACGGGACCACCGGGCAGGCCCACGCGTGGGGCGCGGCGCAGGCGGCCCAGGCCCTGCGGGAGATCGCGCGCAAGACGACCCGGGTAACCTACCCGGTGGTATTCATGGACGTCGAACTGCCGGGCCACGCGCCCACCTTCACCCCGGCCGACGACAACGGCTGGACCAGCGCCTACACCTCGCCCTGCAGCGGCCGGGTCAGCGCGGGCCACATCCCGCACCGGGTCGACCGCGCGGAGCTCGACGGCTTCGCCGCCTACCTGACCGCACACTCGCCCGACCAGCCCGGCGTGTACTCCTCGCCGGCCATCTGGCCCCAGATCTTCGGCACCGGCCGCGCGGCGCTGATCCCGCACCTGTACGAGTGGACCTACAACCAGGCCACCGCGAGCCTGGCCCGCCAGCCCGTGGGCTGGTGCCTGCGCGGCACCGCGACGTGCGCCCGGTTCTTCGGCGGCGTCACGGCCAGCTCCCGGTACGCCCTGATGTGGCAGTGGTCGGGCGGGGGCGGGACCTGGAACGGCATCGGGGACTTCGATCAGATCGACGGCAGCCGCACCCCGCGGGCCCCGGCCGGCGGCTAGCGCGCCAGGCAGGTACCCGCGTCGGCCTCCTCGTCCAGCGGCACGAGCTCGTCCTCCCAGGTCGACGGCACCGTCCAGGCGGCCAGGCCGCCGATGACCGGGATGAACATGGTGGCCAGCGGCGGGCGGGCGGCCGGCCGCGGGCGGCGCCGCGGGGTGGCCGGCCGCCGTGCGGGCGGGTCATCGGCGGGGTCGGCTGGGCCGTCGGCTGGGCTGGACGGCCCGGTCGCCAGCCGGGCCAGCACCACCAGCCCGGCCGAGGTGATCAGCACCGCCAGCGCCGCGCCCGCGCCGGTCAGGAGGCCGAGCCGGGCCGACTCGCCCAGCAGCAGGTTGCCCGCGGCCAGGCTGGCCACCGGGGTGACCACGGCCGTCACCGGCAGGGTGACCATCGGCCGTCCGGCCTGGTACGCCGTCTGCGTCAGCAGCATCGAGCACGGACCGCCCAGCACCAGCGCGTAGGTGGCCCAGGATCCGGCCACGCCGGCCAGCCCGCCGCTCACGGCGTGCGTGAACGCCATGGTCACGACGGCGATCCCGGCGTCGGCCAGCCCGGCGGCCACGGCCAGCAGGACGGCGCGGCGGCGGCCGGCCGCGGCCAGCCCGGCGGCAGCCAGCGGCAGCGCGCAGATGGCCAGGGCCGCGGCGGCCAGCGCGGCGTGACCGGGACGGTCCGGGACGGTCACGCCGGCGGCGGGCGTGGCCAGCACCACGAACGAGCCGATGCCGGCGATGACGGCCAGGACCGCGGCCCAGGCCGTCCAGCCCAGCCGGCGGCCGGACCACACCCGGACCGTGGCCACGCTGAACAGCAGGGACGACGCAGTCAGCATCTGCACGATCGTCAGCGGGCCGGTGCTAAGCGCGACCGCGTGGGTGGCGAACCCGCCGATCTCGAAGCCGATGCCGAGCAGCCACCACGGGCGCCGCATCAGCAGCAGGAGCAGCCGGGGCCGGCCCGCCGCCTGGGTGGGTGCCTCGGCCGCCTGGCGCTGCTGCAGCGCGGCGCCGGTTCCGTACAGTACGGCGGCGACCAGCGCCCATGCGATGGCCGTCACCGGGACCCGCCAAAGTGCCCGGGGTGCCCAGCCGGCGATGCCGGAACGGGCGAGGCCGCCGGCGTCGGCGGCCTCGATGTCTCGTCTCTCGCTGCGAAATGCCCCACGAGAATGACGTTATCGACGCGATACATCGCAAGTCCATCCGGGATTCCCCCGATATCTGCCGGGGGGTTATCCCCACGGTCGCATCAGGGTCTGACAATGGGGCATGCCCTCAGTTCCTGATTCGCCGGGGGGAGCGGGTGGCCCTGGACGGCGGCGGCCGGTCGGCGGTGCGGCGCCAGGGCGATGTGGTGATCCGTGACGCCGGGCCCTGGACCTCGGCGGTGCACGCACTGCTGCGGCACCTGGAGCAGGCCGGGTTCGAGGCCGCGCCCCGCCTGGTCGGCCGCATGATCGAGCTCGCGATCTGCGACACCGCGGCGGAGGCCGATGACGCGGCGGTCACGCCCGCCAGCACCACGCATCCCGTCGCGCTGTGGGCCATGGCCTGGCGGGCCCGGTCGGCGGCCTGGATGATCCGGCACCGGCCGACCCTCGAGGCCGCGCTCGCCCTGAGGACATGACCGTGCCCGGCAGGACCGTGCCCGGCAGGACCGTGCCCGCCGCCCGGCGGCCGGCCAGGATCAGGAGTCCGGAAGGGGGAGCTCATGCCCGATGAGAGCTTTACCGAGCTGCGGGGCGAGCGCGTCGTGCTGCGCCGGCTCGGCTGGGCGGACGTGGCGCCGCTCGTGGCTTACCGCTCGCGCGAGCCGGTGGCCCGCTATCAGAGCTGGGACGCGCCATACCCGCGGGAGGAGGGGGAGCGGCTGGTCGGGCAGATGATGACCGCCCACCCCGACACGGCCGGAGAGTGGTTCCAGTTCGCTGTGGCGCTGCACCCGGCCGTGGCGCTGCACCCGGCCGTGGCGCTGCACCCGGCGGAGACGCTGCCCGGGGCCGGGCCGCTGATCGGCGACTGCGCGGCCTTGACGCAGGCCGATGATCCCCGCCTGTGCGAGATCGGCTTCACCCTGGCGCCCGAGCACCAGGGTCGCGGCTACGCCACCGAGGCGGTCCGGCTGCTGGCCGGATACCTGTTCGGCCGGGGCAAGCACCGGATCACGGCCACCTGTGACGCGCGGAACGCGGCCTCGGCGGCGGTAATGGAGCGGCTGGGCATGCGGCGGGAGGGCCACCTGCGCCAGAGCACCTGGGCCAAGGGCGAGTGGACCGACGACCTGCTCTACGGCTTGCTCCGCGAGGAGTGGACTAAGCCGGGAACTACAGCGGGCGCGACCGCGGGTGCATCGTGAGGTGTAGCCCGTAGGCCGGGAGATGTACGGGATGGGCCGCCAAGTCAGTTCTTCCGGCCGGCGCGACCCTTTTCCCTGGTGCCTAGCGTGATTCCTCGCGGGCCGGTTCCGGGCCTGCGAGGGGCCACTGAGCAGCACCAGGGAGTAGTGATGAGCAAGATGCGCTGGCGGTCGCGACGGCCGCGGCGGTCGGTCATGGTGGCGGCGGTGGTGGCGGTGGCCGCGGCCGCGGCGGCGGCACCCACGGTGGCCTCGGCCGCGACGAGCTCGGCCGGAGTGGCGCAGGCCGCGGCCGCAACGGGCATGCGGGCGGCAGGACCCCAGGTCCCCG
>Ga0134126_10006282_pt1 | contig 14873 bp, 7 predicted proteins | sample KB31752_FD_96881 | JGI IMG/M metagenome (GOLD analysis project Ga0134126, IMG submission 96881) | Terrestrial soil microbial communities with excess Nitrogen fertilizer from Kellogg Biological Station, Michigan, USA - KB3-175-2 | ecosystem: Environmental > Terrestrial > Soil > Unclassified ...
CGCTCGCGCAAGGCGCGCATCGGCGCGGCCAGGTCCAGCGCCGTGACATGCAGGACAAAACCATGCGGCGATTGCTCGTACCAGCGCACGTCCGCGGCGACCGCCGCTTGCTCGTCGTAATCGATCTGCATGTCGTCGTCCGCATCCACCGACGGCGTGGTGGCGGTGACCTGGTCCAGGCGCGCGGCAAAAGACACGGCGCGCTCATCAAGGTTGGCCAGGCCGCGCGAACGCTCGGCCTGGCCGTGCAAAACCGCACGCAGCGTTTGCAAGGCCGTGCGGGTCTCGTCCAGTGCCCTCGCCACTTCCGCATCAGCCAGCAGCGCCGGCACCGGGCCGCGCGCCGGCAAGCCACGCAAGGCCAGGCGCAGCCGGCGTTCGGCAAGCTGCAAGGCCTGCACGGGATCGAGCAGCAGGCTGATGGCACCGCTCACGCCGGCACACTCAGCCACGGCATCGCGCGCCAAGTCGGTCAATTGCCGCGCGCTCACGCTGCGGGAGAAGAACTGTGCCGCCAGCTCGGGTAACTGGTGCGCCTCATCCAGGATGAAGGCGGCGGCATTGGGCAGGATCTCGCCAAAGCCGTCCTGCTTGAGGGCGAGATCGGCAAACAACAGGTGATGGTTGACCACCACCACGTCCGCCTCCTGCGCTTCGCGGCGCGCCTTGAACACGTGGCACTGTTCGAAGAAAGGACACTCGGCACCCAGGCAGTTCTCCGCGGTGGAAGTCACCCGCGGCCACAGCGGAGAGGACTCCGGCACCGCGGTGCATTCGGCGCACTCGCCGCGCACCGTGCGCGCGGCCCAGTCGCGGATGGCCGCGAGTTGCCCGAGCTGCTCGGGCGGCAGGGAGGCGCTGTCGGCCACGGTCTGCTGCAGACGGTACAGGCACAGGTAATTGGAACGCCCCTTCAGCAGCGCGGTGTGCGGATGCACGCCCAGCATGCCGCACACCCGCGGCAGGTCGCGAAAATACAACTGGTCCTGCAGGGTCTTGGTGCCCGTGGAAATGATCACGCGCTCGCCGGCCAACAGCGCCGGCACGAGGTACGCAAAGGTCTTGCCGGTGCCGGTGCCGGCCTCGGCCACCAGGGTCTCGCGCCCGGCAATCGCCTGCTGCACGGCAATCGCGAGTTCCTGCTGCGCGGCGCGCGGCACGAAGTTCGGCAGCTCGCGCGCAAACGGCCCGTCGGCCCCGAGCAGTTGCCAGGGGTCCGGCATGTCGACCTCATCGCGCATGGTCATCGCCGCGGCAGCACGTCAATACCGCGTGACCCCGGGCTTGTGGCAGGCCGCCACCGCCTTGCGCGCCGCGACGGCACCGGCGGCATCGCGTGCCTGCAGCCGCATCTCCACTACGGTCTGCCAGTTGCGCGCGCACAAGGAGCCCAGCTTGGGACCGAGCGACCACGACTGGCGTGCCAGCGCCTCGGCCTGGGCGAAATCCTTGAGCTTGATCGCTACTTCGGCGCGGTCCTGCAGCAGGTCCGGTGCGTCCGGGTTCAACTTGAGCGCCTGGTCGAGCGTGGCCGCGGCCTGCTTGAATTGGCCTGCCTGCTCCTCGCGCGCGGCATCGCGTTGCAATGCGGCCACGCCGGGATCGACCAGGCCGTTGACCGTGATCACCGACTCCTCGCGCTCGCCCGCGGCGTGGATCGCGGCCACCAGGTCGTAGCTCGGCACCGGCGGCAGTGGGGGCGGCGCGGGCGGCGGCGGTTGCGCGGCAAACCAGCTGCATCCGCTCAGCGTGCCCAGCACGATCGACGCGACCAACAACGGACGCGCCGCCAGCCTTGCCAAACTGCTCATTGCTCCACCCCATTGCCGGGCGCCGGTGCGCCCCCGCTGCTTGCGGGGCCTGCCGGTTGCGCCCCTACCCCAAACACCTGTTGCCAGAAACAATTCTCGGGCTCCGGCGACAAGGACCCGGCCACCACCGGCACCTCGATCGCCCCGGCGCATTGCTGGTCGATGCGCTTGCCATCGACCGGGTTGACCCAGGCCATCTCCAGCCCGGCGCCAGGCGCGCTCGGCAGGGGCCGCGTGGGCAGCCGGGTGAACAACTGGCGCCAGGCGCGCAAGGCACCGGTGGCGCCAAACAGGGTGGTCGGTTTGTTGTTGTCCCGACCCATCCAGAACACCGCGAGATGATTGGCGGTATAGCCGGCAAACCAGCTGTCGCGCATGTCGTTGGTGGTGCCGGTCTTGCCGGCGGCATGCAGCCAGGCGAGGCCGCTGTCGCCAATCGAATGCGCGGTGCCGTACACCGCCACCTGCTGCAGGGCCCAGGTGATCAGCCGCACGGCCTCCTGGTACTCGCCCTTGCCGCCCTGCACCTCGTAGCGCTTGATCGTGCGCCCGCTGCCGTCGAGCACGCCGCGCACGGCCAGCAGCGGCAAGGCGTGGCCGTCCGACGCCAGGTATTGATACAACTGCGCCACCTGCACCGGCGCCAGGTCGAGCGCGCCAATCAGCAGCGACGGGCTGGGATTGACGTCGGTCAGGCCGAACGACTCCAGGAACGCCTTGACCCGCGGCACGCCCACGGCCAGGCCAAGATGGATCGTCGCCAGGTTCCACGAATGCGCCAGCGCGTCGACCATCGGCACCAGGCCGTGCACCTGGTTGTCGTCGTTGTGCGGCGTCCACAGCGTCCCGTCCGGCTGGCGCATGCTGACCGGGGCGTCGTCGAGCTGGGTGGCCAGGTTCCATTGCCCGGGTTGGGTCAAGGCCACCAGGTACACGAACGGCTTGATTGCCGAGCCGATCGGCCGCCGCGCATCGAGCGCGCGGTTGAAACCTGGATCGGCGGCCACGCGGCTGCCGACCACGGCCAGCACGCTGCCGTCATGCGCATCGGTGACCACGCCGGCGGCCTGGATGCCGGTGCCGCGCTTGCCCAGGCCGTCCAGCGCATCGTCCACCGCCTGTTCGGCATACAACTGGGCCGCCGGGTCCAGCGTGGTGAAGATCGACAACTTTCCGGCGCGCAACGCCTCTTCGTCGAAGTCCGCGGTGATCTGTTTGCGCACCAGGTCCATGAACGCCGGGAATCGATCCTGCGGCAGGCGGCCATCACGGATGATGTCCAACGGCGCCGCCTGCGCGGCCTTGAGCTGGGCCGCATCCAGCAGGCCGGTGGTGAAGAACTCGCCCAGCACCACATCGCGTCGCGCCAACGCGCGCTCCGGGGCGCGGCGCGGATCGTAATAGCTTGGCCCCTTGACCAGACCCACCAGCAAGGCAATCTCCTGCGGACGCAGATCCTGCAGGCGGCGGCCAAAATAAAATTCCGACGCGGCGGCAAAGCCGTGCACGGCCTGCGCGCCCTGCTGGCCGAGGAAGACGTCGTTGACGTAGGCCTCGAGGATGCGCCCCTTGTCGTAATGGGCCTCGAGCAGGATCGCCATCAAGGCTTCGTTGATCTTGCGCGTGAACGTCTGCTCGCGGCTCAGGAACAGGTTGCGCACCAATTGCTGGGTCAGCGTGGAGCCGCCCTGCACGGTGCGTCCGGCGCGCAGGTTGGCGAACGCGGCGCGCGCGATGGCGCCAAAGTCGATCCCGATGTTGTGCTTGAAATTACGGTCTTCCACCGCCTGCAAACCGCTGAGCAGCAACGGCGGCACCTCGGCGAGCCGCACGAAGCGGCGCTCCTCCTGCTGGGCGCCGTACAGCGTGGCAATGCGCGCCGGGTCGAGGTGGGCGGCGGCCAGCACCTTGTCGCTGGCCGCGTCGCGCACCGACTGCACGACGCCCTTGCCCATCACCACGCGGATGCGCCGCGCCGGCTCGCCACCATCCGGCCCCGCGAAGCCGCGCGAGGAGATGAGGTAGGTTCCGCCCTTGGCGGTCCAACTGCCGCGCACCTCGCCGTGGCCGTCCTCGCTGTAGCCGGCAAAGGTCAGTTCCAGCTTCAATGCCGCCGGCGTCATCGGGACATCCGCCGCCAGCAGCAGCGGCCGTGCGTACACCCGGGTGGGTACGGCAAACACCAGGTCGTTGAAACGATCCTGCACGCGCTGGTTGAGTACCAGCACGTAAGGCAGCACGAAGCCGACGCCGAGGCCCAGCGCGATCCACGCCGGGATGCGCAGCCAGCGCCAGCAGCGCGACGCCATCGATCTGATGCGCTCGAGTGTCAGCAACGTCGAAAAACCCGGCAAGCCAGCCACCAATGATAGGGCCAGCCACCCCGCGCCCGGATGAACGGAAGCGGGTACGCCGGCGCCCGCTTGCCGTCCCGCGGCATTTCAGCGGTCGGGGTGCTCAGGACTGCAGGCCCCACGTGGCGGCATCAGGCTGGAACGGGCGTGGCTGGATGCCGAGCAGTTGCTGCACCTCGGCATTGTCGGCGACCTGGTCGAGTTGCAGGCGGGCCAGCGGTCCGCGCCAGCGCGGCCGCACGCCGCCGGCGCAGCGCAACAGCCAGCGCGGCAGCGGCAACGGCACGCTGCGGCAGGGCACGCTGCGCCGCACCCGCGCGAGCATGTCCCGTGCCGACAGGCGCTCGCCGCCGCCGATGGAGAGCACCCGGCCCGACGCGGCCGGGCATTCCAGCGCGGCCAACATGGCCTGGGCCAGGTCGTCGGCATGCACGGGTTGGCGCAGCCCGTGTCCAGCCGGCAGCGGAAAGACCCGCGTGCGCACGGCCCGCTGCGCAAGGGGCGTCAGGCTGCGGTCCAGCCCGGCGCCGTAGACCAGCGTCGGCCGCAGTACGGTCCAGGCATAGCGGGCGCGGTCGCAGGCGCGGGCCAAGGCTGCCTCACCAGCCAGCAATTGCTGCGCCAGCTCACGCTCGGCGGGAACACTGGAAGCACGCTTGGCCTCGGCACTCATCGAACTCAGCGCCACGATGCGCGGGCTGTGTTGCAGTGGCGTGCGTTCCAGCCAGGACGCCAAGCCGGGCAACGGGCCACAACACAGCACCGCCGAGAGCACCGGCACGTCGGGCACCCGATCCGGAAGCGCACCCTGCAACCAGGTCAGCTCCGCCGACGACGCCCGCGGCACGCGGCTGACGGCCAACACCGGCTCGCCGCTGGCCAGCAGGCGCGGCAACAGGAAATGTCCGATCTGGCTGCTTGCCCCAAACACCAGGACGGCCATGCCGTTTCAGGACCTCGCCAGTTGCGCGCTCAGTTCGGCCACGCGTGGGTCATGCGGGGCCAGCCGACGGGCGTGATCCAGCGCCTGCGCTGCGCCGGCGCGATTGCCCTGGGCCAGTTGCTGCCGCGCCTGGTCGAGCCAGGCGCCGGCCAGCCGCGCCGCCATGGCGGCGTGCTGCGTATCGTTGGGCACCAGGGCCACGTAATCGGCCATGGTGTTGCCGGCCTCGGCCAGCTTGCCCGCCGCCAGCTCGTCCTGGAAGCGTGCCCGGACCTGCCCCGGCAAATCGTGCATGCCTTGCAAGGCCGCCGGGTCGTTGCCGTTGATGGCCAGCGCGCTGCGATACAGGTCGTAGGCGCTGTCGCCGGGCGGCATCATGATGTCGCCACGCTGGGTCGCGGCCTTGGCCTTGCGCACCAGGTCGGCAATCTCGGCGCGCTGCTGCGGCGTCAGTGCCATGGGCGCGGCCATGGCCAGGTCGGCGTTGCCGGCGTCGCCAGCCGTCTTTACCGCCGTATCACCATGGCCCGATGTCCCCAGCCGGGCGCGCGCCGCGGCCACCTGGGCTGAATCCGGATCCAGGACTGCGGCCTGGTCGAGCAGGCTGGCGGCGCGGGACCCGTCATGCAGGTCGATGGCCACATTGGCCTGCACCGTCAGCGCCCTGGCCACCAGGCGCAGCCCATCGCGGGCTGTCGCGTTGTCCGGGTCGAGCTTCAGCGCGGCGCGGTAATGCGCCAGCGCGGTATCGTTGCCCGACCCGGCAATGCGGCCGGCGCGCAGTGCCGCCTGTCCCTGGTCGAGTTCGGCGGCCAGCGCCTGCGGATCCACCGCCGCTGCCGGCGGCGGGGGCTGCGGAGACGCGGTGGGCGCAGTGGGCGCGGTGGCGGCCGCGGCACTGGCCACCGCCGTGGCCGTCGAGCCGGCTGTCGCCACGCCTTGTGCCTGGGCCAGGGCCGCGCGCAGCGCCGGCAAGGCGCCGTTGCTGGGCTGCAGCGCGGTCAGTTGCTGGACCAGCGTCTCCGCGGCGCCGAGGTCGTGCGCGGCCAGGGCCTGCTGCGCGCGTGCCGCCAGGGCGACGCCGACCTGGTCCAAGCCGTGCCGGGCGACGGCGCTGCCTGGGTCGGCGTGGGCAATTTCCGTATATAGGGCCACCGCGCCGTCCGCACCATCCAGCTTGCCGGCCGCCAACGCCTGCTGCGCCCGCGCCACCAGGTCGGGAGTTGCCGGGCCGGGCGCGCGCGCCGCCTGGATGCGGCGATCGAGCTGGTCCAGGTCGCTGCCGCCGCCCAGGAGCTCGCGCGCCTGCGCAGCCTGGAGCGCGGCCTGGTCCGCGTTGCCAGCACGCAAGGACGCGTCGGCGTCGGCCACCAGGTCGCGGCCGACCTGCTGCAGGCCCTTCTGCGCGGCATCGTTGTCCGGCTCCATGGCCAGCACGGCCTGGAACAGCTCGCGCGCACTGCTGCCGTCGCTGCCGACCAGGTGCCCCTGCTGCAGCGCCTGCTGGGCGCGGCTCAATACATCGTTGAGTGCGGTGCGCGGCACCATGCCGCGCAGGCGGCTCTGGTTGACCCAGGCCACCGCAACCACCGCCGCGAGCAACAACACGACCACGATCAGCCACCCGCGCCGGTGCCGTGGCGGTGGCGGTGTAGGGGCCAGCCGTTCGTCGGCCGCGGCGGCAAACCTGGCCGACGGTTCGGCCTTGTCTGCATCCAGGCTGGACAAGTCGCCCAGGGTCGGTTCGGTCCGCCCCGGTGGGCGCTCTTCGTAGGGATCTCGACGTCGCGTCATGGTGGCTCGTTGCACGGCATCGAATGAGCTTAGCATCGACCCGCGCAGCCCAAACGCGGCCCGCGCGCGCCCATTCAGCTTGTGCTGGAGCCACGTCGGGCGACGGCGCGGTGGGCTTTCAGCTCGTGCCGATGCGCCGGGCGTCAATCACGTTGGGCAGGGCCGAGAGCTTGTCCAGCAGCACGGAGAGCTGGCCGAAATCATGCACGCGCAAGGTGAAGCGCACCTCCACCTCGCCGCTGTCGGCGAATACGCGGCTGGACGAGGCCACGATGCGCGCGTCGGAATTGCTGACCACGTCGGTGACGTCGCGCTGCATGTTGCGGCGGTCGTAGCCGCGGACCACGATCTCCACTTCATACGCACGCGTGCCCACCGCGCCCCAGGCAACGTCGACCACCCGATCCGGCTGGCGCAAGGCGAGCCGTGCCAGGCTGCGGCAGCCGGCGCGGTGCACGGTCACCCCGCGACCGCGCGTGATGTAGCCCTTGACCGCATCCCCGGGCAGCGGCTGGCAGCAGCGTGCCAGCGCGGTGAGCAGGTTGCCGATGCCGTCGATGCTGAGCGCGGCAGCCTCCGGCGCGGTGCTGCGCGCCGGCGTGGCGGCGGGCGCGCTCTTGGCTGCCGGCGCCGGCGCGGGCGGTTCGACCAGGTCCTGCATGGCGCGCGCGATCTGCCCGCTGGTGATTTCGCCCAGGGCCAGCGCCACCAGCAGCTCGTCCTGGTTCTTGACGTGCAACTGCGCCGGCAAGCCGGCAATGTCCGCATGCCCGAGGCCCAGTCGCTTGAGTTCGCGCTCGAACATGCCACGGCCCACGGCGAGGTTCGCGTCCATGGCCACGTGCCGGAACCAGGAGCGCACCTTGGCCCGCGCGCGCGGCGTGTTGAGGTAGCCATGGTGCGGGGAGAGCCAGTCGCGGCTGGGCTCGGCGACTTTCGCCGTGAGGATCTCGATGCGGTCGCCGCTGCGCGGCTGGAAGGTCAGCGGCACGATGCGGCCGTTGACCTTGGCCCCCCGGCAGCGATGGCCAACCTCGCTGTGCACCAGGTAGGCGAAGTCCAGCACAGTGGCGCCGCGCGCCATGTCGAACACTTCGCCCTTCGGCGTCAGCACATAGACCCGGTCCTCCAGCAACTCGGTGGCGAGTTCCTCGCCGAGCTCGCCATCGGCCGCGTCGTGCGGTTCCAGCAGCTTGCGCATCCAGGCGATCTTCGCCTCGAAACTGGCATCGCCGCTGCCGCCTTCCTTGTAGCGCCAGTGCGCAGCCACGCCCAGCTCGTTGGCCCGGTGCATCTCATGGGTGCGGATCTGCACTTCCAGGGTGCGGCCACCAGGGCCGAGCACGGCGGTGTGCAGCGACTGGTAGCCGTTGTTCTTGGGCCGGGCAATGTAGTCGTCGAACTCGGTCGGCAGGTGTTGCCACTGCGTGTGCACCACGCCCAGCGCGGCGTAGCAGTCGGTGACCGTCGCCACCAGGATGCGCACGGCGCGGATGTCGTACAGCTCGGAAAAGCCCAGGCCCTTGCGCTGCATCTTCTTCCATATGGAATAGATGTGCTTGGGCCGGCCGGCCAGCTCGGCCTGCACTCCGGCAGCGGCCATCGCCTGCTGCAACTGTGCGATCACCTCGCGGATGAAACGCTCGCGGTCGCTGCGCCGCTCGTCGAGCAGGCCGGCAATGCGCCGGTAGATATCCGGCTGCAAAGTGCGGAAGGCCAGGTCCTCCAGTTCCCACTTCAACTGCCAGATGCCAAGCCGGTTGGCCAGCGGGGCGTGGATGTCGCGGGTCAGGCGCGCCAGGGCCTGGGCGCGCTCGGGGGGCAGGCTGTCCACCACGCGCATTTGCGCCAGTTGGCGCGCCAGCAAGGTGAACACCACGCGCAGGTCGCGCACGATGGCCAGCAGCAGGCGCCGCAAGCCCTCGAGCGCGGCCTGCGGCGTGCGCTGCTGCGCATGCAGCGCCCATACCCGCTCGGCCGCCTGCTGGCCCTCGACCAGGCGCTGCACCTCGGCCGGCAGGGCCGCGCGCTCGGCCTGCCAGCGCGTCGGATCGGCCAGCGCCAGCGCAAACCACAGTGCGGCCGCGCGCGTCGGCTCGTCACAACCAAGTCGGGCCAGGGATTCCTGGACGTCGCAGCATTCGCGCTCATCGAGGGTTCCGACGGCAATGCCCGCGGTGCAGGCAGCGGCCAGCAGGGGCGGGAGGCCGCCTGCGGCGCTGGCCTGCCAACGCTCCAGATCCGTGGCCGGCGTAGCAACGCGAACCATGGCCCACCTCTCCTCGACGCGTGCCTACACCGGGCTATTGTATGGGGCCGCGACACGGCTCGCTGGACCAGGAGCGTGGGCGCTTGGCACGACGCCCGCCACCGCGCACACTTCGCGGTATTGCCAACGTCATCCTGCGAGGACCAGCCCATGAGGATCCGCTTCCGCCCCGTGACCGCCATCGCGGCCCTGCTCCTGGTGCCCGCCCTGCTGCCGGCGTTTGCGCAGCAAGCCGGCAACCTGCAAGAGCGCATGAGCGCAGAGGAGTTCTACGACGCGGGCTTGAACAAGCTGTCGGCGCAGGAGCTGTCGACGCTCAACCAGTGGCTGGCCACACACGGGGGCGCTGCCACCGGCACCGCCGCTCCGGCCGCCGCCGCTGGCAGCGCCGCGGCGGCAGTGACGGCAGCCGAGCCGGCCATCCATCCGGCTGCCGGGACCAAACGGCCCACCCCCAAGCGCCAGGCGTTCCAGGCGCATATCGTCGGCAGCTTCACCGGCTTCAGCGGGGACAGCCTGATCAGCCTGGACAACGGCCAGCAATGGCAGCAGGTGGGCGATGACAAGCCCATGTGCACCAGCGCTGACAGCCCGCAGGTCAAGATCAAGCCCACCTTGTTCGGCAACTGGCTGATCGATGTGCCGACCTGCAACCTGCTGGTCCACGTGCAACGCGTCAAGTAAGGCGTGCCAAGGCGCGCGCCAGGCGCTTGGCCGACACCGGCTCGGCAGTCTTGAGCTCCTGCGCAAACAGGGAAACGCGCCATTCCTCGAGCAGCCAGCGCAAATCCTCCAACGCCCCGGCATCGGCGCCAGCGGCCTGGTGCCGCAGCCAGGCCCGCCAGTACGGCAGCACCTGCGACAGGCGCTGCCGGTCCTTGGCCGGATCCTGGCTCAGGCGCTCGGCACGCAGGCGCATGGCCTTGAGATAGCGCGGCAACTGGGCGAGGCGCGCGCGCGGCAAGGTGTGCAGGAAGCCCGGCGTCAGCAAGGCCTCGTGCTGCTCCTCCAGGTCGGCGTAGCTGTCGCCGGCAAACCCGGATCGCGGTGGGCGTCGCCAGGATTGAAACTGCGCATGCGCCCCGATGATGGCCTCGGCCAATTCCAGGCGCCCGATACCCGCCGCCACCAGCTCGCGCTGCGCTTGGGCGCATAGGTCAGCAAACGCATCGGCGTCGCGCACCTCGGCCAGCTCATGGCTGGCCAGCACGTCGGCAAACGCGCCTTCGACCAGGTCGTTGCGCAAGCTTTCCGGGGTGCCGAGCGGCAGGTATTGCAGCGCCAGCGACTGGCGGATCGGCAGGCGCCTGCGCGCCGCCTTGGCCGCGCCGGCCAGGGCGTGGCGCAACAAGCGGGCGACCCCGGCGCGATGCGCGGCACGCGCCGCCTCGGCGCCCTCGAACACCCGCAAGGCCACGGCGTCGCCCAGGTCGACCAGGGCCGGATACGCGATCAGCCCGCCGGCAGCCGCGACCTCATCAGGGATGTGCGCAAAGTCCCAGCTCGTGGCCTCGGTGCCGCTCAGCTCCAGGTCGGTCTTGCCGGCAAACGCCGTGCGCGCCCGCGCCTGCCAGCGTGCACGCAACTCGGCCAGGTCACGGGAATCGCCCAGTACCCGCGTCGCGTGCCCACGCGGTTCCTCGTCATGCAGCTCGAAGCGCATCTGCAGGTGCGCCGGCAAACTCACCACGGCGAAATCCGCGGCGCCCACCGCCACGCCGGTGGTCCGCTGCAGGAAGGCCGCCAGGACTTGGGCCAGCGGTTCGTCGCGCAGCGCCTCGGCGGCGACGAAGGCACGGGCAAAATCCGGCGCCGGCACGAAGTTGCGGCGCAGGCCCTTGGGCAAGCCGCGGATCAGCTCGGCCACCTTGTCGACCAGCAGGCCGGGCACCAGCCATTCGCAACGCGCCGCCGGCAGTGCATTCAGCAGGGGCAGCGGCACCTGCAGGGTCACGCCATCGGCGGCGTCGCCGGGCAGGAAGCGGTATTCCAGGCGATAGGCTTGCCCGCCCACCTCCAAGCGTGGGGGGAACGCCGCCGCATCGGTCGCGGACGCCCCGGACAGCACATCATCGAGCGACCAGTGCAGTGCAGCCCGCGCAGCGGGCGTGGCGCGGCGATACCAGGCCTCGAAGGCGCGCACGCTGGCAATCTCCTCGGGCAGCTTGCCGGCAAAAAAAGCCACAAGCTCATCCTCGTGCCGGAGCAGGCCACCGCGCCGCTGTTTGGCCTCCTGCTCCTCGGCCTGTTGCAATACGCGCCGGTTGGCACGGACCAATGCGGCCATGCCGCCCGCGGCCCGTGACCCCGTGTGCTCGGCGACCTCGCCGCGGACCAGGCCATCGCGCACGAAGATCTCGTGCGCGAGCGCCGCGTCCTGGTGGAACAGCACCGGCCGCTGCTCGGCCAGGACCAGGCCAAACAGGCTGACCTGCTCGAATGCGACCACCGCACCGCGGCGCTTCGACCAATGCGGATCACGGCAACTGGTGCGCAGCAGATGCGCGGCCTGCTGCTCGATCCACAGCGGATCCACGCGCGCATTGGTCATGGCCCAGACGCGGCCGCCGACGTCGAGGATTTGCGCGGAGCACAGCCAGTTCGGCGGTGCCTTCGCCAGGGCCGAGCCGGGGAAGATCTGGAACTTGCGCTCGCGGGGTCCCTGGTAGGCACCGCGCTCGTCCTTGCGCCCAACCAGGGTGGGCAGGCCGCTGAGAATGCTGCGATGGACTGGCTCGTACGAGGGGTCAGAGTCAGTTTTTGCAACCGGTTTTATCGCATCAGGCAGTACCGGCGGCAAAAACTGACTCTGACCCCGCTTTGGCTTTGGGGCGGCGACTGGGGCGGCAGCTGCAGGCGTCGCCGGATCAGCCGACCAGCCCAGCTCCTGCGCCGTCGCCAGCAGTTGCCGGTGCAGCTCGCTCCATTCGCGCATGCGCAGGAAGCTGAGGAAATGGCGCGAGCACCAATCGCGCAGCCTGGATTGCGTCAGCTCCTCATGCGCCGTGCGATAGGCGCGCCACAGGTTCAGCACACCCGCGAAATCGGATTGCGTATCGGCAAACACCTTGTGCGCCGCGTCGGCCTGCGCGCGTGCATCGGCTGGCCGCTCGCGCGGGTCCTGCACGCTGAGGAAGGCCACGATCACCAGTGCCTCGCGCAGGCCGTGCAGGCGCTGCGCCTCGACCAGGATGCGCGCCAACTGTACGTCGATCGGCCAGCGCGCGAGGGTGCGGCCGATCGACGTGAGCCGGCGCTCCCCGTCGATCGCGGAGACTTCGGCCAGGCGCCGGTAGCCGTCGGCCACCACGCGCGGGTCCGGGGCTTCGAGGAAGGGGAAGTCCTCGACCGCGCCCAGCTTCAACGCCAGCATGCGCAGGATGACGTTGGCGAGCGAAGAGCGCAGCAGCTCCGGATCGGTGAACGCCGGCCGGGCAGCAAAATCAGCCTCGTCATACAGCCGGTAGCAGATGCCCGGACCGACACGTCCGCAGCGACCCTTGCGCTGGTCCGCCGCGGCCTGGGAAATCGGCTCCACATGCAGGCGCTCGATCTGGCTGCGCCGGCTGTAGCGCTTGATCCGGGCCGTGCCGGTGTCAACCACGTAGCGGATGCGCGGCACGGTGAGCGAGGTCTCGGCCACGTTCGTCGCCAGTACGATGCGGCGCAGGACCCCCGGCTTGAACACGCGGTCCTGGTCCTTGGCCGACAGTCGGGCGTACAGCGGCAGGACTTCCGTCGCCCGATACTGGCGGCGCGACAGCAGCAGGTGTGCGTCGCGGATCTCGCGTTCGCCGGGCAGGAACACCAGCACGTCGCCACGCAGGTCGGTGCGGGTGATCTCGTCGAGGACGGCGGAAAGGTCAGAAAGGGGGTCAGAGCCACTTTTCGCCCGAGGCAACGACGTATCCAGCGCCCCATCCGGCGGAAAGTGGCTCTGACCCCCTTTCTCCCCCCGCCAGCGCACCTCGACCGGGTAGGCGCGACCTTCCACCTGGACCACGGGCGCGCCGTCGAAATGCTCGGCAAAACGCGCCGTGTCGATGGTCGCGGAGGTGACGATGATCTTGAGGTCTGGGCGCTTGCCTGCCAGCCGCTTCAGATACCCCAGCAGGAAATCAATGTTGAGGCTGCGCTCGTGCGCCTCATCGATGATCAAGGTGTCGTAGGCACTGAGCCAGGGATCGTGCTGGGTCTCGGCCAGCAGGATGCCGTCGGTCATGAACTTGATCAGGCTGCGTTCGGACACCTGGTCGGTGAAGCGCACCTGGAACCCGACGATGTCGCCCACCGTCGTGCCCAGCTCCTCGGCCACGCGCCGCGCCATCGAACGCGCCGCCAGACGCCGCGGCTGGGTGCAGCCAATCATGCCGGCCTCGCCGCGCCCGGCAGCCAGGCACAGCTTGGGCAGCTGCGTGGTCTTGCCCGAGCCGGTCTCGCCAGCGATCACCACTACCTGGTGCTTGCGGATCAGCGCGACGATGTCGTCGCCGCGCGCGCTGATCGGCAAGGCGGCGTCCAGCGTGACGCGCGGCTTGGCCGCCACGCGTCCCCGACGGCGCGCCGCCGAGCGCTCGATGTCCGCAGCGAGGGCCGCGAGCTTGCCTGCGTCGGGTTCGCGCGCAAGCCTGCGCCAGCGTTGCTGCAGTCGGTGGAGATCGCGACTGGATACGGCCTCGAGCTGCCGGCCCAAGGCCTGCAGCTGCGGATCAGGTGCATCGTGCGCGCCGGAATGTTTCATCGAGCGGCAAATGATACCGGGCCGACGAAAGGGGGTCAGAGTCACTTTTCGCCTGGCGCGCCGGCACCCCCGACGTTCCTTCCGGCGAAAAGTGACTCTGACCCCCTTTCTCGACGTCAGGCGTCGGGGGTCAACGACGCCGGTGCGCCGCAGGTCGAGCCCTGGGTCAGGCACGGGTACTTGATGCCGAGCTGCTCAAGATACGTGCCGTACTTGGCCGGGTTGTAATAGAACTTCTGCATCAGCGGCCGCATGATCTTCATCGACGCGTCGTTGATGTGGATCGCGGGCGCGGCATCGGCCGGCAGGAAGGATGCATACACCACCGGCTTGTCGGCCCCGTAGGCCTTCTCGGCAAGCTTGGGTTGCTCCTCGTCGAAATACTTCTTGGCTTGCGCGACGAGCTCCGGATCCAGGTAGAGATCCAGCGCGGTCATCGCCAGCACTTTGCCCTCGGTCACCGATCCCTTGTGCGCGATCGGCGTCGCGCCGGCCAGCGCCGCCGCCCAGTTGTGGCCGCCGATGCCGGGGATATTGCTGGGGAAGATCAGGCGTACGCTCGGCACCGACCACATGACGTCGCCGATGTCATCCGAGCCGCCGCCGGAAGGATGCTCCGTTCCCGTGCCAAGCTCATCGAGCTTCGTCGTCAAGCCAATTTCCGGCTTGCCGACGAGTTTCTGCACGCCCTTGGCATAGGCCTGGTCGGCCTCGCTCCACTGCGGCAAGCCCACCGCCTGGATGTTCTTGTATACCGCCTCGGCCAACGGCTTGTTGGCCCAGGACGGCCAGGCCGATCCCACCACCTGGCTTGTGAACGTGGTGCCGAACATGTCTGCCGCCGCCTGCGCGGCCCGGTTGCCGGCTGCATAGTCGGACAGGATCCATTCCGGTGTCACCTCGCGGAAGTAGTACCAGTTGGTGGCCAGGTGCGGCACGATGTTCGGCTGGTTGCCGGTGA
>Ga0134126_10006283_pt1 | contig 14870 bp, 31 predicted proteins | sample KB31752_FD_96881 | JGI IMG/M metagenome (GOLD analysis project Ga0134126, IMG submission 96881) | Terrestrial soil microbial communities with excess Nitrogen fertilizer from Kellogg Biological Station, Michigan, USA - KB3-175-2 | ecosystem: Environmental > Terrestrial > Soil > Unclassified ...
AGCACCTTGCCTTGCTCGACTGAGCCGCGTACCTCGGCAATCTGTGCGGCCGTCAACTTCGACGGCCTGCCGCGACCAGGCGACGGAGGCGATTCGATCAGCTGCGGCTTCTCGGGCGCCGGGAGCGCCGGGTTCAAGCGGCGCCCTCTTCCTCTTCGATGCCCTGCCTACACAGGTCGCAGAGCGTGTCGCCTTCGCTGAAGAACGCGCCGCGGCCACACTCCTCCTCGCACCATTCCGCGTCGCCGCGCTCAGGGTCCTCGGAGTCGGTGACGCGGTAGAGGACTTCGGTGTGCGGCCGTCCGTCTTCCTTGGCTTTTTCGTCCCGTAGCCGTAGCGCCTGGTCGAGATCGTCGATGCGATAGAGGTCGCTCTCGCCGTTCCGTTCGCAGCGAGACATGGTGTAGCGGCCGCTCATCTGGCCGCCTCTGGGTCGCCGACCAGCGCCGTCGATGGGCCGTTCAGCCCCGGCCACCCCCATTCGGCTGCGAGGAGACCGCGCCGCGGCAGATACTGCGGAAGCACTTCGAAGAGCGGCGTCGGGTTTCCGCGGATGCGGACCTTCCCACTCGCGTATTCGTCCTGCAGCTTGACGACGACGGCCTCGACGTTTCGAGGCTCGCCGAACCAGGCGTGATCACCAACCGAGAAGCCATCGCTCGGCATTCCGAGGATGTGGGTACCGCGATCGTGCATCACTCGGGCCGTTCGCAGATCGTTCATCGCGCCGCCGCCTCTTCCCCGGCCTTGACCGCGGCGCGGACATCGAGCTCGTCGGACCAGCTGTACCTGAAGCGCGGCCGGTAGCCGGCGACGCCGCGGGGCCGCTGGCGTGACTTACGACGCCCCCTGTTGCGGGACTTCTTCGCGAGGTATTTCACGCTCGTTCTCCTTCGTTCGTTTGGTCCAGGTCAGACACTGCGGTCACGGCTCGATCCGGCCGCCGCACGCTGGGCAGCAGCCGTCGTCGTCAAGCTCTTCCAGCCGCTCTTCACACCACGAGCAGAGCGTCGGGATGTCCTCGTAGAGGTCGGGCGGCTCGGTCTTCCCGGCCGCGGCGTCGAGGTAGCTCACGCCTCGTCCCCGATCCGTGGCCTTGGACGATTGCCACGCATCGGCCTGCCCTTTTTGAAGTAGGTGCGGTCACGGCGCGCGGCTCGCTCGGCCGCGGCTTTCTCCTCGCGGGCTCGCTTGACTTCCCGCCGTTTGCGCCGTGCCGACTCGACGGCGAGGTCTTTCGTGATCACGGTCACCACGGCGCCGTCCTTGACGATCGCCGCGACGTCGGGAGCGATCAGCAGGTAGCCGTCGGCGGCATGGCGCGTCTTCGACAAGTCCCAGTAGGGCCGCTCGATCTCCTCGGCGAACTCGAGCAGGGCGTAGAGCTCGCGCCGTGCCTGGGTAGCGCCGATGTGCGGCTTCACGCGAGCGACGTACTGCTCGATCGCGTGGTTCGTGACGCCGATCACGCCAGGCTCCGGACCGTGACGATGCTGCGCGGCTGCTCCTCGCGCGTCTGCGTGTAGACCTTCCGGAGCGGCTGATCGACCTCGACGATCTGATCGTCATCGGGGAAGAGGCCGCCGAGTTTGCAGCCGTCCTCGACGAGTTTCAGGAGATTCGAGAGGTCGGGCTTGCCGGTCGGCCGCGCGTCGACGAACTGGGGCTTGATCGTGTCGGCGTTGCGACCCGTCCCGAAGTGTCCTTTCGGCCTCTTGACGTAGAAGGTCGCAGAGATCGCCAACGGCATGTCGGCCTTGAACGGCTGGCCGCCGGCGTCGATCAGTTCCTGGGTGACGCGGATCACGCGACCAGTCGCCTCCTCCTGCCGCGCCGGGATGAAGCGGTTGCCGGTGTTGCGGCTCGTCTGCTTCGCCGCCCAGGGGACTGGAGGGCCCGGGATCTCGAGGCGATGCTCGAGCGCGGCCGTCTGGTCTAGGTCAGACACGCCGCCGAAAAAAGGGGGCCGAACGTCGCTCATGCGTCTCTCCCTGCTCTATTCGTAGGCCAGTCCAAGATGTTGCGGGAGAGCGACGAGGCTTCCGCTTCGGCCGAGTCGAACGAGTCGACCGCGCTTTCGAGGTCTCCGTCTTCGAGGAAGCTGAGTGCCTGGTCGAGGCGTTCGTGCATCGTCTTGACGCCCTTCCGCGTGTGGCGACGTAGGTGCTCCTCGTCAGCGAATTTCATGCCCTCCTCGGTATGGGACTGCTCTGACTGGGTGGCGCGGATCTGCTCCAGCACGTAGCGGTAGGTGTCCCGTTCGACGCGGTAGCGGTTGCGCGTCATGGACATCGGGTGGTTCTGACGCATCAACTCGTCGGCGGCGTTCGCCTCACTTTCGAAGTGTGCGAGGACAGTGGCCAGTGGCGGAGCCGGGACCGCAAAATCGTGACCGGCCGCCTCCTCGGTGGACTCTCTCTCGTCCTCTGGTTGGGGCTTGCCGACTCCGGTCCCCTTGCAGTGCTCGCAGGTAACCAACCTCGTCTTCTTGACCGGCTTCCCGTCGACCATGCGCCCCGGCGTGACCCAATGGCCACCGTCGCCGCCGCAGTAGTCGCACGGCTCCTCCTCTACTGGTTCCAGAGCTTGGTGTGGGACCTCTTGTGCATCGAGGGCGGCGGCCAGGAGGTCGCGCATCTCGGCTCGGCATTCGTCCTGCTCGCCGCTCCATGCTTCGCCCCACCAGCTCAGGTTTTTGGGCTGGCGCCGCGTCGCGTTCTCTTCGGTCGCCTTGCGGTCCCGTTCCCAGTCGAACTTCGCAGCTCGCTCGACCATCTCGTCGGTCACCGTGACCTGCACGTTGCCGTCAGCCATCGGTTCCTCCTTTGAGGGTGGCGAGGGCGGCTTTCACGTCCTCGGCGGCGCGGTCCAGCCCGGTTGCGTAGCCGCGACGGCGAGAGGGCGAGTTGCCTCTGTCAGCGAGGCGACGCTGCGTCAAGCTGCCCGCCGCCCAGTCGTCCAGCTTCTTCGTCAGCGCCTCCTCTACTTCGGCGATCACCTGTTTGCGGATGGCGGGGTAGGCGGCCTGTAGGGCTTCGAGAGCTTCCGCTTCGGTCTCGTAGAGCTTGGCCAGCGGGCGGTCAAGCTCGGCCACGGCCTTGTCGATCGCCTCCTGTGGGATCTGGTCAGCCATTCGAGGCCTCCTTCTTTCGGTCCCGATGTCTGCGGACAGCGTCTTTGCGACACGTAAGGCAGCCGCGTTTACCCGTCGGATCGATGTACAGGTTGTCGCCCGCGTAGGGGTGACCCTTCGGACAATGGGTCTTAGCTGCGTGACGCGCCGGGATCGTGTCGCCTCGGAGAAGGTTCTCTCGATTGGTCACCGGCTCGAGGTGATCGGGGTTGCAGCAGGCTCGATTCCGACAGAGGTGGTCGATGTGAAGGCCGCTGGGAATGGGACCGACGAGTAGTTCGTAGGCAAACCGATGCGGCAGCTTCTCCCCGGCGCCCCACCTGAACTTCCCGTAGCCGTTCTTGGTCTTGGACGCCGTCCATTCCCAGCACCCTCCGGCCGCTGTTTTATCGACCTTGGACCAAAAGCGGACGGAGTCCTTCGGCCCTATTTGAAGCGTTTCGGCCTCAGCCATTGCCAGCCTCCTGGTCCGTGTCGAGTGAGGCGAGGAGGTCCACGAGACGGTCGCGAGCCTCGATGCGCATGCGGGCGACGCCTGCCGCGCGATCCGTGACCCCGCCGTCGTATTCGAGCGGGTGCCGTTCGAGGAGGTCGTTGTAGTAGTCGATCTCGGTTTCGACCTTCTGCCGTAGTTGCTCCCGCAGCCGCTCCCTCTCCTCAGACCGTCCCTTTTCTTCGTAGTAGGTGGCGAAGAAGGGCGCGGCAAGTTTCAAAAGCTCGGCAATCTCGTGGCGCCGAACCGTGTTGTAGGTCGGGATCTTGGAACGGTTGCGCGGAAGCCCCTTAAGCGCCGCCTCTACAGCCTCATCGAGGCGATTCATGCCTCCTCCTTTGCAAGTCGAGCATGCTCAGCCGTGTGACACCGCTGACACAGCCACCGAACATCCAGCGGCTTCGAGTAGTCCGTGTGGTGGCCGTGAATCGAGCCCGCCCACGAGAACTCGGTGCCGCAGTCTTCGCAACGGGTCGGCTTGATGACTCGTCCTTCGCGAACCGCCGCAATTAGAAGCCACCGCGCTCGCTGTTTCTCTGGATGGCGCTGGTTGCTGGCCTGCCGATTTCGCTTGACGCGGTCCGGGTTTTCCTTGCGCCAAGCCTTGGTCTGGGCTATGTCGCACGCCCTACAGATGTAGGTCAGGCCTTCGGTGTGGTTCCGGTTCTTAGCGAACTCGCTCCGAGGTTTTCTCTCGTTGCAAGACGAGCAGAGTTTGTCCTCTTTGAAAAAGTCGGCAGGGACGCAGCGCTTGCAACGTCGCCGCTTCGCCACTTCCTCCTCGGTGAGAGGACGACATCGCGGCGAGGGCGTGTGGCCGGTTATCCGTTGCTCGGCGCACGCTTTCGACAAGTGCCAGCTCGGGCGCCCCGGGACACCCACACGTTGGACCTCTGAGAGATGGTCGGTGGTCTGGTCAGCCTTCATGTCGAGCCTCCCCGAAGACCATGTTGAGGACTCGTTCACGGATGGCAGAAAGCTCCTCCTCGGCGGCGAGAGCGCGAGCTTTCCACGTCTCAACGTCACGCTCCAGCGAGCCACGAACCGCGTTGTCGACCCATTCCTGGTCCCGGCGGTTTGCGTCCATCAACTCGGCGACGAGGCCCACTCCCTCGGGGCCTACTTTCTCGGCGATCGTCGCCATCGGGTGCTGGTCGGTGGTCTGGTCGTTCATCGGTTCCCCCATCCGTAGATCGCAGCGACGAGCACGACGAAAAGCACCGCGCAGATCGCAGGTAGCCAGTTAGCCATCTCGCTCCTCCCCTTGGGCCAGCTCATAGCGGTCTTCGAAAGCGGTGAGGGTGGCTGCGACTGGCCGACCGCCATGAAGCGGCTCGGCGATGACGCGGGTGAACGTCTCCCCGGCCTTCCCGTAGCCCTCAGCTTCGTCGAGCAGGTTGAAGCGCCCTTGCCGCACCGAGTAGATCCGGTAGCGGGCGTTGCCACCCCGCCGCTTCCAGACTTGACCGGCGGTGACGACGCTCATTGCCCGCCCCTCGCCAGCCACTTCGCCGCGTACTCATAGGCACTCGGTGCCGGGATCAGTCGGATTCGGGCGGCTTCGATGGAGCCTGCGTCTTTGACCGCCATCAGCTGCTCCTCGAGCGTCAGGTAGCGGAGCGTGTCGACTTCATGCCGGTGTTGGGCTCCGTGGCAGTGAAGTGGGTATGGGCCGCAGGCGGGGATGATGCGGGCCGGGTGTACGAGGAGTTCCTTCAGCGGCCGTCCGTCAGCACCCACCTTCGGTTCGTCGTGCTCCCTACCGAGGATGTGGGAGGCGTCCAGCTTGCGGTCGGTGCGCTTGCAGATTCGGCAGCAACCCTCTTCTTCGACCTTGGTGATCGCCAGGGACCAGTCGCGCTTCGGTTCTGAGCGCTTGATCGGTTTACGGCGACGGGGAGTGCTCGAGTCGACGCCGGACGACGCCGTGGCTACCGCATTGCGGCTGCGACTTGGCGAGATCTCGGCGCCGACTCCAACGCTCCGCAGTTCAGCTTCCGTCTGAAACCTGTTCCCGTGCTCACAAGGCTCCTTAGGACGTTTCCCACCCGTCCCCGTGACGATGTCTGGGCAGCACCCGTCCTTGGTTGCGTAGCGGGTCATCGCGGCACCGCCAAGCTGAATCCGCGCCAGTTGTTAGAGAGGCCGGTCGCGGCCCAGTGCGTGACGCGGTACTCGTCGCAGTAGCTCTTCGTGCGTCGCTCGAAGCGAGGAGCGTCCTCTTTCGTCATCGCGATAAGGCGCGCGGTGACCCATTGAATCGTCGGCTGCCGGAAGCCCAGCTTGCCGATGGCGGCGCGGATTTCGTCGGCGTAGAACCAGCGGTCTTGCCATTCGGCGCCGCGCCCGAGCAAGAACGCGACGAGAGCGATCGTGTCGTCGGTCGGTTTGCCGCTCACGAACCCTCACCCCCACCCGACTGCCTCAGCTTCTTGGCATCCTCACGTAGCTTGCTGGCCAAAGCGGCAGCGTGGAGCTGGAGATCGTCGCGAACGATCAGGTCGATGGCATCCGCGTATCCCTCCAGGTGTCCAGCTACGAGGGAGATAGCTGAGCGGGAGCGGAGGTCCGACTGCTCCTCGGTGTCCTCTGAAACCTCAGGAGCGGCGGCCGGGACTTCCGCCCTGGTCACCCGACTCTCACGGCCCCCGGGGCCATCGTTCCCGGGCCTAGGCGGTTTCGACTCGTGCGTGCTCGTGTTACGGCGGCTCGTTACACCACGCCGCTCCTGAGTGCCCCCGTCTGGATTCGAACCAGATACCTGCGGGTTAGAACTCCGCTGCTCTTCCGATGAGCTACGGGGGCTGGGTGAAGTTTCGGTGTCCTCTGATGCGTCGAGTAGCTGAGAGATGCGTTCGGCGTGAGCGAACGTCGAGCTTGAGCGCACCCAACGACGGGTCGCCTGCTCGGCTTCTCCTTCGTCGCCAAACTGGTCGCCTTCCTCTTGGTCTTCACGGGCGATCCTTTGCAGCCGCTCGACCTCAGCCTCCAGCCCCGACCGTAGGGTCTCCAGCTTCTCCTCTGCTGCTACGGCCGCGTCCTCCGAGCCTTTCCCAGCCTTGACGAGAACGTCGATGTAGGAGCGTTGCTCGGCGATCTTTGCCTGGGCCTCACCTAGAACCTCCTCAGCTTTGACCCGAGCCGATTCCGCAAGCTCCAGTTCGACCCGTAGGTCTCCTGCTTGTAGCTGGGCCTCTCCTAGAGCATCTAGGTGGTCGTCGTAGCGGACGAAACGGCCTGCGTGGCTCTGCTTCATAACCGGGCTGGGCATGCCGCCGGTGGTCCCATATTCGAGGGTCGGCGACAGGCGCTCGATGCTTTTCTCGTCGTGCATCTAGCTGCGCTCCTTCGGCACATCAAGGCGCTCACCATCGCGAGTGATCCAGCCGCGTTGCCAAGGCCAGCGACCGACACGGGCGCGAGTGGCGATCACCTGCCGGGCATCCCCCGACGACGCGCCACACCTCCAGCACGGCCCGCTGTCGAAGAACCGGGAGCGCTCACCGAATGGCATCCGCCGCCGGTGCGCCCCGCAGGCCGTACAGAACGAATGCATGTCGAAGGTCATCGGTCCTCCTCGGTGCTCTCTGGGTTCCCTGAGGCGGCTTCAAATTCAGCGTCGGCAGCGATGACCTGGAGGAGCGCGTTGTAGACATCGGCGGCCTCGGCGTGTGCAAGGGCGGAGATCGAGTCGTTGCCCTCCCGCGCCATGTCGCGGAGTTTGTTCTCGCACTCCACGCCGTCCTTGGCCCACTGGCTCAGCCGCTCCTTGAATCCCTCGAAGGTGGCCTTGAATTCGTCTTCTCCATGACGTGCTTCTTCACGTTCACGGGTGAGGCGTTCGCAGCCCTCTATGGCTTCGTCGAGTTCCGACTTCGGGACGTAGATTTCGAACTCGCGGCCGTCACCGGGGCTGATGTTGTGTCGGAAGCTCCCCGCGATACAGGGACCGATCTCGCCGTGACGTTCCAACTCGACGCGCTTCCAGTCGCTCATCGCTCCTCCTTCGAAGCCCAGTCGTCGAGCCGCATTTCAAGGTCCGCCCGTTCCCCGATCTCGCCCCCGACCAGCTGCGCGTACGGCGTCGTCAGCAGCTCCGCCTCATCCACCGACAGCACATTCGGAGAGTCGACGGAGATGACCTCGACCTCTTCGGCCTTGACGAAATGACGCCCTTCGCCCTCGACGTACTTCTCCGGGCAGTAGTGGCCTCGGTGGTCGTACAGCCGCTCGACCTGCTCCCCGCACTCAGGGCAGACGAAAACTTTCAGGCGAGAGGGGGCGCTCATGCGGTTGCCCCTCGCCCGAGCACGCGGTGTCTGCTCATGCTCAGACACCCGGCTGCCCGCGAAACTGCCCACGAGACGATCTCCCGCCGGCGCTGTGGCGTGCCTGGGACGTGCCGTGGGTCACGTCCAGCCCCGCGCCCCGGCTCCCGCTCTGCGAAGCGGCGGGAGCCGGTCACGTCCAATGCGGCGGATTGTGCGTCCTGGGCCGAACGGCCGCACTGGAATGCCATCTAGCGGCCCTCCTGCTCAGAAGATGCACTCGAAGAATCAGCGAGCGGTTCGTAATGACCCAGCGAGCGTGGCCACTCGCTGGGATCCTTGCCTTCGAGATCAGCCCTGATATAGGCGATCAGATCCCAGCGGTCTTGCGCGTCGCCGCCGCGGGCAAACCAGAGCAATTCTCCCGGCACGTACGCTTCCGCCGCCTCAGTGAGCGGGTCGAACCACGACGGCACCGGGAAGACGACGCCCGAGACCGCCATCAGCCGGTCGCCTCCTCATCGTCGTCCTCTACCGGCCGCAGTTCGCTCGGCTGATCGAAGAGCTTCTTCAGACGTTTGCGCGCCAGGTCGTCGTCGGTGTGACCGTAGCGCTCGCGGACGAGCTCGCCGTCGTCAGTGTGGCCCAGCTGGGTCGCGACGTCGCTGCTCCCCTCCGATCCCTGCGCGCGGAATAGCTCGAGCAGGTAGGTCGCGCAGAAGTGGCGCAGTTCGTGAAAGACCAGTTTCGGCCGGCCGAACGCGGTCCTCACCGGGATCCAGAAACCGGCGAGTGAAGTGGCCGACATCGGGCCGCCTTCTTTGTTCCGGAAGACGAAGTCGATCGGCCGCTCTTTGCCGGTCTCGTCGATCATCAGGACCGGCTTGCGGCGGTCGAGTCGATCGAGCACGGCCTCGGCCTGCGGCGGCAGCACGATCGTCCGCGGCTCGTCGTTCTTCGGCGTCGTGCAGTGGCGCTTGTACAGCTGGCGCCGCACGTCGATCTCCCCGGCGCCGCGGCGGATGTCGGGCCACTCGAGGCCGAAGATCTCGCTCTCGCGCATCCCCGTGTAGGCGGCGAAGGTGATCATCTCCGACGCGCAGCTGTGCTCGAAGCTTTCGGCGGCGATCTCGGCGAGCCGTGCGACCTCGGCGGCCGACAGCACCTTGAAGTCCTTGCGCCGTTGCTTGCGGCCCTCGCCCGTCAGGTGCAGGCCGAAGAAGACGTTCTCGCCGACGAGCCCCTCGTCGCGGGCGTCGGAGAACATCGATCGCATGGCCCGGGCGGCCGTCGGGTTGGCCTTCGCGAAGCGGCGCGCCATGAGCCGGCTGAACTCGCGGATCCGGATCTCCGATCCCGACTTCGGGCCGAACCTGAACTCGCACAGCTGCTTCGCCATGTAGCCGTAGTGAGAGTTCGTCGACCGCTTCGGCCGTGGGTAGTCGTCGAGCCAACGGGCGGCGAACGAGCCGATCGTCTCCTTCGACGGCGCGACGCGGGCGAGCTTGTCCATCTTCGCGATTGCTGCCCGGATCGCTTCGTCTTCGGTGTCGAAGGTGCCGACCCAGTACGTCTTCCCGAGACTCGGGATGTACGGGTTGGCGACGAACTTCTTCCCACGAGGCTTGACCCCGTAGCGTTTGCCCCGCTTATCCGACATGAGCGATTCCCTTTCTGTCTGCGCCGCCGATGAAGTTTCGGGCGGCTGATGCCTTGTACAGCTTCTGGCGACCGTGCTGCTTGTGCGGGAGGCCGTGCTTCGTCAGGTTTTCGACGTACTTCACGGAGCGACCGAGCTCTTCGGCGAGCTCCCGCGTCGACAGCCAGGGCTCCTGGCCGCCGAAGTCGATGAAGACGACCTCCCCCATGATCTAGGCAGCCGCGCGATCCGTCTGCCGCGCGCGCGCCAGCCAGCGAGGGAGCGGTGGATTCTCGCCCACCATCTCCGAGCCGCCGGGGCCGGTCTCGACGGCGACCGCCTGCGCCACCTTCTGCCGCGCTCGCACCGAATCGCTCATCTGCTGGAGAGTGAGAACGGCGCCCGGTACGTCGGCGACGAGCGCCTGCGCTTCGGCCAGCGTGTATTCGACTGCGATCATCGGTCGTGCTCCTTCTGGATCAGGCCGATGCCATCGAGCAGGTCGTGAATCCCGACCTCCTGTTCCGACGCGCCGGCGCTCTTGATTCGGATCTTCGACTCGTCGCCGCCACACCGCAGTTGCAGCGGCCCATCGGTGAAGCCATCGGGCCGTTCGGCCGCGACCTCGACCCAGCTGTCCTCGCGATGCGTAACCCCTTGCTGTTCCATCCGGTGGCTACTCCTCTTCCTCGGTGATCTTTTTCTTCGTGAACTTCGTCTGGCTGTGGAAGTCGACGTGCTCGGTGAGGACGAACTCCCGGTGCTCCGGATCGCTCGCCGCCCACTCGATCGCGCGGATCAAGACATCCCAGTTTTTGACCTTCTTCACGTCGCTGACGACCGCGGTGAATTCGAGGTCGCCGACGACGATGCGGCCGTTCGCTTCGACCCAGCCGCGCAGTCCCTTCTGGACCCGGCGGCTCTCTCGTTCGAGCGCCAGCTTGCGGCTGAAGGCTTCCTGCGCCTCCTCCTCGGTCTCGATGGCCGGTAGCTCTCGCAGCTGCGCTGGGATCGGACACTCGGCTTCGCACGGACACGTCGAGCACCAGGAGCCGTCGCGCGCCGGCCAGATGCCGGTCTTCATCGACTCCTCGAAGGCGAGCAGGTTCCGTTCGAGCGACCGTTTGAACTGGAAGATTTCGGCCCGTGACCAGTCGCCTTCCCGTTTGACGATGCCGCCCTCCTCCGTGCGGTAGCGCGGGTACTCCTCGTAGAACCAGGCGTGGTTGATCCCGGCGCCGATCGAGAGGCCGGTGTCGGAGCGGACGCCGAACATCGCCAGCAGGGCGTACAGCTGGCCCTGGAAGACCCGTCGCATCTCGTCCGGCTTTTTGATCGCCAGCGACGTTTTGTTGTCGCGGATGTAGAAGGTCGAGTTGGCGGCTTCGAGGAGGTCGATCGTCCCGGTCACCGTCCAGCCCGCGATCTCGATCTGCATCGGGACCTCGCAGCCGATGAAGGTCTCGGGGTCATGGACGTAGCTCTCGGCCCAGTTGTAGGCGCAGAGGCGCACCACGTCCTGCTCTTCGGCCGAGAGGACCCAGTCAAGGTGTTCGGCCAGCAGACCGTCGGCGATCTCCGTCGCGAGGTCCCCGGGGATCGTCGTCTCGCCCTGGCCGACCATGATCCCGATCGCCGTCTCGACGACCAGGTGAAGGACGGTGCCGCGGGTGAGCGCGTGCGCCTCGCTGCCGCCGTCGTACTTCATGTAGAGCATCGCGCTGTGCGGGCACTTGTCGTGGCGGCTCAGCAACGTCTGGCGCAGCGTCTCGGGGACGACCACGGCGGTCTCCGTCATCCGATCCGCTCCTCGGCCCGCTCGACCCACAGCGACTCGAAGGCATCCCGCTCGGCTTCGGCATCTTGCCGCCACTCGGCCTCGCGCTCGACTTCCCGTTCGAGCATCCCGGCGCGGCGCCGTTCACGGTCGGCCCAGAGAAAGAACAGCGCGACGATGGTCGCGACGGCGAGGATGTCGACGCCGCTCACGACTGCATCTCCTCGAGCGCCGCGACCAGCTTCTCGAGGTCGGGCATCGAAGACCGCGCGGACTCGAGGGCCCGGTTGAACTCCGCCTTCGGCATATCGCTGGCGGCGACGTTGGCGTGAAGGGCCTCGGCGCGGGCGACGAGCGCCAGCGCTCCTGGGTCCGTCAGCGGCTCGGACTCGGCGGGAGCGTCCGGCGCCGCAGCCGCCTGCCCCTCAGCGTCGACCTCGACGTCGCCGATCGCCTCCTCGGCGTCGCCGTGATCGAGGACATCCCCGAATTTCTCGGTGCCGCCGTTCTCAAGCCAGCCGTCGTAACGGTCGCGCAGGTGTTTGATCCCGGCGTCGGTGATGATCGTGGCCTTCCCCTGCTTCTGGGTGAACTGCTGATCGATCGCCACCGACGGGATCGCGTAGAGGGAGACGCCGACGCCGAACTTCACCGCGGCGCGCTTCAGCGCATCCGAGTAGATGCCTTTGCCCTTGTACCCCGAGCCGATGTCCTCCCGGGTGATGTCCCCGATCGTCAGCCTGCATATGAGCGAGCCGCCCGTGACCTCGTAGTTGTCGAACCACAGGTGCGGGACAACCAGGTTCAGGCGCTCGATCACGAGCCGCGCGTCGATGTAGGCGGCGACGTGAAGGCCACCGACGATCTTGAACTTCACGGCGTTGCGGGCGAACGGACGGCGAAGGTGCGGCGCCGCCTCTTTGAACGAATCCAGCGGGAACTCCGTCTGGTCTACAGCAGACGCGTGATCGGTCACTTGGCCTCCCCCAGTTCCCATCCGAGACTCAAAATCTCTTCATCGGTCATCTGCAGAGCGTCGTACATCTGCCGGGCGCGCTCGGGGCTGGGACGCAGGCCGCGACGGTAGTTGGAGACCTGAGATTCGGTCGCTCCAATGGCGTGGGCAAGCGCTTTGCCGGTCATTTCACGCGCAGCCAGTACGTCGCTCAGCGTTGTTTGGTGTTTGGCGTACATCAGACGCAAGAATCAAAGCACGTTCACCGGACATTTGCAAACGTTTGGGAATCAGCGATACGTTTGACCCCGTAGAGACAGTCCAGGACGCAAGTTCAGACCTGGACGTGACCGAAGGAGACATGGCCATGCGAAGTACGCAGCCGTTCCCCGAGACCTTCCGCAAACTGCGGGAGCTACAGGGACTAAGCGAGCGCGAGGTATCGAAGCGGGCACACGAGCACGGCGCGCCCAGGAACGCGACCCTCCACGGCATCTATACCGGCGAACGCCAGCCCCTTCCGCACCACCTTGTCGCTATCGCCGCGGCGCTCGGGGTCGCACCCGAAACCTTCGCGGAGTACCGCCTCTTCGAGACGGTGCGGCTCTTCGACGTCATGGGGGACGAGCGCCGACTCATCAAGCCGACGCCGTTCGACCAGGCGATGCACAACCTCGAGCGCTTCGAAGAGCTCAGCCGGATCGGGCGTGAGTCGCGCCGACCACTAGGCGAAGAGGCGCACGATCCCGCCGGGGTGGCTGCTGAGCTTGAGGCTGCACCTGACGATGCAGCTGCAGACGGGCGTCCCTGATGACCGCCGTCTCGGCGCCCGGGTCGCTCTCGTAGAGCGCCCATAGCGCGAAGTAGGCCGATGCCACCAGTGCTCGCCCTGCCGTCCCTTTCCCCTGCTGCCGATCCACAAACTGCCTCCTGTTTTGCGGTAGTCCGGTAACGCGGTCAGCAGTCTTTTATAGATCGAGAATGGGTGTCAACAATGAAACGCTGAGATTTAATCCAGCGGTTCAGCGGACCCGGAAGAAAGCGAGCGAAGACGAGTAGCTGACGGTCTCGCCGCCGCGGGCCGCGACGCGCTCGAGTACCCCGTGCATAGCCTCCCGCGCCTCCGCAAAGATCTTCATCCCCTCTGCAATCCCCGCTGCGTCTAGAGCGACGGGAGTTCTCGTGATGTGGAAGTTTTCGTCCTTGCCGACCTCGCCGTTCCTGGCGGCCTCGGTGAAGTCGTCGATGATCGGCTGCACGAACTCACCGACCAGCCGAATCGCCGCGGTCGGATCGTTTTCGACGAGCTCCATCCATTCGCCGTCCTCGACTGCGTGGCGGTCGAGCGCCCGGTAGAAGTGCTCAGTCGCGCCGCGTACCGGCCTAGTCCCTACGAGCTCAGCACAGCCGTACTCGACGAGTTTCTTGCAGTGGTAGGACACTTTCGGGACGTCTTCGTCCCCGACGAGCCTTGAGATCTGGGTCGGACTTTTCGGGCCTTCAGCGATCAGCCCGTACACCGCTGACCTGAGCGGATGCGACATCGCCTTCATCCGGTTTTCGGTCGCCGTCCGATTCTTCGCGCTGCTGACTGCCATCCGCCGCCTCCCCCGCTGGAATTTGCGGCGCCAGTCTAATGCGTTCTCGCGCTCAAGTCCTCCTTCTCCAATTTACGTCCACTCAATATTGCAATCTTCCGCTCGTCAGTTTGCGAGCGGAAGAGGGGGTGACGAGATGAAGGCGACGACCAGCACGGGCACGATCCCGACCAGCGCAGTCGGCAAGGGGGTCTGAGCTAACGGGGCCTGGCGGCGATCCGACCGCCAGGCCCCGTCCCCTAAGACCTGACTGCGTCGACGATCGAGGAGATGAACGCCGGGCCGAAGGCGACGACGAGCGCGACGGGCCCCGCGACGGCGCCAGGGATCCCGACCTGCGTCTCGAAGCCGAAGACCGCGAGGCCGAGGGCGACGCCCGCGACGGTCTCGGCGGGGCGATTCACGACTGCTTTCTTGGCCTTGCTCATCACCGGCTCTAGCCGTAGAGGGGGCGGACGACCATGGAGAGCGCCGACAGGGGCCGAGTAGAAGAGCCGAGCTCCTTGACGAAGACGCCGCCGCCGTTGGACTGCGAACCGCCTTCGCTCGAGGTATTGCCGCCGACGTCCTTGCCGCCGCCGACGTAGATCTCTCCGTGGTCACTCGGCGAACTGGGACCGTCGAATTTCCAGATCGTCAGGTCGCCGGGACGCCGATCCTTGTAGGCGACCTCGACGAAGCCATTTTCGTGGTTGCGGGCGTAGCCTTCGATCGCGACCGAGAAGGTGCAGTTGCCCGCGATCTTCGCCCCGCCGATCGCTTTCGCGCAGTAGCTGGCGAAGCACAGGCACCAGAAGCAGGCGCCGAGCCCCCAGTAGCTCTCCCAGAAGGAGACGCCCCCAGGCTGGCCCTTGGCGTTGGTGCGCGTCGGGCCGGTGTTCGAGCCGGCGGGAGACTCGGTGGTGCCGACGAAGCTGCGGGCGTAGGCGACCGCGGCGGCCGGACCCTCCGTCTGCGCCTTGCGGATCTCGGCGAGGCGCCCCTTGCGCCGCCGCTCGCGGATCCGG